>SXGT01288420.1_pt1 | contig 27327 bp, 23 predicted proteins | sample 3176221 | NCBI WGS metagenome assembly SXGT01 (sample SAMN11356862, study PRJNA531348) | freshwater metagenome | isolation source: freshwater sample F1-120 | place: China: Fuxian Lake, Yuxi | collected 2017-12-25
ACGCACACTGGACTTCTTGGGCACGAGACTCGTCCTGCAACACGGCCACGATTTGATCGCCCAACCTCCTGTCGAGCAGACTTCTCAAATCGCCACACCGCAACTATCGCAGCTTATCCAGAATCGCGCAATCGCCCTGTCTACTCGCTGACAACCTGAATTACCTCATGTTGACCGAATTGAAACATGGCATGTTGATCAATGTCCGTCCGGAGAAAGTGTCACGCGAATTCGTGAATTACGTTCTGACTCATCGAGACCGTTTGCAGTTCCAGATCGTCACCGAGCAATGGGAACCCAGCGTGCCGGGTGCCGAGCAATTTCGGAAAATCCTTTCAGACATTTTGAGCGACTGGGGGACGTGTCTCGATCTCGGTCTTTATGAGGAGGCGCTCACGCACTTCTTCGGCGGCGAAGAGTTTGTCATTCGGCCAGCGACGGTGAAGTTCGGCAATCACGTCCTTGGTCCCCAACCACTCCCTTTCGTCACGGCGAACACAGCCTTCAAACTGAGTGCCTTTGAGGATCTCGACAGCCAACTCCGATTCGCAACTCATGCCCAGTGTCTGGTAAACCATGCCAACGTGGAGGCTCTGCTTTGGGCGAACATCGGGCGTCATCGGGTGACTCTTCGTTGTTTGAAGCCGGTGGAATGACGGGATTGTCTGACAGAAAGATGAGGACAGAAAGAAGGAAGACAAAACACCGGTCTTCCTTTTTTCTGCCCCCATTTTTCTGTCAGACCTGTTCCTGTTTTGGAATTGAGGCAACCTATGAAAACCATTTCACGTCGTTATCTCTTAAAGACCGCCTCCGGCGGTTTCGGCTACGTCGCATTCGCGGCGATGGCGGCCGAGACCGGTGGGCCATTGGCTCCGAAGCAGCCGCACTTTGCGGCGCGAGCCAAGCGAATCATTTTCCTCTGTATGCGCGGCGGGCCTTCGCATGTCGAAACGCTTGATGAGAAACCGCGGCTCTCGGCCGATCATGGCAAGCCGGGGCGGACACCGAATTCAAAGTTGCTCGGTTCGCGCTGGAATTTTCAGCGACGCGGCGAAAGCGGACTGAGTATCGTCGAGCTGTTGCCGCACACGGGCGGGCACGCCGACAAGCTCTGCGTGTTGCGCGGCATGCACACCGACAACGAGAACCATCCGCAGGCGCTCGAGCAACTCCACACCGGCAGCTTTCAATTCGTGCGGCCGTCGCTGGGGGCGTGGACGCTGTACGGTCTTGGTACCGAGAACCAGAACCTGCCTGGATTCATCTCGATTAATCCGCTGTCGGCGCTGGGCGGGCTGCGGTACTACTCGAATGCGTTCCTGCCGGCCGCGTATTCGGCAACGTTGCTCGGTGATGCGAACCGGCCGGTGAAGAATCCGACGGTCGGCAATCTGGCCAACACGCGGCTGACGACGGCGGGGCAGCGGCAGCAACTCGACCTGCTGCAAGCGATGAACCGTGATCTCGCCGATCAGACCGCCGATCCGCGAGTCGAAGGGCTGATCGAATCGTATGAACTTGCCTTTCGGATGCAGGACGCGATGCCGAAGGTGATGGACCTCTCCGCTGAGACGAAGGAGACGCTCGCACTGTACGGAGCCGCCGGAGGTCCGACCGAGACGTTTGGCCGTCAGTGCTTGCTCGCGCGGCGCTTTGCCGAGGCGGGAGTCCGCTTCATCGAGATCACGCACACCGAGTGGGATCATCACGGCTTCCTGACCAGCGGCATGACGAACAACTGCCAGCAGATCGACCGCCCGATCGCCGGCCTGCTGACCGATCTCGAACAGCGCGGGATGTTGCACGACACGCTGGTGATCTGGGGCGGCGAGTTCGGACGCACTCCCGACGACCCAACGACCGATGGTCGCGGGCACAACAACAAGGGGTATTCGATGTGGCTGGCCGGCGGCGGCACGCGCGGCGGGTTCGCTCACGGAGCCACTGATGATCACGGCTATGAAGCGATCGAAGGCAAAGTCCACATCCACGACCTGCACGCCACGCTGCTACACCTGCTCGGCCTCGACCACGAGCAACTGACCTATCGCCACGGAGGCCGGGACTTCCGTCTGACCGACGTGCATGGCCGTGTGGTTTCGGAAATCCTGGCGTGACGCTTCAAGTTCGACTGTCTGACTTACCGTAGGGTGGGACCAGCGGCGCTTCGCCGCGCCGGCCCACCATCGATTTCCACCGGCATTCTGGTGGGCCGGCGCTCGAAGCGAGCTTGTCCCACCCTACTTCGTCGCAACTCATACGAATCCCAACAATTAGCTGCGCGTTTGAATGTAGTTCTTCGCACAGACGGACGTGATCAGTTCTGGATTGAGACAGTTTTTACGCCAGGTGGATTCTGCGACCTCGAAGAGATCGTCGTCGTCGAGATAGACGCGGTTTGACCAGAAGTGGCTCCGCAAGTAGTGCCAGAGGTTTTCGATGCCGTTGAGCTCCGGAGAGTATGGCGGCAGTTGGATCAACGTCACGTTTGACGGAACTTGCAAGTCATTGGCGGTATGGAAGCCGGCTCCATCCCAGAGCATCACGGCCTGCACGTCGGCCGCCAACGAGCGTGAGAATTGATCCAAGAACTGATTGATGATCGCGGTATTGAGCACCGGCGAGAGGATCGCTTCCGCTTGCCCCGTTTGAGGGCTGGCGGCCGCAATCACCCAGAGGTAGTTGTACTCCTTTTGTCGAACCGCCGTGGGTCGGGATCCGCGTTTGGCCCACTTACGCGTCAGCGTCCCTTGTTGTCCGAAACGGCATTCGTCTTGGAAGAAGACGACGATGTTCTTGGTCGGATGCTGGGCTTTGATCTCGGCGAGCTGTTCGGGAATCTTTTTTTAAAAGCGGACATGGCGACGGGGTCTGACTTCTTATGTTTCGGCCGCGGAACAAGCCACTCGTCATCCAAGCGATGTAACAACCAATACACCGCCGACAATGACATCTGCTTGCCGAATTGCGTTTCGAGGAAACGCTGACAATCGACACCTCGCCACGAGCAGATCCCTTCGTTCCGTTGAGGCTCCGCTTCGATTCGCTGGCGGAAGCGGACTTCTTCCGCCGGCGAAAGAGGCGGCTTTCGCCCTCGCCCGGAACGATCCTGCAGCCCCACTAAGCCTTCTGCGTTGTAACGCTGCACCCACTGTTGAACGGTGCGGCGAGCCAAACTGATGTCGGCCGTAATCTCCGGTTCCGTACGTCCCAGACTTGCTTGCCAGACAATTCAGATTCGCTTCGCGATCCGAGCCGACTTCTCCTCGCGAAACAGTTGCTTCAACTCCTCCGCTGAATGATGTTCTGTGATGGTCACTCCATTTTCTCCTGCCAAGATGACGGTCTTTTAGTCTTGGTAAGACTGGCGCAAATCCTGTGCCACGTCCGGCGCGCATGTATTTCTTGCGATCCGTATAAGACTTCGGTTGAGTCGCTCGATGGGCCGAGTACTCACGAATTCGGCTACAAGAATCTCTGTTCGCCCATTGAATTCGTGGCTGCACTCAGCGATCAAGGTTCTCGTTGTCTCCGGCTTGCACGAAGGTGTCGTCTTCGGATTGATCCTCGAAGATGTCGGCATCGTCGCCGCCGGTCACTTCATCGCTGCCGTTTCCGGAGCGGATACGATCCTTGCCGGCTCCACCAAAGATGGTGTCGTCGTCGTCACCTCCGTCGCAGGTGTCGTCGCCCATGCCTCCTTCAATGTCATCTTGGCCTTTGCCGCCGGTGAGGCTGTCATTGCCGAGGCCGCCACTGACGAAGTCGTCGCCATCATCGCCGCTCACGCGGTCGTTGCCGGTCTCGCCCATGACTCCGTCATCTCCGTCGTTGCCGTTGAGCGTGTCGTTGTCGGAACCTCCTTCGAGCAAGTCATTGCCGAGTCCTCCGGAGAGAAGATCCGCGCCGGCATCTCCGCCGATCTCATCGCTGCCATCGTCACCGAAGAGGCGATCATTGCCCGCTCCGCCATGGATGACGTCGTCATCATTGCCGCCACGCAGTTCATCATTCCCCTCATCACCGGAGAGTTCATCGAATCCGTCGTCTCCGTTGAGCGTGTCGTTACCCAGTCCGCCTCCAGCGACGTCGTCACCGGCACCGCCAATCAACACATCGTTGCCCGCTCCGGCACCGAGCTCATCGTCGCCCGCACCGCCGTCGAGCCGGTCGTTGCCATCATCGGCTTGCAGAATATCTTCGCCATCGCCGCCTGAAAGAGAGTCATTGCCCACGCCCCCTTGCAGTACATCATCTCCATCGTTGCCATCCAAGCGATCGTTACCGGTTCCCCCTTCGAGCGAGTCATTGTCCGTTCCGCCACGCAGATCGTCGTTGCCATCGTCGCCGCTCAAAGTGTCGAGACCATCGCCCCCTTGCACGAGATCCTGACCAAGCCCACCGCGCAGCAAATCGTTTCCTTCACCGCCATCGAGCACATCGTCTCCCGCGTCGCCTCGCAGTGTGTCGGCACTATCGTCGCCGCCCCCTTGAAGGTTGTCGTTCCCGACTCCGCCATTGAGTTCATCCTCGCCGTCGCCGCCATCGAGCGTGTCACGGCCGTCGGAGCCATTCAGCAGATCATCGTCTTCATCGCCACGCACGCTATCGTCGTTGGCACCACCATCGAGGCTATCTTTGCCGATACCTCCTTCGAGCAGATCGTTTCCGGCACCGCCGAATTGCGTGTCGTCTCCCTCGTTCCCACGAAGCTGGTCAACGCCGGCTCCCCCTTCGAGCAAATCGTTTTCAAGACCTCCCTCGGCGATGTCATTTCCGTCTCCTCCGCGCAGCGTGTCCTCCCCTTCCTCGCCGACCAGAGAATCATTCCCGGCACCGCCATCGGCAAGATCATCGCCCGCTTGGCCCAGCAGCGTGTCGTTGCCTGCATCACCGAAGAGTTCATCGTCGTTCTCTCCGCCGTCGAGCGTGTCGTTGCCCACTCCACCGCGGCAGGTGTCGTCGCCGCTTTCGCCGTTGACGTGATCGTTGCCAGCACCGCCATCAAGCGTGTCTGCACCAGTACCTCCATCCAACGTGTCGTCCTGTGTGTCCCCGAAGAGCTTGTCATTGTCTTCGCCACCTTGGACGTTGTCCTCGCCGACACCCCCCGAACACGAGTCGTTTCCACCGCCGCCATTGAGAACATCGTTCCCGGCAACCCCTCGCAACGTGTCGTTCCCCTCTTGGCCCAACAGAGTGTCGTTTTCCGTGCCGCCATCCAAGACGTCGTCGCCCGCATCGCCATCCAGTGTGTCCGCGCCGGCTCCGCCGCTCAGAGAATCATTGTCATCTCCCCCCAGCAACGAGTCCGCATCGAGACCGCCGATGCACGTGTCATTGTCCGCACCGCCATCGAGAACGTCGCTCCCCGCGCCGCCGTCGAGCAGATCATTGTCTTCGTCGCCGCTGAGGAGATCGTTTCCGTTGCCGCCGCTCACGCGGTCCTTGTCCGCCCCGCCGCTCAGCGAATCATTGCCGTCGTCCCCCATCAGCATGTCGTCGCCAGTCCCACCGCTGAGCGTATCGTTGCCGAGTCCTCCGTTGATCTTGTCGGCTCCCGCATCACCAACACAGAAATCCGCCCCCGCGCCGCCGACGATGATGTCGTTCCCATCTCCGCCATTGAGGTTGTCCGCCAGCGCGGTCCCCGTAATTCGATCCGCCCCATCGCCGCCGTTGACCGTCACCGACGTCAGGCTCGTGAAAGCAGCCGCGCTGATCGGCGACAGGTCGATCGTGTTCGCTCCGGCCCCCCCGTTAACCACCAGCACCTGGACCGCCGACGCATTCACCGCCGGGGAGATCGCCACGTTATTGACCGTCACCATTCGGCCCGCGTTGGCACTCACACGGATCGCGTCATTCGCGTTGCTGGTGATCGTCAGCGTGTTGGTCACGCTGTCAAAAACCGACGAGACGCTCAGATAGCATCGCGATTCCAGAGTCTCGAAATACGCCGGCCCCTGTCGGAGTAATCTCCGACCGGCGGACCCTCGGCGTCGACGTATTCTCAAAGACTTGGTCCGCAAGACTTGTTTCAGCGCTTCGATCCATGAAGACAACACCATCCTGGATTCTCCCGACCAATCACCGTCGCTGCGGTCCAACCGCGTCGACAGCACTCTCGGAAATCAGCCGGACCGCTCAACGAGGGTCAACACACGGACTGCTCCGCCATCGAGGTCGGAAACTAGCTCAAAACTCGCGAACTCGCGAAGAGCAATTCCACGCGGGCCAATCAGGCTTGATCTTGAGCCACCGACCTTGCGCCGAACTCGTAAACCCCGCCGCCGATGATCGCACCGGCAATGGGTGCGAGGATGTAGACCGTCAGCCAACTCAGGCTGTCCTGACCAGGCAACGCTGCGCTCCCCCAGCCTGCCAGCGAGGCGAACAATCGCGGCCCGAAGTCTCGCGCGGGATTGAAGCACGCCTGAGTCAGCGGTGCGATCACCGAGATCAACACCGCCACCGTCAGTCCGATAAAGATCGGAGCCTGGCCCGCCGCTGGCTGACCGCGATTGCGTTCGTCCGTCAGTGCGAACACCACAAAGGCGAGGATCAGCGTGCCAATCACCTCGGCGGTGCAGGCCAAGTACGGCGATTGCTGAGTCTGCCATTCCCTGTACTTCGGCTGCCAGTTCTCCTTGTCGCCGGACGCGACTCCGCCGGGGTTCGGGAAATACTCGCCGTAACACATCGCCGTGACGACGCTCTCCGGCTGACCTCGAACGATCTCCTTTTCGCGCTCCTTCGCAGCGAGCTGAGGGCCGAAGATCACGAACAATACGCTCGCCGCCAACATTGCTCCCGCCAATTGCCCCGCGATGTAGGGCAGCACGCGGCTCATCGGGAAACCGCGCCACAGTGCAAACGCCAAAGTCATCGCCGGATTGATGTGGGAACCGCTGATCCCACCCACCGAGTAAATCGCCAGCATGATCGCCACGCCCCAGACGATCGCCACCTGCCACAACCCTTGTTGGGCTCCGGTCAGGACGGCGGCATGGACGGCACCGCACCCGAAGAAGATCAACAGAAATGTGCCGATCACCTCCGCGACCACCTGACGCATCAACGGCGGTTCGGCATTCGGGCGAGTCTGTATTTCTGGTGGCGGCATTTGAGAACTCCCGTCAGTCGCGGAATCGAAGTCTAGAACGCGAAACATCCTCTTCTAATGGCTGGCCGGCTTTCAAAGGTAGGGTGGTTCGAGTCATCGAGACCCACCAAGATCGCTCACAATTCGTGGTGGGTCTCGATGACTCGACCCACCCTACAGTTTGCTGGCGCGCCCGCGTCGCCGCCAGCGTCGTTTGACGGTCTTCCAGGGCACGACTATCCTCCCGCCCCTTCCGGCTGGCTCACGGTGAGTTCGGTCGCGACAGGATTACCCTTTTTTGAATCTTTCGAACGCCTTCCCCGCGAAGGTGTGCCTCACGCAATCGCGATCTTCGGCCAGTATCGACCGCCGAATTCTTCGCCGCGAGAGGTGGAAAGGAGCTACTCAGCGTGTCGAACATTGTTGTTAAAGACATTTTGGAAGCCGGCGTCCACTTCGGTCACAAGACCAGCAAGTGGAACCCGAAGATGCGGCCCTACATCTACGGGAAGCGGAATCAGATCCACATCATTGACATCAAGGAGACCGTTCGCGGTCTTCTCCGAGCCAAGAAGTACCTCGAAAAGGTCTCGGCTCAAGGCAGCTTGGTGCTTTTTGTCGGAACGAAGCGTCAGGCTCAAAACCCGATCATCGAAGCGGCGACCGCCTGCGGAATGCCGTACGTTTCCGAGCGTTGGCTGGGCGGAACCTTTACGAACTTCCGCACCATTCGCAGCCGCCTCAAGCGGCTGGAAGAGCTGGAAGGTCTCGTCACCACCGGCGAGATCAACACCTACTCGAAGAAGATGCAATCCACGCTCGGCCGCGAGCGAGAGAAGATCTTCCGGAACCTGAACGGCATCCGCACGCTCAACCGCATGCCCGAGGCGGTCATCGTCATCGACCCGACCAAGGAGCATAACTGCGTTGAAGAATGCAAGATCATGGGGATCAAGGTCGTCGCGTTGATCGACACCGACAGCAACCCGGACAAGGTCGATCTGCCGATCCCCGGCAACGACGACAGCATCCGCTCGATCCGCTTGATGCTCAATCATCTGGCCGAAGCGGTCCTGACCGGCAAGAGTTCCAACCCGGCTCAGGATAAGGACGCCCCGGCGGCCGACGAGCCGAAGGCTGTGCCGTCGTTAGCATGACGTGATCCGAACGGTTACCCCCCGAGAACTGAGCGGAACGGCGCTAGCCGCCGTTACTGCCCGGATACACCGGCGGCTAGCGCTGTGCCGCTCAGTTTCGTGTCCGAGGGCTAACGCCCTTCGGCTCGCCTGATTGATGAACTGCTCAATTTTATTTTGGAGAAGACACATGGCCGAAATTACTGCCGCCGCCGTGAAGGCGTTGCGCGAACTGACCAACCTGCCGCTCATGGATTGCAAGCAGGCGCTGACCGAAGCAGGCGGCGACCCGACCAAAGCCGTCGAAGTTTTGAAGACCAAGTTCAAAAAGGTGATGCTCAAGCGTGCCGACAACGCGACCTCCGAAGGCAAGATCATCATCGAATCGAAACCGGACGGCTCGGAAGCCGCGATGATTGAACTGCAATGTGAATCCGCTCCGGTCGCCGGCGCGGAATCGTTCTTGTCGCTCGCCCGTCAATGTGCGAGTCAATTACTCAACGGCCCCGGTGCTGACACGCCGGAAGCCTTGCTGGCTCAACCCGCGCCGGAAGCTCCGGGAAAAACGCTCAACGATTTGTACGAAGACGTGGTCAATTCGATCCGCGAGAAGATCGTGTTGGCTCGCGTCGCTCGCGTGAAGGGCCCGGTTGGTGGCTACGTGCATCACGACGGCAAGCAGGGCGTGCTCTTCCAAGCGGAAGGGGCCAACCTGTCAGCTCCGGTGTTGCGAGATGTCGCCATGCACATCGCCGCGCTCAAGCCGGCCTGCACGCTGCCGGAACAACTTCCCACCGACTTGGTCAACGCCGAGCGTGACCGCTTGCGAGCCGAAGCCAAGAAGACCGGGAAGCCCGACAGCATCATCGAGAAAATGGTCGAAGGCCAGTTGAACACGTTCTACAACGAACAAGGCGTGTTAGTCTGCCAGCCATTCGCAAAAGACGACTCCAAGCGAGTCAGCCAAGCCCTCGCCGAATCCGGCCTGAAAGCGGTCGGCTTCACTCGCTGGGTCCTCGGCCGCTAGTTCGTAGTTCCGCCTTCAGGCGGTCATGAAAGACGATCGAACGAGGGGCGACACCGCCCCTCGGTTCGTTTGGGATGGGGATTGCAAATTGCAAAATGAAAATTGCAAATTGCAAATTGAACGGCAAGAACATCAACAAACGCATCGCCGCTGACGGCTATCTTGCCAAGCCTTTGTGCCTTCAAATTTGCAATTTGCATTTTGCAATTTGCATTTTTCAATCGCCCTGCAAATTGCAATCGAGGCCATCATGTCCGACCGACCCAAGCGCATCCTGCTGAAGATCAGCGGTCAGAGTTTCTGTCGTCCCGGCGAGACCGGCATCCACATGGAAGAGATCACGACCATGTGCGACCAGATCAAACGGGTCGTTGATCAAGGGGTGCAACTGGCGATCGTGTGTGGCGGAGGCAACATCCTCCGAGGCAAAGAATTTGCCGCCGTCAGCGCGTCCATCAAGACGCCGACCGCGCACTACATGGGAATGCTGGCCACCGTCATCAACGGACTCGCGCTGCAAGACGCTTTGGAAAATGCCGGCGTGCAGACTCGCCTTCAAACCGCGATTCAGATGGAGAAAGTCGCCGAGCCGTTCATCCGTCGCCGCTGTGTGCGGCATTTGGAAAAGGGGCGCGTCGTAATCCTGGCCGCCGGCACCGGCAGCCCGTTCGTAACGACCGACACCGCCGCCGCGCTGCGTGCTCGCGAGATCGAAGCGGACGTGCTGCTGAAGGCCACGAAGGTCGATGGCATCTACTCCGAAGACCCGGAGAAGAATCCGCACGCTGTGCGTTACTCGGAGATTTCTTATCAGGACTTCCTGCGGCAGAACTTGAAGGTGATGGACGCTCAAGCAATTCATCACTGCATGGAGCACAACATTCCGATCGTCGTCTTCAACTACAAGAAGATTGGCAACATCGAACGCGCCGCCGCCGGCGAACGTGTCGGCACGCGAGTCCTCCCCGCCGCCGAGATCGCCAAAGCCTGACGATGCCGATTCCTCAACATCAAATCCTGATGGGCGTCGGGATCGCCGCGATCTGTGTCACCGGTTTGGCGCGACATCGTTGGCTGCTCGCCAACACTCGCAAAGGCCAGACGTTGGTGAATCGCTATGGCGAGACCGTCGCGCGTTACGTTGTTTGGTTCCTATGCCTGTTGGGGATGACGTTCGGCTCACTGCTGGCGTGCGGAGTCATACGGCCGATGACCTGGTAGTGCGTTGGCCAGTCGCACGAAGGCAACCCGCGTAGCCATCGGCTGGAAGCCGAGCGATTCGTACAGCCCGACGGCAGGCAGATTGCGAACATCGGCGACGATTAACAATCGCTCGGCGTTCGCGCCGCGAGCAGCGTCGATCGCATCGAGCAACATCGCTCGCCCGATGCCGCTTCGGCGAGCCGCTTCAACCACGCCGAGATAGAGCACTTCCCAAGCTTTCTGATCAAAGCGTTTCACCAGCAACAGCACACCGACATCGGCTCCGTCGCGACGATACAGCCGCCACATGTCCGAGGTGAAGGCGCCGACTGCTTCGTGATTCTTGAGCGACTGCCGACCATCCCGCACTCCGTTAAATTCCGGGCAATCCAACGAGCCTCGATAGGTCGCGTCGAGGACACCAGCGAACTCGGCCCGATTCTTAGTTCGGCGAAATGGTTCGTACTTCAACCGCAATCGCGCTGCGCGTTCCGGCTGGTCCGAAGTGTCGGACAATAACCGCTCGAAGAAACGCAGTTCGGTCAGTCGTGTGAAGCCGTTGCGTTGCAGGGCAGCGTGTTCGCGAGTTTGTTCGGGTTCTAGCAATGACTGGCCGATCCACGCCTTGGTTTTGTCGAGACGCCGGGTCGCTTCGCTCAGCAAGGCATCTTCAATCGACTCCGAAGCCAGGCCCTTGAACTCGGCGGCCACAACCGGCGGCCAGACCATGCCGACGTCGTCGTCGCGAATGACCGTCAGTTGGACGCCGACTGGGTTCGAGTTGTCTTTCGCGAGGAGCAAGAACTTGGGATCGAAGTCTCCCTCGTCGATCTCGCGGCGAATCTCGGCAATGCGCCGAGTTCTGGCTTTGGCGGGCAACGGCGAGAACAACAACCCCAGCGCAGGCTGAAGACGTTCCCCGGTCGCAGGCTGAATGCGCAGCATGGGATAATCGTTAGTGATGCCGACAACAGCCCGGCCCGCAACTGTGAGCGCTCGGCGGAGGACAAGAGGAACCGAGGACCGGCAGCGCTGTCGCGCCGCGATTCCGCACGGCCGGGGCGCTCAGCAGCTTGCGGACATCGGAGGAGCCGCAGGTCGGGCAAGCCGCCTGCTCGTTGGCTCGCATCAATTCTTCAAACGTGTGGTCGCAGCGCGGGCACTCGAATTCAAACATCGGCATGGCGGCGGTCGCTCAGCAAGGGGGATGAGAACGTAGAGCGGTCACTCCGTGACCGGAAAGTTCGGGTCGCGGAGCGCCCCGTCTACGTTGGGGGCGGCATTGTACGGCTGCGTTGTTCGGACTTCATCCCGTCGGAGCATCGACTTCACAGACTGACCAGAATTGGAAGGAGATGTGACCATCGTGCCTCCGGAAGACACCCCTCGCTGCGGGCGCACATCTAGAGAAGGTGAGTCCTCGATGCTGAAGACAAACAGCACGACGCAACCCGCCATCACCGCCAGAGCGGCGATCCAACCGTTGAACTCGCCGCGCTGCGGAGCCGCGTCACGTTCGCAAAGACGTTGGGAAAGAGTCGGCCAAACACTATCGTACTTCGGGCGAGTTTCATTCGTGCGGCTGCGCTGCAACACCGCAAAGCCGCGTTGATGTTGTTCCCAAGTTTGCTGGCAATTCGAGCAATCTTGAAGATGGCGCTGCAACTCCTGAATCTCGGCCGGTGAAAGGTCTTCGCCCACGGCCAAAGCCATCTGATGTTTCGCGGTCTTACACTTCATCATTGCTCTCCGCACTTTCGGAAGGAGTGAAATTCTCCGGCATCGTCGTGCCGTGCCGCTTGCCCCAGTAATACTGAAACCGATGACGCGCCTCCGCTAGTCGCCAGCGAATCGTCGCTTCCTTGCGCTGCAGGACCGCCGCGATTTCCGAGGTTGAAAAGTTTTCGAGGTCGCGCAGCGCCAGCACAACTCGATACTTTTCTGGAATCATCTGCAAGACCTTCTGAACCTCTTGCTGGAGGTCCAACGCCTTGCGCGGATCGGCCACGGCGGGATCGGGGGCCTTGTCCTTATATCGGTCGGTGAACAACGACCAGCGGCCACGGCGTTTCTTTCGACGCAGGAAGTCCAACGTCAGGTTCACTCCGATCCGGAACAGCCACGGCCCGAAACGCCGTGACGAATCAAACTGCTCCAGCCGCTCGTAGACTTTGAGGAACGTCTCCTGAGCCAAGTCTTCGGCCAGATCCATGTCATGGACGAACCGATGAATGACTCTCGCCAAACGATGCTCGTACCGCTGCACGAGTTCGCCGTAAGCCGCCTGGTCCCCCCGACGCGCAGCCTCCACCAGCCGAGCGTCACTGGAACCGCTCGATTCGTGCAGGCTTTCGTCAGTTTGAGCGTCGTGCTCGAGCATAGTCATCATCTGGCGAACCTCTGGAAGTGCCGATCAGTACGGCCATTGGAGGCACCGCGTTGGATTGCTGCGGGGTCGGGTGTTCGATTTTTCGGAATTGGTGGAAGAAAGCGTGATTAGTGAACCAGCCCGATCCCGCCAATTCCGAAAAATCGAACACCGAACCCCTGGAACGACTACTTAACCTCGGCGTGTTTGCGGATGAACTCAACAATCGGCTTCGAATCCTCCAGCCCATGCGGATGATGGCCGACGCCCGGCTTGCGGATCAGTTCGATCTTGCCGCCGAGCTTTTCGTAACGCTCGGCGATGAGACCCGTATTCTCGTTCCACGGCACGACGTCGTCCGCGTCGCCGAAGACGTGCAGCAACGGAACTTTCGCTTTTGCCAATGGCTCCAGGTTGTCGATCGGGTTCAGCTTCCAAGCGAGAGCCTCTTCATCGTTCTTCAAGTGGAAGCGTTCAAGGACCAGCTTCCAATCTCCGGCACTCCCTTTGCCTTTCCCCTTCCCTCCGGGCCAGCTCTTGAAATCGCAGACGGGAGCATCGCCGTAGATGCACGCGACCTTGTCCGGGTTCGCGGCTGCCCAGTTGTAGCAGTACAAGCCGCCGCGACTCAGACCGACCAGAGCCGGTTTGCTCGCGAAGCCATAACGCCGAGTCAGTTCGCGATACAGCGAGTTCCAATGCGACACCGCATCAGGGCAGCCCAGCATATTCGGGACGCTCAGGTAGACGATGTGAAAGCCGTGGCCGAGCAGCGCGATATCGGGCGCGGGCTTGTGTCCAAAGAACTCGCCATGCCAGACCCACGGCTTGCCAGCCGCTTCTTGCTTCGGCACAACAACGCTGACTGTCTTTCCGGCAACGGAAAACTCATAGCGCTCGAATCCGTGCCAGTCGGACTTCGTACCGGGAAACGGTTCCACGTTCGTCTTGAGGTCGAGCTTGAGATGGACCGGTCGTGCGAGCTTTGTGATCTGCTGATTTAGTTCGGCAGCTTGCGCGGTCGCGTCCGCCACGGGCACTCCTTTCGACATGCCGGGCCTCAGGTGGCCGACTTCGTTCAGCCACGCATCCCCCTGCAAGCGTTGTCGGCGTTGAATCAACTTCAGCAACTCGGCCGCTTGCTGAGTTGGAGCGAACGAGGTGAGCTGCGTCAGATCGGTCTGCCCCTTGCGCAGTTCATGGGCCGCGACGAAACCGATCGACTTACCACCTTGCACGATGTCGTATCGAGGCGAAGAGGTCTTGGAGACGCGCACGTTGAGCGTCGCGAAGTATTCGCGGGCGGATGTCAGTTCCAGCGAATCGGCGTCCCAGGTGTGATCGACCGGCAATGGCACGAGCATTTCCTCGTCTGTCCCAAACAGTTCGCCGTCGATTTCGGCGACCGGCTGCGTGTGCGGCCAGCCGAACATCGCGTTGATGATTGCCTGCGTCATCAGCCAGTGACCGGTCGTGCCAGCATGCACGCCGTCACCGGCGAGCACAAACATCGGGTTCTGTTTGCGTCGTGCGGCGAGGTGCGCGTTCATCGGCCCGTGAATGTCGATCACCGTCCAGCCGTTCGCCTGCTGCGAGACCAGCCACTCGGAGTACCGGTCAAGCACGCCGTTATAGCTCGCATTGCCACCTCCCTTGAGTGGCTGCGGATCGTATGTCGGCGGAGTGAGATGAATCACCTTGGCCCCCGCCAATTCCGCAGCGGCTCGCAGTCGGCGAATCCCCTCTTGGTACTTCGCGAATCGCTCTTCGGAAAACGGCAGATAGATGCCGCAATTCATTCCGTAGCAGGCGACGATCAAGTCCGGCTTCAGCTTGTCGAGCACTCGCTGCAACCGCTCATGCACATCCGGCCGAGGAAACTTTCCCCCCGCGTGTCCGTCCTCAGACAGGCCCGAACACGTTTCGCTCGGCAGTCCGAGATTGATGAACTCCGTCGGCCGATTGGGAAATCTCGTGGCAAGGAACGTCTCCAGGTACGCAATGTATTGCCCGGAATAGGTGATGCTGTCGCCGAAGAAGACGACTCGCTTGGCCGTCAGCAAACTCTTGGTACCGGGAACGACTGACACCAACTTGGCGAGGTGCGGCCGAAGCGGCTCGTTCCAAACAGCGTAGCCGGCCGGGGCCATGTGCAATCGGTCTTTGAGAAACAATTCCTCGCGCGGCTGGCCGTCCTTTCCGAGCATCGGCGGCGCGATGTCGATGAACGTCAGCCGCTCGCCACGTTCGCAGAACTCGCGAATCTTCTGATTGGCCGCTCGCTGCGTCTCGATGAATTTCCAACGCGAGGCACTGGGCTTGATCGCGATGAAAAGGATCTGCGTTTCTGGCCGTTTGCCGCGCACCTTCGCGACGAATTTCTCAAAGTCGCCCACGACACGCTCGGCCGGCTTTCCGGAGGCGATGTCATTGTCACCGGCGTAGAAGACGATCGCTCGTGGTTCGTGAGCACCAATGATCCGCTCGGCAAAGTGCGTCGAGTCTTCAATCTGCGAACCGCCGAAGCCCCGATTGACGACCGGCAATTCCGGAAAGGATCGCTTCACGTCCCACAACCGGATGCTCGAACTACCGACGAACAGAATGTCGCCCTTAACCGGAGGCAGTTTCTGATCGGCCGCCTCGAACGCCGCGATCTCCTTCTCCCACTTGGCGAACTTGGCATCGTCATCAGCGGCAGGAGCGATCGGTGCGAAGCTCAAGAGAGCGAGCACGGCGACGAACCAGCGGCTTCGAGAAGCATCTCCCAACCCAGACAGGCATGTCGGCATCGCAGTTCCTTTCGGCATTGGATAGCGTGATCACGAGCCGCAGAGATTAAAGCCTGATCGCAAAAGCGGTAGCCTTGGCGCAAATGGCCAAGTCGACCCCAGCGACGAATGGAGGTTTCCCACAATGATTTCGATTTTTGGTCTGCTGTTCATGGTCATGTTCGTGTTGGTGTTTTTGGGCGTGTTCCTCACGATCATCACTCAGTTCTGGCGCATGCGTGGAATGGCCAACAAAGTCTTCACGCTGGCCGAGCAGGAAATGGATCGCAAGCTGAGAGAAGGCTCCGCCAAGGGAACCGAGGCGGCGCAGTGTCCGAACTGCGGAGCGGGTTTGCAGGTTTGAAGACTCGTAGGTCAGGCTTTCTAGCCTGACTCGAATTGGCAAGACCGCGTCGATCGTTAATCGGGTCAGCCTGGAAAGGCTGACCTACTTCGGTCTTGCAACCGCTTCTAGGGAAACCGTTCCCGCAACAGTTTCTCGGCCTCGCGTTGTGCCTCAGCCAGCGCGGGAACATCGACGGTATTGCGGAGTTCGGCCGGGTCTTGCTGAGCGTCGTAGAGTTCGCGAGCGACAACGCTCTTCGTCTTCCAGTCACGCCATTCCGTGTAGCGGACGCGAGCGGTGCGAACGCTGACTCCCATCGCGGTCGGCTCGCCGCTGGGTTCACGGTCGAAGTACGGCGGTCGCGGATGCTGCGTGAACGCGGCGGGCTTCACCGATTTCGACACATCGTTGAGCACGGGAACCAAGCTGGTCCCTTCGAGCCCACCAGGGCGAGGCAAACCGCACAGATCGACGAGCGTCGGAAAGAGATCAACCAGTTCGGCAAGCGACGACGTGCGTCGGCCGGCGTTCGCGGAATTCGGCGTCGCCAGGAACAGCGGCACGCGGGCGTCGTATTCAAAGTTGGAGGTCTTCGCCCATTGGGTGTGCTCGCCAAGGTGATAGCCGTGATCGCCGGCGAAGACGACCACAGTGCGATCGGTCAGCTTCAGACGATCGAGTTCATCGAGCACCTTGCCGAACTGCGCGTCGAGATAGCTAATGTTGGCGAAGTAGCCGTGCCGAATCTCGGCGACCTGCGCATCGGTGAACGTGACTTGGTTCGGCGGGATACCGCGCAGCTCGCGACCGTCCTGAAAGGCAATGTCCGGCGCGCCGGTCGGACGCGCGGGATTGAGCTTCGGCAGTTTGGCTCGGTCGTACAAATCCCAATACTTCTTCGGCGCGTTGAACGGCGCGTGTGGCTTCCAGAATCCAACGGCGAGGAAGAAGGGTTGCTCATGCAATTCACGCATCGCACGAACCGCTTCGTTGGCAACTCGGCCGTCGAAGTAGGCCTCGTCGGGGACGTCGCGGCATTCGTAGAGCGGCACGTTCGTATACTTTCGCGGGGTGGGCGAAGCGAGGTTCGGCGGCAGCTCACCGGAGACTTGCGCTGCGTCGTCACCATGATTGGCATAGTGCAGAAACTCCGGAGCGCTCCACGAACGGGGGTCTCCTTTCTCCTTCGTGTGCCAGTTGTGAAAGATCTTGCCGACACATCGCGACGTGTAACCGTGCTCCTTAAACCACAGTGGGAGCGTCGCGACATCGGGATTTCGATCGCGGAAGTGCAAGCCGTTGTTCCACTGCCTGAGCGAGTCTGGCCGGCGGCCGGTCAGCATCGACGACCGTGACGGGTTGCACAGAGCTTGCTGGCAGTAGGCTCGATCAAACTGCACGCTCCGCTTCGCCAGCCGGTCGAAATTCGGAGTGATAGCTGGCGAACCAAAACTGGCCAGTTCCGGCCGCAGGTCGTCGGCCATGACGAACAGGACGTTGAGCTTGGGTTTGTCGGCAGCCTGAGTCCGCATGGCGTGACCCAGGATCAACAGCCCGGCGGCGAGGACGACCCGGCCGACACGCAATAATTCGTTTCGTGACAACATCGATATCTCCAATGGGGGTGCGGCGAATGATGGTCGCGCCGACTACACTAACCCGACGCGTCAGCGAGGGCGAACGTCCAGCCGACTGGATTCGTGGCGAAGCGTGCTGGAGCGCTCGCCTTCGCTGACGCGTCGGGGTTGTGAGTTTTCGGAGCCGCGCCCGTCAGGAAGCGGTTGTTCGCCCTCGAACGCACCGCTTCCTGACGGGCGCGGCTCCAATATCACAGCCTCGTCGGGTTGGTGAGTTTCGACGGCTTCTCGTTACTGAAGTTCACTGGCTCGGAATTGTTTTGACGAACATCCGGCGGCATCATGTCGCTCGCGCATTGAGCCGCCGTTCTGATCAGTTCTGGAGAGAGAATCATGAATCGCAAAATCATGTTATTGACGGCCGCCGTCATCGCAGTCGCCGTGGGGATGCCCGACCTGCGAGAAGAGCAGTTCGCCGCCGCTCAGTCACGCGGCAAGACCAAGGCCAGCATGAAGCGCGGCGCGAAGCCGACGGCTCCCAAGACCAACTTGCCGACCGGGGCCGAGAAGACCAAGGTTGAGATTGAGCCGGTCAAGCCAGAGTTGCGCGAAGCGGCGCTGCGATCGGCGGCGAAGATCGACGCGCTCGTTGAGGCGGGATTGAAGAAGGCAGGGCAGAAGCCGAACGAGATGTCGTCGCCCGAGCATTTCGTCCGCCGCGCGTATCTCGACATCTCCGGCACGATTCCCAACTTCAAGCAGACCGAGTCGTATCTAACCAACAAGTCGGAGAGCAATCGGATCGTGCTGATCGACAGCTTGCTCAGCCGACCCGGCTACGCCAGCCAGATGTATAACTGGATGGCGGACATCCTGCGGCTGGTCGATCGGTCGGACAATAACAACTACTTGCGACCGTACTCCGACTGGGTCAAGGAATGTCTGCAAGACAACGAACCGTGGGACTCGATGGTGCATGACATGCTCACGGCCGAGGGGCGCGTGTGGGACGAACCGGCGGCCGGCTTCGTGCTCCGCGATCCGGGGATGCCGCTGGATAACCTCAACAACGCGGTGCGGATTTTTCTCGGCACGCGCATCGGCTGTGCTCAGTGCCACGACCATCCGTTCGACAAGTGGACTCAGAAGGAGTTCTATTCGCTGGCGGCCTTCACGGCCGGCATCGAGTATCGGCCGACGGCCAAGATCAACATCAGCCCGAAAGACATCGACAAGGCTTCGAGCAAGGACGGCAAAGAATCCAATGAGGCTCGGCAAGCGAAGCAGTTAATGCGGTTGAATCGGAACGGCGTTTCGAGCAACGACAAGAAGCAACTGAAATTCCCGCACGACTATCAATACAGCAACGCGAAGCCGGAACAGCTCGCGATCCCGTCCGTGCTGTGGGGCACGGCTCCGACCAAGATCAACAACAGTGAACGCCGCAAAGTCTTCGCCGATTGGGTCGCGACCGGAGACAACCCCCGCTTCTCGCTGACGATGGCCAATCGGCTCTGGCAGAAGGCGATGGGGATCGGGCTGATCGAGCCAGCCGATGACATGAAAGACGAAACCAAGGCGACCAATCTCGAACTTATGGAGTTCCTCTCCAAGGAATTGGTCCGGCTGAAATTCGATCTGAAGGAGTTTCAGCGGATCATCTACTACTCGAAGACGTACCAGCGCGCGGCGACCTACGGCGAGCTGGACCCCGAGAAGCCATACCTCTTTCCCGGCCCGCTGCTCCGCCGTTTGACCGCCGAGCAGGTGTGGGATTCGCTGCTGACGCTCACGATGCCGAACCCGGAAATGGTCGTGCGACCCGACGACGATGAGTACGTCGCGACCGTCTCCTTGACGGAGAAGACGACGGCCGAGGAACTGCTCAAAAAAGTGGACCGACTCGCCGAGGTCCGCAAGGAAGAAGGCAAGGATCGCAACAAACGGCTCTACAAAGGCCAGGAATTGGTCCGTGCGTCCGAGCTACCGCAGCCGTTGCCAGAAGGTCACTTCCTGCGCCAGTTCGGCCAGAGCGACCGGCAGACCATCGCCGACAGCCACACGGATGGCACCGTCCCGCAACTGCTGACGATGTTTAACGGCCCGGTCACCCACATGATGTTGGAGCAAGGCTCAGTGATCCACAACGAGGTCATGCTGGCATCGACGACCGAAGGACAGATCAACAAGATTTTCGTGCTGGTCCTGAATCGCCATCCGACGGCCACCGAGCGGGCCGTGGCTCAGAAAGAAATCAAAGCCGCCGGCCCTGCCGGCATCGGCAACGTCATCTGGGCGCTGCTCAACACCCGCGAGTTTTTGTTCGTCCAATGACCCAACCGTACCGCGACCGTTAGGGAGCGGCCCGTCGCGTACGCCAAGGCCGCTCCCTAACGGTCGCGGCACGGCGCTTGAAAGTAGGACCAATCATGTTTCAGTTTGATCCCTCCCGACTCGATGACCTCTCACGCCGCCAATTGATGACCGACATGGCGAAGTATTGCCTCGGCGTCACCGTGCTGCCGGCTGGCTTCGCGGCGGCACTCGCAGCCGCTGATAAGAAGGACGAGAAGAAGGGGGCTGCGAAGTCGAGTTCATCGAGCAACGGCAAAGCCAAGCATCTCATTTACCTCTACATGCAAGGGGCGATGTCGCAGCTCGACACGTTTGACCCAAAACCGAAGAGCAAGGTGCAGGGAGACACGAAGCCGATTCAGACGAAAATCTCCGGTGTGCAGTTCGGCGACAAGTTGCCGGAACTCGCCAAGATCGCCGACAAGCTGGCAGTCATTCGATCGATGAATACAAGCACTGCCGCGCACGAACCGGCTCGCTACCTGATGAGCACCAGCTACAAGCCGATCGCGACGACTCGGCATCCGGGACTGGGGTCATGGATTCACAAATCGCTCGGCCGCATTCACAAGGAACTGCCGGTCGCGGTGCAGGTTGGTGGCGGTATCGGGCCGGGGTATCTCGGTGCCGAGTTCGCTCCAGTGCCGGTTGGCGATCCGTCGTTGGGCCTGCAAAACATCAAGTCGCCGTCGTATCTGACCGACTCCGCGTTCGACAAACGCATGGACCTGTCGCACGCCTTCGATAGCGACTTCCGCAAACTGGCCGGAAAGAATCGGAAGGTCAACGGCTATGACGACCTCTACAAAGACGCGATTCATCTGCTGCGCAGCGAAGACTTGAAGGCCTTCGACATCGGCAAGGAATCGGACGACGCGAAGAAGGGGTATGGTGACACGCGCTTCGGCAAGGGCTGCTTGCTTGCTCGGCGATTGGTGGAGCACGGCGTGCGGTACATCGAAGTATCGCTTGGCAGTTTTGACCATCACGTCGATCTGTGGACGAAGATAGGAACCGTCGGCAGCGAACTCGATAAAGCCGCCTCGCACCTGATCGCGGACCTCAGCAGCAAGGGTCTGCTGAAAGACACGCTGGTCGTGATCGGCACCGAGTTCGGACGTCGTCCAGAGATCAACCAGAACAGCGGCCGCGACCATCACCCGGCCGCGTACTCCTGCGTGCTGGCCGGCGGCCCGATCAAAGGGGGCCAAGTCTGGGGTGCGAGCGACGCCGATGCCTTCCGAGTCGAATCCGATGGCGTCACACCGGAAGACTTCAACGCCACGATCGCAGTAGCGATGGGCATTCCACACGACAAAGAAATCCACTCACCCGACGGCCGCCCGTTCACGCTGGGCAACAAAGGCAAGCCAATCACGAAGCTGGTGTAACCAAGAAGTCATTCACTCTGGCGAAGTGGTCTTCGCGTTAATTTTGAGTCGAAGTTGGCTCAGCACCAGATGGTGGTCTGAGGCTTCTTTGCGAATCACTCGGCTGGAGACGCATTCGAAGGACTCATCGTGAAAGATGTAGTCGAGACGGAACGAGAGTTTTTCGGACCCAAGCGGCCACTCCCAAGTCGGGTGTTTGTCCGCGTCGTCATGCACGGCGGCGAAACTATCGGTGAAGCCATGCTCGCGAAGGAATTTCGGGGCAGCGAAGCTCGATAAACTGTTGAAGTCGCCGAGCACTACGGTTCGTATCCGATCGAGCATTTGCTCGTGAATCAATTCGATTTCTTGACGGTGAGCGTCTTCGGTTTCTCCCATCCGAGCAAACACCCTTGCCAACCCGTCTCTCACGGAGAGTGAAAATGGCGTGAGATGAACATTAACCAGTCGCAACTCTTGGCCGCCGAACTGGACCTGATAAATCGGCGTTCCAAACAAACCGTGCTCGGCATCGACGAACGTGGCTTCGACAACTGGAAAACGGGACAAGATTCCGAATCGCCCCGCGAGATACAGCCGGTTGCTTCCGCTGAAATTGTGATGCGGGTAGTTCGCGGCAAACGCCCCTTTCAAGAATGTCTCTGACTCTTCGTTCGCCTCTTGCAAGACAACGATGTCCGCCTTCGACTCCTCGATCGCCTCTCGGACGAGGTCCAAACGAGCGTTTCCGAAATTGATGTTGAACGTGGCAATGAGCAACTCCGAAGGCTCTTGACGCTCCGATGGTTTCGGAATGGAAGGGGGCGTCACCAGTTCGATTTGAACTGCGGTTTGATCAACCGTCACGCGACTCGTTGGTTCGTTTCTTTCTGGACTCGCTCGGGTACAGCCAATTGTCAGAAAGAGAACCACAGCGGCGAGAGACCTTGCCATCGTGACACCTTCCAAGTTTCTAGAATCGGAATTCGGCGATTTCGACCGCGCGATGCTCTGCGACTGAATGATAACATGCTTCAACGAGCGCCATGGTCTTGAGATTATCTTCGCCGCTGATTTCCGGTGATTTGCCCTCTTCGAGGGCACACAACAGTTGAGCCATCGGGCCGACGAAGGCGTCTGGGAACCAGACCTCGTCCCAGCGCGGTTGCTGCCATTCGCCAGCGGACGACGTTGTCGTGTAGTCGAGTGTGCTGGGTGTGCGCTGCGGGTAGCTCGGCCACCCGATCGTGCCGCGAGCGAGTCCCGTCGTCCCTTCAATGCGCCAGCGGATTCCGATGTCGGACGCGGCTCCCTCGAGGGCCGGGCCAGTCCAGACGTCGTCCCACGATGAGGCTCGAAAGCCGTTCGCGTATTCGAGGATGTAGAGGCAGATGCCGTCCGTGTGCTCGAACTTCTTGGACGTGCGCGGATCGGTACGAACACTGGCAAAGACTCGCTCTGGATCGCCGAACCAGAATCGAAACGTGTCGAGATGATGAATGCTCATGATCCTGAGCGTGACCCAGCCGAGCCGTTGCTGCCACGGCATCCAATGCGGGATCGCCCGCATGTCGATGGAAGCGAAGACCGGCTCGCCCAAGTCGCTGCGTTCCAGTAATCGCTTCGCCGCTCGCACCGATTGGTCATAGCGCATGTTTTGGTTCACGGCCAGCGTGATGCCTGCTTCGCGGCACAACCGCACGATCTCGGCAGCCTCGGCGAAGTTCATCCCCAGCGGCTTCTGTGCGAGGATGCCGCGAATGTGATCGGAATGCTTCACGGCTTTGCGCACGACGTCTATCTGCACGTCAGGCGGCACGGCGATGTCGATGACCTCAATGCTCTTATCGGCGAGCAACTCTTGATAGCTGTCATGCACGGTTGCGAGCCCGTGTCGCTTCGCGACCTCATCGGCTCGGCTGCGCGAGCCGGAACAAATCGCGACCGGATTGAAGCCGGCTTGGCGATACGCGACTAGATGGCAATCAGCCATGATGAAGCCGGCACCGATGCAGCCAATGCGCGGCGAGACGTCGTTAGGTAGCTTCGGGCGGAAGTCGAGATCGTTGGTGGCGGGCATCGGTGGCTCCGTGGAGTCTCCGTACCGCGACGGTGAGGGAGCGGCTCGGCAGTAACGAAACTGGCCGCTCCCTCACGGTCGCGGTACGGATGGCATGTTGCCGATTGGCAACATGTCGGTTTGATTGACGCGATTGGTTCTACAAGAGGCGTCGGCACTTTGCACACGAACGGCCTCGGCCTGAACGATCCGCGCGAGTCGGCGGAGATGCACGCTCGCCGAAGCTGGTGGAGCGTGTACGGTTTTCGCACTTCGTGAAACCGCACACCTCCGTGACGAACAGCACCCCATGTCCGCACCAGATATCACTTCGGAAGTCGCTCTCGCCACAGACTCCGATCTCGCTGCGATTGTCGCCGACTACGCGAATTCAGCCGAGCTACCGCCGGCGGATTGGTTGACTCGGCTGGAATTGGAGCGTCCGCAAACGAACCTCCGCAGCATCGACCTGTGGACTCAGCGAGCAAAGCGGGGGATGGATGTGTTTTGCGCGGCGGTCATGTTCGTGCTGCTGATGCCAGTGATGCTGCTGGTTGCGGTGGCGGTCAGGTTGACTTCGCCTGGCCCGATTCTGTTTCGTCAGATTCGGACTGGCCTGAACCTCCGCACGTCGCGAGACCGGCGCGCGGATGCGGCGGCCAAGAGTGGGAATCGTCGTCAGCAATCGAGCGATCGCCGGCAATCGACCTGCTATGGCAAGCCGTTCGTGCTCTACAAGTTTCGGACGATGCGTATCGACGCCGAAAAGAACGGAGCCCAGTTCGCGACCAAAGGGGATCCGCGAGTAACCCCGATCGGAAGGTTCCTCCGCAAGACCCGGCTCGACGAACTGCCGCAGCTTTGGAATGTCCTGCGGGGCGAGATGTCGCTGGTCGGGCCACGGCCGGAACGGCCGGAGTTCATCGAACAACTCTCCGAGGAAGTCCCCAATTATCTGCTTCGGCTGGGGATCAAGCCGGGACTGACTGGCTTGGCTCAGGTGCTCAACGGCTACGACAACGACATCGCCGGGTTCCGCCGGAAAGTAGCCCTCGATCTCCTCTATTTGCAAAACTGCTGCCTGGGGAACGATCTGAAAATCCTGTTTCGGACGGTGGGTGTTGTGCTGACGGGCAAAGGCGCACTTTGAATGCGGCCGTAAGGTCTTCGCAGATACTTCGTTGACAAGGTGTTCTGCAAACTTACGATGCTCACCGCGACGAGCCGGAGTGTTTGGTTTCTTGAACATGGTTCGTCGCTTTCGATTTGCACCTGGTTTCGACTTATCCGCGAAATGGACCGCTCATCATGGCCGCCCCTTTGATCCCCGAAATTCATAAACGCGGAACCGTGACCGTCATCTCGTTTGGCCCGCAGTTCGAGACGCTGGACGAGTTCGCGCTGGATCAAATCCGAGACGTTGTGCTAGAGGCCGCGAAGGCTGCGGATCCTCCCAAAGTCGTGATTGACCTCACCTACACCAAGTTCTTCGGCTCGTCCTTTATCGAAGTGCTTTTCCGCGTATGGAATCGCGTACATGCAGCAGATGGAAAGTTTGCGCTGGCGGGTCTGACGTCGTATTGCCGCGAAGTGTTGGAAGTCACCCACCTCGACAAGTTGTGGCCGTTGCTTCCTAACGAAGCAGAAGCCGTCGCGGCGATTGAGTAGCCGTTGGCCGGGAAAGGCTGGCGTGCCGACATGCTTCCCGATTCAGAACAGACTCAGCAGTTGTTGAATGCCGCGCGGGGCGGAGATTCCAACGCAGTCAACGACTTGCTGGAGCGGCATCGCGACTCGCTGCGGCGCATGGTTCAAGCTAGGCTGGATCGCGCCGTGGCTGGGCGAGTGGACGCCAGCGATGTGGTGCAGGATGTCTTGCTCGAAGCTCATGGTCGGCTGAGCGACTTCATCCAAGACGGCTCAATGCCATTTCATCTCTGGCTGCGTCATCTGGCCAAAGACCGCATGATCGACGTGCATCGTCGCCATCACGCTCAACGTCGCAGCGTGGATCGCGAGCAACATGGGGCACAGTCAGCCGATGTCTCCTCGGCGTTTGATCTGTTCGCGCAGATCAGTGCTCAAGAGCTGACACCGGCAGCCGCCTCGATCCGTAAGGAGATCGAGGCGCGCTTTCTCGGTGCCCTCGAACAGCTCGACGAGACCGATCGCGAGATCCTGCTGATGCGGCATTGCGAGCAACTCGGCAACACCGAGGTCGCCGAATTGCTCGGACTCTCGCAACCGGCCGCTGGAATGAGATACCTGCGTGCCTTACGACGACTGAGGTCGGTGCTTGGTATCGAAGCGTCACAATCAGACAGTTGAGCCTCGTGGGGCAGGTTGAAAACCTGCCCCACGAGGGACGAACTTGGTGGCATCGATCATGCCTGATACGATCCTCAGCCGATCTTCTGAGTGACACGCTCCGGTCAATGTTCCGCAGGAAGGTGACACGAAATGCTGACGCTTATCGGCCAGTCGGATGACCAACAATTCTGCGACGGAATGTCGCGCCGCAACTTTCTGCGGATCGGTGGGCTGGGCTGGGGCGGATTGACCCTGTCGCAACTGCTGGCGGCGGACGCGCGAGCCGACTCGACGACCAAGCGACCGAAGTCGGTCATCATGATCTATCTAGTGGGAGGTCCTCCTCACCAGGACTTATTTGATTTAAAGCCGTTCGCGCCTTCCGAGATCGCCGGTCCGTGGAAGCCGATCGCCACGAATGTCCCCGGCATCGAGATTGGTGAGTTGCTCTCCAAGATGGCCACGATGATGGATCGGTTCGTCCCGATTCGGTCGCTGGTCGGTGCCCAGGCCGAGCACGATGCGACGCAATGCTTCACCGGCCGTCCGCCGCGCGGCGCGGGAATCCCGACTGGAGGCTGGCCGCAATTCGGCTCAACCGTCTCGAAGGTCAAAGGCCCGGTCGATCCCGCAACGCCGCCGTATGTCAGTCTCTGCTACACCACGACTCATGGGCCGTACAACGAACCGGGACCGGGTTTTCTCGGAGTCGGTCAATCCGGCTTCCGTCCGCTGGGTTCAACACGCGACGACATGGTGCTCAACGGCGTGACTCCGGAGCGGCTCGGTGATCGCAAAGCGTTGCTATCGAGCGTTGATCGCTTCCGTCGCAACGTCGATGCGAAAGGAATGATGGACGGACTCGACACGTTCACGCGGCAGGCGATGGACCTGCTGACGTCGTCACGCTTGGCCGAGGCACTCGATCTCTCGAAAGAAGACCCGCGCATCGTGGCTCGCTACGGCATCGGCAATCCGAAGATCATGATGGACGGCAACGGTGCGCCGCGCGTCCCGCAGAGCATGTTGTTGGCTCGGCGATTGATCGAGGCGGGCGTGCGAGTTGTCACGCTTAATTACAGCAAGTGGGATTGGCACGGCGGGCTTAATGCCGAGGGGCGAGCGAACAACTCGATCTTCCTCCGCGAACAAGAAGACTTCCCGATCTTCGACAATGCGATGACAACGCTGGTCGATGACCTGCAAGTGCGTGGGATGCTCGACGACACACTGGTTCTGGTGTGGGGCGAATTCGGACGGACGCCGGTCATTAGCAAAATCGTCGGCCGCGATCACTGGCCGCGACTCGCCTGCGCATTGCTCGCGGGCGGAGGCATCCGCACGGGGCAAGTCATCGGAGCCTCCGACAAGATCGCCGGTGAAGCGGTCGATCGTCCGGTCACGTTCCAGGAAGTCTTCGCAACGCTGTACCAGCACCTCGGGATCGACGCCGCGAACACGACGGTTCAAGACTTACAAGGCCGCCCGCATTACCTCGTCGATGCCGGCGTGAAGCCGATTCACGAACTGCTGTGAGTCGCTGCTTGAGATTCTCCCCCCACCGAGCTTGCCTCATTGGTATCTACACAATTCATTAAACACGGTATCCATCACAGGATGGAATCGCGATACGGCTGAAGGATCAGCGGTTGGTCACACGTTGTCGAGAACTTGTGCGGCGACATTGTGATGCCGTG
>SXGT01197743.1_pt1 | contig 27326 bp, 22 predicted proteins | sample 3176221 | NCBI WGS metagenome assembly SXGT01 (sample SAMN11356862, study PRJNA531348) | freshwater metagenome | isolation source: freshwater sample F1-120 | place: China: Fuxian Lake, Yuxi | collected 2017-12-25
GCGCTCGACACCCCGAACGATGGAGCAGAAACACTCGGAACTGGAACCCAATTCAGCAGGTAGTCCTCAACCCAAATCAGGTACCCATTCGACACATCGGATGACGTTCATTGAGGCGGCAACTACCTTGACACCCGCCGCGGTTACATCACTGTTGTCACAGTTGGATGACAGGATGTCGTCGGCGCTGATGACGCTCACGACGTTGCAGTTGAAGAAGTGAGATATGACCGTGCCGCCTAACCATGCGCTGCAGCGAACCCGGCCATCGCGTCGCGGTTGCAATCGCACGCCCTCGTGGGCCGGGTCGCTGAGCTTGGGTCGTTAGGCGAACATCATGAACGCTCGCTTCGGACGAGAAACGTGGTCGCTTCGCCCACCCGAGGGATGGCGTGCATGGCACGACGCTGAATGCGCGACGCTCGTGGCGAATGACGAGATCGGCGCGCTCCAGATCAGTGCCGCCTTCAAAGACTCCGAGGTTGGCGATGACGATCTCGGCGGTGCCAACGGCCCCTAGGGTCAAGCAGCAGCTCTTCTTCGCCTCCTGCGCGAATTCCCTGGCTGCACAGACGATTCTCTCGACTTGCTCGAGCAAGGCATGCTGTGCCTTCTTGACTCTACGTTGCCGCTTCCTGTCCTTGCTTACGGCGTACCGCGTGATGATAGAGATGCTGCTTCTTGACCTTGGCTTCGTGAAAACGGCTTTCGACCCCGCCAGGAAGTTCCTCGCGGGCCGCATTCAAGAGGCGATAGAGGGTCCTCCAGCTGTCCCACAAGAGAGAGCTATCGGTCGGCCAGTGGATGTTGGCATCGACGACTGTCGTGTCGACCCGGAGGGTGGACTGGTCTGCTCGGCCTTGCGCGACAGCGTAGTCCCGCAAAGCGGAGTTGAGCTTCTGCCAGGTCTCCGGCCCGATAGCTTTGAAGCACTTGTCGAGGAGTGTGAAATCCATGACCATGCGAGGACCCAGCCGGGCAAAGTTCTGAAGGAACGCGCTATGGGCCACCCGGATCATGGTTTCCCGCAGCGACGTGCCCTCGATTTGGTGGATGACCAGAGCCCGGAGGATGTTTTCCGAGGTCTACGTCGCCTTTCGAAAGGGGCTTGAGGTCCTTGTGCGCCAACTCCAGGAGCCGAGGGTTCTGGTCCAAGATCTTGCTGATCCGATCGTACTTCTCCTCGTAGAGTCGAACCGTTCTTGCTCTGGACCCGATCGACCAGTCGAAGTACTGTTGCGAATCAAATTCTTGGCGCATTCAATTCCTCCTGCTTGGTTGTGCTTGCGGGAGAATATCAATGCGCCTTTCTTGTTCAAGAGAGAATTTGCGATTTCACTGCATTTTGCAACAGGAACTATTTAGCAGCCCGGGTAGAGCGTGCACCCCAGCGCTCCGGCAGTGCCATCGGGGTCCGGATCGAGGCCGCAGGCCTCGCCCACGGGACCTGGCGCTGCCGGTGGGAGCCCGCCCTTGAAGAGGTGGCTCAAGATGAGTATCGCATCGGAGATGTTCACCTTTCCGTTGTTGTCGGCGTCTTCCGTCTCCGCACACGTAGAAGCGGCGCCACCCCGAAACAGATGGTGGGCAATGAAGACAGCGTCGGCAATGTTCAGCCGCGTGTCGGTGTTTGCATCTCCTCGGTGAAAGAATCTGCCCTGGCATTCGTCGGGGATTTGATCCCGGTTCGCATCGCGGCTAGCGGCCGGCGTGGTGTGGTTAATGAGCGTGGAGACAACGTCGCCTCCGATCAGAACGAGGTCGAGGTCACCATCCTCATCGAGGTCGATGGCTGGCTGCGCAAAGGTCATGAGCTCCGCGTATTCGATATCACTCGTCACCCGGAATCTGAGCCTTTGAGGTGCCTCGGAAGGTGGCACCAGCTCAAGAGTGCCATTGCCGCGGTTGAGGAGCAGCTGGTTCAGGTAGTAGCCATCAGCGACCAGCAAGTCCTGCCGCCCATCTCCGTCATAGTCATCTGCACGGATATGGCAGATGCTCATACCAAATGAAAAAGTCTTCAGTCTTGTGAAGCCGCCACGACCATTATTTTCGAACACTGTGATCTCCGAGGCGGCAACACCAGGGTTGCAGGTTGGATAGCAGTCTCTGGACACCACGAGGTCGATGTCACCGTCACCCTCGAAATCCATTCCGACGACCTCGACAGAATGATCGCCAGCACCGAGGTCCATGCTCGAGCGGGAAAACGTCCCGTCCCCGTCGCTCAAACCCACGGTTATCTTTTTCCTGAAACCATAACGCACCAGGTCAGGGAGAGAATCGCCGTTCAAGTCCATGGTGAATCCCGGGTAGTGGAAGGGGAGATAGTGGACCCTGTCGCGGTCCTCAAAAAATGAATGTTCCAGAATTGGGGGGCCGAATTTTCTACGGCCCTCATTGAGCCGAACTGCCAAACCCCAGTCTGGTTCGTAATAGGCGAGGTCCGGTAGCGCATCAGAGTTCATGTCGAACATATCAAAAGGGTATCCATCAAGCGACTGGATGGGCTCTTCCGCGGGGAACAAGGTGAAGGATCGCCCCCCGTCATTCCAGAAAAATTCGAAGTTCACTCCGAGAAAGCTGGATAGCAGGTCCAGGCGGCCATCGCCATCCATGTCTCCCACCTTCATGAGGCCGCCCCGGGCCTCCGCCGGGGCTTCAAAACCCAGGGTAAAGTTGCCGGTGCCATCCCCATAGTAGAACGCGACGACGCTCTCGGTCTCCTTCGCGCAGCTGTAGCAGAAATGGTTCCGCAGCGCCACGTCAACGTTTCCGTCCGCGTCGAAGTCACCCACCTCGGCCGTGTTGGGGTAGTTCATGGTCTCGATGGGAATTCGATCGGAGATGGTGCCGTCGCCTTGATTCAAGTAAACGGACGCGCTGCTTTCATAGGACCACAGGAGAAGATCCTTGCGCCCATCGCTGTTGAAATCCTGGATAATGTAGTTGGGATTTTCAGTGTAAGCGAGGCTGCCGGAGCCGGCGCCCTCAAACTCGCCACCTTCCTTGCCGTGGAGGATGCGAATGCCCGCCTCGCCTCGGTTGGCCGTCAGATCGAGCCAGCCGTCGTTGTCGAGATCGGCAACGGCAACGGCTCCCTTTTCTAGCCAGGGAACGAGATAGGTCTTGCCCAGCTCGAATTTCCCCATCTTCCTGTCATGGACGATCGTTATGGCCTCCCCGTGGGCGACCACAAGTTCCGTCGAACCATTCCTGTCGAAGTCGCCGAGGGAAACGCCAAAGTTGGATCCGGGCATTGGCAACGGATCGATGGGCTTCATGAATCGGCCCGTGCCGTCGTTTATCTGGACCTGCAAACTACCAGGCGCACCCACGATGGCAAAATCCGGGAAGCCGTCGGCGCTCAGATCCAGAAATGCAAAATTCCGATCACAGAAAGGCGGAAGGTAGTAATTTTGTAACAGAAAGTTTCCGAGGCCATCACTCTTGTAGACAAGCGAAACGTATCCAAAGCTGTCGCGGAAATTCCTACACATACCAGAGGCCACGATGTCTGCCTGGCCATCCAGGTCAAGATCCACGACTTTGATGATTGGATCCGAAGGGGCAACAATCTCTACGGAGGGCCGGAGCTTGGCGCTCCCAAGGTTTTCGTAGATGAAGATTTTTTCCTTCTGCTCCATGCCGACGATTACGTCCGGCTCCGGCGATCCCACGAGATCGGCCACGGTGATGCCGTTAATCGACTGGTCGAATTCGTACGGCGCATCGGCGGAGAACTGGCCCTTGCCATTGTTGAGGTGTATGAAGATCTGGCCGTACACGCCGACGGGGCAGGCGTTGCAGCGCAAGTTAGTTGTCAACAAGTCCAGGTCTAAGTCACCGTCCAGATCCGTCAAGGCGATCGACCCGATGGTCTCCTCGAAGTATAGCCGCGTTGCTGCTCCATGGCGGCGATTCCCGAGGTTCTCAACAAGATAGGCTTGATTTTCCATTCCCAGGAGCACCAGGTCCACCTTTCCGTCGCCGTTCCAGTCGCCAGCGAGGACTTCGCGTGTCGGGACGTCGAGGTCGTTCGTTGCCAACCGGTCGAACCCGACACCGGTGGGGAACACATCCCTGGCATCGTCGATGCCGTTTTGGTTGCAATCAGCAGCTGGTGAGGTGCCTCGACCCAATGTGCATAGCACGGCCAGCAAGGTTACAAACCGCAGCGAAGGAGGAACTGTGAGCACAATGCACCTGCTTTCTACTCGTTAGACCCTGGCCCAGAGGCTGTCCCAGGACTTGATGCCGGCTCCGGCCGGCTCAAATGCTGTCCCATTTCGTCGAGCCGAAGGACGAATCCTGGCGTGGCCTCCACGCAAGTAAACATCGATACTGACGCATTGTGACGAATAGCAAGGAGCCAGCGCCAGAGAAAACTTGGGCATTGCGACCCCGTGTACGGGAGGCTTTCGGGGGCTCCATCAGCCCGTTGTCAGAAGAGCGCCCGGGAGAGGTATCAAGCCCGTCGGGCCTTCTGGATCTTCAGCACCAACTCCGCAGCCATGCGCTTCACGCTGCTGACCGATGTGTCCAACTCGTCCGCGATCTCCTGATTCGTGCACTCCTCCACGAACTTGAGTACGAAGAGCTTGCGGGAGTCCGGGTCGAGTTTCTCGAGGATCCTCTGGAGGCTCTGGTACTCGTCGTGGGTCTCGATTCTGTGGGAGATGGATGCTGTGCTACCGGCGAGGCTCGCGAGCGAGAATCCTCCTCGGCTCTCGCTGGCCGAGCTCTCCCGCACCTCCAGCTTCGAGTCCCGTTTTTGAGTCTGGAAGTGCTTCTCGTAGAGATCCTTGATCCGGTTCTCGATGAGACGATAGACCGTACGGTGGACTCCGCGGTTCTCCACCTTGTCGAGAAAACCGTCCCGATTCTCGAGCAACGAGGCAAAGAAGTCCTGGAGCACATCTTCCGGTTCGACTTTGCCACGCAGCCTGTCGCCGAGCTTGTAGTTGATAAAGACAAGAATCTTGGGACCGAAGGCTCGAACGAAATCATCGAGGCTGCGAGGCGCTCCGTTGCGGAGGCGATCGATGAGCTCGAGGGTGAGGCGGCCAGTGGAGTCCATGCAAGGGGCGTTCTTACGGCAAGATTAGCTTCAAACGGAAGCCAAAGCGGTCCGAAACATAGGTCTTCGAGGTCGAGCGGCGCACGGACAGCCGGCAGGGCTCTCCAGCGAGCGCCCAGTTTCCGCCTCTCAAGGCGGCGATGTCAGGACGTTCGGGGTCGTCGAAGTGACACCAGTCTCCGACATTTCCCACCATACCACGGACGCCGTAAGGCGAACAGTCCTGGGGGAACGCGTCGACCTCGACCACTCCGGGGGATCGATCCCTGGCGGCAAAGAAATTGTTCGCGTATTCGTTGTCAAAAAGATTTCCCCAGGCGTAGTACCTGCCGTCGACGCCCTTGGCTGCCTTTTCCCATTCGGCCTCGGTTGGGAGATCGTAGTGGCGGTTGTCTCGTGCAGAAAGAAAACGAGCGTAGGCGAGCGCGTCATCGAACGAGACCCCGAAGACGGGCAGGCGTGGGCTCCATGGGTATCGATCCCGGATCGAAGGAAGTTTGAATTCGCCGTTTTCGATGGCCCACAGCGCGCCGCTGTTCTCGGACTCGCGCGGCACGCGCCGGGGCGCCTCTTCCGGGTTCGTACGCAGGAGGTGATTCAGGAACTCGAGGTATTCCGAGCACACCACCGGGTGAATTCCGATCGCGAAGCCGGGAAGGTCGACAACCGCTCGAGCGCCATGGCTCGAGATCACGTAGGGATCGCTGTACATCAGGAAGGAGCCCGCGGGCACGTAGGCAAACCCCTCGGGGATGGCGCTGGACGGGTAGAGCTTCACGGTCGAGCGGATGATTGCGTTTCTACGGATGAGGATGGGATAGCGAGTGGGTGAGCAGCCGGGTTCTTCGATTTTGAGGAGGTATCGCCCCATGGGAATTTCGGGCAAACTCAGCGAGCCCTTTCCCGTGGAGATCCTTGTCTCTGGCAGGAGGATCGCATCCCGCTCCTCGTATCGAAAAAGAATCAGCGTGGCATCTTGCGCTGACTCCTTGCCGGAGGCATCGGAGGGGCCTACAAGCTCGGTTTCGATGGAGAGCGTTCCGTCTCCCTTGAGCGCGCGAGAGAAGTGATTCGCGTCGTTCACTTGCTCGATGAGGCCGGAGTAGAAGATCACGTCGGCCCGGTTGCCTTCGGCGTCGGCCTTGAGGAACCGCTCGAGGTAAAGCTCGCCGAGTGCACGACGGGCCCGAGTGTTTTCGGGCCAGATCGTAAGAGCTGCCGAGAGAGCTGTCTGTGCCTCGGTGTACTTGTAAGCCAGGTTGGTCTCCAACCTCTCGACCTCTGTCCGCAGCTCGCGCAGCCAGCGTTTTTGCTCTCCCGTCGGGTAGTTGCCCGCGGAACGATCGAGCTCCGCCAGGCTGCGCCGCCTCTCCTCGAGGCTTTGCTTCACATGGGCATGCTCCCGGAGCGTTCTTAGCGCCTGCGTGACGCGCTGCTCGGATTCCGTTCGTCGTCTTTCGTCTTCCTTGGTGCCGTCGATGAAGTTCTGGATCGCCTCCGCGAATTCCGCTGCCGTCTGGTAGCGGTCGTCCGGGTGATATTCCATCGCCTTCATGCAGATATCCTCGAGGGCCGGGGGAATTTTCAGACGTGGAGCTCGCTGCGATGGTGCGATCGTGAGGCCTAGCCGGCTCTCCTCCAGAAGCTCCCGAAGGTTTTCCCCGGTGCGGGGGGGCAGGAAGCTGAGAATTTCGTAGAGCGTCGCACCCAGAGCGTAGATGTCGGCCCGACGGTCAACGAGGTCGTTGTGGGCCTGCGCCTGCTCGGGCGACATGTAGAGGAGAGTGCCGTGCACGAGCCCGACCGCAGTGACGATGCCTTGCTCGGCGCGGAGAGAGTTTACTGGCTCCTCCAATGTGAACCGCCGCTCGGGTACGTCGAGCACCTTGGCAAGGCCCCAGTCCATGAGCTGCACTTCGCCGTAATCGCCGATCATGATGTTGTCGGGCTTGATGTCACGGTGGATGACGCCCTTTTCGTGGGCGAAGTGAACCGCGTTCGCCACTGCCTGGAGGATCATGAGCAGCTTGATCCGGGAGAACCTTTCCCGGATCTCCGTCCGACCCACGTGGAGGTCGCGAATGATCTCCTTCAGAGTGCGCCCCTTGAGGAGCTTCATCGAGAAGAAGATCTCCTTTCGTCTGTTGATGGCGATCTCGTGCACCGGTGGAATGCCAGGGTGCTCGAGCTGACCCGTGATTTGGGCCTCCTCGACGAAGCGCGCAAGATGCTCCGTGCACTTGGAGATATGGGGCAGGATGACTTTCACGGCAACGCGTCTGCGCAAGTCGCGGTCGAACGCCAGAAGGACCTTGCCCATGCCGCCCTTGCCGATCTCGCGCTCGATCACGTACTTCCCCTCGACCTCTCCGGGGGCCAGGCCGAGAGCGCTCTCGGTCGTGAGGCTCTTCAGCTGCACTCCCGGTTCGGAGCCGAGGAGGTCTTTTAACCGAGCAATTACGCTTCGTGAGGCCAGTGTCTCCTCGGCGCCGGAGTCAAGCTCAAGTCGTATTCCATGATCATCCATGCTGCTTGTGCAAGATTGTCATCCTCCAAAGGAGCAGGTGCAACGTAGATTGCCCATCCTTCGCGGCTGGAGCTATTCTCCCTGCGTCAGTCTTTCCAGCGCTTGTTGGAACGCCGTGCGCTCCTCTGCCCTCGGCTTGTGCCATTTGCCGCGGGTGGTACGGGCCCGAACCGTCTCTCCGGAGTAGACGATGCTGGTTACGTGCCGCGCCTGGTCGTTGAAGACGTGCACGCGGTTTTTCGGGCCAATCACGACCCATGTCTGCTCCTCGACGTCGCGGAAGATAGCCTCGGCCGAGGCCTCGAGTGCGTCGCGGAATGCCGTCGAGGTGGGCCGCTTGCGGTTCGCATGTCGTTCCTGCGAATGCTGGGTCCGCCTCTCGCGCTGGCGGAAGATCCGATCCAGGTTCTTCTCGAGGTTGTGAAGCGCCCCCATGACGAGCCTGCTGCGTTCCCTGGCCCGCGACTTACGGCTCGTCTTGAGGAGGCTGATTTCTTCCAGACTCCGGCGAGTTGAGTGGAGCGCGTCGGCGAGCCTTGTGTCCCAGGACTCCTCGAAGGCTTGAAAGGCCGGAGTTCCGTCGGGTAGCTTCCCCACGACGTTGAGGATGAGTGAACTGCCGCCAGCATCCACCACCTGAAACGTGAGGGCGAGCGGCGTCCTCTGCGCCGGCGATGTACGTGGCAGGCTTAGACTGTCCGGAAAGATCAGGTACCCGACGCTGACTTGCCCGAGGACGCGGCAGATGGGAGAGCTCTTGCCATAGATGGGGAGTTGCTTCCTTGAGAGCTCGTGGCCGGGGTGCAAAACCGTGATGAACGAAGGCGCGCTTCCGAAGATCGAGTCGACGCGGGGATGACGGCGCTCGAGAAGCACCGAGACGAACTCGGGCCAGGTCGGCTGTCCCGTGGGTGTGTAGCCTCCAAATACGGACCGAGGCTCCGGCGGTGAAGCGTGCTCACAGTAGAAGGACCGGCACCAGTGGCAATAGATTTGACCCAGGGGCATGGAAGCCAGCCGGTTCGCGTAGCGTTCGGCAGTGTTCTGGAGCTGGACATAGAGTTGATCGGAGGAGTGGCCACCCGAACCTGGTTGGGGAAGCTCGAGGCTGAGCTTGAGGTTGCCCGTCTTGAGCTTCGCGTGCACCCCCTGAGCTCTACGGCGACTTTCGAGAAGAGAATGAAAGATACTTTCGAGTTCACGCTGGACTTGATGGACACGGTCCTTCAGTTCCCGGGTGCTGGGGGGACGGTTGAAGGGCGAAGTCTCATGCGGCTGGGGCGGGACGGCGTGGGCCGAGTTCTCCATCTCCACGGCTGACTCCTTCCGGTGAGAAGTGATACCCCCATCTTACAGGAGAATGGAAAACTGGCCATCCGTGGGCCCAATATCGGGTTTTTCAAGCTCCGCGCGGCCATGATGGGGACATCTTGACCAAGGCTCACCCACGATCGGAGCCGGAGGCGTCCGGCGCTGGGGAGGTCTTTCTCCCCCCGCGAGGAGTGCAATCACTGGACAGGAGTCATCCGGAAAGTTCCCTGGTCGGACTTCGAGGCGTAAGTTGAGAAGAGTTCGGCTGCCTTCACCTGGCCGACGTACGTGTAGACGCCTCCGGCGAGCCATCCGAGGTCCGCACTTCCGCGGAACTTCCACGTGTCCGCTTCGCGCTCCACGGCCATGAGGACCTCGTAGGAGAAGGTGAACGCTCCGCCGTAGGTGGCGTGATAACGAGCCAGGTACTGCCCGTTGGGCTCCGGCGAGAGAATGCAGCGGAGCACGCCCTCGTGGCCGTTCACCTCGCTGAGCCATGTTCCTTGCCAGCGCCCCGCAAGGCCTCCGGCCCATCCCTCGCCAGTGGTGGAAGCCTTGCTTGCCTCCTCCCACGCTTTCTCGAAGGTGGAGCAGCCGGTACACAGGGTCAGCGCCGCCACGATCAGGCTCGCTGGAAGGCTATTATTTTTCACAGCACTTCTTGTGTTTCTTGCCGCTGCCGCAAGGGCAAGGGTCGTTACGGCCGACCTTGGCCGCCTCGCGCACGAGGGGCGCGAGGCGTGTGCCCCTGTTGAGACTGCCCGGGGCGTGAGCTGGCTCGAAGCCCCCCGGATCGCGCCCTGAGCCATGTTGGTGATAGTGGTGGTGGTGGTGTGTGGGGTCGTCGCAAACGTGTTCATGGACATCCCTGTCCTCTTCCTCGTCCCACGCGCTATCAGAGTGTTTCAGACTTCCTGGATCTGCCTCGTTGCCGCGCTGGAGAGAAACACGCTGTTTTCTCTCGGCCTGCTGAAGCAATTCGTCCGCGTCGCATTCGAAGCCGCAAATCTCGAAGAGCATGTTCAGCTCGAGCGTCAGCTCGTTTTTCGTAACCATTGCCCAGGCTTCAATATGGCTGTTGACATCAACTTCACCACTGCGAATGACCCGTGCCAGAAGCTCCGCCGTGGAACGGCTCCCTGTGGCCTGGGCAGCGCTGATGACCGCCTCGAGCTGTCCGCTTGGCCGTAGTAAGAGGTCGAGGTTAGCCTCCAGGTAGGATCTTGCTTGCTCGGTACCGAGCGTCTTGATCGCAAGGAAGAGCGCGAACGGGAGGTCCTCATTCCGGGGGTAGGAGTTGGCGGCATCCACGATCCAGGGAAGCACGGCATCGCCCAGGAGCGCCACGCTCCAGACAAACCTCAAGAAGTCAAAATCGCGCTCTTGATCTATCAGCTTTGCCCTGAAGTGACTCTCAGGCAGCTTCGCAGCGAGTGCCCAGTCGGCTAGCCCACGGACTTCATCATCGGGTTGGTCGGCGAGAAGCTCCAGTAACTGTGGTGGAGCCGCGGCCACGAGTTTGCGAAAAATGTCCTCGTCGACCCAGTTCGCATCGACCGCGGCGAGCTCGAGAAGCTTCCCTGTTTCTGGCCTGGCCACCTTCAACTCCCGCTTCAAGTCCCAGCCTCGAATCGACGAAGCCAGTAGGCCCAGAAGCATGGAGCCAAGGATCTCTTGATCTTTCCTGTCGAGGAGTCTGACGAATTGTGGGGTCGCAACGGCCTCGGTGAGAGCTCGAATTACCTCTCCGAGAGGGGCGAAGGGGGGATGATCCTCGCTCGCGAGCCTCACTGCATCCAGGGTGATGTCCCGCAGAGTGTAGACAAGCTTGCTTACCTGACGCCTCGCTGCCAGATCCTCAAGACCCTCGAGACGGTCTTCCGGGAGCGCTCGCAGGGAGCGGTCTCGAGCGGCGGTACCTGCCTGCGGCCTCAGGAGAGACTTGAGATCTTTGTCAGTGTCCTCAGGAACAAGGCCCTTCCTGAAGAGGGCACCCGCGCCGTGGCGAATGGAAGAGCCGGAGCAGACAGCCTCCAGCATCTGATCGCAAAAATACGCCAGGGGATCCCCTCCGGTCAGCAGGTGCTCTTGCAGGAGCGCTCCGAGGCCTTGCCTGGTTCGAGGGGCGTCACGCAGATGGATCAACGCGGCCAGGGCATTGATGGCCGGCTCGAAGCTCTTGAGTCGTGGGATGCTCCGCAAAATGAGCTCCGCGTCCTCCGGGCCTCCAATCTCCGCCAGGGTCAGAAACGGATTGCACCCCGCGGTCTCCTCCTTCTCGCAAAGTCGGCGCAGCGGATCAGAATGGCCGATGGGGTCCAGGGCAGCCTGGACCTCGACGGCAGTCGCCCGCAGGTAATCGTCCTTGCAGGAGGCACAAAACCTCTCCACGCACTGGGCCAATTCCATGCGTTTTGGCGCGCTTCGAAGCTCCCGCAAGTCAAGAAGTGCACGCAAAGGAAGCTCATCGTTTTCGGAGCGAAGCAACAGCTCGACGGCCGGAATGAAGTCGAGGTTCTCGGCCTCGCCCCTCTCCTCAGCGAGGTAGCTCAGGGCCCAGGCAGCCGAGGCCTGCTTGCCCGAGTTCAGCAGCTCTTGCAGCCGCTCGGACGGCCAAACACGGCGGTTCATCGCCGGAAGCGTCTCGGGGTGGACCCGGCGCTGAGACTCAAGCCGCGCGTGGCGCTCGATCGGCGATTGCCCTTCGAACTCTCGTCTGGGGGTGTGATTCCAGAGGGCGCTGATCACAGCAGTCAAGTCTCTCACAGCCTCGGCGTTCTTGGCGGGGACATAGCTTGGCAGTGAGCAGAGTAGCTCCGTCGCCGACGCCTTCGTCTGCAGCTCCTCCTCGACCTCCTCCACGGTAAACGGGATACCCAGGCGCTCCAACACTCTCGCCGCACGGAGCTGGACCTCGAGCCGGTCGTCGGAATGCTTTCCTTCCTCAGGACCGTCCGAGGTCACCCGGTAAAGGAACAAGGGGTCCTTCAGAAGACGAAGGTTCTCCGGCTTCTCCGCGAGGCTCCGGGCGAAGTCCGCCACGGCTGCGGAGGCGGCTCCAAAAACCCCAGCGAGTACGTTGCCGCGACCCGTGGAGACGACCCGCGTCACGATCGCGGCGCCCGGCTCGAGCTCGAGCCCGGGGTCCTGCGGCAGGAGCACTGCCGTTTGCCCGTCCCCTCCGATCCTCCGAAGGATCGCAGTAGATTCCGTCGCCTGCTCAACCTGGAAGAGCCCCAATTCGCTTCGTCGCAGACGAGCCAGAACGCCCTCCCGGTCGATGACCTTGACCTCGAAGTGATTGTGGAGAGATCGGCGATCCTCGTCGCGGTGCGCGAAGAGCACATAGTCGGCGAAGCCTGGAGGCGCCTTGTCCAACGGAGGCGCTTTCTCGCCAAAATAGGCCAACGCCGCGCCGCGAACGAAGTCCGTGGCCCAGGGACCCATTGCGAACTCCAGGAGCTGTCTCAAGTCTTCTTTGATGCTGGGATCGGCGCGCATGATTTGGCTCCACCCGACCTTTCTACCGTGGTTTTCATTCTCCGACTCGTGTGGATTGGACTACCAGCCGAGGGCAGCATGTTATCAGCCTCTTTCGCCGGGGCAACGGAGAGCCGATGATATATCTCACGCGGCCACGTAGGAGACATCTTGAAGCCCGCACTGTGAGGGCGCCGGCGGTTCTGCTGCGCCGGAGGCGCCCGGCGCGCCGATCCAGCGCCGAGGAGTACAAGACACCCATGGACGATCGGATCCGCCATATCCTGGAGCGTGTGCCCGGCTGGAAGGCTCAAGACTGCACCCTCACGCCCCTGCTCGGAGGCATCACCAACCGCAATTTCAAGGTTGTGCGGGGTGATGAGGCCTTTGTATTGAGGATCGGAGGTGAGGGCACGGCGCTCCTCGGCATTGATCGTCGCAACGAGCACCGGGCCAGCGTGTTGGCAGCGGCATGCGGTGTTGGCGCCGAGGTCGTCTGTTTCATGGACGACGAGAGCGCCTTGATCACGCGCTTCATCGAGGGCTCGCCGGTGACGCCCGAGAGCGCCGCACGGCCTGACTTGCTGCGCCGTGCGGCCGAGTCAATCCGCCGCTATCATGCGGGTGTCAGTTTCCCTGGCTGGTTCTCGGCGCCCGCGACCGTTCGCAACTACTGGCAGCTTGCGCGCGAGCGAAACGTCCAGTTCCCACAGACGCTTTCGCAGGCGCTCGAGCTGATGGACGTAATCGAGAATGCGCTGGGTGTGCCCGCAAGGAGCGTTCCGTGCCACAACGATCTCCTGGCCGCCAACTTCGTTGATGACGGCCGCACCCTGCGCATCCTTGACTGGGAGTACGCTGCGCAGGGCGACCCCTTTTTTGACCTGGGCAACTTCTCCGTCAACCAGCGCCTTGGTCCGGAGAGATGCGAGTTATTCCTTGGCTATTACCTCGAACGTTCCGTCCGACCCGCCGATCGCGCCCGCCTGGAGCTGATGAAGCTCCTCTCGGACCTCCGCGAGGCGTTCTGGGGCTTTCTCCAGTCCGGCGTCTCGCGGCTCGACTTCGATTTCAAGAAGTACGCGGTGGACCACCTGGGTCGATTCTTGAAGAATGTCACGGCGCCGGAGTTCTCGGAGTGGCTGAAGGCTGTCAAGGAGTGAGAGGACTTTCTCTTCTCGACGCTGCCCATCGGACTTACCCTCCTGGTGAAGCGTTCGAGTCCAGCGGAGGTTTGTCGTATGCACCCATCGACCTGTTTCGCATCACGGATTGTGTTGGTCGGAGTCGTTCAAGCTCGTGCCCAGGACCTTGACGGCGCGCGTTTTTGTGCGGAGGCGCTCGAGGCCCCATGAAGCTCTACTTCAAACCGCAACACCTCCGGCGCTACCGCGAGATCGCGCGCTTGCTCCTGAAATTCGGCCTCGCCGAGGTAGTTCGCAGCTCAGGCCTCGATCATCTACTCGGTGGCGAGAAGAGCAGGCTGACCCGCCGAACGATGCCAGAGCCGCAGGAGCTGGCCGAGGACCTCGAACGCATGGGGCCGACCTTTGTGAAATTGGGCCAGGCGCTCTCGACCCGCGCCGATGTGGTTCCGCTGCGTTACCTCGACGCGCTCGCGGATCTTCAGGACAAGGTTGGACCCTTCCCGTACGAGGAGGTCGAGCGGATCCTTACCGAGGAGCTGTGTCAACCGGTGAACGTCGCCTTCGCGACTTTTGAGCGCGATTCCGTTGCCGCCGCCTCGCTAGGGCAGGTGCACCGCGCCACGCTCGGCGATGGAAGAGTGGTGGCCGTCAAGGTCCAGCGTCCGAGCATCCGTGCCAGGCTTGTCGAGGACCTCGAGGTGCTCGACGAGCTTGCGGCGATGTTGGAAGCGATTCTGGACGTGGCGCGGCGTTACGAGGTCCGAAGGATCGTGGAGGATTTTCGCAGAGCTCTCCTTCGTGAGCTCGACTACATTGAAGAGGCCCGAAACCTCGTCACTCTGGGTGAAAATTTGGCAGTTTTCAAGCACATGCTTGTGCCGAAGCCCATCGAGAGTCACACGACAGCGCGGGTACTTACCATGGACTTCGTCGAGGGCAAGAAGCTCTCGATGCTCTCAGCGGAGGACCGCGCGCAGCTCGACGGCGGAATCCTGGCGGAGGAGCTCCTGAACGCCTATGTCCAGCAAATCTGCATCGACGGATTCTTCCACGCGGACCCGCACCCCGGCAACGTGCTTTGCACGCCCGACGGCAAGCTGGCGCTTCTCGATCTCGGAATGGTTTCGCGCATCACTCCGGCGACGCGTGAGCACCTGCTTCGGCTCCTGCTTGCGATCGGAGAGGTGCGCGGGGAGGAGGCGGCAGATCTTGCGGTAAAGATCGGCGAGCCTCGTGAGGATTTTGACGAGTCGAGACTTGTGCGCGAGGTGAACGAGCTTGTGGCGCGGCAGCAGGGGGCGAACGCTGGCCAGGTGGAGCTGGGCAAGGTGGTGCTCGAGATTGCCAGGGTCGCGGGCGAATCGGGCTGGCGCATGCCGGGAGAGGTGACGTTGCTTGGCAAGGCGCTCATGAATCTTGACCAGATCGGTCGCATGCTGGCCCCCGAGTTTGACCCCTACGCCACGATCCGCAGGGGAGCGGCTGGCTGGATGTTGCGGCAGATGCGGCAAGGCGTGACCGTGAGCGGCACTTTCCTGAACGTCCTCGAGGTGAACGAGTTTGTTCGACACCTGCCGGCGAGACTCAACAAGATCCTTGATCGAGCGTCGAGCAACCGGCTCGAGCTCAAGGTGAGGGCCTTCGACGAGCAGCGCATCCTCGAAGGGTTTCAAAAGATCGCCAATCGCATCGCGCAGGGCCTTGTGATTGCCGCGATGATCATTGCGGCCGCCTTGCTTCTGGGGAGGGATCCGCCATCGGGTAGTTTTACGATCTTCGGCTACCCGGGCGTTCCCGTGCTCCTCTTCGCCGCCGCGGCGGGCGGTGGCATCGCGCTCACCTACGACATCCTGCGTCACGACCGGCGGAGGAAGTGACTCGCAAGTGGCTCGGAGCGCTGCCCCGCAAACATGGCCGCTCGAGTCCGAGAGCCGTTACCGGGCCGCCCGCCAACTATTGCTCTCCGCGCGAGGCCCGCGCAGCAGCAAGGATTCTTGCTCCGTCCTCCAGGCCCTTCCCTTCAGGCCCCCTGCCCGCTATTCTATGGCCCTTTCGGACTTGATTGAATCCATAGCGGAGCATACATGAGCTGGCTTCTTGCAACAGTCTCGGCATCGATCGGAAAAAAACAGTGCATGGCCCTCAGTGGGCTTGCGCTTTGCGGCTTTCTGGTCGCACACCTGTCGGGAAATTTCCTCATCTTCTTGGGCCCCGAAAAGTTCAACGCCTATGCGCATTTTCTCGAGAGTCATCCTCTCTTGATCCCCGCAGAGATCGGTCTCGCCTTTCTGTTCCTTGTCCACATCGGCCTCGCAGCTCGCGTTACCCGCGAGAACTGGGCGGCAAGACCGCACGGATACGCCGTCAAGGCCACGGAAGGAGGTCGTTCGCTCGCGAGCGGCACGATGTGGCTCTCGGGTCTCATAACGCTTGTCTTTCTTGTGCTTCACTTGATCCACTTCAAGTTCGTCGCAGACGATGCGAAGATGGATCTCCACAAGCTGGTGGTGACGACATTCCACAGCCTTCCCTACGTTGTCTGGTACGTCTTCGCGGTTTGTGTGCTGGGTCTCCACGTCGGGCACGGTCTCAAGAGCGCCTTCCGGTCGCTGGGACTTGAACACCCGAAATACACGCTCGCGCTTCTTTGGCTGAGCCGGCTGTTTGGGGTTGCCATCGCGATCGGCTATGCCTCGATTCCCATCTGGGCCTACTTTTTCACGAGAACTCTCGCATGACACTGAACTCGCATGTGCCCGACGGCCCTCTGGCAGAGAAGTGGGACAAGCACCGATTCGGGCTTAAGCTGGTCAACCCTGCCAACAAGCGGAAGTATGAAATCATCGTCGTGGGGACCGGGCTTGCCGGAGCCTCGGCGGCGGCGAGCCTTGCAGAGCTGGGCTACAGCGTCAAGGTCTTCTGCATTCAGGACTCGCCGCGGCGAGCCCACAGCATTGCTGCGCAGGGCGGCATCAACGCCTCGAAGAACTACCCGAACGACGGTGACAGCGTATACCGCCTCTTCTACGACACGATCAAGGGAGGTGACTACCGGGCCCGCGAAGCCAATGTCTATCGCCTCGCGCAGGTTTCCGGCCAAATCATCGATCAGTGCGTTGCTCAAGGCGTGCCCTTTGCCCGGGAATACTCTGGCCACCTCGCCAACCGTTCGTTCGGTGGCGCCCAGGTCTCCCGGACGTTCTATGCACGGGGCCAGACGGGTCAACAGCTGCTCCTCGGAGCCTACGGCGCCCTCATGCGGCAGGTCGCGACGGGCAAGGTGACGCTCTTTCCTCGATCGGAAATGCTCGAGCTGGTCGTCGTCAACGGCCAGGCCCGAGGGATCGTCACTCGCAGCCTGATTACGGGCAGAATCGAATCGCATACCGCCCAGGCGGTTGTCCTGGCGACGGGAGGGTATGGAAATGTTTTCTACCTCTCTACCAACGCGAAGACTTGCAACGTGTCGGCCTCTTGGCGCGCCCATCGAAAGGGCGCCTTCTTCGCGAACCCTTGCTTCACGCAGATTCACCCGACCTGCATCCCTGTCCACGGCGAGTACCAGTCGAAGCTGACTCTCATGAGCGAGAGCCTTCGGAATGACGGTCGGGTCTGGGTTCCGAGCAAGGCTGACGACACTCGTTCGCCAGAGAGTATTCCAGAAGGAGAGCGTGATTACTTCCTGGAGCGGAAGTACCCCAGCTTTGGCAACCTCGTTCCGCGAGATGTGGCGTCGCGAAACGCGAAGCAAGTCTGCGACGAGGGCCGAGGCGTGGGGGAGACGAAGCTCGCCGTTTACCTCGATTTGCGCGACGCAATCCAGCGGATTGGTCGGCGCACCATCGAGGAGAAATACGGCAACCTCCTTCAGATGTACGAAAAGATCACTGGCCAGGATCCCTACCGGGTGCCCATGATGATCTTCCCGGCTGTCCACTACACGATGGGCGGTCTCTGGGTCGACTACAACCTCATGAGCAACTTGCCAGGGCTGTTCGTCCTTGGCGAGGCGAATTTTTCGGACCATGGAGCCAACCGCCTCGGCGCCAGCGCCCTCATGCAGGGGCTTGCCGACGGTTACTTCATTCTTCCCTACACGATCGGTGGGTACCTGGCGAATGCTTCCCTTCCGGCCGTGAAGGTCGAGCAGACGGAGTTCAAGGCAGCCGAGAAAGAGGCGGCCGATCGAATCCAAAAACTTCTCGCGATTCGCGGCAAACGCACGGTGGATGATATCCACCGGCAGCTTGGGCTTCTCATGTGGGACCGTTGTGGAATGGCCCGCAGTGAGAAGGGCCTCTTGCACGCCAAGGCGAAGATCCCAGAGATACGGGAGGACTTTTGGAAGAATGTCACGGTGACGGGGACACCGGGCGAATTTAACCAGGTGCTCGAACATGCCGGACGCCTTGCGGACTTTCTCGAGTTCGCGGAGTTGCTCGTGGAGGACGCCTTGATTCGAAGAGAGTCATGTGGAGGCCACTTCCGGGAGGAGAGCCAGACGCCCGAGGGCGAAGCGCTACGTGACGACGATGGCTTCAGCCACGTCGCTGCCTGGGAGTTTCAGGGCGTTGGCCAGGCGCCCGTGCTTCACAAGGAGCCTCTCCAGTTCGAGTATGCGAAGCCCTCGCAAAGGAGCTACAAGTGAAGGCAGGCATGAAGTTCACGCTCAAGGTCTGGCGTCAGAAGGGCTCTGACGCCAAGGGGAAGCTGGAGACGTATGAACTGCGTGACATCTCTCCGGACGCCTCGTTCCTCGAGATGCTTGACGTGCTCAACAAACAGCTCATTCTGACGGGCAGGGAGCCTGTCGCTTTTGACTCCGACTGCCGCGAAGGCATTTGCGGTACCTGTTGCCTCGTATTGAACGGTCAGGCTCATGGGCCTGACGAGGGCACAGCCACGTGCCAGCTTCACATGAGGCGGTTCAAGGACGGCGACACGATCCACGTGGAGCCGTGGCGTGCGAAGGCGTTTCCAGTCGTGAAGGATCTTGTGGTCGACCGCAGCGCGTTCGACCGCATCATTGCGGCTGGTGGGTACGTGTCAGTGAATACCGGCAGTGCCCCCGACGCCAATTCGATCCTGGTGCCGAAGCAGGATTCCGACCTCGCCATGGACGCCGCAGCATGTATCGGCTGCGGGGCCTGCGTGGCCGCGTGCAAGAACGCCTCTGCCATGCTCTTTGTGGGCGCCAAGGTCTCACAAATGGCTCTCCTGCCACAGGGCGAGCCGGAGTGTAGCCGCCGTGTGCTGGCGATGGTTCAGGCGATGGACAAGGAAGGTTTCGGCAATTGTACGAACGAGAGCGAGTGCGAGGCTGCATGTCCGAAGGAGATCTCGGTCTCAAACATAGCGCGTCTAAATCGTGAGTTTCTGCGAGCGAGCCTCTGCGCTGTCGAGGGAAAAGCAGGCGGCGAGGGGGCGTGACGAAGAGGCAGGAGGCCACCCGTTTCCCGAGGGGGGGCGAAGATCCGGGGGGGCCATGTCGTTTGTTGAAAGTGTTCGCAGAGCTCCCGATTATTCACGGAATGCATCTCCGAGGTTAGACTTCGCCCCTCATGGAATCTGGAAGCGAGACTCGAGACACAGACATCGCCACTCGCGAGGCACGGGTCCAGAGGACCCTCGTGTGCTCGATCTTTGAGGGAATTTGCGCTTCCGTCATGGTCGGGGCGGGAGAGACGTACTTCGTGCCCTACGCCCTCTCGCTGGGTAGCTCGAATCTCACCCTCGGCTTCTTCGTGGCCTTTCCGATCTTCATAGGGTCTCTGAGCCAGATCTTCTCTGAACGCCTCTTGAGGCTTCTGGGATCGAGGAAGCGTGTGATCCTTTTGAGTATTGGGCTCCAGGCTCTCACTTTTCTGCCCATGATGCTTGTTCATCGGATGGATTCGGCTTACCGTCCCGAGTTGCTACTGGCGGTCATCTGCGTCTACTGGTCTTGCGGACTCATCCTGGGCCCGAGCTGGAGCTCGCTCATGGGGGACTTGGTCCCGGAGTCGACCCGAGGCGCGTATTTCGGCCGTAGGAACCGATATATCCAGATTTTCACTTTCCTTGCCATCTTGGGTTCGGGGGCCTTGCTTTATTACCTGAAGCGAGAAGGTCTGGAGTATTACGGGTTCGTGGCGGTCTTTACTCTGGCGGCGGGGGCGCGGTTGATCTCGTGGATCTTGTTCCTCTTTCACTGGGACCCGCCGATGGAATCCCCACCGACAAGGCGGACGATGGGAGGGGCTCTTGATGCACTCACGAACTCCGACCAGAGAGTCCTGGTCTTTTATCTGAGCTTCATGAACTTCTCCGTTTACGTGGCAGCGCCCTTTTTTTCCGCTTACATGCTACGTTCGCCCAGCGAGCATGGGCTTGAGTGGTCCTACATTACTTTCACGGTAGTGAACGGCATCACGGTCTTTTTCAAGTTTGTTTTTCTCCCGCTCTGGGGCGCGGCGTCCGACCGGTTCGGCTCCAGGAAATGCCTCGTACTCTCAGCATGGCTCATCTGCGGACTTCCCCTCGTCTGGCTCTTTCCGCACACCAACATGAGTGTATATCTCACTCTGATTTGTATCACACAGGCCTGGGGTGGGCTGGCGTGGGCAGGGCACGAGCTCTGCTCGTTTAGCTTTCTCCTCGACTCCGCCCAGGCTGCCGATCGTCCACGCCTCGTGGCCAGCATGAACATTGTGAACGGGATCATGATTTTTCTTGGTTCCATGGCGGGCTCGATCGTTGTCGCGACGGCTTCCCAGGGGACAAATCCTTTCCTGCTGGTCTTCTTGCTCTCGGCGTTGAGCCGATTTGCCGTCTGCGCGCTCTTTGCCAGGCGTCTTCGCGAGATTCGAGTGGTCGAGAAGATCTCTTACCGTTCGCTCTTCTTCCGCATTTCGTCCGTTCGTTCGACAATGGGACCTGTCATGCGTTTTTTCGTGCTGCCGCTAAGGAAGCCGGACGAAGTAGAGCCTGTTTCCACGCCTTTACCGCCGGCAGGAGTGAACAGCAGGTGAACCCGCGTTCTCGATCGCGTGGGTTGGGGTCCAGGCGGGGGGCCCCTGTCATTTTCCCGCTCCGCCTCCGGTCGAGGTGAGTCAGGACCCCTTGCAGCTCGCTGGGGGCTGTTCATGTTTTCGAGTCGCCGCGAATCGCTCACTTGCCTTGGCCAGCGCCTCCTTCTCGGCCTCCTCGCGGGTTTTGCCCTCCGCTCGTGATACGGTGGCACCCGGGGAGACATTGTCCACGTGGCAGAAGAAACTGTCGCCGATTCGATAGCTCGTGATCTCGGCTTCCCAGCCGGCGATTTGCTGCCGGCGCCGGCTGTACTCCTCGGTCTTCACTTGGCGGCTCCTGTCTCGATGGGCGCTCTGACGAGGTTGCCCCACTCGGTCCAGCTCCCGTCGTAGTTGCGGACATCCTTGTAACCGAGGAGATACTTGAGCACGAACCATGTGTGGCTTGAGCGCTCCCCGATCCGGCAGTAGGCGATCACGGGCTTGTTGCCCCTCACGCCCTCACCTTCGTATAGCTTCTTGAGGTCCTCGACGGACTTGAAGGTGCCGTCATCATTGCAGGCCTTGCCCCACGGGATCGACCGGGCGCCAGGCACGTGGCCGCCTCGCTGGCAGGTCTCGGGCAGGCCCGGCGGCGCGAGAATCTCGCCCGTGAACTCGGCCGGGCTGCGCACGTCGACGAGCACGGCGCTCCTGGCTTCAACAGCCTTCTGAACGTCGGGCAAGTAGCTGCGCAGCGAGAAGTCTGGACTGTGGGCAGTGTAGGTCGTGGGCTGGACGGGCGGGCGATCCCGCGAGACTTCGCGGCCTTCCTCGAGCCACTTTTTGCGGCCGCCATTCATGATCGCGACGTCCCTGTGTCCGTAGATCTTGAGCTGCCAGAAGGCCCAAGCTGCGAACCAGTTGTTGTTGTCGCCGTAGATCACGATCTTCGTCGTGGGTGAGATTCCAGACTCCCCTAGCAGCTTCTCGAGGCTGTCCCTCGGGATAATATCGCGCTGGAGTGTGTCACAGAGCTGCGTCGACCAATTCCAGGCGATGGCCCCGGGCACGTGGCCCTCGTCGTACGCCTTCAAGTCGACGTCAACCTCCACAACAGCGATTCCTGGCCGTCTTGCGTTCTCTCCAACCCAGGATGTGGAGACCAGAGTTTCGGGGTGAGCATATTGCGACATGGTTCAAGGCTCCCTTTCGCGTGGTCCATGTGAGCTACCAGATGTTCAACTTGTCCTTCGCGTCGTCGCTCGCCATGGTCTTTGGGTCCCAGGGCGGCTCCCACACAAGTGTAATTCGTGCATCCTGCACGCCGGGCAACGTGTTGGCAACGTCCTGTACCTGTGTCATGATCATGGGGCCATAGGGGCACATGGGTGTGGTAAGCGTCATCTTGATTTCAACGTGCCTGGAGTCGTTGCTCACATGAACGCCATAGATCAGCCCCAGATCGACGATGCTCAGGCGGATCTCGGGATCGATAATGGGTCTCAGCGCGTCCAGGATGCCCGCACTCGTGAGCTTGGGCGCCGCCGCCGTTGATTCCGAAGCTGGGGCGGAGTCGGGTAGAGTTTTCAGGTTGGGAGATTCAGGTTCCATGGGTTTACCTCACAATGCAAAGCCGCCCTTGCCTTCCAGTTCCGTTGTCGTTGTTTTGTCGAGTTGATTCTGGCCAGACCTCAGAGAGTTGAGGGCATCCTCGAGGGTGACCCACGAGAGAAGCGCACACTTGATTCTCACGGGGTAGTTCTTGACTCCCTCGAGGGAGTCCAGATCACCGATCTCTACATCTTGCGGCACGCCTTCGTCGTGCATCATGCGCTTGAAGGCCTTGAATAGCTTCTCCACCTCGTCAAGCGTCTTGCCGGGCAGAAGCTCGGCGAGCATGGACCCCGATGCCGTGGAGATCGCGCAGCCGCGTCCGAGCACCGAGACGTGTTTCACTCGCCCATCTTCCAGCTTGATGCTGACCTTCACCTCGTCGCCACAGACAGGGTTCAAGCCCTCGTTCTCCACGTCGGGGCTTGTGACCGGCGTGCGTCCTCGAGGCCGACGGTAGTGGTCGAGGATGATATCGCGGTAAAGGTCGTTGAATCGTGGCTCTTCCAAGATCAACTCTCGCTAAAATCCGAAGTACTTTCGTGCCAAGCGCAACGACTCGACGAGCACGTCGATGTCGTCGCGGTCATTGTAGATGTAAAAGCTTGCGCGGGCCGTGGCGACCGTCTTGAAGAAACGCATGACGAGTTGTGCGCAGTGGTGGCCGGCTCGGATCGCCACACCGTGCTGGTCGAGGATCTGGCTCAGGTCGTGCGGGTGCAAATCTTGATCCACGAAGCTCACCACGCCGCTGCGAAGGTTCGGATCCTCCGGCCCCAAGATGCGGATCGAAGGAATCTTGCGTAGCTCGGCCATGGCGTAGCGGCAAAGCGATAACTCGTGCTCTCGCACCTGTGGCATGCCGATCGCCTCGAGGTATTCAATCGAGCTCGAGAATGCAGCGACGTCCGCGATGTTTGGTGTGCCGGCTTCGAACTTGTGGGGCACTTCGTTCCAGGTCGCGCTGTCATGCCGCACCTCACGAATCATTTCTCCGCCGCCAAGGAAGGGTTCCATGGAGCGGAGCAACTCGGGCCTGGCATGAAGCACTCCAACTCCCGTGGGCCCCAGCATCTTGTGGGCGCTGAAGGCGAGGAAGTCGAAGTCGAGCTTCTTCACGTCAACAGGCAGGTGAGGGAGCGCTTGCGCGCCGTCAAGGAGGACTTTCGCGCCGACGCGGCGGGCCATCGCAGCGATCTCGCCCACCGGGTTGATCGTGCCGAGCGCATTCGAAACCATCATGCACGAGACGAGCTTTGTGCGCGGCGTGACGAGCTTGTCGAGATCGTCCAGCCGCAGAGTGCCATTTTCCTGGAGCGGTATGTGCTTCAGTACGGCGCCCTTCTCCCTTGCGAGGATGATCCAGGGCACCAGGTTGGAGTGGTGCTCCATTTCGGTCAGGAGGACTTCATCGCCAGGCTTGATGTTGTGACGCCCCCAGGCGTACGCGACGAGATTGATTGCCTCGGTGCAGTTGCGAGTGAAGATGACTCCGTGCGGATCGGCGCCGCCCAGAAATCTCGCGACCACCTTGCGCGTGGCCTCATAGAGTCCCGTCGCTTCCTCCGCAAGCTTGTGGATTCCGCGGTGGATATTGGCGTTGGACGTACGGTAAAAGCTGCCCAGCGCCTCGATCATGCATTCGGGCTTTTGCGTGGTGGCTGCGTTGTCAAGGTAGACAAGCCGCTTTCCATGGACTTGCCGTTTCAGGATAGGGAAGTCCCCGCGGATCCGGGCCACGTCAAGTTTACGGGCTTGAGCCGGGGGGCCGCTCGTAATGGTTCCGGCGGCGCTCATTCGTCGATCTCCACGTGGATTTGACCATCCTTCTCCGAAACGCTGAAGACGCGGACCGGGAATGCGGCTGGCATTCGCAGCACCCGGCCGTCGCGCACATCGAAGCGAGCTCCATGACGGGGGCACTCGATGGCGTGGCCATCCAGGCTACCTGCACCGAGAGGGCCATCGTCATGCGTGCAGAGGTCTTCCACGGCGTAAAGTTTGCCCTGGACTCTGCAGATGGCGATACGCAGGCCCTTGGCCTCGAATATTCTGGCCTCGCCCTCGAGCACCTCGCCTGCGGCGGCAACAGCTATCGATTGTTTCGTTCCTGGCATGATTCGATCACAAGTCCTTTACTCGATCTTCCACGATTCGTCGGAGACGATCCTGGAGGTCAGCTTCGAGCCGGCTCAGAGTCGGCTCTATGAATCCGCCGACGATCAGGCGGATTGCCTCGGCCCGTTCGAGGCCGCGGCTCATGAGATAAAAGATATGCTGGTCGTCCAGCGTGCCCATCGTCGCCCCGTGAGTACACCTGACCTCGTCGGTGAGGATCTCGAGCTCGGGGATCGACTCCGCCTTCGCGCCGTCATTCAAGAGGAGGTTGCGATTTTCCTGATAAGCCTCGCTATCAGGGCAGCCCGGTTCGATACGGATGAGGCCCGTGTAAGCCGAACGAGAGCGATCCTTCAGAACTACCTTGAAGTCCAAATTTGAATAGCTTCGAGCCGACTCGTGGGCATGGACCGTGTGATGGTCAAAGTGTTGCCGGTTTTCGGCGAAGAGAAACCCGTAGAGCTCAACATTCGAACCGGGGCCTCGAAGGTGAGAGCCGAAGTCCGATTTGGTCACGCTGCTTCCGAGGGACGCCATCGCGGTGAGCAGTTGCGCGTCCTGTGCGGCACTCGCCCTCTCCGTCACGTGGTAGACGGTCTCCTTGTGGAGGCGCTGCACGCTGACGTAGCGTACCCGGGACGACTGGCCCGCGAAAACCTCGACGACCGCGTTGAGCTTGAGCTTGTCCGATCCTCCCTCGCACTCATCCACGATGGTGGCCTCGGAGCGCTCCTCCGCAACCACAAGGAGTCTGGTCGCGAAGAAAGTTTCTCTCTGCGCGTTGGGCGCCGAGTGCCAGACGTGGATCGGCTTCGAGACCTGCACATTGCGTGGCACGTGAATCACCAGGCCGGCGCTCCAGAGCGCCAGGTTCAAGGCCTCGAACTTGCCGACGCCTTCCTTACCAACGGAGCCCCCAACGAGCTTTGTGAAGTGGCCGGAAATGAGCTCAGGAGCTTGCTTGTAGGCTTCGTGCAGATTGAGCACGCGAACGCCCTTCGTTTGCAACTCGCTCGAAAGGTGGATGCGAGCCTTGCCGGGGCCACTGATGTGGATAGCGGCGCTCACTTCGCCTCGGTCGAAGAGGACCTTCAACGTTGGCGGTAGTTCGCTCGATGCGGCGGGAACGGCATGGGCCGAAGTCTCGAGGGACGCGTTGCTTGGGACAAAGAGGGCCGGATCGGTGTAGCGCCACAAATGAAGGACGCGGGCGGGGGAAGGGCCTTCGATATAAGCCTGCATCGCACGGCGCCGCACGTCGGCAAAGTTGGGCGGCTCGCCGAAGCGCCCAATCAGGGAATCGACCCATGTAGATGGTTCGCTTTGAACGGATTGAGTGATCACCCGACGGATCCCTCCATCTCGAGCTCGATCAGGCGATTCAGCTCCACTGCGTACTCCATGGGCAGTTCCTTTGTGAAGGGCTCGATGAACCCGTTCACGATCAAGAGCCGGGCCTCATCCTCGCTGAGCCCCCGGCTCATGAGGTAAAACACCTGCTCCTCCGAGACCTTGCTGACACGCGCCTCGTGCTCTATCTGTACGTTGTCTTCGGCAATCTCCATGGTGGGGTAGGTGTCCGAGCGCGAGTCCTTGTCAATGAGTAGCGCGTCGCATTCAACCGACACCTTGCAGCCAGTGGCCTTCGGATAGACCTTTACCATGCCTCGGTAGGAGGCTCGGCCACCCCCCTTCGAGATCGACTTAGAGGTGATACGGGAGCTGGTGTTGGGCGCGACGTGGATCACCTTCGCTCCGGCATCCTGGTGCTGCTCTTTCCCGGCGAACGCAATGGAGAGGATCTCGCCCTTTGCTCCTTCGCCCATGAGGTAGACGCAGGGAAATTTCATGGTGAGCTTGGAGCCGATGTTGCCATCGACCCACTCCACCGTCGCATTCTTGTGCGCAACGGCTCTCTTGGTCACCAGATTCATGATGTTGTTGGCCCAGTTCTGGATCGTTGTATAGCGGATGTAGGCGCCTTCCAAGGCGATCAGCTCGACCACGGCGGAGTGCAGTGACTTCGTGGTGTAGACCGGGGCTGTACAGCCCTCGATGTAGTGTACCCGGGAGCCCTTGTCGGCGATGATGAGCGTTCGTTCGAATTGCCCCATGTTTTCCGTGTTGATGCGGAAGTAGGCCTGGAGCGGAATGCCGACATCGAGTCCGGGCGGCACGTAAATGAACGATCCGCCGGACCAGACCGCGCTGTTCAAGGCCGAGAACTTGTTGTCGGCAGCCGGGATCACCGTCGCGAAGTACTTCTGGACAATGTCCGGCCGTTCGCGCAGGGCGGTGTCCATGTCCATGAAGACAATGCCCTTCTTCGTGAGGTCCTCCCGCATCGAGTGGTAGACCACCTCGGACTCGTACTGGGCAGAGACTCCGGCCAGGAATTTTCGCTCCGCCTCCGGGATTCCGAGGCGTTCGAAGGTGTTCTTGATGTTCTCCGGGACGTCGTCCCAGGACTTGCCCTGCTCCGCCATCGGCCTCACGTAGTAATAGATGTCGTTGAAGTCGATCAAATTGAGGAGCTCGGTGTCTCCCCATCGGGGCATGGGCTTGGAAAAGAAGATATCCAGGGACTCGTGGCGGAATGCCCGCATCCAGTCCGGCTCCTTCTTCATTCGCGACATCATCTCGACGACCTCGTGGTCGATGCCCTTCTTGCCCTTGTGAAAGTAAGCTTCGGCGTCATGAAAGCCGTAGCGGGTCGCGTAGTCGTCGCCGATTTGCAGGTCGGGTCTTGTCTTGCCTTGAGGCTCGGCTGTCGCCGGGGCGCCAGGGCTCATCTTGATGGGTTGCATGGTTTTCCTACTTTCCTCAACTTGCCGAAGCGGCTGTCAACACGGGGTTGACCCCGTCGCCGTAGCCTGTTCGTTCGAGCTCGAGAGCCAGCTCGAAGCCACCCGAACGTACGATATTTCCGTTCATGAAGACGTGGACGAAGTCTGGCTTGATGTAGTTCAAGATTCGCTGGTAGTGCGTCACGAGAAGAAGGCCCGTGCCGGGGCCCGAGCAGCGGTTGACACCCTCGGAGACCACCTTCAGAGCGTCGA
>SXGT01002502.1_pt1 | contig 27325 bp, 23 predicted proteins | sample 3176221 | NCBI WGS metagenome assembly SXGT01 (sample SAMN11356862, study PRJNA531348) | freshwater metagenome | isolation source: freshwater sample F1-120 | place: China: Fuxian Lake, Yuxi | collected 2017-12-25
GCGGCGGGCGCGCTGATCGCCGCCGAGCTCGCCGTCCTCGACGGCGATCGCGACGGCGCCCGCGCCCACTACCAGGCGGCGCTCGAGGGCTTCGAGGCCGGCGCCATGCGCCTCATCGCCACCTCGGCGCGCTGGCGCCTGGGCGAGCTCATCGGCGGCGACGAGGGCGGGGCGCTGCGGGCCACGGCCGAGGCCGCGTTGCGGGCCGAGGGCGTGCGCGACCCGGCGCGGGTGGTCACGCTGTTCGTTCCGGTCTCGGCGGTGGCGGCCTAGCGAGCGATCAGCGAGCGTTCAAGAGTGACTCAGGTGTCTGGGGTCGCTGGTGACGCGGGTGGTCTGTTGGGACAGGTCGAAAGAGCGCAACGCCCTATGGACGGCCATCACCCGGCGGTGGCCGTAGCGGCTCGAAGACCCAGCGGTCGCGAGGCTCGTCGCGGCGGACCAGGCGCAGCTCGATGGTGTCACCGACGGTGAAGATGGGCGCGCCGTCGTCGCCGAGCAGGGCCGCGCGCCCCGGCGACAGGGTCAGCCACATGCCACCGAGCGCGCGCCCGGCATCGGCGACGTAGACCTTCACGTCGATCGGCGGCTCGTCGAGAGTGACGTAGATCTTGGAGCTCGACACGCCCATGATCGTGCCGGCGCGGATCGGGCGCCGGGCCCGGGGCAGGGCGGCGTCGGGCGCGAAGATCTGATCGAGGATGCGCCGGTTGGTGAGATCGATGAGGCGCCGTTGCCGCTCGCGCGCGGCGTTGGCCGAGGCCAGCACCTGATCGCGCAGCGCCGCGTCCTCGGCGGCGGGCCGTCGCGACGCCATGCCCAGGAGCTCCACCGCCTCCTTGTGCACGAACACACCGACGATCTCGCGCATCGGCGCCGAGAACCGGGCGTAGGGCTCGACGCCGACGCCGAAGTGCTCGCCGGGCTCGGCGCTGAACACCGAGCGCACGTTGACCATCACCGCCTGGCGTTCGACGGCGCGGGCGATGCGGGCCAGGCGCGGATCGGTGGCCAGCGCCGGCAGGGCCTCGACCCACTCGGACAGCGCACGCTCGGGGTGCCAGGCCCAGGCCTGGTCGAGACCGTGTTTCGCCACCAGCTCGGCGAGCTGGGCCTCGAGCTCGACCAGGCGCTCGGGCGGCGGCGCCGGGTGGACCCGGTAGATGGCCTGGGCCGCGTGCGAGGTCTCGTCGCCGACCACGGCGCACAGGAGACGCCCGCCCTCGGCGTTGCACAGGAGCGAGAGCTGCTCGTTGTGCTTCTCGACGGCGTGGCGGATGCGGGCCAGCACGGTGAAGGCGTCGCCGTCGAGGCCGACGTGGATCTCCTCGCGGTGGAAGCGGATGACCTGACGGGCCGCGGCCTCGAGCTGGCGCAGACCGCCGACCACGGGCAGGAGCAGGAGGCTGTCGGTGTACTCGGCGCCGGCCAGCGGTGAGCGCGCCGGGTCGTCGAGCAGGCCCTGCACGCCCTCGAACGTCAGCTTGGCCCGGCTGCGGATGCGGGCGCGCCGCATGGTGGTGCCCAGGCAGTGGCCGCTGGCGTCGACGCGCATGTCGAACACCAGCGCGCGCCGGGGCACGCCGGCGTTGAGCGAGACCGCACCCTCGGAGAGCGCACGCGGCAGCATCGGCACCGACAGGCCCGGCAGGTAGAAGCTGGTGCCGCGGCGCATGGCCTCGGCGAAGAGCGCGCTGCCCGGGCGCACGTAATGGGCGGCGTCGGCGATGGCGTAGCGGATGCGGAAGCCGCCGGGGTTGTCGGCGGCGTCGTCGCGCTCGAGGTGGAGCGCCTGATCGAGGTCGCGGGTCCCCTCGCCGTCGACGGTGACGTAGGGGATCGACTCCTGATCCTCGAGGGCTGGATCGTCGAGGCCGGGCGCCGCCACCAGCGCCGCCGCCTCGGCGAGCACCTCGGGGCCGAAGCGCGGATCGAGCCCCTCGGCCTCGAGGATGGCGCGGATCGGCGCCGGCACCTGGTCGCGATCGGTCGCGCGCTCGGTCGCCGGTTCGGCGACGCCGTCGGGCCCCTCGGTCATGGACCGAGCCTACCGCGATTGCAGCGGTCCGAACGGCGGCGACGTCGGCCACTCGCCGCGGCCGAGCGCGTCGAGCCGGGCGGCGCGGGCGTCGAGCTCGCGGTCGTAGAACGGGCTGGGCCGGCGATCGAGGCCGGTCTGCACGAAGTCGGCGGAGTCGGTGTGGCAGCGCGGGCAGCCGATCATGCCGATGGCGCGCGGTAGCGCGGGGTAGGTGGTCAGCACCTCGGACAGCGGCGAGAGATCGACCAGCGCGGCCTGGGCGTTGGGCTGGACCTCGATGACCGGCGCGCGGAACGCGACCGGGACCTCCCAGCGCTGGGCGTCGATCGCCGCGGGCGCGGCCGCGACCGCGGCCAGGAAGGCGTCGCGGGTCGGCCCGGGCGCGTTGACACGGGCGACGTCGACAGTCTGGAACAGCGGCGGGTTGACCAGGGCGCCGGCGCCGTCGGGCGCCCACTGTCGCCACTGCCAGGGCGAGATGGTGAGCTCGACCGACTCGGCCATGACGAAGCGGTCGCGGGTGATGCCCTGGTCGAGGATGGCGCGGGCGGCGGCGCGCCAGCTCGCGTCGTCGAGGGCGCCGAGCCGGGCCCAGCGCCGGGCGGCGCCGCGGCAGTGCACGTGACCGTCGGGCGTGACGTCATCAGCCGCGGCCGGCTGGCGGAACAGGAAGATGAGGTGGACGGGCGCGAAGGTCGGATGCGTCGACGCGATCGACACCCGCAGCTCGCCGCAGTCGGTGCCGCGGCCGAGGTCGTGGCGGGCGTGCACACCGGTGACGCGAAAGGGCAGGGCGGTGAGATCCCACGCCGACGGCTGGTCGCCCTGCGCCGCCGCGATCTCGTCGAGGAACTGGGCGAACGCGGCGCGGCCGGCGCCCGGGCCGGCGGCGAAGGCGCGGAACCAGCGGTCGAAGAGCACGCCTCCCCCGTCGTCGCCGATCGCCCACATCACCCGCCACAGCGAGATCGTCGCCGGATCGTCGAGCAGCGCGGCGTCGACCCAGGTCAGCGCGCGCTCGCGGATCACCGCCGGTGCCGGCGTGCCCCGGGCCCAGACGGTGAGCTCGATCTCTCCGCGGCCCTCGACCTCGATCCCGAGGTCGCCGCGCTCTGGCCGCGGCACTCGCCACGACGCCGCCGCGCCCGCGGCGAGCTGTTCCGCCGGCGCCCCGGCGACCGCGCCGCCTTCGGCCCACATCTCCACCACGATCGCCTCGTCGCCCGCCACCACCGTCACCGGCCGCACACCATCCACCTCGAACCGCCGCGTCACCGTCGCCTCGCGGGCGCCGTCGAGCGCCGCGGCCAGATCGATCACGACCGGCTCGTCGGGCCCCGTACACCCCACCGCCGACACCATCAGGCCGAGGATCGCTCGCTTCACCGGACCCGCCGCCGCCGTCCGATCACCGCCGCCGCCACCAGCAACCCGAACGCCGCCGCCCGCCGCCCGTCCCGGTTCCCGTCCCCACCGCCCCCGTCGCAGCAGCCGCCACCACCGCCGCCATCGGCACCACCGCCCGCGTCGGCGCCCGCATCGCCGCTGCCAGCCGCCGGCGCGTCCGGGCCGACGCCCGCGTCCACCATCTCCGGCGTGCCCAGGTGGCGCGCGATGCGCGACACCGAGACCTCGTCGAGCGTGCCGACGAAGTTCCCGCCCACCGGGCACGCGACGCTGGGCCCGGTGCCGCCGATGGTCAGGATCGCGCCGGTGCCGGCCAGCGGCGCCGGCGCGAACGTCTGCTCGGCGACGATCTGATCGTTGAACCGGATCTGCATCACGCCGCTGGCCCCGTCGTACTCGGCGGTGACCTTGGTCCAGGTCGCCCCGTCGGCGGGCAAGACCGCGCCCGAGTAGAGGTCGCGGATCGCGCCGCCGGCGACGCGCACGCGGGCCCGCACGCCGCGGGTCTCCTCGAAGACCAGGCTGTAGGCCTCGCCCTTGCGGAGCAGGGTCCGGAAGTTGTTGTTGCCGTCGCAGTCGGGGTCGCTCGCCGGCCGCACCGTCATCTCCATGGTGATGCCACTGGTCGGCTCGAGGCTGGCGGCGTGGGTGACCTCGAGCCAGCCGCCGCCGAACACCGCGGCCTTGCCGAGCACGCCGTTGTTGGCGGCGGGAAAGGTGACGGCGTTGCGCACGCGGGCGGTGTTGAAGTAGCCCGACACATCAGGGCTGCGGGTCACGTCGAGATCACCGGCCGGCGTCACCGACTCGTTCAGGTGCCAGAGACCGGCGTACTGACCGTCGAGGCCGTCGTCGAACGAGATCTCGACGTAGTTGGAGGTGTTGGTGCCGAAGAACGGCCACACGTCGTTGCCGGCGGTGACCGGGAGCTGCGAGAAGGTGGTCGCGCCCGGCGACGAGAAGAACAGGCGCACGCCGTCGGTGGTCGACGGGTTCACGCCGCCGTCGATGTGGGCGATGCCCCAGTTGGTCGGGTAGCCGAGCACCGAGGTGGCGTTGCGGCGCGGACCGCAGCCGAGCGGATCGTCGGGCGCGCGGCACGGCATGGGCGCGGCCGAGAACATCACCGCGTCGCCGTCGGGCAGGAGCCACGGATAGGCGCCGTAGACCGCGGCGCCGTCGGTGAACAGGGTGCCGTCGGCGGCGCGGAGCTGGCGCTGGGCCAGGCGATAGCCGGCCACCGCCGGGTCGTTGATCATGTGCGAGAGCGAGCGCGGCGCTGACCAGCCGGTCGACGCGCAGCGCGACGGCGCCATCGAGTACATGAGCTGGCCGTCCTGATCGCCGTTGGTCAGCGAGCCGTTCCAGATCATCAGGCGACCGTCGCGCGTGAAGGTCGGCTCGATGCCGTGGATCCGTCCGCCGCCCACCATGGCCAGGGACTCGAGCGCGCCCCAGGTGAAGGCCACCGGCCGCGCCGTGGCCGTCCCCGGATCGGCGACGCGCAGGTTGAGCCGCCGTCGCCGCATCTCCTGCCCGCCCATCGCGACGTTCCTGGTCGCGTCCGAGTCGTAGACCCACACGTCGTAGCAGGCGAACGGTCCGCCGGGGTTGTTGCTGGCGTCGCACGCGAAGGGCGCGCGCGCCGGATCGGGCTCGCAGATGGCCAGGGCGTTCTCGCCGTTGGGCTCGCCGGTCACGATGGTGAGCGCGGCGCTCCACATCGGGCCGTTCGCATCTGGCAGCCCGTCCTGCCGGTACGTCGTGGCCTCGGGCCTGAGCATGTACGCCTGCCAGCCCGGGCCGGTCCGGGTGATGAACAGGCGGCCGTCGAACGACGCGTTGTGTCCGTTGCCGCCGAACACGCTCGGCACCGACGGCGTGCTGGTGGCCGCCGTCGCCGTGGCCGCCGTCGCCATCACGATCGCGCCGACGCAGGCACTGGCGAATGAAGGGAGCGTGGACCGCATGGCGCGGACTCTATCGGCGACCACCTTGCACCGGCGTGCATTCTTCCGCCATGCGCTTACACGGACGCGCCATTCATCGGACCACCACGACGCAGCGCGGCGAGACACGCGTCGACGGGGACGGCCGATCCGCCGGCGGTCCAGGTGTTCACCGCGGCCTCGAGGTCGCGGACGGCGCTCGGTTCCGCGCCGGCGGCGACCGCGTCCGCGAACGGCGCCGGCACCTCGGCGCCACGACCACGACTGGATGCAACCCAGGTGAGCCGGCCGTAGGGGACGTGCGCGAGCGTGCGCCGGCCATGCCACCAGGCGAGCGCGAGGGCGGGCAGGGTGAGCAGGTCGGTCGGATCGACGACGATCCGGGACTGGCCGAAGACGCCGGCGAGGACGCCGGTGAGCGCCTCGGCCGCCGGCGTCCACAGCTTCACCGCGGTGAAGACCAGGCCGGTCGCGGCGATCGACGCCACCAGCTTCCAGCGCCGGAAGGTGTAGTCGACCGCGACGCCGGTGCGCGAGAGCAGCCAGGCGATGATGTCGATCGCCGCGGTCAGGACCAGTGGCGCGACCGCGAGGCCGGCGACGTCGGAGAGCTTGCCGGTGAACCAGCTCGGGACGGTCTGCTTGAGCACGCGGTCGTTGAGCACGAGCGCGGCCAGGGCGAGCAGCGGCATCGGCGCCAGCGCCTCGTCGTACGGCAAGCCCGGGCGCGCCGCACCGTCACTGCCGGCGAGGAAACGCCAGAGCCGATCGTGGACGCGGCGAATGCGTCCTTCGACTCGCCCGCGCTTGCGCGCGGGCGGCTCCGGACGAGCGAGGGGCACGGGCCCAGCCTACCGCATCAGGGCACGAGCAAGCTGTTCAGGCAGAAGCGCGAGCGGGCCGAGGTGGCGCCCTCGATGAAGTAGTAGCCGACCGCCATGCACATCTCGTCGGTGGCGGCGCTGTCACCCTCGCCAACCGGCATGCCGGAGGTCGGGCCGGTGCGGTTGTCGTACTCGCAGCGGTAGGTGAGCTGGTTGCTGAACGCGTAGAAGGGCGCCGCGTCCCAGGTCCGACCCCCGGGGTGCTCCCAGTTGGTCGACTCGAACACCATCGTGTTGCCGTCGGTGACCCGGGTCAGCGTCGCGCGCTTGTGGGCGTGGGTCGACATCGTGAAGAACTTGGTGCCCGCCGGGATGGTGCACGAGCCCTGGGCCATGCCGGTCCCGCCGGCCGGGATGTTGATGTTGGTGTTGTAGGTGACGAAGGCGGCCGCTGGCGTGAACGTCTCGCCCGCGGCATAGGCCTCGGCGTCGATGGTCACGTTGGCCTCGATCGGCTGGTCGCCGGTGTTGAGGTAGTGCATCTGCACGTAGGCCTGCTGGCCCTGGTTGACCTGCATGCCGATGCCGGCCGGGATGACCATCTCTGCCACCGGCTGAGACGCCGAGTACGACCACACCGGCAGGTTGGTGATGCCGCCGCCGCTCACGCCACCGCAGCTCTGATCGACCGTGCCGTCGGGCTTGCCGTGGTTCTGGAAGAACAGGATCAGGTGATGGCTGCCCGGCGTCATCGTCGACGACCACCGCTTCACACCCATGGTGCGCGGGATGTTGATGGTCGTGTAGTAGCAGTAGGTGACTTCCTGGCCGGGCTGGATCGTGATCAGCGACGGCTGGATGCGGAAGCCCTCCGCCGGTGGGTTGTTGCCCGCGTCGACGTCGACACCGTCGTCGTCGCCTCCTCCTCCTCCGTCACCACCGTTGCACGCGACGGCGAACACCAGGCTCGCCAGGAACATCGGACGCAGGCGATCGATCATCAGGGCTCCCTCCGTCCTGGAGCCTGGCAGGGCAGTTGACGCACAGTCAATAGCCGAGTCGTGACACCGCCGGTCATGTGACCGGGTTGATGTCGGCCGCACCGATCAGGACAGCCGGTCGCGGTAGTCCCGATAACCGAATCTACGCGTGACGTGGATCTCGCCGGTGGCCGGGTCGTGGGTCGCGATCGACGGCAGCCGTACGCCGTTGAAGGTGGTGGTCTTGACCATCGTGTAGTGGGCCATGTCGAGGAAGACCAGCTTCTGGCCGATGGTGAGGGGGGCGTCGAAGCTGTAGTCGCCGATCACGTCGCCGGCCAGGCAGGTGAGCCCACCCAGGCGGTAGGTCACGGCCCTGGCGCCGGGGTCACCGGCCCCGACGATGACCGGCCGGTATGGCATCTCGAGCACATCGGGCATGTGGGCGGTGGCCGAGGTGTCGAGAATGGCGATGGGCAGGCCGTTGTCGATGATGTCGAGCACCGAGGCCACGAGGACGCCGGTGCCAAGCGCCACCGCCTCGCCCGGCTCGAGGAACACCTCGACGTCCCAGCGGGTGCGGAAGTCGCGGATCAGCCGGACCAGGTGATCGGTGTCGTAGCCGGGGCGGGTCACGTGGTGCCCACCTCCGAAATTCACCCATCTCCGGCCTTTGGGTAGCCGCGCGATCAGGTCGCCGAAGCCGGCCTCGAACGCGGCCAGGGTCCGCTCGAGGGCGTCGGGCCCGAGCTCGCACAGGGTGTGGAAGTGCAGCCCGTCGAGGCCGTCGAGATCCTCGACCGTCACGTTGGCCCGGGTGGTACCCAGTCGCGAGCCCGGCGCCGCCGGATCGTAGAGGGCGACCTCGACCTCGCGGTGCTCGGGGTTGCAGCGCAGCCCACACGAGATGGTACGGCCGCCGGCGCGGGCGGCCTCCACGATGGGCCGCAGCCGCCGCCACTGGCCCGGCGAGTTGAAGACGACGTGGTCGGCGAGCTGGCAGACCTCGCGCAGATCGTCCTCGGTCCAGGCCGGTGCGTAGGCGTGGACCTCGCCGCCCATCTCCTCGGTGCCCAGCCGGGCCTCGGCCACCGACGACGCGGTGGTGCCGCGCAGGTAGCGCTTGACCAGCGGGAACGTCGACCACTGCGCGAAGCCCTTGAGGGCCAGGATGATCGTGCAGCCTGCGCGCGCCTGGACGTCGGCGAGCAGCTTCAGGTTCTTCTCGAGCGCGCCCAGATCGGTGACGAAGCACGGGGTCTCGACGGTCGATACGTCCAGCCGGGCGGCGACGTCGCCGCCCAGCGCTGCGCCGGCGCTCACGCCCCGACGGCTCCGGCCACCGCGCGCTCCTGCACCACCCAGGGCAGCCCGCGCTTGCCGACGTCCTCGAGGAACGGATCGGGATCCATCTCCTCCATGTTCCAGACGCCAGGCCGCTTCCACAGCCCCTTGGTGATCATCACCGCGCCGGTCACCGCCGGCACGCCGGTGGTGTACGAGACGGCCTGGGCGCGGACCTCGCGGTAGCACGCCGCGTGATCACAGATGTTGTAGATGAAGACCTTGCGCGGCTTGCCGTCCTTCACGCCTTCGATCAGACAGCCGATCGAGGTCTTGCCGGTGTAGCCGGCGGCAAGCGACGACGGATCGGGCAGGAGCTCCTTGAGGAACTTCATCGGCACCACCGGGTGGCCCTGGTACATGACCGGATCGATGCGGGTCATGCCGATGTTGCCCATGACCTCGAGGTGCTTGAGGTAGGCCTCGCCGAAGGTCATCCAGAAGCGGATGCGCTCGAGGCCGCGCAGGTTGAGCGCCAGCGACTCGAGCTCCTCGTGATAGAGGAGGAAGCTCTTGCGCTCGCCCACGCCGGGGTAGTCGAAGACCGCCGACACCGACAGCGGGTCGGTCTCCTTCCACTCGCCCTTCTCCCAGTAGCGGCCGCGGGCGGTGATCTCGCGGATGTTGATCTCGGGGTTGAAGTTGGTGGCGAAGGCCTTGCCGTGCGAGCCGCCGTTGCAGTCGAGGATGTCGACGTACTTGATCGAGTCGAACAGGTGCTTCTGCGCGTGGGCGCAGTACATGTTGGTCACGCCCGGGTCGAAGCCAGAGCCCAGGATGGCGGTGAGGCCGGCGTCGCGGAAGCGATCGCGGTAGGCCCACTGCCACTTGTATTCGAACTTGGCGACGTCGGGCGGCTCGTAGTTGGCGGTGTCCAGGTAGTCGACGCCGGCGTTCAGGCAGGCGTCCATGATCGAGAGGTCCTGGTAGGGCAGGGCCACGTTGATGACCACCGCCGGCTTCTCGTGCTCGAGCAAGCGGGTGGTGGCGGCGACGTCATCGGCGTCGACCTGACCCACGCGGATGTCGCGGCCCTGGACCTCGGCGATCTCGCGCTGCAGCTTCTCGCAGCGCGACAGCGTTCGGCTGACCAGCAGGACGTCGTCGAAGACCTCCCGCTCCTGGGCACACTTGTGGGCGACCACGCCGCCGACTCCGCCGGCGCCGATGATGAGGACCTTGGCCATGCGGCGGAAACTAGCAGTTTCTCTCTACATCGTCGCGCCGGGTCCGCTTCCCTTCGCCGATTCGATCAGCGCCGGTACCGCCGCTTGGCCGCGGTTCGCGTCGGTGGCGTCGATCTCCTCGACCTCGACCTCCGCGACCGCCACCTTGGGCACGATCGCGCGCATCAGACGCTTGCGCAGCTTGCGCGGCCGGGCCGCGAAGAGATCCTTGCTCTGGGTGCGGGTGGCGTCGCGCCGCTCGAGCAGCTGATCGTGGACCAGGCCGAGGAGCAGGCCGACGGCGTCGGCGTCGGCGGCGTGGCCGTAGAGCCCGACGAAGTCCTTGAGCATGAGGCGATCGACGACCTCGCCGAGCTCGTCGTCGAGCCTCGACAGCGCCTCCCGCAGCTCGGCCGCGGCGGGGGCCCCCCCGAACACGGCGAGCTGGTAGGACAGCTCCTTGCTGCGGCGGCGCCAGCGGTGGGCGGCGCGGTCCGAGCGCTTGGCCCGGCGGCGGGCCCGGCGGGCGCGGCGGTAGGTCTCGGCCAGACCGCGCACCAGGTCGCGAACCTCGAGCTCGTCGGGGAGGGCGGCGGTGATGGCCTCACCCTGGGCAAGGGCCACGGCGACGGCGCGGTCGATGTCGTCGGCGACGGCCTGGGTCGACGGCGCATCGGCGCGGGCCGCGGCGACGATCGCGGTGGCCGCCGGCGCGACTTCGGGGGCGGTGGCCACGCGGATCAGGGCCTCGCTGGCCACGGTCAGATCACGCGCGGGTCCCAGCGAACGGCGGGCCTCGACCAGCGCCTTGCGGATGTCCTTGCGCTCGCGGCGGGGCAGCGAGCTGCCGACGAGGTCGACGATCGCGCGGGCGCGACGGATGGCCTTCCGGACCTCGTGCACGGCGACGCTGGGCGCCGTCGCGGCACGGACGCGGGCGGCGCGGGCTGGCTCGAGGGCCTCGTTCACAGCGGTGAGGACCACGGTGCGGAGCGTCGCGCCGTCACCGTAGGACGGTGAGCTGGCCGGGGCCGGCGGCGTGGCGAGGGGGCCGAGCTTGTCGTGCTCGGGGATGATCGTGGTCATACGCGGCACGATAGCAAGGCACGCCTACGTTGTTGCCTCGTCATCGAAGAATCGGGCGCCTGCGATCGAAATGTCACATTCACGGTCTCGCGTCCGGAGTGCCGGACTGCTCGGCAGCGCAATCCGGAAACGGCGTATCGTCGTCGCGATGGCCATCCAGCACGGGTACTCACCGTTCGCGTCTCCTCACCTGGTGCCGTTCGACGGCTCGTTCGACGTCGCCGCCGCCCCGACCCGCGTCGACGATGGGCCCGGCAAGAAGGAGAACCAGCAGGTGCTCGAGGAGCAAATCGGGAAGCTGGCCAAGCTGCAGGAGAAGCTCTACGCCGACGATCGCTTCAGCCTCCTGCTCGTGTTCCAGGCCATGGACGCCGCCGGCAAGGACGGCACGCTGCGAGCGGTGATGAGCGGCGTCAACCCGGCCGGCTGCCAGGTCTATGCTTTCAAGGCGCCGACCGCCGACGAGCTCGATCACGACTTCCTGTGGCGCTGCGCCCAGCGCCTCCCCGAGCGCGGCCGCATCGGCATCTGGAACCGCAGCCACTACGAAGAGGTGCTGGTGGTGAAGGTCAACCCCAGGTACCTCGGCGGCCAGCGTCTGCCCCGTGGCACCGACTCGCTCACCGGGCTGTGGCAGGAGCGCTACGAATCGATCCGCGCCTTCGAGCTGCACCAGGCCCGCAACGGCGCCGTGATCATCAAGTTCTGGCTCAACGTCAGCAAGAACGAGCAGCGCGACCGCCTGATCGAGCGCATCGACGAGCCCGAGTCCAACTGGAAGTTCAACCCCGATGATCTGACCCAACGCGCCAAGTGGCCGCTGTACATGGAGGCGTACCAGGAGGCGCTCAACGCGACCTCCCGGCCGTGGGCGCCCTGGTACGCGATCCCCGCCGACTCCAAGTCGTACATGCGCCGCGCCGTGGCCGAGATCATCGTCGGCACGCTCGAACAGTTGCCGCTGCGCTGGCCCGAGGTCACCGACGCCCAGCGCGCCGAGATGCAGGGCCTGCGCGCGCAGCTCGCCAAGGAATGAGCGCGGCAGCGCGCCTCAGTGAGCGATCACCGGCGCCTCTTCACGGCGGCCGGCCTCGCCGCTGCGGAGGAGCGCGACCCGCAGGATGACCGGCGCGACCAGCTCGTTGGTCGCGACCACACCGACCACGAGCGCGAACGCGGCGTCGCCGAACGCCGGGAAGGTGCGCCGAACGAGCTCGGCCAAGGCCAGGGCCAGGCCGGCCTGGGGCACGAGCCCGAACCAGGCCATGCGCCTCACCACGGGATCGACCGTCGGGCCGCGCGTGGCGAGGCGACAACCGACGAAGAAACTGGAGCCACGCGTGATGACGATGATGGCGACCGGTACGAGCAGGTTGAAGAGCACGCTCAGCTCGAGCTTGGCTCCGGCCAGGGCGAAGAACACCAGGTACACGGGCAACGACGCCTGTCCGAACTGGCGGACCAGGTGGCGCGCGTCGGCGCGGGAAACGTTCTCCATCCACAGCCCGGCGGTGAGCGCGATGATGAGGGGGTCGAGATGGATGGCGTAGCCGATCTCGGCGACGATGAAGCACATCATCACCGTGAACAGGCCGACGCCCTTGTTGATGTAGATGAGGAACAGGCCGAGCATGAAGCCGATGAAGATGCCGACCCCGATCGAGCCGAAGACCTCCCAGCCGATGCCGCCGACCGCGTCGTAGAAGTTGACGTTGCCGCTGACCACCGACGTCGCCGCCGACGACGCGATGCCGTAGGAGACGATGATGGCCAGATCGGCGACCACGACCAGGGTGAGGATCATGCGGGTCAGCGGGCCGTCGGCACGGGTCTCTCCGATGAGGGCCATGACCACCGCCGGCGATTGCGCCGACAGCGCGATCGACATGCACGCCGACACAGCGACGGCGTGTTCGAATGGCAGAGCCCCGAGGAACGGCACCAGTGGCCGCAGGGCGAGCAGGGTGCCGCACAGCACGAACATGGTGCCGAACACCGCCACGACGGTGATCCGGATGATGGTGCCGAACTGGGCTCGCATCGAGCGCAGGTTGAGCTCGGCGCCGGCCTCGAGCGCGAGGATCGCCGTGGCGACGCCGCCGACCAGCTTGAGCTGCATGGTCATGGGCTTCTCGACCAGGTCGAGCACCGACGGACCGGTGATGATGCCTGCGCAGATGTAGCCGGTCAGCTTGGGCAGCCCGACCTGGTTGAAGAGCTTGCCGGTGAAGTACGCGGCGAGCAGCAGGAAGCCGAACGCCAGCTCGGTGCCGCCGGCGTGGGCGACGCCGGGCGCGAAGCTGCGCGCCGCCTGCATGAGCCCACCCAGGGCGAGGAGCGCGAAGATCGGGATCACGGGCCGCCGCCTTTGGTGCGCGGCCGCGGCGCCAGCGGTGGCAAGGGTTCGTCGTCATCGTGGGCGCCGTCGACGTAGGTGGGGCCACTCTGCTCGTCGAGGTCGTCGACGGCGTCGATGGCTTCCTCGAAGACGGCGCCGGGCAACGAGGTGGCCCCGATCGGCACCGGCGGTGACGTGAACTGCACCGCGATCTCGGTGAAGATCGCGCCGGCGATCACCACGGTGATGATCCAGTCGCTGGCCGCCCCGCCGACCGAGCCGTGCAGCGACAGCACCAGCGCGATCGAGAGCGGCGAGAGCGGCGAGACCAGGACCCGCTCGTCGGCGAAGCCCTTGGGCATGGCGTCGCCGACGGTGGTACGGGCGGCGAAGACGCCGAACCACTTGCCGACGATGCGGGCGGCGACGAAGGCCGGGACGATCACCCACGGCGCCAGCGCGGTGACGTCCCAGAGCGCGCCAGCGACGATCAGGAACAGGAGATGGATGGGGCGTTCGAGATGGTTGAGGATGCGAAAGATCTGGTCTCGTTGTTCGCACGGGAAATTCGTGACCAGCGCGCCGGCGATGAAGCACACCACGATCGGCGACAGGTAGAGGTAGCCGGCGAGGCCGGAGCCGAGCGCGACCGAGCCCAGGACCACACACAGGAACTCGGACTCGGAGACCGGCACGCGGACCATGGCGAAGATGAGGACGCCGACGACGACGCCGAGGCCGATGGTGACGAACACCCAGGCCGTCCCGGGGATCTGCCAGCCGGCGGCGCCGGTGGGACGGAAGTAGGCGGCGACGAAGAGCAGGCCGACGACGCCGACGATCTCGTCGAGCTGGGCCAGGAGCGAGTCGGCGCCGCGGCCTTCGCGCCAGCCCCGGTTGGCGAAGCCGCGGAAGCGGCGCGGCGCGGTCATGGCAGCGGCGGCGCCGAGCAGGATCATGTCGCGCCAGAACAGCGAGTCGCTGAGGCTCGAGAGCCCGAGGGCGACGGCGCAGGCGCCGCACGCCGCCGCCGTGACCGCGAATGGCGCCAGCGCCTCGACCACGACCAGGTACGCCGTGCCGCGCGGGAGCCGATCGAGCAAGCGGATGTCGAGCTGGGCGCCGATGATGAAGCCGAGCCAGCCCAGGCCGAAGTGCAGGATGGGCCGGATCCGATCGACGACCTCGGGCGTGAGGATGCCGATCTCCGGCTGGCGGACGATCACGCCGAGCGCCACGAACGGAAAACCGGCGGCGATCACGCCGCTGATGCCGAGCCGCTCCTGGGCGGCGACGATCTTGCGGTGGCTGCCGACGTACGCGACGACGAAGAGCAGGACGAAGCCGAGAACCAGCTTGATGACGACGGCGGCTCGCTTGCCGTCCTTCGGCGACGGCGGCGTCGCCGCGTCGTGGACGCCGGCGGGGACGCCGGGCGGCGGTTGCGGAGGCTTGACGTGCGGCCCGGAGCCGGGGCCGGCGTCGACGATCCCGGCCCCGGCTCCGGCGTCGGACACGGATCCGGTCACGGGTCCGGATCCGGCATCGGGCTCGGATCCGGTGACGGGCTCGGATCCGGTGACGGGCTCGGATCCGGCATCGAGCTCGGATCCGGTGACGGGCTCGGAACCGGTGACGGGCTCGGAACCGGCGTCGGGCTCGGTCACCGGCACCGCGACGGCCGCGCCGGCGTCCTCGGCGCGTGCGGCTCCGGACCGCGTGGCGATCACCAGCGCGATCAGCGCAAGCTGCACAGCCAGCGCGGCGAGCCGCGCGTGCCGTCGTCGTCGCCGTGGCGAGGCGAGCACCGGACTTTCGACTCTACTCCATCGACCGGGGCCCGTCGCTCATCGAGGGCAGGCATCGCCAGGCATCGCTCGGCCTGGTCACCAGCTACAGCGTTCGACCACTTCCACCGTGGCCGCGGACAGCACGCACTGCTCGAAGGCCAGGGTGGGCGCCTCGGTCTTGCAGCGGCTGATCACCCGGTCGGCGGCGGTCACCAGGTAAGCGTCGACGCCGCTGCTGGCGCGCACCTTCTCGAGGTGTGCGGTGATCTTGGCGCAGTCACCGATCCCGAGGGCCGTGGGGCACTCGCGCAGCTCGGCCCGGGTCCTGGCCCGCTCGAGACACTCGGCGTCGTCCTTGCTGAGGTGTTTGCCTTCGCACTGGCGCTGGGTCTCGGTCAGGAACGCGGCCCGCTGCTCGTGTGGCGTGTAGTTGTCGAGGAGCAGGAACGAGACCTGCTCGGCGACCTTCCTGCAATCGGCCGGCGGCGGCCGGACGCACAGGTTGGAGAGGCACTCGAGGCCGGGTTCGCACGTGCGATCGGGTCGGCAGTCGCCGCGCTCCTGACCGGCCGGTGGGCCCGAGGGGCCGCTGGCGCGCTTGCAGGCGGCGAGGCTGGCGAGCGCAGCGAACGCGCCCAGGATCCCGGTGAGGACGACGGCGCGCGCGCGGGTTCTGGTTGGCTTCATGGTCCCTCCGTCGACACGCGCCCGAGCGCGGCGGTCAGTGTCGCGTCGGCGGCGCAGCGCGCCGCCAGCGCGTCGATCTTCACCATCACGTCGGCCAGCCGGCCCGACGCGTCCTCGTACAGCGCGTCGACGTCGGCGCGCTGGTCGCCGACGATGGCGGCGTGAACGGTGGCGCGATCAGCGGCGCGTTCGCGGACCAGCCTGTCGATGCGGGCGGCGGCGTCCGGACACGGCAGTGTCGAGGGGATGACCGCGATCGCCTCGAGCATCTCCACGCTGCGTTCGACCGCGGCGGCCAGGGAATCCTTGGGCGATCCGGCCGGCTCGCTCGGCCCGGTCGGTTCGGTCGGTCCGGTGGGCCCGGCGACGCGCGCGCCAGCGGTGTCGGCGCCGGTTGGCGCTGCCGGCGCCGGCCTGGGGCCGCAGGCCGCGGCAGTGAACAGCGCGGCGGCGAGGAGGGCGAGACGTGCGCTCACATCGCGCTCAGCTTCTCGACCGCGGCCACGACGGCCGGATCGGGCTGGCATGGCGCCAGGTAGCCCCACAGCCGTTCGGCCACGGGCTTCACCTCGCGCTCGTGGGCGGTCAGCCAGGCGGCGACGCGGTCCTCCACCGCCGGATCATCGCCGAGCTCGCCTACCCGGGTCAGGAGCTCACCGTGCTCGCCCACGACGCGCTCGATGCCTGAGGCGATCTGCCCACAGTCGCCTCCGGCGCCTTCCACCGCGGTCGTCACCCGCGCCACGAACCGGTTGAAGTCAGACAGCAGCGTGTCGAGCTCGGCGTCGGTGATCGTCGACGGCGGCGGCGTGGGCTCGGCGTTCGACGTCGACCCGGGCCTGGTGGCGGGCGGTGTCGCCGCCGTCGGCGCCTTCGCAGGTCCGGCGCACCCTGCGAGGAGCGCCAGGGAGACGATCATCGGGGCGAGCGAAGGGCGGGGGTGGAACACGCTCTCGAGTCTAGCAGCTCACAACGTGGGCATCCGCTCCATGGCCGCGGCCACGTCGGCGTCGAGCTTGCAGCGCTCGAGCCCCTTCGAGATGCGCTCGACCAGCGGCTGCACCGCTGGGGCCCGCTTGTCGAGCTCGGCGGCGAGCGCGTTGTTCGCCGCCGGATCCTGGGCCTGGGTGTGGGCCAGGTCGAACAGCGACTGGCTCTTGTCGAAGAGATCACCGAGCTGGGTCGCCATCGCCGGGCAGTCGGTGGCCTCGGTGGTGATCGCCGCCATCGTCGCCAGGACCTCCTCGAGCCCGGCGGCGATCTCGCGCATCAGCGCGGCGTCGACCGCGGGTGCGCCGCCGGTCGCGGCGCCGTCGTCGGGAGGCGGCGCCGGCGTGGTGTCGTCGCCCTTGCCACGGCACGCTGTGCCGGCGAGCGCCGCACACGCCGCGGCCATCGCGATCACGGTGCCGATGCGCATTCCATCCCGTCGGCGCTAGGCTTGACGTCGAAGCACAGCACGTCGAGTCCCTCGTCGGTCATGACCACAAGCTCGGCGTGGCCTTGCCCGTCGACGTCCTCGAGGCGAATCAGCGGACTGGTCGCCTGACGGCCGCCGGGCAGCGCCGGCGAGATGCTGGCCAGCTGCTGGCCGGCCACGATGCGGCCGAGGTTGGCCTGGAGGCGCGGCCCGCTCGGGCCGGCCAAGGTCGCGATCACGTCGAAGAGATCGTCCCCATCGATATCGGCCACCGCGAACGAGCTCGGTAGCGTCGCCATCTCGCTGTCGACGCCATCGACGGCGACGAAGCCGGTCAAGGTCGTGCTGCCGACCAGCAGATTGGTGAGCTTGTACGAGGCCACGCGTGGCCCCGAGATCGTGGCCTCGACGCCGGCGAGTAACGAGGTGTCGTTGCGCCGGAAGTCGACGGCGCCCTGCACGCCGGTCAGCGTCAGCCGTTGACCCGTCGACAGCCAGGCGACGAGCCCGAGCGCGCTGCCGCGGGTGAGGACGATGCGGACGTCGGCGCCCTCGAGCTTCGCGCAGACCTGACCCACGATCGAATCGGCGACCGAGTCGAGCTGACCGGCGACGAGGGCGAGCATGTGCGAGGGCGGGGCCAGCACGCCCGGAGCCGTGTAGGCGCGGAAGGCCTCGGCGGTGCCGATCGTGCGCCGCACCACCAGGCCGGCGCCGGGCGCGTTGCCGCAGCCATCGAAGACGTGGATCGCCGAGGCAGGGCCGGTGCCATCGGCGGTGCCGGGCACGACCGTGAGCCCGGCCGCGCCGATCTCGTTCCACCCGCTGGAGGCGACCGTGTAGAGGCGCTGTTGCCAGATGCCCAGCGCACGCACACCGGGAGCGGTGACGGGCACGGCTGCCAGCTTGCGCGAGGAGGAGTTGTAGAAGGCGATCAGCACCTCCTCTGGACCGGCGGCGCGTTGCTGGATCGCCGCCGAGCCCCAGGTGACCTGGTTGCCGATCTGGGCCAGGCCCGATACCCACGAGCGCTGCAGGCGCTCGCTTTCGTCGGGCACGAGCGAGATGCGCGCGCCGCTGGTGGTGTCCATGCTCGGCCACAAGACGAAGGCCGGCACCCGCAGCGGCTCGTCGGCCCAGCGCACGCGCACCAGGGTCTGGGCCGGCCCCGGATCGTCGAGGGAGAAGCTGGGCGTGCGGGTGACCCCGGTCGGGCTGGTCGGTTCGGCCGCCATCTCGACCACGCCGCTGGCCGAGTGCAGCTCGGCGACGACGCGGCGACCGGCGAGCGGCAGGACGTCGCTCCACGGCGCGGTCACCACCACCTGCAGCGGCTCGGGCTCGGTGAGGACCTCGTCGCGAGCGAATATTCGCACGCGCGGCGCGATCTCGACGGTGACCGCGACCTCGGCGTCGCTCTCGACGTCGCCCCAGGCGGTGCAGCCGCCGCCGACCCGCCGGCCGCTGGCGTTGAGGGCCTCGGCCACCACCAGCTTGGCGCCCAGCCGCGGCACGCCGCTCAGCCGCGGCGTGTCGAGCGCCGCCACCGACGCGCGGCGCGCGCCCTCGAGCACCGCCGCCGGGACGCGGCCGAAGGCGACGTCGTCGCAGGTGGCGTCGCGGGCCAGCCCGGCGGCGGGGCCGGCCGCGGTGGCGTCGATCACCGAGACCGTGAGCGTGGCGACGTGGGGCGCGAGCTGGTCGGCGGCGTCGACCTCGAGCTGCTCGTAGGTGATCGCGACGTCGAACGTCGGATCGGAGCACGCCGCGAATGCGACGACCGCGAGTAAGCACGCACGCATCACGAACATCGTACCGCCAGATTCGGTATCCTCGCGCGGGTGACGGACGTGATCGACCGCACCACCATCCTGCAGACCGGGCTCGCCACCTCGACGACCCGTGCCCGCACGGCGCCGCGCACGTGGATCGCGCGGCTGGTGCACGGCGGCGGCCAGGTCGCGCTGGGCGCGCGACCGGTGGTGCTCGGCGCCGGCGCGACCTGCGACCTGGTCGTCGACGAGGCCAAGGTCTCGCGCCGCCACGTCGAGCTGTCGGCGGTCGAGGGCGGCGTGCGGGTCAAGGATCTGGGCTCGACCAACGGCACCTGGTGGCAGGGATCACGGATCACCGAGGTCGTGGTCCCCGGCGGCGCCACCATCGAGGTCGGCGGCGCCCAGGTGCGAATCTCGGCCGCCGAGTCGCTGCTGGTGCCGCCCAGCGAGCGCGAGCGCTTCGGCGCCATGGCCGGGCGTAGCATCGCGATGCGCGAGCTGTTCGCGGTGCTCGAGCTGGCCGCCCCATCGGACGCCACCGTGCTCATCGAGGGCGAGTCGGGCACCGGCACGGAGCTGGCGGCGCGCGCGGTGCACGATCACTCGGCGCGGGCTCGCGGCCCCTTCGTCGTCGTCGACTGCTCGGCCATCCCCGAGAACCTGATCGACTCGCACCTGTTCGGGCACGTGCGCGGCGCCGTCACCGGCGCCGAGCGCGATCGCAAGGGCGCCTTCGTCGAGGCCTCGGGCGGCACCCTCTGCCTCGACGAGCTCGGCGAGCTGCCGCTGCCGGCGCAGGCGCGGCTCCTGCGCGCGCTCGAGGCCCAGACCGTGCAGCCGGTGGGCGCCGACCGGCCGGTCACGGTCGACACCCGCGTGGTGGCGGCGACGCACCGCGATCTGTCGCGCATGGTGGCGGCCAAGGAGTTCCGCTTCGATCTGTTCTACCGGCTGGCGGTGGTGCACGTGGCGCTGCCGCCGGTGCGCGAGCGGCTCGAGGATCTGCCGGCGCTGATCGCCTCGTTCTACGCGGGGAAGAGCGCGTCGCCGGGGCCGATCGACGGCGACAACCTCGACCGGCTTCGCCAGCACGCCTGGCCCGGCAACGTGCGCGAGGTGCGCAACGTGCTCGAGCGGGCGTGGGCGCTGTCGGGCGGCACGGTGCCGTTCCGCGATCTCCGGATCTGGGTCGAGGTCCAGGCCGCGCCGGCGATGAGCGAGGTGGTCGACACCGCGCTGCCGTTCAAGGACGCCAAGGAGCGCTGGAACGATCACTTCGAGCGCCGTTACCTGGCGGCGGTGTTCGCGGCCCAGGGCGGCAACATCACCCGCGCGGCCGAGCACGCCGGCATCAACCGCCGGCACTTCCGCGAGCTGCTGTACAAGCACGGCCTGCTCGAGCGGCCGGCCAGCGGCGACGACGAGGCGTGAATGAGGCCTGCGGGATGGGTGACGTGACGCGGGCGGCACGATGACAGCGCCGCGTACGCTGCTCGGTGACTCGGAGGTCCTGCACGCCATCAAGTCGGGTGGCATGGGCGACGTCCTGCTGGCGCGGAGGCGGGGCGCCGGCGGCTTCGAGCAGCTGTGCGCGGTGAAGACCATCCGCGGCGAGCTGGCGGCGGCGCCGGTTGCGCGCACCATGTTCCTCGACGAGGCCAAGCTCCTGGCCCGGCTCACCCATCCCGGGATCGCCCAGATCCTCGACTTCGGCGAGCAGGACGGGACGCTGTACATGATCATGGAGTACGTGCCGGGGCAGCACTTCCGGCGCTTCGGCGAGCGCCGGCCGCCGCCGGCGATCGTGTGCGCGGCCATGGCGGCGGCCTGCCGCGGGCTGCACGCTGCCCACGAGCTGCGCGATCTGGGTGATGGCCACCTGCTCGGCGTCGTCCACCGCGACGTCAGTCCCGACAACCTGATGCTCGGCTTCGACGCACGCGTGAAGGTGCTCGACTTCGGCATCGCGCTGGTCAAGGGTCGGCAGGCGCCGGTGACCGAGTTCGGCGTGCTCAAGGGCAAGCCGCCGTACATGTCGCCCGAGCAGGTCAAGAACCAGGCCCTCGATCGGCGGGCCGACGTGTTCTCGACCTGCGTGGTGCTGCACGAGCTCCTGTCGGGCGAGGCGCTCTTCCGCGGCGACTCGATCTACGCGATCGCTCGCGCCGTCGAGCACCAGGAGATCCTGCCGCCGTCTCACTGGTGCGGTCCGCTGCCGCGCGATCTCGACGACGTGGTGATGGCGGGGCTGGAACGCGACCGCGATCGACGGCTGGCGACGGCGGCCGCGTTGGCCGAGGTGCTCGAGCGCATCGCGTCGGCGGAGGCGAAGGAGAGTCTGGAGTCGTGGGCCGATCGCGAGCTGGCGGGTGAGCGGGAACAGCACCGCGTGTGGCTGGCGCGGATCCTCGCGGCGTCGGGGCCGATGAAGGCCACGGCGGGGCGGGCGACGGGGATGGTGACGGCGGTCGGGGAGAGTGGGGCGATCGTGACGGGGGCGGAGACGGAGGGCGGGGACGGGGGACGGGCGGCGGAGATCGGGGTGGCGGCGACGGTGGCGGATACCGGGCAGCGGCGGGCGGCGCGGGTGCTCGATGCGGCGACGCCGGCGGGATTGCACGAGCGGGTGACGGAGGCCGGGGTCGGGGGCGGCGAGGGCGGTGCGGGGACGACGACGCGCGGCGGGGCGATCGATGGAACCACGGATATCGTCGTCGGGCCGAGGCGGCGGGGGGCGGTGGTGATCGTGCTGGTGGTGCTGGGGCTGCTCGGCGTGCTGGCGGCGTTGTTGCTGCTCGGCGGGCGCGGGGATGGTGCGCGGCAGGTCGCGGATGCCAGCGAGGTCGTGGTGCCGGTCGACGCGCTGGTCGCCGTGCCAGTCGATGCGGCCGCGGGTGATGCCGACGTGCCGCCCGCCGACGCTGCGTTCGAAGACGATCGCGACGGCGGGCGCGGTCCGCGGCGCCGTGACGCCGGGTCGGCGTCGCCGATCGACGCGGGGCCGACGGTGAGGACGATCGACGCGGCGGTAGCGGCGCTGCCGCCCGACGATGCGGCGGTGGCGGCGGTCACCGGCACCGGGTTCCTCACGTGCACGGCCGATCCGTTCGCGCTGGTGTCGGTCGACGGCGAGGACTACGGCACCACGCCGTTCTTCAAGCGCAAGATCGCCGCCGGCAAGCACGAGGTGGTCTTCACCAGCCCCGCCGCGAACGGCGCCGTCGTGAAGCGCAAGACCGTCGACATCAAGCCGGGCCAGACCGTCACCGTCACGGCGCCGTGAGGACGAAAGCGTGCAACCTGCGGTGATCTCCGCCTAGATTGGGCGACATGCGTCCAGCTGCCTTCCTCGCCTTGCTCGTCGGCCCGCTGCCCGCTGCCACCGCCGCGGCCGACGGCTTCGTCGAGGTGGCGGGCGGCACCATGACCCCGGGCGGCAGTTCCGCATGGGTCGACCTCGCCGACACCACACGGTCGGCGACCTCGAGCTTGACAGCTACGTGAGCATGGACGTCGACCTGCTGCTCGCCGTCCGGCTCGTCTCGCGTTAGGGAGCGTCAGGGACCCATCGGCGTGCACAGCTCGACCAGCACGCCGTCCGGATCCTGGACATACGCGACGACCTGGCCCCAGGGCTTGGTGGTGGGCGAGGTGACGGCGGTGGCGCCGGCGTCGAGGGCGCGCTGCCAGGCGGCGGGGACGTCGCGGGTGCAGAGCGCGATCTCGATGCCGGCGGGGTCGCTGCCGGGGCGATTGGGGCGGAAGGCGCCGCCGTTGTCGCGGGCGGTCTCCTCGGCAACGAAGCCGAGCGCTGTGGCACCGGTCTCGAGCTCGGAGTAGCTGCCGCTCTCGTGGGCGAAGCGGAGCGAGAGTCCGAACGCGCGCTGCCAGAAGTCGACAGCGCGGGCGACGTCGGGGACGTAGACGAGGACGTAGCCCAGGGTGGGCGCGGCGGCGGTGCTCATGGCGCGGTGATACCGCGGCGGCCACGCGATCGGCAGGGCAAGGGCAAGGGCAAGGGCAAGGGTCGTTGAGCCCGGTGAGCTCGATGGGACCTCGAGGTACCGGGGCCCTCGCGCCCACCGGTACCTCCAGATCGCCCACATCTCGCTTCCCCGGCGCAACGTCGCGCCGCGCCTCGGCTCCGCGGCTGGCAAGCGAGTTGCTCTACGAGTCTGCCAGGAGGAACCCGATGCGCACTCTTCGCCTGCCTGCCTTGTTTGCTTGCTCCCTGGTCGCCGTCGCCGGCGCCTGCACCGACACCCCCGAGGACGAGGCCGACCAGATCGTCTCGTCCCTCGAGCTCGAGAACGGAGGCCTCGACACCGAGGACGAGGCCCCGAGCTTCGACTCGCCCGAGGTGTTCGCCAGCGCGGCCATCGAGGCCGACGCCGTCTACGCCGACGCGATGGATCGCGACAGCGAGGTCGTGGCGCTGCGCGCGCGCGGCGACGTCCAGCGCCTGCGCGTGGCGGCCGTGTGGGGCCGCATGCCGCCGAGCCGCGAGGAGGTCACCCGCCGCGACTGGAGCGGCCGCATCGAGGTGAGCCGCGGCGCGATCGTCATCCGCCGCCGCATCGGGTTCGAGGAGGCGACCGATCGCGTCCTCGACCGCACCGGCCGCACCGCGGTCAACTTCCGCTCGGTCACCGGCCCGTTCGCCGACGGCCTGGTGCTCGAGGTCCTCGCCGACGCCGACCTCGGCGCGGTGACGCTCTCGTACATCCCCGACAGCGGCGAGCGCCTCGATCTGGTGCTGTCCGACCTCGTCGGCGGCCCGGTCTCGACCGAGCGCGACGCCGACGGCAACCGCATCGTGGTCACCGCGCTCCGCCGCGACCGCGACGACTGCGATCACGGCTTCATGCGCGGCCGCTGGCACGCGCTGCGCGCGGGCCTCGGCGCGTTCATGGGCGTGGTCAGCGACGCCGATGGCGCGACCATCGGCCACCTGCGCGGCATCTACGGCACCCGCCGCAACGGCGAGCAGGTGTTCTTCTCCAAGTACATCGATCGCGACGGTCGGTTCCGCGGCATCTTCGCCGGCCACTACCGTGACGGTGCCTTCGCCGGCCGCTGGATCATCAGCACCGGTGATCACGGCCGCGCCGGTGGTCACTACCGCGAGAGCCTGCCCGGCCCCGAGGTCGGCGGCGCCTTCGTCGGTCGCTGGGCCGAGACCTCGTGCGCCGCGGATCTCCCCGAGCGCCCCTGACCCTGGAGCTCACGTGTGCGACGGCCGCCTTCGGGCGGCCGTCCGCGTTCCGGACGTGCGATCATCGAGCGGTGCGGACCACGATCCTCGTCGCGCTGCTGGTGCTGGCGTCGTGTGGGAAGAGCGCCACTCCGGGGTCGAGCTCGGGTTCGAGTTCGGCCTCGGGTTCAGGTTCGGCCTCGGGTTCAGGTTCGGCCTCGGGTTCAGGTTCGGCCTCGGGTTCAGGTTCGGGCTCGGTTTCGGATTCGGGCTCGGTTTCGGATTCGGGCTCGGACGCCGGCTCGCCCACCGCCACCGCCGAGTGCCAGTCTCCCGACGACTGCGCCATCGGCTGCTTCGCTGACGCCAGCGACTGCTGCGGCGACGCCTGTGGCTGCGCCCACCCGTTCCCCCGCGCGCGCCTCGCGCAGCTCCGCGAGGAGCGCGACGCGCTCTGCGCCCGCAAAGACTTCGACTGCCCGAAGGTGCGCTGCGAGATGCGGCTCTTCTGGCCCGGTTGCGAGGACGGACGATGTACGGCCGTCCCGGTCCCGTTGCCCATCCCGACCGAGTGCACGACCGCCGCCGATTGCGTCATCTCGACCGCGGTCGAGGGCTCGTGCTGCGGCGGCTGCCGCGGCAACGTCTGGAACAAGTCGGAGCTGGCGGCGTTCGAGATCTGGCGCACGACCCAGTGTCGCGACGTCCACTGCCCGCGGCGGACCTGCCCCGATCCCGGCCGAGCGACGGTGTCCTGCGCCGGTGGCACCTGCATCAGGGCGGGGCGATGAGGCTTAACGTATCGGCGCTGGCTCCGGTCCGAGGGAGTACGCTGGCTGAACTGGGGGAGTCATGAAGCAGCTCACGCTCGTGGTCGTGCTCGTCGCTGGTGCCGGAGGATTCACCGCGTGCGGCGGCAGCGCTGACACGCCCGATCCCGACGCCGCCGCCGATCCGATCGACGCCGCCGCCGATCCGATCGACGCGCGGCCGCCCGTCGACTACACCACGCCCACCATCCCGGTGAGCGAGCTGCTCGTCGACACCTACAAGGGCTACCCGGGCGGGCTCTACCCCGGCGGCAACACCATGCCGCCCGCGCACCTCGCCGCTGGTTTGGCCCGCGCCGCGCTCATCCAGCCGCGCGATGTGAGCGGTGCGCCGTCGGCGAGCGGCCGCTACATCCTCATGTCGATCGGCATGTCCAACGCGACCCAGGAGTGGTGCGCCGGCGGCGGCGCACCGCCGTGCACACCCAACTCCTTCACGGGCCAGGCCCTGGCCGACGTCGCCGTCGAGCGCACCGAGCTCGCGATCGTCAACGGTGCGCTCGGGTCGCAGACCTGCTCGGCGTGGGACGACGCCAGCGACAGCAACTGGGACCGCGTCGGCACGCTGCTCACCAACCAGGGGTTCGGACCCGGCCAGGTGCAGGCGATCTGGCTCAAGTGCGCCAACGCCGGGCCAACCATGGCGCTGCCCGCCGCGGGCTCGCACGCCTACCAGGTCGAGACCGGCATGGCCAACATCATCCGCATCGCGCGCCAGCGCTATCCCAACCTCCAGATGGTGTTCGTGTCGAACCGCATCTACGCCGGCTACGCCACGACCACGCTCAACCCCGAGCCGCACGCCTACGAGACCGGCTTCGCGCTCAAGTGGCTGGTCGCGGCGCAGATCGCCCAGGAAGCGACCGGCACGATCGATCCGCGCGCCGGCAACCTGGCCCTGGCCACCACGCCCTGGATCGGCTGGGGACCCGATCTCTGGGCCAATGGCACCACCGCGCGCGCCGACGGCCTCTCCTACAGCCAGTCCGATCTCGCCGCCGACGGCACCCACCCGAGCGCGAGCGGCGTGACCAAGGTGGGAGGACAGCTGCTCAACTTCTTCAAGACCTCGCCGGTGACGAGCTGCTGGTTCCTCGCCGGGCAGAGCTGCTAGCCTGGGACCATGACGAGTCGCGCGCTGGGGTTCGCGCTGGGAGTCCTCGTGCTCGCGGCCTGCGGCGAGGAGGCCGTGCCCTTCATCGACGCGGCGGTCGACGGCTCGGTCGCGCTCGACGCGCCGGACACCGATGCGCCGACGGCGGACGCGCCGGACACCGATGCGCCGACGGCCGACGCAGCGGACACGGATGCGTCGACAGCCGACGCGCCGGACACCGATGCGTCGGCAGCCGACGCGCCGGACACCGATGCGTCGACGGCCGACGCGCCAAGCATCGACGCCACGCCCAGGTGCGGCGATGGCAACGTCGATCCCGGCGAGACCTGCGACGGCAACTGCCCGACCTCGTGTGCCGACGCACTGGCCTGCACCTCCGACGTCCTGGTCGGCACGCCCGGCAACTGCGACGTGGCCTGCTTGCACGCCGGCACCGGCTGCGCGGCCGGCGACAGCTGCTGCTCGCCCGGCTGCGACTCGACCACCGACAGCGACTGCCCGTTCACGCTCAGCCCGGTGTTCGATCCCAACTACGACGTCCGCGATCTCGGCACCGCGTCCGGGCTGCCCACCAACTACGGCGGCCTCATCGTCTCGCCGACCGATCCCTACACGCTGCTCATCGGCGGCGCCGCCAACAACGTCAACGGCGCCATCTACCGCCTCGGTCTGCAGCGCGACTCCGCCGGCCACATCGTCGGCATCGTCGGGCCCGCCACCCTGGCGCGCCAGGGCCAGTACAACGACGGCGGCGTGGTGTTCGCGCCCAACGGCGCGCTCATCCTCGCCCGTTATCCGGTGAACGAGCTCGGCATGCAGCGCGCCGGCAGCACGATCAACGACAAGATCGTCGCGCTGTCGACGGTGAGCGTGGCGAGCTCGGTCGGCGGGCTGGCGCTCGTCCCGGCCGGCCACCCCGGCGCCGGGAGCTGGAAGCTGGTGTCGTGGTCGGGCGGCCAGTGGTACGAGCTCACCCTCGTGCCCGACGCCACCGGCACCTACGACGTCACCGGCGCGGTCATGCGCCTGACCCTGGCCGGCGGCCCCGAGGGTATCGTCTACGTACCGCTGGGCTCGCCGCTGTTCGCCAACCCGGGCGTGCTGGTGTCGGAGTACTCGGCGGGCAAGGTCTCGACCTACGAGGTCGACGTCGCCGGTGATCCGGTCCTGGCCTCGCGCCGCGAGCTCATCACCAACCTCACCGGCGCCGAGGGCGCCGCCATCGATCCGGTGTCGGGCGACTTCCTGTTCTCGACCTACGGCGGCGGCAACCGGATCCTCGTGGTCCGCGGCTTCAACAACTGACGGCGCCCGCTCGAGCGTGCCGAAAACCGTCCGGTTCTCGCCGGCTTGGGGCGGGCCACGTAAATAGTTCGA
>SXGT01278422.1_pt1 | contig 27320 bp, 19 predicted proteins | sample 3176221 | NCBI WGS metagenome assembly SXGT01 (sample SAMN11356862, study PRJNA531348) | freshwater metagenome | isolation source: freshwater sample F1-120 | place: China: Fuxian Lake, Yuxi | collected 2017-12-25
CGGTCAAACGCGAGCGTCGGCTGGTTACAGGCTGTGTGCACCGGGTAGTCCTCCAGATCGGATTGAAGTCTTCTTACAACCTCAACTTATCTAGATTACTGCCCGGTGCTGGGCCTATTTTCGTGAGAAATGCGGGCTAGCCCCAAGGAAATACGGCGTCCTGCAATTCCACCTCCACACGCCGGCCATGGCCATCGTGTCACGCGGATGGAACACGACGAGCTACCCCACGCACGCCGAGCTCGAGGTGTCCGGGAGCTCCGCCACGGTGCCGGCCAACAGCTACCAGAGGACGACCATCGGCGGCGGCAACGTCATCCTCAAGGACCAGTCCCGGCTGGACTTCACCGACTCCACGCTGTCAATCAGCGGAGGGAACTTCCACCTGAGCGGCGCCCGCCTGTCCGACCTCGCATCGAGCAGCTGCTCCCAGGGAACCTGCGTGGCCATCACCGCGGGCGAGAAGGGCTACGACTTCAACGCCACCACCTACGGCCTGTCACCCGGCAAGCTCGCCGACAAGCAGGACTTCGAGCTGGTGGTCTACGACAAGGCAGGCGCCAAGATCGCCTCCGAGCGCGTCAGCGTGGCGTTCGACGACGAGGTCATCGCCGTGTTCGGCGCCGAGCTCGACATCGAGGGCGACCCGGTGGGCGGCGACGCCTCCGGCTCCGTCACCCTGCTCGGCGCGGCCGACAAGAAGGGGAAACAAGCCACCCTCGCCAAGGGTTCCTACTACGGGAGCTTTGCCCGCGACGGCGACGGCGACTTGGCTCTCGGCGGCTACGGGGCCGACGAGTGGGCAACGGCCGAGTCCGATGCCGAGGTCGAGCTGGGCGACGCCGTGGAGTGCGGCGGCGAGGGCTGCGAAGGCGACTGGAAGCCGCCTGTCGTGGCACGCGGGATCCCCGAGAATTTCAACGTCCTCCTTCACGAACTCCGGGGCCTCGCCCTCGAGGTCACGCTGGACTGAGGGGCGCGCGAGGAGGGCGACCCGGCGCCGGGTCCATCGACTCGGAAACCCCGTCGCCGCGCCGCCAGGCCGAAGACAGCCCTCGACCACGCGCCCGCCCGCACTCGATTTGTAAAGAACCAAAAAACCCCAACGCGCCTCCCCTCTCCGCCCGGTCATGCTGCACCGGATCGGGTAGGAGAACGCCATGCGATTCCTTGTCCTCGCCCTCGCCCTCGTCGGCTGTCCCAACGAAGATCCTAGCAAAGACGACGGAGACAGCACCGACACCGACGATCTCGATACCGGCGACACCGAGGAGACCGGCGACACCGAGGAGACCGGCGACACCGGCCCCTCGCCCGACAGCGACGGCGACGGCAGCCCCGACGACGAGGATTGCGACGACGGCAACGACCGGGTCTACCCGGGCGCCGACGAGCACTGCGACGGGGTCGACGAGGACTGCGACGGCACCGCCGACAACGACCCGGTGGACAAGGTGTGGTACCAGGACGCCGACGACGACGGCTACGGCACCGACACCGAACGCACCTACAGCTGCACCCAGCCCGAGGGCTACGAGGCCCTGGGCGGCGACTGCGACGACGCCCGCGACGACGTGAGCCCCGCCGGCACCGAGCACTGCGACGACGCCGACGAGGACTGCGACGGCAACACCGACGAGGACGCGGTCGACGGCGTGCTCTACTACCTCGACGCCGATGGCGACGGGCACGGCACACCCGACGTTTCCGAGCACTTCTGCGACGTGCCGGGCACCCACGTGCTCGTGGCCGACGACTGCGACGACGGCGATGGCACGAGCTACCCCGGCGCCGAGGAGGTCTGCGAAGACGGCGCCGACAACGGCTGCGACGGCGCCGACGACTGCGAGCGCGGTGGCAACTACCTTCCGAGCGACGCCGACCTCTCCCTTCTCGGCGGCTCTGAGAAGGAGTTCGTCGGTTCCGGCCTGTACACCGGCGACGTCAACGGCGATGGCGCGACCGACCTTGCCACCGGCGCCTACGGCTACAACCCCGGGGGCCAGAACCTCACGGGGAGGGTGTATCTGAACTTCGGCCCCTTCACGGGCGCCGAGGAGCTCACCGGTGCGGGCGCCACGATCCTCGGCTCGGCGGCCGACGACGGCTTCGGCTGGTTCATCGCCGGCGGCGACGCGGACACCGACGGTCTCACCGACCTGGTCGTGGGCGCCTACGGTGCGGAGATCGAGGGCAACGAGGACGGCGGCGCCGCCTACGTCTTCCAGAGCGGTATGAGCGGCGAGCTCGACACCACCGACGCCTTCGCCGTGGTGGCCGGGGAGCGCGCCGACGACTTCACCGGCTGGGCGATCGCGGTCGATAGCGCCGGACGCCTGCTCGTGAGCGCCCCCATGGCCGACAACACCGGCAGTGAGGCCGGGGCCGTGGGCATCTTCGAGACCGCGCCCGGCGGCCAGTACGATTTCTACACCGACGCGAGCGTGCTCTTGACCGGCGAGGACGACGACGACCAGGCCGGCTACGCCGTGGCCAGCGCCGACATCGACGGCGATGGCGTGTCGGACGTGATTGTCGGCGCGCCCTACGCCAACGACACCGGCCGAGTGTACGTGGTCTTCGGCTCGGGCCTCGCCTCGATGGACCTCGACTCGGCCGACGCCATCATCAACGGCGCTGGGACGGACGACCGCCTCGGCATCGCCGTCGCGACCGGAGACAACGACGGCGACGGCACCGACGACGTGCTCGCCGGCGCGGACTACAACGATGACGCGGCCACCGACGCTGGCAAGGCCTACGTTTTCGAGGGGCTCGGCGTGGGTGTGGTCGCCGCCGGCACCGCCGATGCGACGATCGCCGGCGGGGCGGCGAGCGACTACGCCGGTCGGAGCGTGCTGCTCGCGGGCGACCACAACGGCGACGGCACCCTCGATCTACAGGTGGGCGCCACGGCCTTCGACACCACCAGCTCGGGCGTGGGTGCGGCCTTCCTCCTCTACGGCCCCATCTCCGGCGCGCAGTCCCTCGGCGCCCCGGACGTCACCTACCAGGGCGGAAACGCGAGCGACGCCATGGGTCACCGCGTCGGCATCGCCGACCTCGACAACGACGGCTACGACGACGTCCTGGGGGCGTCGATGGGACGCGACGACGCCGCCACCAACTCAGGTGGCGTCTACGGCTGGTGGGGTACCGCCGAGTAGCGAGGCCTCCACCCACGCGGCCTTGAGGAGATTCAGCACGGCCCCCTCGCCTGCCTCGCGCACCGGCGCGGCGGCGCGCTCGATGATGGCCCGCGCCGTGGCGGTGTCGGGCGAGGCGGCTGCGCGCAGGAGGGCCAGCCAGGCCATGCCGTAGGGACCGGCCACGGCGTCCATCGGGACGGGTACCTGCGCGGCGACCCGCGGACCGTGTGTCGCGCAGACCGCGGCCACGCGGGCAAGCGCCGCGTCAGCACCCGGGACCGCTTCGAGCACGGCCAGGGCAGCGCCCGCGCCGTCGATTCGCGACGCCCAGGCCGCGTGCGCCAGCGTGCGGCCGCCCGCCACCGAATTGCGCGCCGCGTGGCTGCGCCCGCGCGCGAACAACGCCGCTGTCTCCGGGAGCAGCGGCCCAGCAGCGCTGTCGCCGTCAATGGCGAGCAGCCCGGCCAACGTCCCAAGGCAATCGTCACGAATCCGGGCCACCAGCGGTGCGAGCCCACTTGCAGCGGCGGCGAGCGCCTCGACCGTGGCCACGTCGCCCTCGCCCGCTGCGGCTTCGATGCGCTGGCCCACGTCCACGAGGCGCTGCGCCGCCGACCGCAAGCCGGCGTCGAGCTCGTGCACCACGCGCTCCGCGACGCCATCGGCCAGCCAGGGCCAGGCCGCGAGCGCCGCCGCAGCCCCTTCGACCTGGGCCACCCCGATCGACGCGAGCAGCGTGTTCATCCGGTCGTAGAGCCCGTCGATGCCGGGCAGCGCCTCGGCGGGCTCGGCGTCGTCGCCCGCGAGCAAGCGGTCCACCAGGTTGAGCGCGTGGTCCTCGACCTCGGCGGCGTTTGGCTGCGTCCACCCTTCGAGCCCCGGCAACGGGACGACGTGGGCGGCGCGGCCAAGGGCGTCGAGAGCGGCGGGGTGCGGCGACGGTACCTCGCCGACCTCGGCCATCTCCACGACGTCGCCCAGCGCCTCGGCGAGCAGCGAGGGCGCGCCGAGCTGGCTGGTGGCGGCAAGAGTGGACGCCGCCTGCTCTACCCGCGCCCGGGCACGCTGGTCGCCCGCCACGTCGGCCACTGCCATCCATGCGTTTGAATGTCGCGACAATACACGCTCGATGATCGCCAACTCGCGCGCGACCGCCTGCACGAGCGACTCTGATTCCCCCACGCCGATCTCCGCGGTAAGCATCGCGAGCGCCCGGGCCTCGGGATCGGGCGCGTGCCGACCGAGGAAGCGGAGGATGGCCCTTGCCCGCGACCACACCGCGTCGGGGGTCCCGTCGTCGCCGATCACACTTCGCTCGACGAGGCGTCCCGCGTAGCGCAGGCCGCGACTGAGTGTCGCCGGCGTCCAGCGGGCCTCGCCCAGGCGCTTGTCGGCCTCGTCGAGAGAGGCCTCGATCGCCTCGTCCACCTCCTCGACCGCGATCTCCTCGAGCTCCACCTCCTCGTCCGGATCGGGCGGCAAGGGCATCGGCCGCCAGCGCGGGCTGCCGATGGGCACGATGTCGCCGTCGTCGTCGCCATCACCGCCGAAGTACTTGCCCACCGCCCAGGGGGAGCCGCCCGGACCGCCGCCCCCGCCGCCGGTGGAGAACGACGGAAGGACGTGCTCCACCTCGCCGGCTTCCTTGTCGTCCTTCTCCTCGTCCACCTCCTCCTCGCGGGCCTCGTCGAGGGTGGCCTCCGCGGCGGTGGTGGCCGTGTCGGTGTCGCTGCCCTGCTTGATCATGCTGGCCACGGCGCTGTTGCCGAGCCCCCGCTGCAGCTGCGCCGCGGCCTCCGCGTCGACCTCCTTGCCGCCCTGCGCCTTCTCCAGCGCCTTCTGGGCCTCCTGCGTGCGCGCGTCGAGCTTGTGCTCGATCTGCTGCCGCTGGAGCTTCTCGGAGGGAAGCTCGATGGCCTTGCCGTCGGGTCGTTTGCCGTGTCCCTGCGCCACGGGGCCAGCGTAGCGCGCGGGCTCGTCATACAGTACCGGCGGGACCGACTGCGAATGGACACCATCGCCGGCTACGCGCGCACCGGGCGGCAACTGCTCGGCCCTGCCTCCGACCTCGTGGAGCTGCAGTCGAGCAGTGGCCAGCGCCTCACGAGCGTGGTGTTCCACCCCGAGTACCGGGGACACAACGCGATCAACGCCGCGCTCGACGTCGTGGTGGGCTTCCTCGAGGCGCCGATGGTGGACGGGTTGGCGGAGCTCGTGGCTCACGACCGGGCCAACGCCGGCTTCGTTTACCCCACCGGCCAGGCCTGGAGCGTGGCCGAGGTGATCCGCACCCTCTCCGACCTGGGCGAGTGCGCGGGGGTGCGCGCGGGCGTGGAGTTGATGAAGCAGTGCGGCACCATCCTGGTCGAGGCCGCCGAGGTGGGCGAGAGCGCCGGCGTATACAGCCACGGCGGGCTCACCCCCTGGCGGGTGCTGCTCGGCGCCGACGGTCGCGTGCAGATCATCGGGCACGCCCTCCCGCAGGTTGAAATCCTCGTGTTTCACGAGACGCCTGATCGCATCCCCCGCGAAGACGCCTTTCGCTACTGCCCCCCCGAGCGCATGGAAGCGAGGCGGGAGAACTTCACCTCCGACCTCTTCGGCGTGGCGCTCATCGCGTTCGAGTTGATGACCGGCCGCCCGGTGTACGACGGCCTGATCAACGACATTCGCATCAAGGCGGCGCGCGGCGAGGGCAGCCGTCGTCTGCAGCAGTTCCGCGAGCAGATCCCCGCTAGCGTGCGCGAATTGCTCACGACGGCGCTGCGACCAGAGTTCCGCGACCGTTTCCAGAGCGGCTCCGACTTCCTCGACGCCGTGGGCGTCGCGCTGGACGATCGCGCCGTCGTGGGCGCGGGCCTACGAGAGGTGATGCAGCGCGTCGCCCAGCACCAGCCTCGGGCGAGGCAGGCCCTCGACGCCGGGGCGACGGCGGCCTTCTCCCGGGAAGACCTGAAGAAGATGGCGGACGCCGAGGAGCTTCCGGCGTCGAAGCCGCTGCGACAGTCGGTGAACGTGGCGCGAAGCGCGGAGATCCCCGCACGGTCCGCGGCGGTACCGTCGACGTCGCCCCCCCCCACGCGGGTGCCTCCGGCCGCGGCACTTCCGGCGGCGGTTCCCTCGGCGAGGGTCCCCAGCCGCGCGGTCCCGGTCATCGCCGCCGAGGACACCCTGCCGCCGCCCGCGCCGGTGGTCGTCGCGGCGCCGGTTGTCGCGGCACCACCGCCCCCCGTCACCGCGCCGCCACCCGCAGCGCCGGTTGAGCCGGGTCGGCCTCCAATGGGCACGGCTCGACGACCGCCGCGGCTGGGCGCGGCGATGAACGCCAGTCAAGGCGATGCGTCACCCGCACCGCTTCCAGCGGGACCGTCGCAACCCCTTTCACTCCACCCGCCGGGGGCATCGACACCACCGAGCGCCGAGCCTGGTCGACCCACGATGGGCGCGGGACGGCTTCCACCGTCGCGACGTCCGCCGAGCTCCCTTCCCTCGATCTCCACGCCGCCGCCAGCCGTCGCGGGCCCGGCGGCGCCCTCGCCCGACGTGGTCCAGCGCATCCTCGGTTCGAGCGGCGGGCACGCCCGAGAAGCGCGCGAGCGTCTCGAGCGCGCGATGCGAACCAGCGGCGGTGGCGCGGCCGAGTCCGTATCGCCCACCACGCCACCACCGCCGACGATCCCCGGCGCACCTTCGATCCCGGGCGCGTCGGCGGTCTCCGTGAGCGTGCCCCAGCGCGGGCGCCTGCCCCAGCCGGCGCCGCTCGCCACCGACGATCCCGACACCACGGCGCGCATCGCCGCCCGGGCGACCGAGGAGCGGCTGGCCGCCGAGACGGCCGCCGCCGAGAAGGCCGCCGCCGAGAGGGTCGCCGCCGAGCAGGCTCTGCTCGAGGCCGAGATCTTCCGCCAGCTCCAGGCCGAGCAGGAGGAGCAGGAGCGAAAGGTCCGGGCGGACGCGGAGCGGAAGACACGCGAGGACGCGGACAGAGGTTCCACCGAGCCCCGCGCGATTCGTCCCCCGGTCTTGCCGCCCCGCGGGGGTGGGCGCGACCTCCCACTCCCGCCGCCGGTCCCGGGGGACGACGAGGACGACGACGACGAGGCGACGAACCCCACGCCGATGCGCTCGCCCGCCCTGGCGTCCCCGGCTCCCGAGGCCGCCAAGCCCCGAGCCGCGTCACCGACCGCAGCACCACCCGTCGCCGCCCCGGCGCTGTCTCCCGCGCCGGCTTCGCCACCCGCGCCCGCGTTGCCCGCCTCCCTACCCACCCCGTCGCGCTCACCCTCCCCGGTAGGCGCCCGAGCGCCCGAGCCCATCGAGTCCCGCAGCCGCGGCGAGCCGGTGGCGGTGCGCTTTGCTCGTGCCCCGGGTCAACGCGGCATTCGTCGACGTCTCCCGGGGGAAACCTCGCTGGCCGAGGCGGCGCATATGCTCATCGGCCAGGTGGTGCCCCTGCGCACCACGCCCGATGGCCGGGTGGCGGGGTGGTGGCGCATCGGTCCCGAGTTCGGCCCGTTGCCCGTCGACATGCGCCTCGACGAGCTCGACGACGAGGAGACGTACACCTTCCACTTCGTCGCCAACGAGACCTTGTTCGCCCGGGTCGAGGTGGAGGGCGCGGGTTCGATGAGGCTTGCCCTCGGCACCGGAGTGCCGGTGGTCTCGCTGGTCGACGCCCTCGGCCAGCAGCTCGATCTACCCGCTGACGCCTACGCGCTCGCGCTCGACGGGGTGACCCTTGACTCCTTTCACGTGCTCGCCGACCACGCCTACACGCCCTCGAGCGTGGTGTCGCTGCGTAAGGTGAAGGCTTGAGTCAAGAACGGTGGGACGTCGTCGTCCGATTCCTCAATGGGCCGCTCCAGTGGCAGGGCGACATCGTGATGCGCGGGCCTGTGGTGCGGATGGGCTCATCGCCAGGCCCGAACGGGCTCAAACTCGATGGGTACCGGGCGCTCGACGACCGCCACGCTGTGATCAGCGCCTACCAGGGGGGCACGGTGCAGATCGCGCCCGTGGGCGCCAACCAGGTGCGAATGGCGCCGCACGAGAACGTCGACTGGTCGGAGATCCAGCCTCTGAGGGTGCCGACCTTTCTCTCCGAAGGCTGCGCCGTGCACGTCGGCCCCCCGGGTCGCGGCGCCACATTCACCTTCGTCGAGTGTCGCCGCCTCGGCGTGTGGACGCAGCAGGCCTTGTTGTCGGAGGCCGCCGAGGCCGACCCGAGCGTGGGCATCGAGGCAAAGTCGCAAGTCCAGACACTCGATATCGCCAAACGCATCCCGCTCTGGTTCGTTCCCATCGTGGGCCTGATGGTGTTGATGACCTGCTCCGGTGTCGGTCTCATCGCGGTGATCGCGCTCCAGCGCGACGTGGAGCAGCTCGGGCCCTCCGATCCCGGCCAGGACTACTACGACTACGGCGATGTCTTCGCCGAGACCACCGTCAACGCGAATCTCAAGGCCAACACCGGCAATGGCTTCGTGGCCTTCGTGTCGGCCACGAACGCCGAGCTCGCGGGCGACCCCTCGCTGAAGGCCCCTGAGAAGGCCGACCTGCAGCTGCTCGAATGGACCACGCGCGCCGAGCAAATGTATATTCGCGGCTGGAAGTTCTGGGGCAAGCTCGACCGTTCTCGCGACACCTACGCGATGGTGCTCACCAAGCTCCGCGCGGCGAAGATGCCGGAGGCGCTGGCCGGCATCCCCTACCAGGAGTCAGGCTACAACCCGGTTGCGAAAGACGTCATGCTCTGCGCCATGGGACTCTGGCAGTTCCAGCCGGAGATTGCATACCGGAACGGCCTGCGCGTGGAGGGCTGTCACATGCGCGGCAGCAGCATCCCGTGGAAGCCCACGGAGAAGGCCCTGCCGATCAACGCCATCCGCAACGCCGAGTACGTGGCCGACGCCAAGTGCCAGATCTCCTCTTGCGACGTCGATGAGCGCACCGAGGCGGCCAAGGCCACCGACGCGGCGCTGCGCAACTTCCTCGACGGCTGGAACGACCCGGAGTTCCGCCAGAGCGGCGCGATGGTGCAGATGCTCATCGCCACCCACAACGCCGGCTACGACGACAGCAAGTACCGCAGCAACGGAGCCGTCTCCCGGACAAACGTGGCGCGGGCCTACAAGCGCTACCTGAAGGACTCTGGCAAGACCCGCGCCCCCGACTTCATCGGCCAGAACATCAAGTGCGCGTCGAAAGAACAGATGGACCCGCTCAACGCGGAGAACATCAACGCCACATGCGGAAGTTACCTGCCGAACGTCACGCAGACTTACGTGCCCTACGTCATCGCCCAGCACCTGCTCGCTGCCTGCTACTACGGGAAGAACTACGGGAACGACCCCGCGTTCGCCGACTACCGGAAGCTGGTGGCGGGCGATGGTTACTGCCAGGCCATCAAGGTCCCGTCGCCTGAAGAAGTCGCGGCCCACGCGAGCGGCGGATGACCGGGCGTCTGGTCGCAGGCATCGTCTTTCTCATCGTGCTCTGCGGCGCGAACGTGGCGATGCTGATGGCCGAGGAGATTGAGCCCGGGCCAACAAAGGCAAAGGCAGAGGCGGCCCCGGTCGATCGCCTCGCCGGCCTGCAGTACATCTCGTCGGCCCGGCCGGCGAACCTCAAGGCGATGGGCCTCGACTCGGCGCAAGCCGACGCCACGATGGCGGAGATGGGCGCCCTGGAGCAACGACTCCACCTCGGCCAGGGCGACAAAGACCAGATCCGATTCCTGCTCGACAACACAGAGGACATTGGGCCGATCGAGAACGCTTTCTGCGGGCGCTCGCCCCAGTTGCCCAGCCGCTACGCCGCCCTCGCCTTCCTCGTGGAGGAGAAGCAGGGCGAGCTGCGCGTGCGAGATCTCGCCGGCATGAACACCTTCGACGAGCAGGAGTGGGCGGCGAAGGCTCGTATCTCTACGCTTGTTCAGCAGATCGAGTTCATCGAGGCACGCCAGGAAGACGCCACGCGAATGGGATTCGCGGCGGTGCTGGCCGCCCAGACGGAGACCGCGATCAAGGGCGACGCGCCATGGGGCACCAGCCTCTGGAACAACTGGTCCTGGGAGAGCGTGAAGAAGAAGTACGAGAGCGTGGAGAGCAAGGTTGTTCGCTACACGGCGGTGATGCACCTCGTGCTCGAGGCCACCAACGGCGAGGGGGGCATGTGCCGCACAGAGTGAGCATGGGCGATATAGTGCGCGGCGTCCGCTGATCGTGGAACCTCGTCGCCGCTTCAAGTTCATCAAAGAGCTCGCCCAGGGCGGGTTCGGAAAGGTGTACCTAGCGGAGCTGCAAACAGGCGAGAACTTCAGCTCCATCGTGGCGATCAAGCTGCTCCACGGCACGTGGACGACGAACGACGAGATTGTGATGCGCTCGCGCGACGAGGCGCGATTGCTCGGCAAGTTGCGCCACCCCAACATCGTGCGGGTGGAGTCGCTCACCAAGATCAACGGCCAGGTGGCCGTGGTCATGGAGTACCTCAAGGGCATCGATCTCAAGGCGGTGAGCGTCGCCCTGAAGGAACAGGGCAAGTACATGCCCAGCAAGGCGATCTTCGAGGCCATCTTCGCCATCGCCCGCGCGCTCGACGCCGCCTACACCGACGTGCCCCTCGGGGCGTCGGAGCCCCTGCAAGTGATCCATCGCGACATCAAGCCCTCGAACGCGATGATCACCGTCGATGGCGAGGTGAAGGTGCTCGACTTTGGCACCGCGCGCGCCTCATTCGACAATCGCGAGGCCAAGACCCAGCTGTTGTCCTTCGGCTCGCAGGCCTACATGGCGCCGGAGCGCATGCTCGGCGAACAAGACGCACCGAGCGGCGACATCTTCAGCCTCGGCATCACGTTGTATGAGCTCTTGACGCTCGACACCTTCGGCAAGATCCCGCTGAGGCAGGAGCGCTTCGAGCCCACCATCGCGGCCCGGATCGAGGCCCTCGAATGCCCTGGGATGTCGCCCGCCGTGCGGCAAGGCACGCTCGACGCGCTCCGCGGGATGCTCGCCTACGAGCCGACCGGCCGACCGTCGGCTCAGGACTGCATGGAGATCATGGAGCAGCTCGCCGGGCAGGCGGGCGACGCGGGCATCGCGAAGTTCGGTCGCGACATGGTCAAGAAGATCTACGAGGCGAACGCGCCCGCCCAGGACCCGAACGACCCCTACACGGGGCAAACGCTGAGCGAAGACATCAGCGGCGTTCACGAGACCCGCCGCAGCGACACCACCGGCCCCCTCCCGAACGCCACCACCACGGTGTCGCCGGAGGACGAGGAGTTCCGCCCGCCACCGGAGTTGGCCGAGCCACCGGTCGACCTGCCGGGGAGCCGTCCCGACGTCGGCGTGTCGGTGCCGGCCGCGTACGCATCGCCGCCGTCGCCGCCCCGCGTCACCAGCGTGATGCCGGGCCTGCCGAGCTCAGCGGGCTCGGTCGCCGAGGCCGAGCGCCCCAGCGAGCGGAGTGGTGCCCGTCCCGCCCCGGCCGAGACGAAGTCGTCCCCTCGCCCCCGCGCCCATGGCAGCGTGAGCGGGGCCACCAGCGCGCCCACGCTCGCGTCCACGAACTCGCGTCCCATGGACCGTCCCCGGGTCGAGGAAGAGTCGTCGAGCGGGAGCGGCCTCGGGAAGATTCTCGCCGCCCTGGTGGTTGTCGGCGGCCTTGGTCTCACCGCTGCGGCCGCTGGCTGGTTCTTCCTCCTGGGTCCCGGGGCCTCGGTCTCCACCCCCACCACCGAGACCTCGGTCACCACCTCGCCAACGGCGAACCTGCCCACGGGCTCGCCCGACATGGACTGGTCGGCCAATCAGAAGGGAAAGGGTGGCGCGCTCCTCCGGATCCCCGAGGGCGCGAGCGAGGTGGTGATCACCAGCAGCGCCGGCTTCCGCCAGGAGTGGGACGGCTCGATGAACCTGCGCGTGCGCGACGTGGAGCCCGGCCGGGTCCGCGCCAAGGTGAAGGGCCAGAGCGGCAGCTCGCAGCTCACGGACTTCGCCATCGATGCCGATAAGACCTGCCAGTACACGCTCAAGGGCGGCAACTGGGAGAAGGGTGAATGTCGCTAGTCCTCGCGCTCGTCGCCGCCGCTAGCGCCCAGGACTTTGGCTACGTCGCCATCATGCAGCAGGCCCGCTCGGCCCTCGTGGCCGGCGACTACAAGACTGCAAAGACGCTCCTCACGGCCGCCGAGGCGGCCGCGCCCACGTCTTCGTCACCGTTGGCCGAGCAAGACATCGCCAACCTGCCTTTCTACCGAGGGCTCATCGAGTGGCGCGCCGGCGACAAAGACAACGCCGCGCTGAACTGGTGGCGAAAAGTGCTGGTCATTGCACCGCAGTTCGAGCCCGACAAGGAGCTCCTGCCGGAGGTCGACGGCCAGGACGTGCTCTACGCGCTGCGCGGCGAGGTGCGCAACTACGACCAGTTCGCCACCGGCATCCCCGACGACATGGGCGACACGCTCATCTTCATCGACGGCAAGCGCCTCACGATCGACGACATGCTCAGCGCCGGGCGCCACCTCGTGCAGCTGCGCTGTGCGGACGGCAATTTCGTCGGTTCCTGGTACGACTACGGCCAGGCTCCCGCCGACTACGCCGTGCTCTGCACCGGCGGCACCTACCTCTCGGCCACCACCGGCAAGCCACCGAAGGTCGACAAGAAGGCCGAGAAAGCCGCCGCCGCCGCCGCCGCCAAGGCCGCGAAGGAGGCCGAGGCCAAGGCCAAGGCCGACGCGAAGGCCGCGGCCGAGGCGCAGGCCAAGGCCGACACGGAGGCCGCCGAGAAGGCCGCCGCAGACAAAGCGGCTGCCGACAAGCTCGCCGCCGAGAAGGCGGCTGCCGACAAGGCCGCGGCCGACAAGGCGACCGCAGACAAGGCCACCGCCGACAAGGCCGCTGCCGACAAGGCCGCTGCCGACAAGGCCACCGCCGACAAGGCCGCTGCTGACAAGGCCACCGCAGACAAGGCCACCGCCGACAAGGCCACCGCCGACAAGGCCTCAGCCGACAAGGCCTCAGCCGACAAGGCCTCGGCCGACAAGGCCGCGGCCGACAAGGCCACAGCCGACAAGGCCGCAGCCGACAAGGCCGCTGCTGACAAGGCCGCTGCTGACAAGGCCACCGCCGACAAGGCGGCAGCCGACAAGGCCGCGGCCGACAAGATTGCGGCCGACAAAGTGGCCGCCAGCAAGGCGACCGCGGAGAAGGACAAGGGCGGCGTCGACATCCCCGCCGTGTTGATGATGGTGGGCGGCGGTGGTTTGCTCGCGGGTGCGGCCGGCATGAACTTCGTTGTGGTGGAACCGGCCTACACGGCGATGTTCGAGGCCAACGAGAACCCCGGCACGATGTCTCAAAACACCGCCGACGCCTGGCAGGCACGCTACGACTTCGGCCGCTACGGCACGCTGGCGCTGGCCGGCGGCGGCCTCGCGCTCCTCGGTGCAGGCGTGGTGGTGCAGCTGGTCGAGGACAGCCCGGTGGTGATCTTGCCGAATGGCTTCGCCGTCACCGGTCGCTGGTAGCGGCGGACATCACGGTGCTGGCGCTCCTGGTCGCCTGCGCGAACGACGTCAGCGATACCGCCGCACCGATCGCGTCGGCCGACGTCGTGGTGGTGGGCGCCGGTCCGGCCGGGCTCGCCGCCGCCTGGGAAGCCGCCGAGGCCGGGCGCAGCGTACTCGTCATCGATCTGGCCGAATCTCCCGGCGGCACGGCGCTCTGGGGTGAGGCGTACACCTTCGCCGCAGGCACGGAGGTACAAGACGCCCTGGGAATCGTCGACTCTCCCGAGGCGGCGGCGGCCGAGTGGTACGAGATCACGGGCGTAGATGCCTCGGAATCACCCTGGGTCGCGCGATACCTCGCCGCAGCGCCGACCGAGGTGATCGGCTGGCTCCTCGACCTCGGCGTCGAGTTCGACGCGGTCCTGGAGGATGCCGACGCGGGGAGCGTGGCGCGCCTGCACCACCCCGACGGCGGCGGCGGCGGCCTCGTGACGCCGCTGATCGAGGCTCGCGACGCCACCGAGCTGTGGATGACCACGCGCGTGACGGGCCTCAAGGTCGACGAGGAAGGGCGCGTGGTCGGGGTGAACGCCGATAGCAACGACGCAGGCAGCGCATGGTTCGAGGGCACCGCCACCGTGCTCGCCACCGGCGGCTTCCTGCAGGACACCGAGCGCGTGCTGGAACTCGTCCCGGGGCTCGCCGAACTCGAAGACGTGTACCTGGCCGCGGGCGACAACGCCCTCGGCGACGGGCTTCGCTGGGGCGAGGCGCTCGGCGTGACGATGGGACCGTTGGAACGGATCGGGTTCTACGCCGACGGGGTGCCGTCCTACATCGAGGGCGAGGAGCACGGAGCCGCCAAGCTGGGCGGCCTGTCGCTGGCGATCATCGTGGGTGACGACGGCGAGCGCTTCTTCGACGAGTCGCGCTTCGGCGGCTTCGCCGCCGGCCGGGCCGTGGTCGAGAACCACGGGGGCGACGCCTGGGCCATCCTCGATCGCGCAGGCGTCGAGCACCTCAACTTCGCCGACCTCGCGGCTACCCCGGAGGCGGTGACCCTCGATGGCCTAGTGGAGCGCGGCGAGAACGCCTTCGTCGCCGACGATCTCGCGACGTTGGCCGCCGCCACCGGGCTCCCCGCCGAGGCCCTCGCGGCCACCGTGGACCGCTACAACGGCTTCTTCGGGTCGGAGCGCGTGGACATCGACCAGGGCAAGGACCTCGAGCAGAGCGCACCTCTGCTCACCCCGCCCTTCTACGCGGTGCGCCTCGTCGTCGCGGCGGCAAAGAACTTCGGCGGGCTCTCCACCGGTGAGAACGGCGAGTTCCTCGACGGGAGCGGCGCGGCGATCCCCGGGCTCTACGGGGCCGGCGAGCTGGTGGGCATGGCGGGGGGCGACATCGGCGGCTGGGGCTTCGGCGGTTCGATCGGGGCTTGTTTGTACTCCGGGCGCGTGGCCGGGCGCGCCGCCGCCGAACCCTAGCGCCCCTTCAGCGACTGGGCGGAACGCCCGGCAGGCCCGGCCCATCGAGCGGCGCCAGGGGAACGCTGGGCTCGAACGCCAGCGCGAGACCCAGCCTCCGGGCGTTGGACGCGTCGAGCGTCGCCACACCGACGAGTTGCCATGCGTCGGCGAACCAGGCACGGTCGAAGGGAAGTAGGGCGGGGACGAGCGAGTGACTCGGCCAGGTGGGCGCCGGGCGGACCGCCGCGAGCTGGGCGGCGAACATGCTGGCCTCTAGCCTTCGCGCGGGGGACGGCAGCAGCCCATCGACGGTCACCACGGCGAGCGAGGAGCCCAGGGCGTCCACCGTGGCGCGCAACCTGGCCCGTGCCCGGGCGGCTCTCGCCTCCCAGTCGGGCGTGTCCAGAGGGCTCGGCACGCGGGCCACGATCAGCGGCACGGTCACGCCGGGCGCCACGCCTACGAAGGCGATGACCGTCGCGACGCCGTCGACCGGCGCGTCGACCCAGGCGTCGTTGTCGCCGCAGGCATGGAACACGCCGCGCGCGAGCACCGTGACCGGACCCTCGGGGGTGTCGATGCGTTTGGTCTCGCCGCCGAGTCCATCCTGCACGCGGTCAACCACAGGGGTTGGGACTGGGCCCACGAGCACCACGACGTCGGGCTCCACGTCGAGGATGGTCTGCGCGGCGTCGAGCCCTGCTTGCGATCCCAGGTGCCACTGGACGAGCCGGAGCGGTCCCTCGGGCAGGCTCAGGGCGCGTGCGCACGCCGCCAGGTGCGCGGCGTCGGCGGGAGGGTCCTCGGCAGGCTCCAGGCCGGGCCGGGGCAGGCGCACGGCAACAGAGGCCGCGGCCATGGTGGTCAGCGTGACACCGAGCAGCATCGCGTCGCGGCGCAACCACGCGACGTAGGCAGCCCAGGCCGCGATCACCCAGCCGAGAGGCTCGAGCAGGAGCAGGATAGTGGTCGCGCGCTCACCGTCCGCGCCCTGACCCACCAAGAGGCCGAGGAAAGCGCCAGCGGGAAGGAAGATGAGGCGAGGGTCGCGAGGGAGCGTCACGGGTCGGGGAGGGTATCCGGGGGGGAGGACGTGACGACGCCGTCCGGCCTACTTCACCCGATACCCCCCCATCTCGTTGTTGAAGATCCGTTCGTCGTCACGATGTAGGTTGAACCCAGATCACATCTCAACGTCAACCGCCCCGCGCCGCCCGGAACCGCCCAGTTCCGGCACAACCGGCACAGAATCTGATTGGGGCTCTCGGCAGCGCGGCGGCGAAGGAGGGCGCTGCCGACTCGGTGCAGCAGAACGAACAAAGTATCGCGACGCATTCTGCGCTAGGCTCCATGACGACCGCTGCCTTGCGGCGAGGAGAGGAGGGCCCCAGTCCCGCCTGGCGCCGAGGCGATCACGATCGCGCTCGCCGTGGACCGGTGTCCCGGCTCGATGGTGATGCCCTTGCTCATCGCCCGTCCCCCTCGAGTTCCATCGTGATGGCGAACTGGCCCTGGTCGGTGTCGAAGATGAACGACCACTCGACGGTGCCCACGAGATCCCCGTTCGCCTGGTGCCAGAGCTTCACCTCGTCCTGCCCGTCCACGCTCGGCGGGTAGTCCCTGACCTCGTAGTAGTTCTCGATCTCCCCGCTCTCCCGGCCCCGCTCGTCGACGAGCACGATGCCAGTGGCACAGCCCAGGATCGTGACCGTGAACGCCTCCACCTCGTTCGCGTCGCCCTCGAAGGGATCCGGCTCTATCGTCGTGATGCCGTCGCATCCATCGTCGTAGGCGAAGAGGCCGCTGGCGGATACCCTCGCCTCTCCCTGGGCGAGCGTCACGACCGCCGGGCCCGCGGCCCCGGGCGGGGTGATGAACTCGACCGCCGTGGCGGTCCAGGCCGTGACCTTCCCCTCGGCGCCGCCGAGGGTCACGGCCGGGCTCTCGCCATCGATGTCGAGTGGCCCGCCGAGCACCCGGGCGAGTTCGCCCCCGGACGTGGACCCGGTGGGCGGGTCGACCAGGTCGATGGCGAGCTCGGGTGCCTGGCCCGTGTCGCCGTCGAGCTGCCACGGGTCGGTGTCGTGGCCGCGTTCATCGGCGTCATCGACCACGGCGCTGCCGCCGGTACAGGCCAGCATGTCGAGCAACACGACGATCATGTGCACCTCGTGAAGAGGAAGCCCGCAGCGCGGGACGGGAGTCGGAGGCGGCTCGCCGCGCCCGGTTGAACGGCGTGGCGCCGGGGGGGTCGATGGTGGCTGGGCGGCAAGGCTACCGGGACGAGATCACCACGCCGAAGTGGGTCGGCCCGCCGCTCCACTTGCCTCCGCGCCCATGCCGCTGATGTCGGACGCGGAGTCGACCACAGCGGAGAGCCCTCTCTCATCGCCCGTCGCCCTCGAGTTCCATCTCGACCGTGAACCGGCCCTGGTCGGTGTCGAAGTGGAAGGACCACTGCACCGTGCCGCTGAGGCCAGGGCTCCCGTAGTGCCAGACGGTGATCTTCTCCTGGCCGTCGACGCTCGATGGGTAGCTCTCGACCTCGTAAACGTCGTCCAACTCGCCGCTGTCCCGGGTCCGCTCGGCGAGCACGATGCCGGTCGCGCAGCCCCAGAGGGTCACGCTGAGTCTCTCCTCGTGGTTCGCGTCGCCGGTGACGGGCGTCGGGTCGACGCGGGTGATGCCCTCGCACGGCTCCGCGTAGGCGAAGAGGCCATCGGCGCTCGCGCTCGCCTCGCCCTGGGCGAGCGTCACCGTTGCCGGCCCCTCGGCGCCGGGCGGGGTGAGCAGCTCGACGCTCGTCGCGGTCCAGCCCGTCACGGTGGCCTCCGCGCCGCCGATAGTGACGAGCGGGTCGTCGCCATCGGGGTCGAGCGGGCCACCGAGCACCCGGATGGGCTCGCCCCCGGTGGTGAGCGCGGTCGACGGGTCAACGAGGTCGATGGCAATCTCCCGCGGGGCCTCGCTGCCGCCGCTGTCCCCCGTGTCGTCGAGCACCCACGAGTCGGTGTCGCGGTCGCGACCGGGAGCGGCCGTGTCGCCGCCGACGACGATGCTGCCGCCGGAGCACGACACGCCCACCAGAATCAGGCTCAGCACGGACGCCTCCAGCCTGAGCTTGAGCCGCTCGCCCGCGATCCAAGAACAGAGGTGTCGGCGCAGTCGGCCACGCAGCCGGAATCGCCCCGAGAGCGCGAGCGACCCACACGGGTGAGCGTGATCTGGAGTCCGGGGCGCGTGCACCAACGTGCCGCTTGCTCACGACGTGAGGGAGCCAACAGAGCCTGAGCTTGCATTAGACTTTCACTTTTGTCGCCATCACTATAACTCTGATTTGTTCGACGGGGGACCCGGGCCCGGTTCCGTCGAACCGATGCCCTCCCCCCGCTCGCCGCTCCACCGTAAGCTCGGCGCCGTGCTCGCGGACCGGCGGCGCGCGCTCCGGCTGACGCAGGCAGAGGTTGGGCATAGACTGGGCGCAACCGCCCAGTGGCTGTCGCAAGTCGAGCGTGGCCACGGCTCGCCATCGCTCGCGATGCTCGCCGGCCTGTGCGAGGTACTCGGGGTCGATGTCTACCGGGTGATCGAGGATGCCGAGCTCCCTGGTGGACACGATGCCCGCGAGATGGCGTTGCTGGCCCTCGCCAGACAACTCGACGAGCGGGGGTGGCGGGTGCTGCTCGCGACCGCAAGGGAGTTGGCGGAGACGCGGGGGCTGGACCAGTAGGGCTGGATGTTGCCGACAGCGGTACTCCGAAGGGCGCCGCACCGCCCCGCCGGAGCCGCCTCCGCGGTCGGGTGGCCTCACCCGGCGAACGCCAGTGACCGGCCGCACGGCCTCGCGGCAAGCCCCGTGACTCCGCTCCCGCGCCGCCTGGGTGGCGTGACGACACCGGGAACGCCGCGGTGAGCACCACGGGCTGGCCGCTAGCCCCGCAGATCACGATGGTGAGGCGCCTGAGACTCGAGTGAGGTGAACTCATAGGTAGCTCCAATGGTTTTCCCGACCGCGTCCCCACAGTATATGGACGATCAGCGAGAAATGTGCGTTCAAGGTCAACTATTCACACGGCCAAAATGTTTGGAGCGGAGATGCATTTCAAGTAATCCATACTTTTTCCTCGTTAATGTCGCATCAAGGCCCGACAACGGTGGGCACACGTGCCCCCCGGAGAAAATTTCCAGAAATCTTCACGACCGTCCAACCAGCGCTTTTTTGAAAACCGACGCTGAGATCTCAAGCGATAGAGCACCAGGGACCGTCGTGAGTGCTCATGGGACGTCCCCCCTGCGTCAGTCCAAATTCGGCACGTTTTTACTTGCGATGCATATTGCGATGGCTGTTGCGATTCCCCACTTTCTTCCCATGGGATATCCTCAAGGCACGGATCTGCTCCGGACACCTGGAACCTCCCTTGACCTCGCCGCCCATCCCTCCGTTGCCGCCGGCCGCCCACCCGAGTCGGGCAAACCTGAGCGAGAGCGTGGCTGATCCTCGTCTCGCGTGCTCAGAGACACCGCCCGAGGCGCCGTCCGACGACGTGGAGGACGTCGCTGAGCCCGCGTTCCCCCTCGACCCCGAGTTGGAGGCAGCAGCGGCGACCGAATTCGCGTTGCAGATGAGCGCAGTTGACACCCGCATCGTCACCGGAGCCATCGAGGCTGCCCGCTTCGGGCCCGTCGTGGCCACGATTTTCACCACGAGAACGAGCCTCCGGGGCGGCTGGAACAAACCACCGCACCCGAGCCGATCACCGCACGGCGTAGACAGCGCGGTGCGGGAAGAAGCCGAGATTCGGCGAGTCTTCTCGGGCGCGGGTCCGGATGTGGGCGTCTCGATTGCCTGCGGGCACTCACTCTCCACGGGTGGCTTCCTTGGCATTGTCGACGAGGACGACCCCGCACAACTCGAGGCGTTGGAACGCGAGCACGGGTCCTTGCCGACCACCCGCACGATCCGGTCGGCCTCCGGGAGCCGCCACCTCTATTTCCGACTCGTATTCGCACCCGGCACGAGCAAACGCCCGGGCGTGGAGCTGCTGGGCCTCGGCCGCTATGCCACTTGCCCGCCGAGCGTCACTCCGGACGGCGTTGCCTACGCGGTGCTGAACGAGGGGCCGATCGCCTGGCTACCCGAGTCGTGGGCAGCGTTTTGGCCCAAGGCGCCGCGCCGCCATCCCGGCCCACCGACCCGCCGACCACGTGACCCGGTCCCGGCAGGCCAAGGAGCCGAGGCTAGCTCACCGATGGTGGGTGGTGGCGAGCTCGTCTTGCTGGTGAGGCGCCTTGCGGCGGTGCCCACCGCTGAAGCCACGCCCGCCGAGCGCAGGCTCTCCACGCACATCGACCGACTGCCGGAGCGCTATCCAGGGCGGCCGCGTCACCACCTCGTGATGCAGGCGGGTCGGCACGCAGGTCTCCTCGAAGCCGAGTCCGAGCTCAGTGATGACGTGGCGTTGCGTGTCTTCCGTCAGAGCCGACTCTACCATAGCCTCGCAGAGCAGGGGGGCCGCGGCGGGGCCTCGAGGCCGGGGCGAGTCTACGCGAGTCGGGAGCAGTTGGAAGAACGGACCTTCCTCGATGGAAAACGGTGGGGACGAGAACGCGCGCGCACAGGCGCCGACCGGTGGTTTGTCCCATCGGCGGTGACGGTGCCTCCCCCACCGGACGAGGGGCTGCAACCGACCACTCCCCTGGTGGAGGTTGACGCTGACCCACTCCCCCGGGACGCAGGCCGAACACGCGCAAATCAGAGCGCGCCTGCAGAGGTGCTAGACGCCACGGTCAGAGATCCCCTGCCAACCGCGCCAGTCGTGCTGGTGGACACGACGTCGACGTCGTTCTCCGCACAGCACCAGTACCTCCGAGGGCGCGAGGCCAGAACGAGCGAGATGCTGGTGGTCACGGCGTACGGGACCGACCGGCGCGCGCTCGAGGCGCATGTGAGCGCCGACCCGAACGCGGCCGGGCGCATCCTCATCGCCACGACCATCGACAGCGCAGGCCGGGCACTCCCCCAAAGCACTCTCGTGCTGCTCGATGTTCGAGCCCTCTCTGCGAGGCTCGCGGCGATGCCGCCCTGGAAGTGTCTTGGGGTCATCTCAGCGCTAATCGACCTCGCGGGGCGTTCGAGCCAGACCGTGATGCTCGCGGCGGGCCTCGACCGGCGACTGGTCGCGCCATGGTGGAAGTTGCTCCGGCTTCCCGGTGACACGGAAACGGCCCGCATCCGGCTCCGGGAGGAATCATGACCCCGGTCACCCTGATCACCGGCGCTTCGGTAGACGGCAGCGGGCATCGTCGCGTCCGGCACGGTTCGTTCGAGTCCGGTGACGAGGCAAACCGCCCGATCGCCCCGCTGACGGTCGCGGCAATCATGACGGTGGCTGACCTCGCTGCGAAGGGCAAGGTGCTCTTTCTGGTGACCTCGAACGAGGGCGCGCGCGTTGCGTTGGCTGTCCTGCGGGCGCGCCTCCGTCGAAGGAGGGTCGAGCTCGTGGATTCGGCCGTCGCCCCGAGCGAACGGGAGGCGAGGGTCGCACGGGCTGACGTCCTGGTCGCGACTCTGGCACTCGGGAGGCTGCCCGTGAGGGTCGAGCATGTCGTCGCGCTCTTCTGGCCGGGCAGCCGGATCACCGCTCCCCGGGCAGCCGGCCTGCTTCACGGGAATTGCGGTGACCCGCGCTCGATCACCGCGTTCCTTGGGGCGGGAGCCGGGGCGCCCGTCACGAGTGGACGCGTGCTCTTGTGGTGGCGCCAGCGGAAGCGGGCGCTCACCCGGCATCACGCTGGAGGAGGCCTACCCCCCTCGTTGCGATTCCGAGGATGTGAGCAGGAACACGCCGCCGCCGCCGAGTTCCTGGCCGAGTTGGAGGCCAACGAGAACGCCCACTCGAACCTCTTCGACGGGGTAGCGTCGCTCCTGTCGGCGTGGGGCCTCAACCCCCAAGCGGGCAACGCCGAAGTCTCCGGGGAAGATTACGAGTTGGTGAATGAGGCCCGCCAGAAACTCCGCGCGGAGGAGGCGAAGGCGATTGCGGAAGCACGCGTGCTCTCAGACAAGGAAGCGCTCGAGCTGGCGACGACATGCCCGTGGGAAAGAACCGAGGCAGAGCGCGTGGCATTGGCTCGGCACGAGATCAAGACGTTCCTTGGTCTCCCAGCGGTCACCGCGCGCGAGGTCCTCGCCTACGACGACGGGCGACTGTGCCCGCGGGTGCGAAGGTTCCAGGATGTGGCCGCCTTCTTCGAGGGACGCCACGACGACCTCTTCGGTATCGACCCCGCCGCGCTGGAGGGTGACCCGCTCCTTTCTCAGGGCCGCTTCGGGTGGGCCGAGCTTGCGACCAACCTGCTGCGCGCGTTTACCCGGCCCGAGAATCCGGACGCGGCGGAACCGGAGCAGTTCGGTCCGTGGCTCGAGTCGAGGGTGTGGGGAGGCGGCGCACCGAGCACCGTCGAGCAGGAACTGCTGCGCGGGCAGGCCCAGGCGATCGCCGTGATCCTCGGCTTTGACATTCGGAAGATGAGCGACTCTCAACTGATGGGCGAGATCTTGACCCGGATGGGCGTCTCGACCCTGGACGACAAAGCGAACCAGCGGCGGGAGTATCGGTGCAATCCCGCCAGCATCGCCACCATGAAAGCGCATTCGCCCGGCGAGCGGTCGCGCCTGGTCGAGGCGGGGCAGCAGTACCGAGCCACCTTGCGTCCGACGCTGGTCCCGCGCGTGTGGGAAGATGGCGAGGGCGAGCGGCTGGGCGTTGGCCTGATCACACTACCCAGCGGCTAGTCGTCCTCCTCAATGCCGTCTCGCGGGCGCGGATGCGATGCCCTGCGCCAGCTCCGCGCGCCAGGGCTCCGGCATCACATGTTCGGCAGGAAAACGCCCCCTGCAGAGCCCTCCATGGACCTGGAGATGGAGTCGGCGCGCCTGGGCAACGACCTGCGACGCCCCCTGGCGAGCGCAGGCGGTCGCGCCACGACCCCTGCGGGTGCCGGGCCGCCCCCTTGACACCCCGTCCAGCACCCCTTCCTCTCCCTCCCGGGAGGGAAAGCAAAGGGGGTGCTGGACGGGGCCACTCTCGGCGAGCCAGCGGCGGCGTGGGGATCGACGACCACGACTCCCCCCCACGTGCTGACGCGCACCGGTCGCCCTTGGAGTGACTCGCTCGCGGCCTGCGTGCCGCTCCGATCGCTCGGCGAGAATCTCCTCGACCTCGCCGCAGGTCGCCGCAGGTTTCAACGCTCTGCCAGGGGTTGCCCAACGCATCCGCCGCCCGAATGACACGACGTTACAAACACAACACCACATAGAGAGGGGGACAGGAAAGTCCGATCCGACCTCCTTCCCCGCGACTATGGTGAGCGTGGATGCTGGAGACCCACACCCCGCCCGGCCTATTCACCTGCACGCGCTGCGGCGCGGACAGCGGGCGGCGCCTCCGTGACTGTCTCGCGTGTGGTGGTCGCGACACGCTAGCCGCAATCCCCGCCAGCCGCCGGGGCCAGCCCTACGGGTCGTCGGGGTACCGGCCGGCGGCCCGCAAACGACCCGCCACGGCATCGCTCCCGGATCTTCTCGCTGGATTCTCCACGCCTCGACTCTACGGATGGGGCTACGCTGCGCTGCGGCTCCCGGCGAATGCGCGGGTGTCGATCGACGGGAGGCCAGGCCAGGGGAAGTCCACCGTTACGAGCGTGATGGCGCTGGCGCTCGCCCATGCCGGGCTGCCCGTGCTCGTGGTCTCCGCAGAGGAAGGGCAGGTCGCCACGGCGATGGTCCGCTGGGCGCGCTGCTGCCAACTCGTCGGACTCCCGCGGGCCCCCGCGCAGCTGTGGCTCGCGGACGCGCGCACGCCGGAGGAAGCGTCCGCCGAGGTCGATGCCTTCGCCAGCGAGTACCGACGCGGCGTCGTCGTCATCGACAGTACCACCGAGGTGGGGGGCTCCCCCGCGTGGCTCGCGGGCCTGCTCGCTGACGCTGCCCTCGGCTTCGTGCTGGTGCAACACGTCACCACCTCCGGCGCCCCTCGTGGTGGCTGGGAAGTCGCGCACGCCGTCGACGTCCGCGTGTCCTGCCAGGCGCTGGTCGCCAGCATCGAGAAGTCGCGATTTGGTGAGTGCACGAATTTTCCTGTTCTCGAGCCGGAGCCCCTGGCCCCGGCCTCGCCCGGGACGGTCATCGATTTCCCAGGAACACGGCCATGATCTTTCCAGCCGCAACCACGGCAGTGCCGCTCACCGAGGCGCACGACGCGCGCGCGCGCCGCCTCACTCGCGACGCGGCGTACGCCACCACCTGCGGGTGTGGCCTGCGTTCGCTCGTCGCCGTGCCGTGCGGTGGGCGGCGGCTCGGTCACTGGGCCCTGGGATGCGAGAACTGCCGCCTCCGCGCTTTCGTTCCGAGGCGATCAGCCATATTCTTCCTCTTTGCCCTTGGCGACGACCTGGGGCGGCTGCCAGTCGATGAGCGGGCGACGGTCTTGGCGGCCGCGAGGAGCGCCGGTCAGCGGCTCCTCGCTCGGGCCGAGTTCACGACTCTGGTCTTGCAGGGGAAGCGGAAGCAGGTCGCGACGCTGAGCACAGCGTGCGTCGCCTGTGGCCAGCCCGGCGCCACCACGCTCCGGCTTGATCGATATCAACGGCCCTACGTCGCATGCGGGGGGTGTGCGGCGCTGGCCTTTCTCTACTCGTCGGAAAGCGCTGAATTTATGCTCGGCCTCTCGGAACTGGTCGCGACAGAGGCCTTGTCGTGGCTCGACCACTTCGAGCGCGGCGAGGGGATCTGCGCCGCGTGGCTACCCCTGGCGTCAGCGCCTCCGGCGATCGGCATGGAGAACGCGGCTGCCGCGGAGGTGACCAGTGCGATCCATCGCTGAACTTCGCCCGGCCGCGCCAGGGGAGGAAGACGGCCCCCACGGCCTGCCGCCCGGCGGCCTGGCACAGCGGCTCGCCCGGCTCGAGGCCACGCTCGCCGAGGGCGAGTTTCGTCCGCACGCGCCCCCGTGGGCCGCGGCGGGGTTCGCCCGCCCCCAGCAGCACGCGCTCGCGCCGTTTCAGATCCCACTCTCGGCGCGAGCGCTGGAGCTCCAGCGCGGAGAGCAGGCGCTGGATGCCGAGGCGGAGGACCGAGCCGCCCGCCGCCGCCGCGAGGCCGCCGAGGCAGCTCGGCTGCGACAGCTGCGGCAAGTGGTCGCGGCCGAGGAGCATGCGCTCACCCGCGAGCACGGAGTCGCGCTGGAGGCAGAGCGTGCCCCGGTGCCGCTCGCGGAGGCGGTGCTCCGCCGCGAGGTGCTGGCCGGCGCGACGGTCCTAGCGACGCTGGCGGCGTCGCTCTCCTCGCAGTGGCCCGCCGGCGCGCATGTCGCAGACGGCCGCACCCGCGCAGGCGGCGCAGGCGCCCTTGCACTTCTCGGGGGACTCGCCGTGGCCTGGTGTGCCCACGGCTACGGCGTGGCTCAGGTGCGCGCTGAGCGCAGGGAGCGGGCGGAGGCCCTGAGTCGACGGCTGGCGGAGCTGAGGAGGGAACTGGCAGGGATGGCGAGCGGCGACCAGTAGGCGGCGGCCGGAGGTCCCTCGCTGCCCAGTGACACCATCCGCGCCAGGCGACGCGGGTGACGTTCGTGCTCACACTTGCCAGGTTCGGAGCCGCTCGACGCCGGCGCGTGCGCCGAGGACTCCCCGTCGTTCTCCCGCCACCTGCGAACAGTCGATCATGACGACAACCGACTCGTCGGTGCATGCCCCCCGGCGCGACGAGCCCTCCAAGCCGACCGGCTCCGCACTTTTTCTGGCTCGACCGATTGACACGCCGCGTCGCGACGTGGGAACCTCTATCGCAGCACCCGGGTCCCGCGAGGAGGCCAGTCCATGCGCGAGCTTTGTCCTTGGTTTCACATCGATGCAGGCAACTCGACTCGTAGCGCGAGCCTGATCGCCGCCCTGCTCGCGGCGCTCGTCGCGGCGCCCGCAGAGGCCGCCCCCGGCGAGGGCCTCACCGGCGCCTTGCAAGGCGGGAGCTGGTCGCACTCGGTGCCGATCGACCTGCCGCCCGCGCCCGCGGGGATGTTGCCGGGCCTCGCGCTCGCGTACGACTTTCGCCTCCCCGACGGCCTGCTCGGGCCGGGCTGGGCGCTGTCGGGCTTCTCGCGCATCGACCGGGCCGGGGAGCAGCTCGGCGTGCCGGCCTTCGACAGCACCGACCGCTTCCTCGTGGACGGCCAGCTGCTCTGGGAGGAGAGCGGCTACTACCACGCGGAAGTCGACGACGAGCGGTACTTCTCCTACGCCGGGGCGTCCAACGAGTGGGCAGCGCGTCGCGACGGGTGGACCTGGGTGTACGGCGGCTTCACCGACGCGCCGAGCGGCTGCGCGGTCGAGACCCTCGCGGACAGCCACGCGCGCCCCTGCGAGGCGCGCAGCAGCACGCCGACCTTCGCCGAGACCACCTCGTGGCTGTTGTCCTCGGTGGAAGACCCGTGGGGCAACACCATCGAGATCGAGTACGACTCGCTCTCAAGCATCGACGCCGACTCTTCCCGCCTGGAGGGCCCGTACAGCTTCGCCCACCGTCACGTCCCGGTGGCCATCACGTATGGCAACGGCGTCCACCAGGTCACGCTGGACTACAACCCCCGCGAGGACGCGCGGGTCGACACGCGCTCCGGTACCCCACGCGTGCTTGCCGGGCGGCTGGAGGCGATCCAGGTGGCCAGTCGCGACCCGGCCAGCGCGACGGGCGCCCGGGTGGACGGCGCTCGCTACGAGATGGCCTACGACGACGAGGACGCGAGCACCTGCGACTCCGCCATCGAGCGGTCGAGCTGGTCGGCGGAGACCCTGGCGGCCGGCACCGGCGAGACGCTCCTCCACCGCGTGCTCCGCGTGCCCGACGGTGCCACCGGGGCCTCGGGCGGCAAGTCTCTCCGCTGCGCCACGCGAGGGAGCGAGCCCGACAGCTGGCCGGCCAGCAGCGCCGTCTCCCTCGCCTTCGAGGAGGGCGGCAGCTGGGTGACGGACCGCACCTTCACCGACCCGGCCTTCTACGCCCACCAGCCGGTGAACTTCGACGGCGGCCCCGAGAGCGAGCTGCTCGAGCTGCGCTTCCCGGTGTGCAACGTCGTCGTGACCCCCGGGCGCTACCACCACCAGCAGGGGGTGTGGTTGCCGGGTGCCCCCGGC
>SXGT01044642.1_pt1 | contig 27311 bp, 18 predicted proteins | sample 3176221 | NCBI WGS metagenome assembly SXGT01 (sample SAMN11356862, study PRJNA531348) | freshwater metagenome | isolation source: freshwater sample F1-120 | place: China: Fuxian Lake, Yuxi | collected 2017-12-25
CAGACCTCACCCTCCCGGCCTCCCTCTCCCGGAAGGGAGAGGGAGGAGCGCTGGCACGGCTCGGTCTCGGGAAGGACCCTCGAGGTGCGGTGGGGGGCAACGCGACGCGGGGCCGACCGGAGAGGGGGACGGGGGGTGAGGTCTGCGCGGGCTCCTCAAGGTCGCGCCGGCGCCCCACCGCCTCCACGGAACCTCTTCGCGCGAAGCGCGACGGGGGGGCACCCTCGCTCCAACGAATGCCTTATCCGATCGGCATTGGCGCTAGTCGGGTCCGAGCCGCCAGCGGGCGTCGAAGAAGCCGCGCGCGAGGGGCGCCTTCGCCGGCACGTCGCGCGGTCGGAACGCGGTCGACCGGGCGTCGTACACGACGTAGTCGGGCACGAAGTCGGGTAGGTCATGCCCGCGCGCGACGCCGTCGAGCGTGGGCGCCGCCGCGACGATGACGTAGTGGCCGGGCGCCTCCGGGTTGGGGTGGACGAAGCGCGTCCCGACGCCCCTGCCCGTGAATCGGTGACCGCCGAGCAACACCGCCTCGTGGGTCACGCGGATCGGGAGCCGCTCCATGATCCGGTCGAGCACGCGGTTGTCGCCGGGCGTCCCGTACAGCACGAGGTGCGCGCTCGACGCGAGCGCGTGCGTGATCGCCGTGTCGGGGAGGACCTCCTGCTCCACCGTCCACGCGCCGGTGGGCCAACCCCGTGCGCCGCGACGGGCGAGCTTCTCGAGCGTGGCCGCGTGCTCCGGACGCCGCGTCCCGAACACGTGCACCATCCGCCCGAAGTAGGCGTCCGTGATGGGTCCGCTCGAGCCGGGCCGCTTGACGAGCCCGGTGTCCTCCGGCACGCCGCGGCGAAAACCGCCTTCGTCGACGAGGTCGAGGCGCGCGCCGAGGGCCGAGCGCGGCCCTGCCCACACGGGCTCCCCGTTCACGTGGACCTCCAGCCCCTCGCCCTCCAGCGGCGCCCTCGTGAGGTCGAGGGCGAGCGCGCGCACGTTCTCGCAGCGCACGTCCAGGCGGCCCTCGCTCACCTTCGCGACGACGCGTGCGAGCTTGGGGTACTCGTGGAAGCGGGTCACCTCGACCCAGTGCTGCCGGGCCGCGCGATAGTCCCCGCTCACGAGGTGGACCTCGCGCGGCCTCGGATCGCGGCGGACGGCAGCCAGCTCCTCGAAGATGCGGCCGTGCCGGTGCGCCATGAAGAGGATGTCGTGCCCCGTCGGGTACCACGTCCCCCGGTGCGGGACGCGCTGCCGGTTCACGGTCGCGTCCAGCCGGTGCACGTACGCGGGGCGCATGGGGCCGGTGTCGGTCGTACCGTGGTAGTATCGAAAGTCCGTGCCGTGCCAGTTCTCCGCGAGGTCGATGGCGTCGAGCGGACGCATGAGCGTGGCGTCGATCGGCCGCGCGAGCTCCTCCCCCGTGAACATCCGCCACGACGGCGCACCCGCGATGGCCTGCACGACGCTGAACTCCGAGGCGTGACGGGAGCCGACCGTGTACGCGCCCAGGCCACCGCTCGACAGGCCGGAGAGCACGACGCGATCGCGGTCGATGCGGTAGCTCCGCTCGACGTCGCGGATCACGTCGAGCACGTCCTGCTCGCCCATGAAGCGCCAGCCGACCTGTCCGTAGCCGTCCGGCGCGACGACGATGACGTCGGGCGTCCAGCGGGGGGTGTAGGTGTCCCACAGGTGGCGGTCGTACTTCTTCCAGCTCTCGTTGTTCCCGAGCACGACGCCGAGGAACAGGTTCCCGTTCGACGAGCCGCCATGCAGGACGACCATGAGGGGGTACGCCTTCCGGGGATCGTACGTCGGCGGCACGTACACGGCGTACCCCTGCGTGCGGCGCGAGATCGGCGTGCGGTAGCCGCGCGGGACGATCTCCCCCTTCGCGTGCGTGAACGGATCGACGCCCCGCTCCGCGAGCTCGAGGAACCTCGCCGTGCGCGCGCGCCAGGCGGCGGCCTGCGGCCCGAACTCGTCCACGATGCGCTCCGCGACGTCGAGCGAGTACCCGAGGCTGGTCGTCACGGCGGTCTCCCCTCGGGCGGCGACCAGGGCCTCGAGCCGCCGCCGCAGCGCGCGGGCTTCGGGGGCCGGCCGCACGCGGGTCGCGGCCTCGACGGCCGAGTGCGTCGAGGTCCGCGCTTGCGCGGCGAGGGCCGCGCCGGGAGCCGACGGGAGCAACGCGAGCAGCGCGAGGAGGAGGAGCGTCCGCCCACGGATCTGGGAGGGGACCATGGGCACCGATCATACGGACCCCCGCCGGAGAGGGCGAGATCCTGGCGAACTTCGGTCGCGGGTGCCGAGCGCCCCGCGGCACGATGCGCCCGAGACGCGGCGCGTGGCAGGGGGACCGCGAGCGTGACGTCCGTCGTCGTCGGACAGGACGACGACATCGTCGGATCGCGCGTCAGAGGTCGCAGGCCGCCGGGAAGCCCGGTGGCATCGGCGCGTCGAGGACCCGCCGCTCGCGCACGCGCTCTCCCTCGGGCTCGCGCACGACGAGCGTGCCCACCGGGCCCACCCCGAAGCTGGCGTGGAACACGCACTGCCGCTCGAGGACGAGGGCGCCGGCCTCGACCCGGTAGGACGCGAACGACGTCTCCTGCGGCGTGGAGACCGTCGACACGATGCGCCTCGTCCCGCGACGCGCCTCGAGGTTTGGCAGCGTTCCGAGCGCGCGCGGAAGGTCCCCGTCGACGAAGCGCCCCTTCTTCGGATCGAAGAGGCGCACCGCGTACGTCGTGCGACGGGGCTGGATCCGGCGAACCACCCGCAGGTCGAGCCAGCCGTCGAAGTCGAGATCGACGAGCTCGAGGCTCGCGAGGACGGCTTCTTCGGGTGCGTCGACCTCGAGCCTCACCGTCTGCACGGGTCCGGCGGCGTCGGCCACGTCCACGTGCGCCACCCCGACCATGCCGGCCACGCCCGCGGTCGTCGAGAGGACGACGGTCCGTCCCGACGACGTGCTTCCGGGCGAGAGCTCCGCGGCGACGACGCGCTCGTGGCGCTCGCGCTGCGCGTCGAGGGCGAGCTCCCGCATGGTCACCGCCGAGATCCCGCGCTGGATCCGCGTCACGACCGGCGACCACGCCGCCTGGGGCGGGCGCGGCGGTCGCCCGGGCGGCGTCCTCCGGGGCACGTCCGCCCGCGCGAGGCCGCTCACGAGGACGCCGGCGAGGAGCGGGAGGAGAGCGAGGGTGCGCGCCATCCGTCGGTGGTACCGATTCGCGGCCGCACGGGCCAAGAAGTCGGTGGCGGGCACGGCACGCCGGCGTGGCCGGGAGAGAAGGACAGCAGCGTCTGACCTCGCTCACTCCAGCCGGAGGACGTCGAGCAGGACGTCGTGGTTCGCGGTCCCCACCTTGGCGACGAAGCGGATGGCCTTCGCCTTCGTGAGATCGATCCCCGTGAGGCGCGTGAACGGCACGTGCACCGTCGCGAGCCTCCGGGGCCGCCTGGACCAGCTCGCCGGCGTGAGGCTGCTCATGGCGAGGCTCACGATGGCGCCGCTGGTGTCGGTCACCTCGAGGTAGAGCGGGTGCGTCCCGCTCGTGACGCTCGGCGAGTCGAGGTACGCGGTGTCGAACACGATCGCCTTCCTGCCCGCGAAGGCGCCCGCCGGCAGGGCGATCTCCATCGCCGCGTCCGTCGCGCCCGCGTTCCAGTTGAGCCTCACCGACCGCAAGAGGCGGCTCACGGCCTGCGCGAGCGCGCCGGTACCGACGCTGCCCGAGTACGTCTCGTAGCTCACGGCGGCCATCCCTCCCGACAGCGTGATCGGGCCACCAGCCTCCGTCGTCGTCGGCGTCGTGCCGATCGGGTGGTCGAACCTGTCGATCCACCCCGTCGCGGAGTCCGCGGGCCGGAAGCGCAGCGTCGCGTCCCCCGAGCTGACCGACGCCGGCACGGACGAACCGTCCGGGCCCGCGACGCGCGCCGCGTCGGCGGCCGAGGGCGCAGCGTCGCGGAGGAACGCGCGCAGGAACGGCACCGAGTAGTAGTGCGTGACGCGCTTGTGCTCCTCGGGCGTGACGGTCGGCGGCGTGCCTCCCTGGTGGGGCGTCGGCGTGTCGAGCGTGAAGGTGTGCTTGCTCCCGAGGATCGTCACGAGCGCCGCCCTGTTCCGCGTGTGCGCGTAGATCATGGCCGTGTTCGGGTACGTCACGTCCCCGTCGTTGCCCGCGTCGAACCAGATCGCCGGGATGTCGAACACGGGAATGGCGGCGGGAGGCGTGGGCGCCCCGGGGGAGATCTCGGGATCGACGGGCTGGAACCCGACGTACGCCTTCACGACCGCGCCGTCCGCCCGCGTCGTCTTCACCAGGGTCGCCGCGCCCCCGCCACGCGAGTGACCGGCCACGCCGACGCGCGCCCGATCGAGCGCGCACTTGAGCACGAACGTGGCCTTCTCCTGCTCCGCGAGCACGTACGTGATCGCCGCGTCCATCATCCCCGCGACCACGCCCAGCTGCGCGAAGTTCTGCGGGGTGTAGCAGCCCGCGCCGGACGGCGTGGACCCCGGGCCGCAAGGCGGAGGCGGGAAGAAGACGGTCGATCCGTCGATCGAGAAGGTGATGATCCCGTGTGACGCCCAGCGATCGAAGACCCCGTCGTACCTGTCGTACGTGACCCCCGGATACGGGCCGTGAACGGCGTGGTGGAACATCACCCACGCGTGGCGACCCGGGTGCGGGGTCACCTTGTCGGCCTGGACGGGGTAGTGGACCTTCACCTTCGCGTTCGTGAGAGGCCCGAGCGTCGGGATCGTGAGCGTGGCGTGCGCGACGGCGAGCGGGCCGGCAACGAGGGGATCGAGCGTGTTCGGCGGGTCGACCGCGAGCGGGTATCCCGAGCAGTCCTTCGGCCCCGCGTCGGGCGGCGCGCCGTCTGCGGAGCCCGTGTCGGGCGTGGCCGCGTCCTCACCGGCAGCCGCGTCCTGCCCGGGATCCGCGCCGCCGGAATCCGCGCCCGCCCCCGCGTCGGCCTCGGTGCCGTCGCCGACGCTGATGTCCCCGGCGCCACCGCAGGCGGCGAGGCCGACGACGATCGAGGAGGTGAGGAGGGGGAGGATGTGGGTCCGGACGAAGCGCATCCGGCGCAGTGTACGCGGTCCGGAAGGAAGCGCTATCCTCGACGCACGGCGCCCGCGTTCGTACGGGTGGCCTCGCCGCTCGTGGCCCCGTGTGGGCCTGGTGCGACGGGCCCCGACAGCGCGGCGCCAGCGGCGCGCGCGGCCGTCCTTTCAGTCGACGTAGCTCACGCCCGCGCAGTTGTCCTGGACCCAGCTCCGGTTCGCTCCAGCGCACAGGTTCGACAGACGCACGTTCGGGCCCGGCATGCAGTTCAGCGTCCCGGGCGCGGGGCACACCAGCATGTCGCGGACGACGATGGCGGGCCGGTCGTGGGTCTCGACGCCGGAGAGCGTGGTCCTCTCGCCGGTCACGCGGGCGGTCCGACCGGCGACGAACGCGCTCTGCCAGTCGCCCAGCACGAGCTCGAGCAACCCGGACGTGGTCGCGATGCTCGAGCCCGTGTTCTCGCCGCCGATCCCGAACGTGCGCACGAGGTTGCCCTGCACGGTGACGTCCACCGCGGGGGGGGCGCCGTCGAAGCTGAACTTCGTGGTCGTGATCGGACCGGTCGCGCTCGGCACGGTCTCGGTGACGATGATCTTGCCGCGTGACAGATCGCGGCACGTGCGGTGGCGGTTGTCCTGGATCGTGATGGTCGACAGCTTCCCGTTCACCCTTCGCTTGCCCTCGTAGAACGGCGAGCCGCAGCTCACGTCGGTGAGGCGGAGCTTGAAGGAGCGTGGGTTCGGCATCACGGCGAGCTTGCACGTCCCGCTCACGGCCTCGTGGAGCCTGGCCGTGGCGCCCCCCGAGTTGACGAGCTCGAGGGCGGTGTGGACGTCGCAGAACGCGCTCGGCTCGTGGAAGGGCTTGGAGTACAGCTTCCACTTGCCCGGCTCGACACGGGTCGACACGGCCTCCGCGGTCGACATCTCCTCCGCCTCATCCGTCTCCGCCGTGTCCACGGAGCAGCCAGCTCCAAGGACAGCCATCGTCAAGCCCCAGCCGCACGTGATGAGCTTCAATGATTTCATGATGTTGTACCCTTTGAGCGCCTTCGGTAAGATATTTTCCCACCGGCACCGTGCATGTGACCCAATGTAGGTACGTCGTCAAGGCGAAAACCTTCCCCCGCGAAATCGACCGCGATCCGCCGCCGCTTTCTGGCCGCCGCTGCCCGCTGTCCGCTTTCCGCGATCGCCGGTCGGCGGTGCGCTCGAGCCGCCTATCCAGGCTCCCCGAGCATCGCGAACCGCCCCACGCGCCGTGACGCCACCGCGATCCGCTGAAACCTGAACTCCCTCTCCCGGTCGTACGTCCCCGTGAGCGCGAGGCACAGGTCGTCGAAGCTCGCCGTCTCCACGCTGCGCATCCCCTCCTCCACCAAGAGCGGCAGCACGTCGTTCGTCCCCCACACCACGGGCTCCCCGAGATCCGCGACGAGCTGCTGCGTGTCGTTACGCGTGCTCTTCGCGTCCTCCTTGCGCTTGGACAGGTAGTCGAAGGCGAGCACGGTGTCCTCGTGGCACGACTCCGCGATCGCGCGCACCGTCGTCCGCACGGCGGCTTCCTGCAGGTATGGTGTGACGCCCTCCCACAGCACGAGCGCGGGCTCCATGAAGTCGAACGCGGAGCGCCCGAGGGCGGACACGGCGCTCTCTCGCTCGAAGTCGCAGGAGACGAACGTCGCCGCGGATCCAGGGTAACCTGAGAGCGCGTCGAGGCGCGCATGCTTCATCGCCTGGCTGGCGGGGTGGTCCACCTCGTAGAACGCCACGCCCTCGCTTGCGAGGCGCGCCGCGCGCGTGTCGAGGCCCGCGCCGAGAATGACCACCTGCCGGAGCGACCGTGGCGCGCCGATGTACCGCCGCACGAGCCCGTCGAGGTACGCCGTGCGGATGTCCACCCAGAGCTGCATCGCAGGGTAGATCCGGTCCATCGCGGCTCTGTGCGCGTCGCCCTCGGGGCCCGCGAGGCCCGCGGCCCACGGATCGTCGTACCACGCGCGTTCGCCCTGGCTCCCGCGCGCACGGTAGGCGGCGATCATCGCCGCGGTCTGGCTGGGCTTTCGGTCGGTCACGGGGTGAGGACTCTATCACCACGACGGGCGCGCACGACCCCTCGCAAGATCCTCGCGCGCCCTCGCCCGTAGCACCGCGGCTCTCCGGGGTGTTTCGGGCCCCTCCCGACCCCGGTGGGCGTACTCTGGTTCGAAGCGAGGCCCCTCGATGACGAACGTACGTCTGCGTCACTCCTTGCGGCTGCTCCCGCTGCTCGCGATCTCCGCGCTCGGGTGCCCGGGCAACAAGCCCGCGCCGATCAGCCCGAAGGCCACCCCGCCCGCGGTGGTCGAGGTCGCCAAGAAGGGCCCCGTGGTCTGGAAGGTCTCGAAGAGCGGGCTCGGCTTCCGCATCAGCGACGCCGACGACGACGGGGAGCGCACGCCGCCGAAGCCCGCCGTGACGACCCCGCTCTCCGAGGCGGACACCGCTCGCCTCCTCGCGCGCCTGCCGCCCCTCGCCGAGGAGCCTCTCGCGCAGCCCTTCGCCCTCCGCGAGAAGTCGCCCCCCGCGCCCCGCACAGGGAAGACGATCCAGGAGGCCTTCCCTCCGCCGATCCCCCCGCAGGCGCAGCCCGCCGTCGCGGCCGGTCCCCTCAAGGTGCTCCGCTACGCGCCCGAAGGAGACGTCGGGCTCGCGCCGTACCTGTCCGTCACGTTCGGCGCGCCGATGGTGCCGGTCACGTCGCACGCCGAGCTCGCGAAGATCCCCATCCCGGTCCAGATCTCGCCGAAGCCCCCGGGCGAGTGGCGCTGGATCGGGACGCAGACCCTCGTGTTCCAGCCCGATCCGCGCTTCCCGATGGCCACCGACTACGCGGTCGAGATTCCCGCGGGCACGAAGGGCGCGCGAGGGGAGACGCTCGCGGCGCCCGTGCGGTTCGGCTTCAAGACACCGACGCCCAAGCTCCTCGAGGGGTTTCCCCGGAACGGACCCATCGGACTCACGCCCGTCTTCTTCGCCGAGCTCGACCAGGCCATCGACGAGAAGGCCGCCTTCGCGAAGCTGTCGGTCACCGCGAACGGCAAGCCCGTCGCGATCCGTCCTGCCACCCGCGACGAGGCGGAGGAGGATCCCCACGTCGCGAGCCTCATCGAGCGCGCGAAGAAGGGCCGCTGGTTCGCCTGGAAGGCGGAGCGGCCGCTCCCGCCCGCGGCGACCGTCGCGTCCAGCCTCGCGAAGGGCTTCGTGGGGGCCGAGGGCCCGAAGCCGACGCCCGCGGATCAGTCGTTCGACTTCCACACGTATCACCCGTTCCAGCTCACGTACTCGAGCTGCGGGAGCTGTACGCCGCTCTCGTCGCTGCACCTCTCGTTCAACAACGCGTTCGACCGCAAGGCGTTCGAGCCTGGAAACGTCACCGTCACGCCCGATCTGGCGGGGATGAAGGTCACCGTCCAGGGATCCAGCCTCGTCGTCTCGGGCAAGACGAAGGGCCGGACGAAGTACAAGGTCACCGTGGCCCAGCGCTCGAAGGACGCCTTCGGCCAGAGCCTCGTGAAGGAGGAGACGGCGACGTTCGAGATCGGGCGCGCCATGCCCGCCCTCTTCTCCGAGGAGAGCGACATGACCGTGCTCGACCCTGCGGCGAAGGGGAAGATCCCCGTGTTCTCCGTGAACGATCCGGCGCTGAAGGTGCGGATCTACCAGGCCACGCCGGCCGACTTCCCCCGATACCACCGCTTCCGAGCCGACTGGGATCAGGAGCGCAAGATCACGACGCCGCCCGGGAAGCTCCTCTTCGACCGCGTCCTCCGGCCCGCGGGGCAGCCGGACGAGCTCACGGAGACCGAGATCGACCTCGCGAGCGTGCTCGACAAGGCGGGCCTCGGGCAGGCCATCCTCGTCGTCGAGACCCTGCGTCCGCAGCGTGACCGGTGGAGCAAGGAGTGGGTCCGCCTATGGGTGCAGTCTACACACATTGGGCTCCACGCGATGACCGAGCCCGAGGGCCTGACAGCGTGGGCGACCGATCTCGCGACCGGCAAGCCGCTCGGCGACGTGGACCTCTTCCTGCACGAGGGCAAGAACGGCAGGACCGGCGCGGACGGGCTCGGCCGCGTCGAAGGAACGGGCTCGTTCCTCTGGGCGCGCAAGGACGGCGACGTGTCGATCGTCGCGGGCCGGTACTCCGACGGGCGCATCAACTTCCCGTATCGCCAGGGCGAGACAGCGTCGTTCTACGTGGTGGACGATCGGAGGACGTACAAGCCCGGCGAGGAGGCCCACCTCAAAGGCTGGGTGCGCCACGTCTCGTACGACAAGAACGGCGACGTGAAGCCGCTCGCGCGCGTGGCCGGACGCAAGGTCACCTGGGCCATGCGCGACAACCGCGGCGCGGAGGCCGCCAAGGGCGAGGCCGTCGCGGACGAGGGTGGTGGTTTCGACTTCGTCGTCAAGATCCCGAAGACGCCGAACCTCGGGATGGCATACGTGAGCATCTCGCTCGACGGCGTCGGCGGCACCGATCACGCGCTGTCGATCCAGGAGTTCCGCCGGCCCGAGTTCGAGGTGAGCGCGTCCGCGAGCGAGGGGCCGCACTTCGTGGGGGAGAGCGCGATCGTCACGACGGCGGCGAAGTACTACGCGGGCGGCGGGCTGCCGAACGCGGAGGTGAACTGGTCGATCGACCGCAGCGACGGCTCGTTCACCCCGCCCAACCACGCGGGGTGGGCCTTCGGGAAGAACGACCACGACTACAACCCCTACCGGTACCACCGGGGCCGGCACGGGTACCAGAGCTACGGCCTCCTCGGAGACCGCGCGAACCGGACCCACGAGACGTGGAAGGGGCGCACCGATCCGCAAGGCGCTCACAGGATCAAGCTGGAGTTCGACGGGCTCACGCCGCCGTACCCCATGTCGCTATCGATCCACGGATCGGTCATCGACGTGAACCGGCAGCAGTGGTCCGCGAACACCAGCGTGCTCGTCCACCCCGCCGGCGTGTACGTCGGGCTCAAGCCCGAGAAGCACTTCATCCGCGAGGGCGAGGCGGTCGTCCTCGACACGCTCGTCTCGGATCTCGACGGCAAGCTCGTCGCGGGCCGCAAGGTCACCCTGACCCTGGCGCGCCTCGAATGGGCGCAGACGGGGGAGGAGTACGAGGAGAAGGAGCTCGACCGGGAGATCTGCGAGCAGACCTCGAAGGAGGAGCCGTCGCGCTGCACGCTGAAGACCAAGCAAGGGGGGCGCCACAAGGTCGTCGCGGTCGTGGAGGACGAGCACGGCCGCAAGAGCCAGACCACGCTCACGCTGTGGGTCATGGGGGGAAGCACCACGCCGGATCGCGATCTCAAGCCGGGCGAGGCGAAGCTGCTCTCGGACAAGAAGGCGTACGCCGTCGGGGAAACGGCGGAGATCCTGGTCATGGCGCCCTTCGCGCCCGCGGAGGGGATCGTCACCTTGCGGCGCGGCGGCCTCGTGCGCACCGAGCGGTTCACGATGAAGAGCAGCATGCAAACGGTGGGGGTCAAGCTCGACGAGACGATGCTCCCCGGCATCACCGCGCACGTGGTGCTGGTGGGGTCGACCCCCAGGGCGGACGACTCGGGGAACCCCGATCCGAAGCTCGGGCAGAAGCCCGCCTTCGCGCAGGGAAGCGTCGCGCTGTCGATCCCGCCGGCCGTGCGCGCGCTGTCGCTCTCGGTCACGCCGCGCGAGAAGCGCCTGGATCCGGGGGGGGCGACCGCCGTCGGTATCGACGTCAAGGACGCGAAGGGCGCGCCCGTCCCCGGCTGCGAGGTCGTCGTCGTGGTCGTCGACGAGGCGATCCTCGCGCTCGCCGGCTACAGGCACCCGGATCCGCTCGCGACGTTCTATCCGGGGCGGGCGCCCGCCGTGGAGGACTTCGCCCAGCGCGATCGCGTCGTGCTCGCGAAGGCGAAGGCGTCGACGCGCGAGCTCGAGCGCGACGACCGGGGCGGGGCCCGGAACGGCCACGGGCCGGACGGCTTCGGCGCGGGCGGCGCCGCGCGCGCGATGAAGAAGGGCGAGGTCTCGCTCGCGGAGGTCTCGATGATGGACGCGACGGCCACGCCCGCACAACGGATGCCCGCGGCCATGGCGACGGCCGCGGCGTCGACCGCGCCCGCCAAGCCGGACGGCAAGCCTCCCGCCGAGCCCACCGTGCCGGACGGCCCGAAGCTGGCGGTGCGCACCGACTTCTCGGCCCTCGCCGTGTTCGCGCCGCGGCTCGTCACCGACGCGCGCGGGCACGTCGACGTGCCGGTGAAGCTCCCGGACAGCCTGACGCGGTATCGCGTCTGGGCAGCGGCGGCGCAGGAGACGCGCTTCGGATCGCACGAGTCGACCATCACGGCGCGCCTCCCCCTCATGGTGCGACCGAGCGCGCCGCGGTTCTTGAACTACGGCGACCGGTTCGAGTTTCCCGTGGTCCTCCAGAACCAGACCGAGAAGCCGATGGACGTCGGCTTCGCCGCGCGTGCGCTCAACGCGACCATCGAGGGAGGCGGGCGCAAGGTGACGGTGCCGCCGGACGATCGGGTCGAGGTGCGGCTCGTGGCGTCCGCCGTGAAGCCCGGCACGGCGCGCTTCCAGATCGGGGCGGTGAGCGGCGCCGCCTCCGACGCGAGTCAGATCGAGCTGCCGGTGTGGACGCCCGCGACGACCGAGGCATTCGCCACCTACGGCGTGATCGATCAGGGCGCGATCGCGCAACGCGTGAAGATGCCGGAGGGCGTCGTCACCCAGTTCGGCGGGCTGGAGATCACGACCTCGTCGACCGCCCTGCAGGCGCTCACGGATGCGGTGCTCTACCTGGTGCGGTACCCCTACGAGTGCAACGAGCAGACCGCGTCGCGCGTCATGGCGATCGCCGCACTGAAGGACGTGCTCGGGGCGTTCAAGGCGGAGGGGCTGCCGAAGCCCGAGGCGCTCCTCGCGACGGTCGCGAAGGATCTCGACCGCCTCAAGACCCGGCAGCACTGGAACGGCGGCTGGGGCTTCTGGTTCACGGAGCCGTGGCCGTACCTGTCCGTCCACGTCACCCACACGCTCGTGCGCGCGAAGGACAAGGGCTTCAAGGTCGACGACCAGATGCTCGCGCGCGCCCACCAGCACCTCAAGGTGATCGAGCAGCACATCCCGCACTGGTACGGCCCCGACGCGCGACGCGCGATCGTGGCCTACGCCGTGTACGTCCGGAACCGGATGAAGGACGCCGATCCGGCGAAGGCGAAGGCGCTCATCAAGGAGGCCGGCGGCGTCGAGAAGACGGGGCTCGAGACGCTTGGCTGGCTGTACCCGACGCTGTCCCAGGACAGAGGGTCCGCGGCCGAGGTCGCGCAGATCCGCCGCCACCTCGAGAACCGCATGACGGAGACCGCGGGAGCGGCGCACTTCACCTCGGGCTACGGCGACGGGGACCACCTCCTCCTCAACTCCGACCGGCGCGCCGACGGCATCCTGCTCGAGGGCCTCATCGGCGACCAGCCGAACAGCGACATCATCCCGAAGCTCGTCACCGGACTGCTCGGCCACCGCAAGGCGGGGCGCTGGGCGAGCACCCAGGAGAACGCGTTCGTGCTGCTTGCCCTGGACCGCTACTTCGGGAAGTACGAAGGCGTGACGCCGGACTTCGTCGCGAAGATGTGGCTCGGGGACCGGTACGCGGGCGAGCAGGCCTACAAGGGGCGCTCGACCGAGCGGCACCACATCGATGTCCCGATGAAGCTCCTTGCCGACGTCAAGGACGCGGACCTCGTCCTCTCGAAGGAAGGCGCGGGCCGGCTCTACTACCGCGTGGGGATGCAGTACGCGCCGAGCGACCTCAAGGTGCCGCCGATGGATCGCGGCTTCGTCGTGTCGCGCGTGTACGAGCCGGTCGACAAGCCGGAGGAGGTCAAGCGTGGCGCCGACGGCACGTGGCGCGTGAAGGCGGGCGCGAAGGTTCGCGTCCGCGTCACGATGGTGAACCCGGCGCGGAGGTACCACGTCGCGCTCGTCGACCCGCTTCCGGCCGGGCTCGAGCCGATGAACTCGGCGCTCGCCGTCACCGGGCCGATCCCGCACGATCCGGCCGACACGTCGTCACGGAACTGGTGGGCCCGCTCCTGGTACGAGCACGAGAACATGCGCGACGAGCGCGTGGAGGCGTTCGCGTCGCTCCTGTGGGAGGGCGTGCACGAGTACGTGTATGTTGCACGCGCAACCACTCCCGGGGCGTTCGTGGTGCCGCCGCCGAAGGCGGAGGAGATGTACAGCCCCGAGGTGTTCGGACGAGGCGCGGGGGACAAGCTCGTCGTAGAGTGATCCCCATGCCCCCGGCCCGAGACACCTACTGCTCCTTCTGCGGGACGGCGTACGCGCCGCCGCTCGCCTACCCGCGGTCGTGCCCGTCCTGCAAGACGCAGGTCTGGGCGAACCCCATCCCCGTGTCGGTCGTCCTCGTCCCCGTGGCGCGCGACGGCCGCACCGGCCTCCTCGTCGTGCGCCGCGGCATCGAACCCGGGCGCGGCAAGCTCGCGCTGGTCGGGGGCTTTCTCGAGGAGCACGAGACGTGGGCCGAGGGCGGCGCGCGCGAGATCCGCGAGGAGACGGGGGTCGTCGTGGACGCTGCGTCCCTCGCGCCGTTCTGGTTCACGTCCACCTCGCCGCGGCCGAACCGCGTGCTGCTCTTCTCCATCGCGGGACCCGCGCCCGTCGACGGAGGCGCGCTCGAGGCCTTCGAAGCGAACGCGGAGACCCTCGAGCGCGGGCTCGTCTTCGGTCCGGGCGGCCTGGCGGAGGTGTTCGCTTTCGCCCTCCACGTGGAGGCGGCGCGCCGGTTCTTCGAGGCGCGGGGCGCCGACGGTCCGCACGGGTTCGTCACCGTCTGACGTTTCGTCGCAACGCCGCGCGGGGTCGCCCGAACGGGGAGGCACCCCCCCATGGAGGCGACGATCATGAAGAACATCGAGAAGCGGTTCACGAAGCGCGGTGCATCGATGGTGGAGTACGCGCTCCTCCTCGTCGCGGTCCTGATCCTGGGCGCGAGCGCGTTCAGGTTCCTCGGGGAGAAGGTCGGGCAGAAAGCCCAGGACGCGCGGAGCGCCCTGGACCGCTGATCGACCCGTCCCGGGGCACGCCGGGGCGCGCCCGGGATGCCCTGAGGCCTGGATCTCCTTGGAATCGCAGCGCTTTACCTCTTCGCTTGCGCCGCGGCCGATTGTGACTACGCTGCGCGACCCCAGGGTGGTTACCCGGGGCTTGGAGGAGCGATGAAGCGGAATCTGTTCGTCGGTGCGGTGACGATGCTGGGCGTGTTCGTGGCGATCGCGTGCGGGGGTGAGAACACGACCACCGTGGCGCCTGTCGAGGACGAGGACGGGGGCTCGAGTGGCACGAGCGGTACCAGCGGCACCAGCGGCACCAGCGGCACCAGCGGCACCAGCGGCACCAGCGGCACCAGCGGCACCAGCGGCACCAGCGGTACCAGCGGCACCAGCGGCACCAGCGGCACCAGCGGCACCAGCGGCACCAGCGGCACCACGGACTCCGGCCCCCCCGACAGCGGCGTGGACTCCGGGCCGTTCACCATCAAGCCCGTCACGCTGCGGACCGGGGAGACCCAGTTCATCGGCGTCACGACCGACGCGACGCCGCACGCCGTCTACTACCTGAAGACGGCCACGGGATACGACGTCGAGGCCGTCCCGGTGACGGGCGGCGCGCCGGTCGTGCTCCAGGCGAACATCGCGAACGCGGACGCGGCCCTGGTCGTCGGCGGCGCGGTGGCCTGGTACACCGGCACGGCGGGCAACCTCGCGACGGCGATCAACATCTGGACGAAGGCGAACGGCAAGAAGACGGTCACGACCTCCACGCGTATCGGCCTCGTCGCCGGCAGCGCGGACGGGACGTACGTGGCCTTCAGCGTCGGCGCCACGGCGACCTCCACGGAGGTGGCGGTGACCACCACAGCGGCACCGTCGGCGGCCACGCCCGCGCTCACGGGCACGACGGGGGCCAACCCCCTCGCGGTCAACCTCGCCGCGCTCGCGTCCTGCCGCCCGCGGCTCGGGTACGCGGGCGCCGTCCTCATCGGCGCGTACTGCACCGGAGCCGTCGCCGCGAACACCCAGCCCAAGCTCGTCACCGTGGCGGCGGGCGCCGCGCCGGTGGTCCGCATCAACAACAACTTGCCGGCGAACAGCTTCCAGACCCCGTGGATCGCCGACTCCACGGGCAGCAAGATCTTCGTCCGCGCGACCACGACCAACATCGGCCGCATCGTCCTCGCGGGCGCGACGACGACCGTGGCCAACCTGCCCGACGCGGTCAACATCGCGCGGATCCCGAGCGATGGGTCCGCCGTCGTCTACCGCTCCGGCGCCGCCCTCAAGAAGGCGACCTGGGCGGCCACGCCCGTCGTGAGCACCCTCGTGGCCACGAACGTGAAGTACTTCCTCGACCTGTCGAACGACTCCAAGTACATCCTCTTCTCGGATCTCGAGGACGCAACGCAGACGTACGTCAACGCCAAGACCGTGGACATCACCGTCGCGACACCGACCCCGGTCGTCATCGAGGCGACCGCCACGACGAGCCCGTTCGGGTTCAGCGGCGCCGGCACGCACGTGATCTACGCCGGCGAGATCGGCGCGACCACGGGCAAGCTCAAGTCCAAGCCCTCCGCTGGCGGGACCGAGAAGGTCCTCGATCCCGCGTCGTATCTCGCGTTCATCCCGCTCAGCGGCAACAGCGTGCTCTCCGCCACGGCCTTCTCGAGCCTCGCGACCGATTGGGCCAAGATCAGCCTCGGCCACGTGGACGCGGTCGCGGGCGGCGTGATCACCCCCGCCACGACCGACACGGTCTTCAGCGAGCAGGGCGAGCTCACCGACGGCTGGGCCGGGAAGACCTTCGTCTACACGGGCGCCGTCGCCGCCACGCCGGGCGCCGGTCCGCTGTACTCCGTCACGGTGCCGTGACCAGGTTCGAGGGGGCTCAGAGGCCCCCTCGAGCTCCCCGACCAGGTTCGAGGGGCTCAGAGGCCCCCTCGAGGTCACCGACGGTTGATCATCGCGAGGGCGCGCGGCACGAGGTGCGACGTGGGCGCCATGTCGACGAAGCGCTGCGCGTGCTCGCGCATCCTCGGGCCGTTGCCGAGCGCCTCGTGCGCGATGGCCGCTCCCCAGTGGGCGTCCGCGAGCTGTGGGTTCACCTCGAGCGCCCGCTCGTAGGTCCTCGCCGCCGCTGCATGGTCGCCCTGCAGGTACAGCGCGCTGCCGAGGCCGAGGATCGCGAGCGACGTCCGTGGATCCTTCTGGATCCCCTCCTTGAACAGCTCCTTCGCCTCCTCGTAAGCGTGATCGCCGAGGGCGCACGTCCCGAGGCCGACGTACGGGTGCGGGCTCTCGGGCTCCAGCTTGGCGAGCCTCCGGTACAGGGCGCGCGCCGCGACGCGGTCGTCCTTGTCGAGGAGGTGGCGAGCCTCCGTGTAGAGGTCCGCGTACGCGGTCGAGCCCTCCTCGTAGCTCATGTGGTACGTCCCGCCACGGACCGAGCCCTCGGTGCGCTTGGGATCCGTCGCCCAGGAGGACGGATCGCGCTCGGGAGGCGCCTTCGCCCGAGCGACGCGCGGCGCGGGAGCGTCCGACACCGCGACGGGCACCGAGACGATCTCGACGGGGGCGACGGGCGCGGCCGGCGGAGTCGGGGGGGAGCACGCGAGCGCGGCCGAGATCGTGGACAGCAGGAGGACGAGGGCGAGCCGTGCGGAGCGCATCCCCGAACGGTAGCGGATCAGTCGACGGTGATCGACTTGCTCACGTTCTTCGGGACGTCCGGGTGGACGCCGTGATCGGCGATGCCGAGCCGGTCGAGGTAGTGCTTCTTGAGGAGCGACATCTCGAGGGCGAGCCGCTGGAGGGCCACGGTGGCGCTGAAGACGACCATCAGCGTGTCGCCCGTGCGGGGGAGCGCGATGTAGACCGACCGGTAAGAGGCGTTGTCGGCGGGCGCCTTCTGCGCCGCCCCGCGCAAGGCGGGGTGGTCCTCGGCGACGACCACCGTGCAGGAGCCGCGGATCTTGTGCGTGTTGATCTGCGACACGGTGAGCGCGACGTCGCGCTCGTCGGGGCCGGTGATGTAGACGAGCGGGTAGTCGGCGTAGAGCTCGCGGACGAGGGCGCCGCGGTCGAAAGCGCGATCGAGGAGCCCCTTCTCGACGGTGGTCAGCGAGAAGGGCGTCGTCGCGGAGAGCACACCGTCGGTCGCGGCCTGGATCAGCCGCTCGACCGCGCCCGCGTCGAGACCCGCCGAGGCGGCGCGCGCGACGATGTCGCGGAGCATGTGCCCGAGGCGCTCGAGCATCGCGTGGACGCCGCTCGGACCGAGCACCGTGTTGAACCCGAGGATCGTGTTCGGCCCGTGCTTGAACTCGCTGGCCTCGAAGCCCTCGGTGTGGTTGAGCGCGACCTCGCGGATCTTGAGCGCCCCCTCCTTCGCCACGGCGGCGATGCGCGTCGCGAGGAGGTGGATGCTCGGGGCGAGGTGGAGGAGCTTGGCGGCGACCTCGATGTCAGGCTGCGTCGCCGAGATGGTCTCGCGGACGAGGGCAGGGAGCGAGGCGAGCTTGTCCCTGCGCTCCGCGAGCTGGCGCGCGATGCGGCCGCGCTGCTCGGCCGTCGCGCCGAGCTCCCCCGCGCGGCGACCGGCGAGATCGAGGGCGAGGCAGTAGAACACGACCATCTGCGTGATGAAGCTCTTCGTCGCCGGGACGGCGATCTCGGGACCACACCGAAGGGGGATGACGAGCCGCGCCTTCTCCTGCGCGAGCGTGGAGTTCACGTTGTTCACGATGGCGACCCGATCGATGGCGCGGCCGGAGGCGATGACGTCGTCGAGCACGTCGATGAGGTCCTTCGTCTCGCCGCTCTGGCTCACGGCGATGACGAGATCGCCGTCCTGGAGCGAGCGCGCGGACTGACCCCGGAACTCCCCGGGGAGCACGGGCGACAGCTCGACCTCGGCGAGCTCGTTGAAGAAGAGCGCCGCCGCCTTGGCCGCGTGGTACGAGCTGCCGCAACAGATGACGTAGATCTTGCCCCGCGACCGCACGGCGTCCATGCAGGCCGTTCCGAAGCGCTCGAGCACGGTCGCGTGCTCGGCCACCTCCTCGGCCTCGAGCGTCGCGTCGAGCACGCGTACGGCGAGGACGTCGGCGTGGTCCCGGGCCATCGGCAGGAGGTCTGCGAGGAACCCGGCCTCGGCCGAGCACAGGCGCTCGGCGCGAGCGATCGCAACGGGGATTGCGGCGATGCGCGCCCGCATCTCCGCGTGATCGACGAGCGCGTGGAACATCCGACGGATGCGCCCGTCATCGTACTGGTCGCGGAGGGCGTCGACCTGGGCGGTGATCTCGGGCGAGAACCGGGCGCCGCCGAGCGCGCGGGCCGCGTCGGACCCCCCCTGGAAGAGCGTGATGATGTCGCGCGTGGCGTCCGCCTGCGCGCTGATCTCCTGGTCCATGAACGTCTCGAACGGCGGGACGAGCGCGGTGTCCTTCGCCCGCAGACGGCTCCGCACGGGACCTCTCTCGACGGGTGTGCCGGCCGACAGGCGGACGGGGCCGTCGGGGGTGGCCACCGTGCGGTCCTCGACGCAGTAGATGCGGTGCCCGGCGGGCTCGTACTCGACGAGCTCGCCCTCGGTGATGGGCACCACCACGCGCGTCAGCTTGAGCACGCTCGACAGGTCGGAGGACGCGATCGCGAAGCGTCCGCCTGCGTCGTCGGCGCCGACGCCGAAGTACAGGCTCGACCCCTGCTTGACCGCCCACATGACGTGGGTCACCGGATCCACGATCACCGCGGCGAACGAGCCCTCGAGCTTGGCGGCGGCGGCCACGAGGGCGGCGCGCATGGCGCGGCGACGACCCTCCGCGTCGAGGGCCGCGCGGCCCGCGCGTCGTGCCTCCTGGTCCATCTCGCGCGCGAAGAAGTGCTCCACGGTATGGACCACCATCTCGCCGTCGTTGTCGGAGACCACGGCGTGCCCCTCGGAGAGGAGCCACGCCTTCAGGTCGTCGCAGTTGGTGACGTTGCCGTTGTGCGCGCCGTAGAGGAACGACGCGGGCCCCACCTCGGACACCTCCGCGCGCGAGCCCCCGACGTTGCAGCGGACCACGTGCGGCTGGGAGTTCTCGGTGGTCACCGCGCCGAACGTCGCCCACCGCACCTGCCCGCAGAAGGCCCGACCACGCATGCGCGTGATGCCGAGATCGTGCACCATCACGGACGGCGCGCCCACCCCCTTCGCGAGCACGACCTCGCCGTCGTCGCCCTGGACGGCCGCGCCCGTGGAGTCGTACCCGCGGTACTCGAGGGTGCGAAGCAGCTCGGAGGCGATCTGCCCCAGATCGTCCCGTGAGTTCTCGTAGATCAGCCCGATGACGCCGCACATGGGGCCTCGTTAGCACCCCTCGGGGATCTTGGCTCGCCCGGCCGCGCGTCGTCTCGTTCGTCCGACGGCGGTGCCCTCACGGGGCGATCAGCGGCGGTACGCGTCCACGTCGATGTCCCAGCGCTTCATCCAGCGGTGGATCTGCATGCGGGTACGCTTCATGCGGCGGGCGACCTCGCTCACGTTGCCTTGCGTATCCGCGAGCGCGAGCAGCAGCTCCTCCCGGATGCGCGCGTCGGCCTCGCGGGGGGCGGGCTCGGGGCGCGGCGGCGGCGCCTCCGACAGCTTCATCTCCTGCAGCGCCGCCGCCACGTGCTCGACCCGCAGTGTCCCCTCCGGCGTCGCGGCGAGGGCGCCCGCGACCATCCGCTCGAGCTCCCGCTCGCCCTGCGTCCAGGCGTGCGCGAGCATCGCCTGCACGAGATCGTGGTGGAGGCGGACGTCGGGCGCGCGCGGCCCCGCGACGCGGGGCAGGATCGCGGACAGGAGGAGCCCGAGGTCCATGGGCCGCTCGCGAAGGGGCACGAGCTCGTGCACCACACCGCTCGCGATGGCGAGGAGCTCGGCGTCGAAGTCAAGCCGCGACGCCAGCGGCGAGGACGTGCGGAAGATCGTGAGCGCGGGCAGCGTCGCCAGGAGCGCCCGCTGCGCCTCGGGATCGAGCTGGTCGGCGCCATCGAGGTAGAGCGTGCCATCCCGCGCGCGGGCGGCGGAATCGCGCGCGTCCGCGGCCGTGGCGCCAGCGCACGCGAAGATCTCGAGGCCGCCCGGGCGCCCCGCGCGGGCGTGGACCTCCCGCGCGAGTGCCTCCTCCCCCATGTGGGGCCGCGTCACGACGGTCGCGCCGCGACCGCGACCGGCGGCGTCGATCCAGGCGCGGAGATCGCGGTCGATCTCGGGGCGGAGCGAAAGGAGCGAGACGTCGTCCCCGTCGAGGATCGCAGGGGTCCCGGGGAGCGCGCGCTCGTCCGGGTCGAGCACGAACCCGGTGGTCCCGAGGAGGAGACGGCCGACCTTGTGGAACGCACGGGACGTCACGGCCACGCCGTCGAGGTGCGTGCCGTTGGTCGACCCGAGATCCTCCAGGTACCAGGCGACACCGCGCCGGACGAAGCGCGCGTGGCGGGCGCTCATCCTGGGATCCGCGACCTCGAGTGTCACCACCGCGCCATTCATCGTCGCGCGGCGCTCCTTGCCGCGGCCGATCCGGAGCTCCGTGGCCTGCGCGAGCGAGAAGCGCATGCCGCGGCCGAGCGGCCGGGCGCCTTCGAGCGCGAGGTAGAGCGCGGGTGACGTGACCATCGTCCTCGGCGCCGGGACGCCCGCGCCGAGCGTACCAGAACGCATCTCGGGACGTTGAGCGCGATCGACCGGAACGTGTCACGCGACGCGGAGCACGATCTTCCCGTGCGCGTGACGCGTCTCGATGCGCCCCTGCGCGGCGGCCATGCTCTCGAGACCGTCGAGCACGAGGTCCTTCACCACGCGGAGCGAGGAGCCCTCCGCGCCCGCCAGCCAGCCCCCGAGAAGCGCCAGATCCACGGCGTTCGATCGCACGAGGACGAGGCGCGCGCGCTGGCCTCCCGCCAGCGTCCTCAGCGTGTCCACGAGAATGGGGCGACCCGGGATCGTGCTCACGTACGTGCCGCCGGGCGCGAGGGCCTCGCGCGCGCGGCGGTAGCCCACGTTCCCGTGGACATCTAAGAAGACGTCGAAGGCCCCCGCGCGACGGAGGACGGGGTGCCCCTCGTACGTCACGGCGTCGTCGCTCCCCAGCTCGCGCAGGAGATCGAAGCTCGCGAGGCCGGACGTCGTCGTGATGACCGCGCCGAGGATCCGCGCGATCTGCACGGCGAGGAGGCCCACGCCACCCGACGCGCCGTGGATGCAGACACGCTGGCCCGAGCGGAGGCGGCCGACGTCGCGGAGCCCCTGGAGTGCCGTCTGTCCCGCGAGCGGCACGGCGCACGCGTCCTCGTAGCCGACCCCGTCGGGGATGCGTGCATACTCCCCGTTTCTCGCGGTGAGCTCCTCGGCCGCGGCACCGGCGCGGAAGCCCTGCCGCATGCCGAAGACGCGGTCGCCGACGGCGACGTCGCGCACGTCACGCCCCACCTCGGCGACCTCGCCCGCGAAGTCGTAGCCGACCCGGTACGGCGGCCGGCGGTGGAACGTCGCCCAGCGCACCCGGCCCTTCCGCTCGAGCGCGTCCTTGGGGTTGATGGCGACGGCGCGCACGCGCACGCGCACGTCGGCCGGACCGCAGCGCGGCGCCGGGACGTCGCGTACCTCGAGGACGCCGGGCGGGCCGAAGCGCTCGTAGACGACAGCGCGCACGCTACCCTCCCGCGCCCCTCGCGCGCGAGCGCGACACCCGGGCACGCGCGCCCGTCCGCGCCCGCACGAGCTGCCCGCACGCGGCCGCGACGTCTCGCCCCCGGGAGCGGCGCACGGTCACGAGGCAGCCCCGATCGAGGAGGATCTTCGAGAAGGCGCGCAGACGCTCCTCGGTGCCCTCCGCGAACGGGGCGCCCGGAAAGGCGTTGTAGGGGATCAGGTTCACCACGTGGCGGAAGCCCTGGACGAACGCGGCGAGACGCTCGGCGTCGTCGTCCGTATCGTTCTCGCCGGGGAGGACGACGTAGGCCACCGTGAGCTTCTCCTTCGGGCGCAGCGGGAAGGCGAGGAGCGCCTCCCGCAGCCGCGCGATCCCCCAGCGCCGCGTGATCGGCATCGTACGGGCGCGCGCCTCGTCGGTGGTCGCATTGAGGCTGAGCGCGAGCGAAGGGCGGCACGGCGTGGCCGCGAGGCGCTCGATCTCCGGCACGATCCCCGCCGTCGACACCGTCACGCGGCCCGGGCTGATCGCCAGGCCCTGAGCGCACGACAGCACGCGCGTCGCGCGCAGGACGGCGTCGGTGTTGTGGAGCGGCTCGCCCATCCCCATGAAGACGACGTTGATCCGCGACGGATCGCGCGGCCCGAGCTCGCGGACGAGGGCGTGAACCTGGCCCGCGATCTCGTGCGCGTCGAGGTTGCGTACGAGCCCCATCGTGGCCGTGCTGCAGAACGTGCAGCCGAGCGCACAGCCCACCTGGCTGGAGATGCACAGGGTCACGCGCGGGGTCTTGACGTCGCGCGGCATGTGCACGGCCTCGACGACGGCCCCGTCCCCGAGCCGGAGCGCGAGCTTCGTCGATCCGTCGAGCGACGCGTGCGCCGAGACGATCTCGGGCGGCGCGAGGTCGAGGGTCGAGAGGAACGCCCCGAGCTCGCGCCCCGGGGCCTCTCCGCCGCCCAGGCACGCGCGCTGGATCTTCGAGAACGCGTGCCCGGGATCGCGGGGCGCGCCGAGCCTCCGCAGATCCTCGGGGAGGAGGGCGAGGCCGGGCGGGCGCGCTGTCACCGGGGGACGCCTCTCGATCAGATCTCGCCGTAGGCGCGCGACACGATGCGGCGAGCCACGGTCTGGACGCCCGTGTGCTCGAAGTAGTTCGTGGAGAGGTCGATCGCCGCGGCGACCGCGTCGAGCTTGTCGTCGGCAATGTCGATGTATTCGCGGACGCGGTCGAGGACGCCCGACTGCGTGATGCCGCGCGACTCGACCATGTTCGTGAGGAAGTCCCCCGAGCTCTGGATGTTCTGCTCGATGAGCGCCTTCTTCTCGGCGATCCCGCCCGGGAGGTGGTCGGCGACGAAGCGGAAGACCCTGTTGTCCTCGAGCTCACCCTCGGAGACCGACTGGATGCTCTCGGTGATCTTGGCGAGGAAGTCGGGCCCGAGCGGCAACACGCAGTCGAGGGCCACCCACGCGCCGATGCGCATCAGCTCCTCCTTCCCGTAGCTCTGCAGCGCGCCTACGAAGTCGCCCACGCTGTCGCCCGGGATGCCGTTCGTCATGCAGAAACACGCGAGCTCGGCCGCGAACTTCACGCCGGCGTCGATGGCCTGCACCGTATCGGGCTTGGGGGTGACGTCCTGCAGGAACGAGAGGATCTCGAAGCGGCTCCCGACCATGTTCGCCATGGCCGCCGCGCCGGCCACGGTGCTCGCGCTGTCCACCAGCCGGTAGAGCCCGACCGCGCGCTGGTAGCCCTCGCCATCCAGGTAGAGCTGGATGGTCTTCTCGCCGATCTTCTGGACGAGATCGCCGTCGGTCTCGCCGGTGACGCTCTCGATCATGCCCTGCAGCGTCGTGATGTTCTGCCACTCGCCGGGGACGATCCAGTCCAGCGCGCCGAGCACGTGCGTGGTCAGGCTGGTCTGGGGTAGCTCTTCGAGGATGGTGTGAATGGACTCGGACATGGGATCGTGCCTTTCAGAGTGCCGCGAGGCCGTTGAGATCGAACTTCGTGAGCCAGCTCTTCCGCGCGACATGGTCGAGCACCTGGCTCGACGCCTTGACCTGGTAGCGGTCCTTCACCAGCAGGGCCGACTGGTTCTTGCCCACGGCGACGAGCGGGTAGCCGTTGAGCTTCTCGGTCGCCTTCGCGAACTTGTCCTTCACGTCGGGCGTCGCGACCGCGTCGGAGATGCTGAGGACGACCATCTCCTTGCCGTTGTTCGTGATCTTCGCCTCGGCGTAGGTGTCCTTCTCCTGCGTGAACGCGCGCTTCGTGCCGTCGACGCCGTCGGCGGGGAAGAACTTGTTGAAGCTCGCCGCCTCCTTGGGCTTCTCGCTCGGCGCCGGCGGCGTGTCCTTCTTCTCGGCCTTCTGTGCGGCGGCGGAGGCCGCCGAGGAGGCGGCCTGGTCCCACCGGGTGCTCTTGGGCGTCTCCTTGTTGCACGCAACGAGGGGAGCCAGCGTGATGAGGCCGAGGGCGAGAAGGCGGAAGGGCTTCAGGCGCCGTGATCTGCTGCGGTCGGATTGGGGCATGGCGCGCGATGATAATCCAGAACCGGGGAACCGACCACCGCGTCGTCCGAGCGGGACGGATCGCCGTCCGGCCGGAGCGCCACGCCGTCCCACCAGTGGAGACCACCCCGGATCGTTTCGCCCTCGGTCGTGAGCAGCAGCACGGGGCGTCGGTCGAGCACGGGCTGGGTGCACAGCTGGTCCTTGAACGCCGGGCACCAGGCGCCGCTGTTCCCGTGAAAGCGGCCCTCCACCCAGTGCGCGAACGGGCGGTGGGTGTGTCCCATGCAGATGGCCCGCGCGCCGTGGATATCCCAGAGCGCGCGCACCGTGGCCGGCGCCTGGTCGTAGGTGCGGAGATCAGGCTTGGGCGTCACGATCTCGTACGCGACGAAGAGCGCAGCCACTACCGCAGCCGTGATCGCCGCGAAAGGCCAGCCCACGGCGGCCGACGCGAGGACGAGGACGATCGACAGCGTCACGATGGCGGTGCGATCGAGCCACAGCTCGCGCAGGATCGGGACCATCGTGACCTCCGCGGGGCGTATCGCCAGCGCCCGCGTGCGCCGGATCGCGTCGGGCGTCGCGCCCGTCTCCGCGCGGGCGAGGTCGGTGTCCTCGGCGTCCCAGTCGTCGTCGTGGCGATGACGCCAGATCTCGCCCACCGTCCGCAGCGCGCCCTTCACCCAGAGGCGTATGATGTGGCGGCGCGAACGCGCGTAGAACTTGAGGAAGTGCGCGGCGTGCTCGGTGAAGCCCGCGTAGAAGGTCTCCTCGTAGTACGGGTTGAAGTAGCCCATCCGCGCGCCGAGCCGCTTGAACGCGAGCTTGCCCATCACGGGGTGGATCGCGCGACGCTCGCGGGAGAACGGCATCATCGCCCACCGGACGGCGTTGAACAGGTCGTACTGGCTGCCGTGCTCGAAGTAGATGCCGTCCTCCGTGACGTGGAACCACGCCCGGAAGCGGACGCGGGCGGACATCTCGTCCTCCTCGGCGGGCGACGGTGGAGGGGCACCCTCCGCCTCGGCGAGCGTCCTCGCGTGCTCCACGAGCGCGCGGCGTAGGACGGCGCGCACCGATGGGAACACCATCTCGACGTCGTGGTTGCCGGACATGAACAGGACGCGGTGCCCGGCGCGGAGCACGCGCGCCGTCGCGCGGAACCATCCGGCGTGATCGGAGACGATGCGTGCGGCATGGCCCGCGCAGCCCTCCCCGTCGACGGGGAACTCGTCGTGGGAGCTGTCGCCGTCCTTCACCCACGGCGTGTCGAAGTCGAAGAGATCGCCGTTGAAGACGAGCTCGAGCTCCGTGGGATCCTCGAGGAGGCGGGCCACGAGCGCCTCGAAGTCGGCGTCGGGGTGATACTCCTCGAGGCGATACCGCATCCACAGCGGGTCAGCTGGATCGCGCGGCTGCGTCTGGCTCAGGTGAACGTCCGAGAGGACGAGCGTGCGGCGTGGGGCAGAGGTCACGCGAGTCAAGAGGGCGTGAAACCTAGCACGGATCACAATGTATGCGCGCGACGTAGAAGGTGGTCCCTACCGCGCGCCCGCGAGAAAGCGGACGTGCCACGCGAAATCCCTGTGATAGAAAATGATCCCCCCATGGCGATCTCTCGCTCCGAAGATCGAGGCCCCCCACGCGGTCGCGAGCGCGCGCGCGTGAACCAGCGCGCGTGGCTCGAGCGGGGCATCCTCTCGGCGCGAGAGGGACACTGGGACGTCGCGGAGCGCGCGTTCACCGAGGCGATCTTGCGCTCACCGACGCAGTGGGAGGCGTACGTGAACCGCGGCAACGTGCACCAGGAGCGTGGTGATCTCGACGCGGCGATCCGCGACTTCTCTCACGCCGTCGCGATCGGACCGCCCCACGTGGCGCCACACTTCAACCGCGGTAACGCCCGCGCAGTGCTGGGAGATCTCGACGGCGCGCTCTCCGACTACACGGCCGCCATCGCGCGCGACCCGGCGTTCGCGCGCGCGTTCGAGCTGCGTGGGCACGTGCACCAGCGCCGAGGAGACGACGGGCGCGCCGAGGAGGATCTCACGCGCGCCATCGAGCTTGCGCCGGATCGCGCCGATCCGTACGGCAACCGCGCCGCGATCCGTGCGTACCGGGGCGCGGTTGAGCTGGCGATGGCCGACTGCGAGGCGGCGCTCGATCGGATGCCCCGGGGCTCCCAGAAGCGCGATCCCATCGCGCGGCTGCTCTCGACCCTGACGCGCGCCAAGGAGGGCCTCCGCGTCCCGATCGACCCGCCTCCCTCCGGGCCGCGGGCGAGGCCCACGATGGATCTGCGCGCGAAGTTCCTCCGCGCGCTCGACGGCGCGGGGCTCGATTACACGACGCGGCGGCGCAAGACAGGCGTCGCCGCCACGGTGCGGGTCGCCTCGGGGGACAAGATCACGATCGTGCTCGACGAGGAGGCCCCGCGCCTCGCGTTCGAGGCCACCCGCGAGTCGGCGTCCCGCATGATCACCTGGGAGCGGGTGACGCCGATCACGGCGCGCGCGAGCGTCCCGAAGCTCAGGTCCGCCATCGAGGGCGCGATCGAGGCCTGGCGCGCGCGACGGCCGCGCTCCCGCCGCGCCTCCTGAGCGTACGTCGAGCCTCCAGCGGCTGCGAGCCAACGCGAGGGCGGCCTCGACGAAACGGCCAGCCGAGCTTCCGTCCGGCGGCGCTAGCCGCAATGCCGTTCGGTTAGGCGCGATCCAGCGCAAGAGAAGGGGTGCCCCCACTCGCCGCGCTACGCGCGTCGGTCTCCCCCAAATCGCGCGCTACGCGCGCTCAGGGGGAGACGAAGAGGTTCCGGGATGCCGGGGAGGCGCGCGCGAGCTCCGCGCGGACCTCACCCTCCCGGCCTCCCTCTCCCTGAAGGGAGAGGGCTGAGGAATCCCCTCA
>SXGT01510567.1_pt1 | contig 27288 bp, 24 predicted proteins | sample 3176221 | NCBI WGS metagenome assembly SXGT01 (sample SAMN11356862, study PRJNA531348) | freshwater metagenome | isolation source: freshwater sample F1-120 | place: China: Fuxian Lake, Yuxi | collected 2017-12-25
CCAACAAGTTCGGTGGACGAGAAAACTTAGACGTCATCGACTTTTTCAAACAGTTTAACGTCATGGTCGGCGAGGAATTTCCTGGCGTCTTAACCATAGCCGAAGAGTCCACCGCCTGGCCTGGAGTATCACGTCCGGTCTACTTAGGCGGTCTGGGTTTTAGCATGAAATGGAATATGGGCTGGATGAACGACACCTTGTCTTACATAGAGCATGACCCGGTGCACAGACGTTACTACCATGACATGCTGACCTTTGGTCAGTTGTATGCTTATTCAGAAAATTTTGTCTTGCCGTTTTCGCACGACGAAGTGGTGCACGGCAAGCATTCCTTATTGGACAAAATGCCGGGCGATGCCTGGCAGAAATTTGCCAATTTGCGCTTATTGATGACCTATCAAATGACCACGCCAGGCAAAAAACTCAATTTCATGGGCAACGAATTTGGCGAGGGACGCGAGTGGAATGTCAACAGCAGCTTGGATTGGCATCTGCTAGGCGATGATTATCAAGGCCACCCATGGCACCGTGGCGTCAAGCAGTTAAGCACCGATTTAAACAAACTGTACAAGCAAGAGCACGCCTTGCATGCCCTTGATTTTGAAGTGCAAGGCTTTGCTTGGATAGACTGCCATGACAGCGATCAATCAATTGTTAGCTATGTACGGCGCGGTTTAGACAATAGTTTTGTTATAATAGTGTTGAATTTTACACCGGTGTTACGCAATGCGTATCGGATAGGCGTGCCACAAGCTGGCCACTACCACGAACTATTTAACAGCGATGCGGCTTGCTACGGCGGCAGCAATCAAGGTAATGGCCAGGGCTTACACACGGAAAATGTGGCATGGATGCAACACCACCAATCACTGCTCATAACCTTACCGCCTTTAGCCGGTATCGTTTTACAGTTAAATTAACTTTAAATTAAAGCACGACTAAACAAATGGCAGCACTAACAACACTACCGGCATGGCAACAGCTTTGCCGTCATCAAAAAACAATAGCGGCAAGCACCATGCGCGATTTGTTCACTCTGGATAAAAATCGTTTTAACAAATTCAGCTTTCAGCTTGATGACATCTTGTTTGATTTCTCCAAACACCGCATTAACGATGAAACCCTGCCACTGCTCATGCAATTGGCCAGAGAGGCGCACGTGGAAGATTGGCGCGACCGTATGTTTGCCGGTGAAAAAATCAACCTCACCGAGAACCGTGCAGTGTTGCATACTGCCTTACGTAACCGCAGCAACAGCCCAATACTGGTGGACGGCATTGACGTCATGCCAGACATCAATGCAGTGCTGGCACAAATGCGCGCGTTTTCAGATAAAGTGCGCGCCGGCACTTGGTTAGGCTACACCGGCCAACGCATCACCGACGTGGTGAACATAGGCATAGGCGGTTCTGATTTAGGCCCAGTCATGGTTTGCGACGCCTTAAAACCGTATGCCAGCCCAGACTTAACGGTGCACTTTGTGTCAAATATTGACGGCGCCCATTTGATGCGCGCCTTGGAAAAATGCCGGCCTGAAACCACGCTGTTTATCGTCGCATCGAAAACCTTCCCCACCCAAGAAACCATGACCAACGCCATCTCTGCGCGCACTTGGTTTTTAAATGCCGCACACGATAACGCCCACGTGGCCAAACATTTTGTTGCGCTTTCAACCAACGCCCAAGCCGTGGTGAATTTTGGCATAGACCAAGCCAATATGTTTGCTTTTTGGGATTGGGTGGGCGGACGTTACTCCTTATGGTCTGCCATAGGCTTGTCCATCGCTTTATACGTAGGCATGGATCATTTTGAAGCCTTGCTGACTGGCGCACATGAAATGGATCTGCATTTTAAAACCGCGCCATTAGAACAAAATATGCCCGTCATCATGGCGCTGATAGGCATTTGGTATAACAATTTCTTTGCTGTTGATACCCATGCGATTCTGCCTTATGACCAAGGCATGGCACGCTTCCCGGCTTATTTGCAACAAGCTGACATGGAAAGTAACGGTAAATTTATCTGCCGCAACGGCCAGCGCATCCCATACAAAACTGGGCCGGTCATTTGGGGTGAAGCCGGCACCAATGGCCAGCATGCGTTTTATCAGCTCATACACCAAGGCACGCAAATTGTGCCGTGTGACTTTTTAATGCCGGTGCACAGTCACTACGCCATAGGCAAGCATGGCTACGCGCACCATAAAATTCTGCTGGCCAATTTCTTGGCGCAAACCCAAGCCTTAATGCTGGGCAAGACCGCGGAAGAAGCCCGTGCAGAGCTGGAAAAACAAGGCATGAGCGGCGCCGAACTGGAAAACCTATTGCCGCATAAGGTGTTTGAGGGTAATCGGCCTAGCACCTCCATCTTGTTCGACAAATTGACGCCCAATACACTGGGTAAACTGATTGCGCTGTACGAGCATAAAATATTTGTACAAGGCATGATTTGGGACATCAACAGCTACGACCAATGGGGCGTGGAATACGGCAAACAAATCGCCCAGGAAATTCTGCCGCTATTAACCAGCGATGACGTGGTAACGAGCTTTGACAGCTCAACCAACGGCTTGATTAACTACACCAAATCACACAAGTAATTTAATGCAGCTTAAGCTCGCCAGCGCTCATCAGTTGGCGGCTTATGCCCTCGCCTAAGCTAGCACTGGCACTCGCGCCTATGCGTTTGGCGATGCGACTGGACCAGTCATCTTGGTAGGTAAAGTCCACGATTTCTTCTTGTTTGATGACCTCGCGCGCGACAAAATCGGCACTGCCTATGGCATCGGCCAAGCCCATTTTGATGCTTTGCTCACCGCTCCAAAATAAACCACTGAAGGTTTCTGCGGTTTCGTTTAAACGCGCTCCTCGGCCATCGCGCACCACGGCTTTAAACTGCTCATGAATTTCATCTAGCATGGTTTGCGCAAAGGCTTGATGCTTGGGATTAATCGGTGAAAATGGGTCCAACATGGCTTTATTCTCACCGGCCGTCATTAAGCGGCGCTCCACTCCTAACTTTTTCATCAACTCAGTAAAACCATAGCCGTCCATCAACACCCCTATGGAGCCAACGATGCTGGCTTTATCCACGTAAATCTTATCCGCCGCCACGGCGATGTAATAACCACCCGACGCGCAGATGTCTTCCACCACCGCATACACCGGTATGCTCGGGTGCAACTGTTTTTGCCGCTTTATTTCATCATTGATAATGCCGGCTTGCACCGGACTGCCGCCCGGGCTATTAATGCGCAAAATAATGCCTTTGGTGTGCTTGTCCTCATAGGCATCGTGCAAACTGGCCATGAATGAATCGGCATTGACTTCGCCGTCCGCCTCTATCACCCCTGAAATTTCGATCAAGGCAGTGTGCGCGGTTAAGGTTTTTTTGCCGTCGCCCAGCCAACCCATGGCCAAAAATAACAAGAAAAACAAATACACGTACAGCAAGCTTTTAAAGAATACGCCCCAGCGACGGCTTAATTTTTGCTCAGCCAAAGCCGAACTGGCTAGTTTTTCTATGGCCTCACGTTGCCAATTGCTATCTTCTGACATGATGGTTCTTTCTATAAATTAGGGTTAATAATGGCTGTCGCATCAATAATAATTTCTTGATTGTGCTCAGTCAGCGGGATAGCACGCAGGCTTTTGCCTTTACATGGGCCCATCACACAAAAGCCATTGTCCGGCCGATAATGTGCGCCGTGCGTGGCACAAATCAAATGTTCTTTTTGCGCGGTGAAAAAATCGCCTTCGTTCCAATCCAATTCCACGGCCAAATGCGCGCATTGGTTTACATAAGCATACGCCTTACCGTGAAACCTCACCACAAAGCCACTGGCAAATTCGCCTAGTGCCGGCAAGGCAAAACGCAAGCCTTTGCCCTGCTCCGGCAAGTCCTCGCTTTTAAAAATAATGGGCGCTGTCATATTAGTCATCATTTTAATCTAATAACCAGGCACTTAAGCTGGCAAAATCATTAAATTGCCGTATGGGGTTAAGGCCTTGCCATTGCGCCGCCTTTTGCGCCCCGTAACTGACCCCTACCGCACTCACTCCAGCATTTTTCGCCATTTGCAGATCGTAACTGGTATCGCCTATCATCAAGGTGCGCTCGGGTAGCACCACCAAGGTTTCCATTAATTCATCCAACATTTGCGGATGCGGCTTGGAAAAACATTCGTCCACGGTGCGCGTGGCATGAAAGTAAGGCGTTAAGGCACTGTGTTCTAGCGCTAAATTCAGGCCGCGTCGACCTTTTCCGGTGGCCACCGCCAATTTAAAACCACGCCTATGCAAGGTTTTTATGGTGTCAACCGCCCCGACAAACAAAGGGATCTTGCTCTCTTCGGCATAATAATTAGCATTGTATTGCGCGGCTAGGGCTTGCGCCTGCGTGGCAGCAAGATCGCCGTACAAGGCTTGAATCGCCTCACGTAAACCCAAGCCTATGATGCTGCTGGCCGCGCTTGAAGCTAATGCCGGCAGGCCCACTTGCGCGGCGGCACTTAGTAAAGCATGGGTAATTATGCCGGTAGAATCCGCCAAGGTGCCATCCCAATCCCAAACGATTAAATCAAACTGCTTTTGCATGTACCACAACGCTTTCTTTAACTATTATTTTCTAATTTTTGTAAAAATTGATTCAACTCCGCCGGCATGGGCGCCACCAGTTCCAGCTTAGCCTGGCTTAGCGGATGGTGAATTTTAGTGATCGCCGAATGCAAAAACATGCGTTTTAAGCCGTGTTTTTGCAAGGCCTTATTCAAGGCAAAATCACCGTATTTATCGTCGCCAACGATGGCAAAACCCAAATGCGCCAACTGCACACGCAGTTGATGGGTGCGCCCAGTAACCAGCTGCGCTTCCAATAAGCTGAATTGACCAAGTACCGGATGGTTGAAGTTTTTGACCAACTTAAACAAGGTCTCGGAGCTTAAGCGCTCATTGTATTTGTCTTTGCTAATATCGGTCACGACATTGACACGGCGCTCACCATTGGGCAATAAATAGCGCTGCAAATCCAACAGCACCCGTTTCTTTTTTTCCAACCACTGCCCTTGCACCAGCATCAAGTAGCGCTTGTCGGTTTGATTGTGACGTATGGCCTCATGCAAGGCGACCAGGGCGCTGCGTTTTTTCGCCAACATCAACACCCCGGAGGTCTCTCTATCTAAGCGGTGCACCAATTCCAAAAACTTGGCTTTGGGCCGCTCTAAACGCATTTGCTCTATGACGCCGCGACTGATGCCACTGCCACCGTGTACTGCAAACCCGGCCGGTTTATCAATGACCAGCAAGGCATCGTCTTCAAACAGGATGGCGTTTTCAAATTTAGAAATACTGGGAGCTTTCTGTTCAGGCGGCGTGATCGCGCTAGAACGTGTCGGCGGCACGCGCACCACATCGCCTAAACTTAAGCGAAAATCGGCCGCTATGCGTTTTTTATTAACCCGCACTTCACCGCTACGTAAGATGCGGTAAACGTGGCTTTTAGGCACGCCTTTTAAGGTTTTAGTGAGAAAATTATCCACCCGCTGACCTTCACTTGCTTCATCGACCGTGAGAAAGGCTGCAGCCAAGGCGCTGACTTGATCTGGGCTAGATGGCTGATTTTGTGTGCTTATATTGTTCATTCTTTGCTTAAATGTTGGTAGTAGCCTATACTTACGTCATTATCAATTAATTAAGCATTAATTGATGTAGAAAATACACTTAAATAGCGATTGTCAGCCGGCTTAAGCTCGCTCATATCGCTATTTTAATGGTGGAAAAAGATACTTGGTTAACGCCGCTCGCCATATTATAAAGTAGCAGCAAGTAAAATGAGCGCTCAAGCCGCCGCAGACAAATAAACATAAAGCGCGACTTAACGTGGTAGTCCGATTTAGCGTATCGCTAAATTAGCATTTACTGAAGATAGAATTTTAACGAATTTAAGCCACAAAGGCATAAATTTAAATAATTAGTTTAATTTAACGAGCCATAAAACCGTTTCAACTTGAATTTTCAATTGAAGCATTGCAAATAAACACGGGTTTAATCGTAGCGCTGGCTTAAAATAGCCGCGCTTTCCCAACTTGTTGCTTATTTATTTTTAAAACAAAGCGCTTTTCGCAACTTGTTTTTTAATTTACATCGTTAGATTTCACACTTGCGCACATGCATGCGCCTTCAGTAGTTTGGCCAATCGCCTTGGCACCATCACCTTAAATCCGCCTGTCATGTTCCGTCTGCGCCTTGAGCACTACAGGAGCAAACAATGAAACGCATGTTATTTAATGCAACGCAATCGGAAGAATTACGCGTTGCCATCGTCGATGGTCAAAAACTAATCGATTTAGACATAGAACACGCCGGTAAGGAACAACGCAAAAGCAATATTTACAAAGGCGTCATTACTCGCATAGAGCCGTCACTAGAAGCGGCTTTTGTCGATTACGGCATGGACAGACACGGCTTTTTGCCGTTTAAAGAAGTGGCTCGCAGCTATTTCAAAGAAGGCGCGGACAGCAAAGCACGCATACAAGATGCTTTGAAAGAAGGCCAAGAAATCATCGTGCAAGTCGATAAAGACGAGCGCGGCAACAAAGGCGCAGCCCTCACCACTTTCATCTCATTGGCCGGTCGTTATTTGGTGCTTATGCCTAACAACCCTCGTGGCGGTGGCGTATCGCGTCGCATTGAAGGCGAAGACCGCGATGAATTGCGCGATGTCTTAGCGCAGTTGCAAGTACCCAAAGGCATGAGCATCATCGCCCGTACCGCTGGCATAGGCCGCAATGCAGAAGAATTGCAATGGGATTTAAACTACTTAACGCAATTGTGGGCCGCTATTGATGGCGCCTCCACCATGCAAAGTGGCGCTTACCTCATCTATCAAGAAGGCAGCTTGGTGATACGCGCTATCCGCGACTACTTCAGCGCCGACATCGGGGAAATTCTAATCGATACCCCGGACATCCATGAGCAAGCTTTGCAGTTCATGAGCCACGTCATGCCAGGCAATGTGGCGCGCGTTAAATTATACCAAGACGAAATCCCGCTATTCACGCGTTTCCAAATTGAGCACCAAATTGAATCGGCCTTCTCACGTGAAGTGCGCTTGCCCTCCGGTGGCGCCATCGTGATAGACCACACCGAAGCCTTGGTATCGGTGGACGTCAACTCAGGCCGCGCCACCCGTGGCAGCGACATCGAACACACGGCTTTTAACACCAATATGGAAGCCGCCGAAGAAGTGGCGCGCCAATTACGCTTGCGCGATCTTGGCGGTTTGGTGGTCATAGACTTTATTGACATGGAAAGCCAACGCAATCAACGTGAGGTTGAAAATGCCTTACGCGACGCCCTGCATCATGACCGTGCACGCGTGCAAACCGGCAAAATCTCGCGCTTTGGCTTGCTGGAATTATCCCGCCAACGCTTACGGCCTAGCTTGGGTGAAACCAACCACATCCCTTGCCCACGATGCAATGGCACTGGCCACATACGCGGCATAGAATCCACCGCTCTGCATATCCTACGCATCACGCAAGAAGACGCCATGAAAGACAACAGCGCGATTATTCAAGTGCAGTTACCGGTAGAAGTGGCGACCTTCTTATTGAACGAGAAACGTGCCGACATTCATGCCATCGAACAACGCATGGGCGTAGAAGTGGTGTTGATTCCTAACATCCACCTAGAAACACCGAATTACAACATCGTGCGCGTGAAACACGATGACGTGACCGAAGAAACCAGCCGCGCCAGCTATAAATTGGTGGAATTGCCGACCGAGACGTCTTATATTCCTACGGCAGAACAAACGGCCAAAGAAGTTCGCCCGGTGGCCGCAGTCAAAGGCATCACCCCGGCAGCGCCCGCACCCATCGTGGCTGAAAAAACAGAGGCCACGCCCGTGCTATCCCTGCTAACGCGCATTAAAAACTTATTTAGCGCATCGCCCGCCAGCAAACAAAAAGCCGAAGCGGAAAGAAATGAGGATGCCAATCGCGAGCGCAATCGTAACCGCAATCGCAATAATCGCAACCGCAATGAGCGCAATAAAAATGCGCCGCAAGATAGGCAAAATCGTCCCAATGACGCCAAGCCGCAAGAGCCAAGAGTGCAAGAGCAACGTCCAGCCAAGCCGCAGCAACAGCCACGCAAACCTCAGCAGCAACAGGCCGCGGCTGAAGGCAGCAACGTAGAGGCCACGCCGGTGCAAAGTGGCGAGAGAACCGGTAGTCGGCGCAACCGCAACAACCGCCGCGGTCGTCGTGATCGCAACGAAACTGCACCCGCTGAAAGCAACCGTCCATTCGTAGCCAATGAGCAAATAAGCCAGGCGGAACCGGTCAGCGTCGCAGAAACGGCCCCGCTAAAAATGGCCGAACCGGTCATCGCGGTCACTGAAAGCATGGCAGAAACACCGGCCAAGCCCACTAAAAAGGCTAAGCCGGCAAAAGCCTCAATTGCAACTAAGCCTAATGCGGATGCGATTGAAGTCAGCACTGTAGAAACTGCACCAGTAAGCGAAGCCGCGGCTAAGCCCAAGGCGGAGCCTAAGCGTCCCGCACGGCCACGCAAAACGGCAGCTAAGGTTGATTTAGCGGCGACCGGCTTGCAATTGGTGGAAACGAAAGCGGACAGTCCGCAAGCCGCTCCCGTGGTCGCTGAGACAAAACCACGCGCAGCAAGAAAAGCCGCCGCCTGGCAAAAAGAGGCCAAGAAAGACGCCGTCAACGAACCCATGGTGATGGTGGAAACCAAGTAAGCGCACTGGTTTAAAATAGTGCAACAAAAAAAGGCCATGATAATACATGGCCTTTTTTATTGGCATGCGCCAAATTAAACTAAGCGCGCATCAGTTGCACCGTTAACAAGCCCAAACCCGTCATGGCCAATGAACCCAACACATGCAAAAGAATGTGGACCGTTGCCCAAGCGTATTGGCCGCGCGACAACAGACTGACCGCTTCCCCAGAAAAACTAGAAAACGTGGTTAAGCCGCCGAGTAAACCGGTGATTAGAAAAAGCCTCAGTTCAGGCGTAAGTGATGAGGTCATGGCAAACAAGCCCATCAGCAAGCCCATGCAATAGCCGCCTAGCAAATTAGCCAGCAAGGTACCTAAAGGCATAAACGCTAGCGTTGAATCGAACAGCAAGCCTAACAACCACCTAAACCAAGCGCCAATGGCCGCCCCTGCCCCGACCAAAAAAAACCCATTGAAACTCATCGCGACTCCTGAAATCATTATTAATGCCCCAGCTTTTTACCCTATAATAACGCATCCATAGCGTAATCAAGAAAGCTTATTTTGCGGGTTCTATTTACCACTTCCGAAGTATTCCCCCTAATCAAAACCGGCGGCTTGGCTGATGTAAGCGGCTCCCTACCCGCTGCGCTGCAACACTTGGGCGTGGACATACGCCTGCTCATCCCTGGTTACCCGGCGGTATTGAATCAGCTTAGCCATTTAAAACCTATCGCTAAGCTGGAAAATCTGCCCATGCTGGCGCAGGCCGATCTGCTGCTAGGCGAAATAGCGCAGACCAAAGTCAAAGTCATGGTCATCAAGGCCGCCAGCCTGTATGAACGTGACGGTGGGCCGTATGCCGATGCGAACGGTTTGGAATGGCTGGATAACGCATTGCGCTTTGGCATACTGTCAAAAGTGGCGGCCATGCTAAGCGGGGCGCATTCGCCGCTCAGCGATTGGCAACCGGACATCGTGCATTGCAATGACTGGCAAACCGGCTTAACCCCGGCCTACATGAAATTGCTCGAGCACAGTTCCGCTAAATCCGTCATCAGCTTACACAACATGGCTTTCCAAGGCTGCTTTGCGCCGGCCTGGCTATCCACACTGGCGCTACCGCATCGCAATTTCGCCATTGATGGTTTTGAATACCACGGCCAATTGTCTTTTTTAAAAGCCGGCATTTTCTATGCTGACAGCGTGACCACGGTCAGTCCAAGCTACGCCAAAGAAATACAAACCGCCGAATTTGGTTTTGGCTTAGAGGGCTTGTTAAGCCAACGTGGCAATGAAATTAAAGGCATTTTAAATGGCATAGAAACCAGCGAGTGGAACCCCAACACGGATCCGCACCTGATTAAAAACTACAACGCAAAATCCTTAACCGGCAAAAAACAAGTGAAGCGTGCGCTGCAAGAGAAATTAGCGCTGCACACGAATGCCAACGCACCCTTATTAGGCGTAGTCAGTCGCTTAACGCATCAAAAAGGCTTGGATATGCTGGTGCCGATTATGCAAACATTGGTCGACGCTGGCTGCCAATTCGCCTTGCTAGGCAATGGTGAGACTGCACTTGAAAGCGCATTTCGCGCCTTGGCCTTAAATAACCCAGGCCAAGTGAGCGTGACCATAGGCTACAACGAGGCCCTTTCCCACCAAATCATGGCGGCGGCTGACCTGTTTATCATGCCTTCACGTTTTGAGCCTTGCGGCCTCAATCAAATGTATGGTTTAGCCTATGGCACACCGCCGGTGGTGAATGCCACGGGCGGCTTAGCAGACTCGGTAACAGACACCAACCTCATTAGCTTTAAAAATAAAACCGCCAACGGTTTTGTCATGAGTGAAGCCAGCTCAGCCAGCTTGCTCAGCGCCATCAAACAGGCCTTAAATGTCTATACCAACGATGCCGCGGCTTGGCGACAAATCCAGATAAACGGCATGTCACAGAACTTAAGCTGGGATAAAAGTGCCTTGGCGTATTTAGCCACTTACCAAGCTTTGCTCGAGGCCTAAAAAAGGGAGCCTAAGCTCCCTTTTTATTATTGCCATGACCGGAAATTACTCGTCCTGCTTATCTTCAAGCAATTGCGTTGTTGCTAACTCGCACTCAAGTTCCCAGCTCTTACCGTCCGCACCTTGAATATCAACGTCGGTAATTAATTTATCGCCTTCCATTTCCACTTCCGTCTCAACAACGGCGCCAGGATGCTTTTCTAATGCGGCTTTAACGCAAGCATTCATTTGATCATTGTGATGCAATACATCGGCAACCACCGGCCTACGGCCATAATCATTATCGCCCTCTTTTACCAGCGCAACCCCGACCGCCGCCAAAACCAAGAGCAAGCCCACTACCAGTATCTTTTTCATAAAATCCCCTCCTCGATAACATTGCATTAACAGGCATACGTTTAACGTACTGCTCAATTATGCAGACGGCAGGCTTAAGTCTTTTTGCGCTAAATCAATTCATGCCGTAATACCGATGTGTTTTTCCATGAAATGAGTACACAATGCTTAATTCAGACGGACACCTCTTGCCTATTATGGTGTCGAACACAAAAATGAGCCAGTCTCTACCCTAAAAGGAATAATCATGAAATCGTGTAAATTAAGCTGGTTGTTGGTCGCCATACTATCCATCATGGTGGCAGCTTTTTCCTACAAATTCACTGTGGGGGAAGTCCAGCCCTCGGATGATGGGCGATTGGCAGTTCAACTAAGCAATGACGAACGCAATGCCTTATTACTTGAAATGCGAACATGGCGACAAAATTCACAGGCTATGCTGGCCGCCGTGTCTTCACAAGACTTTGCTACCGTGGCCACTATAGCAAAATCATCTGGCATGGCCGCCGAAGCGGGAACGCCAGGTTCTTTGTTCAGAAAAATTCCGCTTGAAATGAAAAAAATAGGATTTGATACGCGGCAAAAATTTGATGAGATTGCCATTGATGCTGAAAAACTGAAAAATAGCCAACACACGATTAAGCAGATAAGCACAGCGATGAATAACTGTGTTGCCTGTCATGCAACTTACCGTTTCGTTGCATCAGATAAATGAGTCGCCCAGAGGGTGCACTTAAGTCTTTTTGTTCCACATCCATTTATGGCGTAATACTTGTGTGATAATTCCGATCAAAAGCCCCCTATCCAGCACCCAATTAAAGAAAGACTGATAAACAAATGACCACTGAACACCCACGCTTTCAACTTAACCGAAGTCTTGTCGTGATACGCTACAAGCAACCCTATATTGACTGGGTAAGAATAGCCGGCAATGCCCCCATGGCGCTCACCTTGGAGCAAGCTAATGATGATGGCGACTCTTTCCTCTTGCCTACGTACGAATCCAGCAGTGACCCTATTGATGATACCGAAGATGCAATTAAATGGGTGGGAAAACGCTGGCGTATGTTTTTTGAGCACCTATTGGCGTCATGGATTCTTGATGAAGCCGAATGGCCTAAAAAACGCAGCCTAAAAATGTTCAGGGAATGGTTTGATGTTGAATACAAATCCATCGTTTGGGACATGGCTACCGAACCTCTGATTATTGAGGAATGGCCCGATGAAATTGAGGATTTTGATGACGCCTTTTTGCTGCATTGAATAAGTACAAAATCAATTTTAGCAAAGGGCTAATTGGCCACCGCCCAACAGTGGGATCACCATGTAGTGCAGTCCCACAAAGTCCAGCTCTAGTGCTTTTAGCAAACCCGCTACCTGCTGCTTATCTGTTTCAATAATAAACTGTATGCGGCGTTGGCGGCCTGTCACTTGCTCAAGCAATGACATGGCGGATGAGCGTCGACCGTGCCCATAAGATTCCGTGGTGCTGAACCCTGAAATACGGTCATTTTCAAGCAGCCAATCCACTAAGCTCTCCTCAACTGCAGGCGATACAAATAACATGATTAAACATTGATCTGCATTGGCTTTACCGTCTTCCATCTGCACGCTCTCCGCCTGGTTCATTTCAGATTCCCTTTATTTGTTTCCACGCCAAATCGACGGTATAAAATAGGCAGCAGGATAAGTGTCAGCGTCGTCGCACTTATTAATCCGCCTATCACTACTATGGCCAATGGCCGCTGAATTTCGGAACCAGGCCCGCTAGCAAACAATAAAGGTAGTAAGCCGAAAGCGGCGATATTTGCCGTCATCATAACCGGACGTAATCGACGCTTCGCCCCTTCAACGACAACCTCACTCAGCGCCATGCCGTGCGCTAACAACTGATTAAAGTAAGAAACCATGACCACGCCATTTAATACAGCAATACCGAGCAAGGCAATAAAGCCCACCGATGCAGGGACGGATAAATATTCTCCCGACACCCACAAAGCAAATACCCCACCTATCATGGCAAATGGAATATTGGACAAAATGAGCAGTGATTGCCTGACCGAACGAAAGGTGGCAAATAACAACAAAAATATAAGCCCGAGTGCTATAGGCACGACTATGGCCAATCTTGCTGCAGCGCGTTGTTGATTTTCAAACTGACCGCCCCAGAGCATGGAGTAGCCTTCTGGAAACTTCATTTGTTGTTGCACGAGGTTTTTTGCTTGATCAACAAAGCCCACTAAATCACGCCCACGTACGTTAGCCACCACCACCACCATGCGCGCACCTTTTTCCCTATCCACTTTTACCGGACCTTCAACGCGCTCTAATTTGGCAAGCGCAGAGATCGGCACATTATTGCCATTGGGTAAGGTTAGCATGAGATTGGAGAAATCAGCCGGTGAAGCACGCAAGCCCTCAGACCCACGCAAGATAATGGGCGTGCGACGTAAGCCCTCTTGCACGATGCCAATTTGACGGCCTTCTAACTGGGTACGCAAGGCACTTTCTATTTCCGCCACATTAAAACCCAATCTTCCTGCTGCAAGTCGATCGATAGCCACACGCATATATTGCACACCGCTATTTTGCGTAGTGTAGACATCTTGTGCGCCTGGGATACCCTTCAGAATCTTTACCGTTTGCTGTGCCATTTCATCAAGCTTGGCTAAGTCGGCCCCAAAAATTTTAATCGCCAGATCACCGCGAACACCCAATATCATTTCGTTAACGCGCATTTCTATAGGCTGGGTAAACGCATAGCTAATGCCGGGAATCTCGTCCAAAACCTTGCGTAACTCATCACTTAAGGCCTCTTTGCTTTCCATGCGCCATTCATCTCTTGGCTTAAGCACTAGAAAATTATCCGTTTGATTCAAACCCATAGGATCTAAACCAAGTTCATCGGAACCCACGCGTGACACAACGCCTTTCACTTCCGGCACTTTGGCCATAATGCTACGTTGTATGGTTTGATCAAGCTCCAAGCTTTTATCTAAATTAATGGATGGCAGTTTTTCGACTTGCATAATCACGTCACCCTCATCCATCACAGGCATAAAGGTTTTACCAATTTGCAAATAAACGAGTGCGGTCAATGCCAAAACAATGAGTGCCGCCATCACTATGATGCGCGTATGGGCCAATGACCAGCGCAATATCGGCTCATACACTTTAAGCGACTTACGCACTATCCAAGGTTCTTCATGGCTCACCTCTTTCAACATAAAAGAGGCCAGTACGGGAATAACCGTAAGCGAAAGCAATAAGGATCCACTTAATGCGAACACCACAGTCAGTGCTACCGGGCTAAATAGCTTACCTTCCAAGCCTTGCAGCGTAAGCAATGGCAAAAATACGGTAATGATAATAAGCATGCCTGAAGCAACGGGGATGCTGACCTCTCTCACCGCCCGATAAATAAGATGCAGCCTTGGCAGCTTGCTGTCTTTGCCGCGAGCCAAATACGACACGATATTCTCAACCACCACCACAGCACCATCCACCAACATCCCGATAGCAATCGACAAACCACCCAAGCTCATTAAATTTGCAGACATCCCAAACTGAGCCATCAAAATAAAAGTAAGCAGGGCTGCCAACGGCAAGGCTAAAGCCACGGCCAATGCGGCGCGTAAATTACCTAAAAATAAAACAAGCAGCACTAGCACCAATACCGTGGCTTCGAACAAGGCATTGGTCACGGTACTCACTGCGCGCTCAACAAGATTACCTCGGTCATAAAAGACTTGAACACTGACACCTGCAGGCAAAGTTTTCTGAATTTCAATTAATTTAGCCCGTACATTTTTAACCACTTGCTGCGCATTTGCGCCACGCAAACCCAATACCAAGCCTTCAACCGCTTCACTCTTGCCATCTTTGCTCACTGCGCCATAGCGTGTTAATGCACCCATCTTAACTTCGGCAACATCGCCAACACGCACGGGCATGCCTTGTGTAGCGCGTATTACCGTATTGCGCACGTCATCCATGGTCTGAAACTTACCTTCAGAGCGCACCAACAATGATTCCTCACCGTCACTTAAACGACCCGCACCGTCATTGTGATTGTTCAGTTCAAGGGCAGTTTGCAAATCGGCTAAAGTAACCCCTCGCGCATAAAGGTGGGCATTGTCTGGCACGACCTCAAAACTACGCACCATCCCACCCAGCGAATTCACATCAGCCACGCCATTGACCGTGCGCAGTGCTGGCCGAATGACCCAGTCCAGCAGTCCACGCCTTTGCTCTATACTTAAGCCGTCTCCTTCTACGGTAAACATAAACATCTCACCCAAAGGGGTGGTCATGGGGGCGATGCCGCCATTAATATCCGCTGGCAGATTGTTCCAAATCGCATTTAATCTTTCCGCAACCTGTTGCCTAGCCCAGTAAATATCCGTGCCATCGGCAAAGTCCACGGTAATGTCCGTAAGTGCATATTTGGCTACTGCCCTCAGCATGGTTTGCTTAGGAATACCCAACATCTCGACTTCAATGGGAGCGGTAATGCGTGCCTCGACCTCTTCTGGGGTCATCCCCGGCGCTTTAATGATGATTTTAACTTGCGTAGTAGAAACATCCGGAAAGGCATCTATCGGCAACTCTTTAAAAGAGTAAGCGCCTGCTGCGATAAGCAGCACCGTGAGTAGCAACACCAATAAGCGCTGCGTAAGAGCAAACTGAATAAGTTTATTAAGCATACAAAAACTCGCTAGATTAAAATACCGTTCAAAGCTTATTGTGCAAGACTGCTATACCAAGCAGCCTTAATGGTAGCCGTTCCCCTCACCGCCACTTTTTCTTTGCCAGTCAAGCCGCCACGAATAATGACTTGTTCGGCCTGTTCGCTCACCACGATTACCGGTGTCGCAATAAATCCTTTGGCCGCTTGCACAAAAACATAGCCATTCTTGCCATTTCGAACCAATGAAGTTTTTGGCACCGCATAGTGTGTTGCATCCCCCTCACCAAGCAACTCCACCTCCACAAACTGCCCTGGCGAAAGCTTATCCACCCCCACTGTAATTTCTGCCCGTAAATGTACCGTTTGGTCGTTACGATTCACACTGCGGATGATGGTCGTAATCTTGCCTGAAGCTTGATATTTTGGGATGTTCACGCTCATGCCTTGCTTAACAAAGTGTAGAATATCAAGCGGCGCATGAATCTCCAGCCACAACGGCTTGAGTCTGGCAATGCGATAAATAGGCATGCTTACGTCTACCCGCTGACCAACAGCCGCCATCTGCTCTATCACGACACCATCTATCGGTGAGCTCAACATTAAACCACTGCTTAGCTCGCCATGCATTTCCAGTTTCGAAATTGCGCCGTCCCCCATGCCAGCCATGCTGAGCGCTTGCCTGCGTTGTTTTACTTCAACGGACAGTTCTTGATGCCCACTTTCAGTGCTTAACACGCGCCGTTCAGCAATAATGCCGTCTTTATATAACTCACGATCGCGATCAAGCATATTCTTGCTCAACTGGTGCTGCGTTCTGCCACGAAGGTAATCGCGCTGAAGCGCTACCAGTTCAGCACTATGGATACGCCCTATCGTCTGACCGCGCTTTACTGATTGTCCGGCTGTCACATAAAGCGCATCCACCAGACCACTTTGCGGCGTGCTCACAACATGCTCTTGGTCAACGGGAATCACTATCTCCCCTGGCAATTGCTTGCTCATGACTGGGCTGGCCGCAACTAGAGATGTCACCGTAATGCCTAGCGTTTGCATCTGCTGAGCATTAATGGCGACAAGGTCATTGGCACTGGCTATCGACGCCTGGCAAAGCATTAAAGCGGTTAAGGAAATGGGGATGATTTTTTTCAAGGCAAAACTCCAATGGCTTGGTTATATCGAGCAATATTCCATTGCTGTTGTGTGCGTAAACTTGTCAGTGCACGCTCTGCCTCATAAGCGACGGATTGGCTACGTAACAAACTCACAAGATCGGATTCTCCTAAAGAAAATGACTTTCTAGCTAACTGCAATCCGTCTTGCGATAACTTGTGCTGTTGTTCCACAAGAATAAGTTGAGCACTGATGGTCTCTAAATTATGTTTGGCTTCATGGAATGCGCTTACAAGCAACAAACGGCGGCGCTCGCGCTCGCTCATGGCTTGCGCAATCTCCATCTCTGCGCTTGCCAGCATGGGTGCCGATCGCACTTGTGCATCCAGCGGAACGCGAATGGATACGCCTACGCTGTCGTTATAGAGCTGGTCAAAAGCACCACGCTCACGCCTGGCATTAATTAACACTTGCGGGTTCTCACGTCTTTCGATTCGCACTAGATCACGCTGCCCATTAGCCACTTCAGTTTTTGAATTGGCTTCAACCAACCAAGGGTGAGTATCATCAATGTTTTCTTTTGCGTTGAGCGTCTCTGCAAAAGACTGCGGTAGCTCTTTCAAACCAGTCAGCATCCAATAACGGTGCTCAGCATGCTGTAACTCCGCTTTAACGCGCAATAAAATGGTGTTGGTCCCCAAGGTGATATTTTTGGCCATCATCACGTCTGTTTTAGCCAATTCGCCAGCCTGCCAACGCTTTTCCACATCCCCTTGTAATGCTTGAGCGGTTTGATATTGCGATTCGGCTAATGCCACATCACCGTCTAACATGCCTATGCTCCAAAGCGCATCGCGCACTTGCCCAGCGATGTCTAAAGCCAAGTTATTACGCGATGATTCCAGTTCATTTTTAACGCCACGCGCCATCGTTTCTCGAGCCGCGCGTTGATCTGGCATCCAGACAGGCAACTCAAGACCAACTTCCCACTGATTGAGATTACGGTTACTGCCCACCACATCGTTTTGATGCCCAAAAATAACAGCCGGGGCGGCTGGCAATAAGCCACTGGCCTGCAGATTCCTAGCCTCGACCACGCCCGAACTCGCCTTGAACACCCGTTGCTTTGGATGATGCGCAACCGCCTGACTCACCACGTCAGACAGAGACAGTTTTTGATTGCGCTCCAACTTAAACGATTCGTCTGCTGGACTGGTGATTGGCAATAAAAGTAAAAGGGTTAAAACTAAGGAATGAGGAGCTCGCATGATGATACAGCCAAAAAATAACATTATTTATTCTCGAATAATTCGCATCATGGCCACCTGCCACGAATAATGCACGCATTCTATTAAATCATTCTTAAGTGAACCTTAAGCGTTTTGAAGCGCTATTTAACAATAAAATGCTCGCGGTAGTACTTCAATTCATCTATCGATTCGTAAATATCGGCTAAAGCCTCGTGCTTGCTGGTTTTTTTAAAGCCCGCATAAATCGCTGGCTTCCAACGTCTGGCCAACTCTTTAAATACACTGACATCCAAATTACGGTAATGGAAATACTTTTCCAAATCCGGCATATAGCGCGCCATAAAGCGACGGTCTTGGCAAATCGAGTTGCCGCACATGGGCGATTTACCGGCCGGCACCCACTCTTTTAAAAAGGCCAACATCTGCAAACTGGCTTGTTCTTCGTCTAAGCTGGACTCTTTAACTTTCTGGATCAAACCGGAACGGCCGTGCGTGCCCTTATTCCAAGCATCCATGCCGTCCAACACCGCATCACTCTGATGCACGACCAGCACCGGCGACTCAGCCAAGACATTTAATTCGGCGTCGGTGACCACCACGGCCAATTCTAGAATACGGTCAGAATCGGGCAATAAGCCACTCATCTCCATATCCAGCCAAATTAAATTGTTCTGATTGGTGCTATTAGTCAATTCCGCCATCATGATTTCCATTAAAATTAAGGTTTTTAAATAACTGCCGTGAACCATCGCATCGATAATGCTTCACAATGTGCACATATTAACTGAACTTAACTTAACCATGCCTTTTACCCTTATTTTTATTAGCCTACTAACGGCTTCCATCTTAATGCGCCTATGGCTTGCCGGCAGACACATTCGCCATGTGCAACAACACCGAAATCAAGTGCCAGCAGCTTTCAGCGCCACCATCGCACTGGATGCGCATCAAAAAGCAGCTGACTACACGACGGCTAAAGCAAAATTAAGCTTATCCGAGGGTTTGCTACAAGCCCTGCTGCTAGTCGCCTTCACCTTGGGTGGTGGCCTGCAATTAATAGACCTCTACTGGCGCGATATTTTAGCCGAACCAGCCATCCTACGCGGGGCGTTGGTCATTTGCAGTGCTATGCTGATCAGCAGCTTGATCGATTTACCCTTTGATTATTACAAAACTTTTGTCATCGACGAAAATTTAGGTTATAATAAGATGACTTATTCCATGTTCTTAAAGGATTTGATTAAACACAGCTTGCTGGGCCTAGCCTTAGGTGGGCCGATTTTATTATTGGCCTTATGGCTAATGCAAGGCGCGGGAGAGTATTGGTGGCTGTATTTATGGTTGGTCTGGAGCGCGTTTAACTTAATCATGCTGGCCGTCTACCCCACATTTATTGCCCCCTTGTTTAATAAATTCAGCCCCCTGACAGATCTCAGCCTAAAACAGCGCATTGAATCCCTGTTAACTAAATGTGGCTTTAAATCACAAGGCTTGTTTGTCATGGACGGTTCGTCTCGCAGCAGTCATGGCAACGCCTATTTCACCGGCTTTGGCGCTTCAAAACGGGTGGTGTTTTTTGACACTTTATTAGCACGCTTAAACGCCGATGAAATAGAAGCGGTGCTGGCCCATGAACTGGGGCATTTTAAGCATCATCACGTGATGAAACGCATCGCCATGCTGTTTTCCATGAGCTTTTTAGGTTTAGCCTTACTCGGCTGGTTGATGCAACAACCGTGGTTTTATAGCGGCCTGGGCGTTGAGATGGCTAGCACCTACATGGCTTTAATGCTGTTTTTGCTCATCTCACCGGTGTTTTTATTTTTACTACGGCCCTTTATGGCCAGCTATTCACGTAAAAACGAATTTGAGGCCGATGCTTATGCGGCCAAACAAGCCCAAGCAAAAGATTTGATTAGCGCCTTGGTCAAGCTTTATCGAGACAACGCTTCCACCCTGACCCCGGACCCACTGCATTCGGCATTTTATGACTCGCATCCGCCGGCCAGCATACGGATTTCCAAATTGTCAGCGTATACTGGCTAGCATAGCCTTAAGCTCAATTCCTCGCCGCCCAACAATTTGTCCAATTTAAGCACCCCACAGTCTGCCTTCATTGCGCCTTTACAAGGCACGGTAGTGGCTGCCTATGGCAAACGTTTTCAAGTTGAATTGGCGGATAGGCAAACCATCAGCTGCGTGACCCGGGGCAAAAAAACCGATTTAGCCTGTGGTGACAGGGTAAACTTGCAGCTAACCGATAGGCACGAAGGGGTGATAGACAGCACTTTGCCGCGCACGAGCTTGCTCTACCGCAGCAATGCCTACAAAAGCAAACTACTGGCGGCCAATGTCACGCAAATCATCATCGTGCTGGCTACCCAGCCCAGCTTTTATGAGGCTTTATTAAATCGCTGCCTGATTGCCGCCGAGGCGGCCCATATTAAGCCGCTCATCTTGCTTAATAAATGCGATCTGGCTGACAACGCGCAAGCCAAACAAAAACTAGCTTTGTACAGTGGCCTGGGCTATCCCGTGCTGGCTTTATCAGCCAAAGAAGACATTGCCAGCTTAAGACCTTATCTGCAAGGCCAGGCCAGCATTTTAGTCGGCCAATCCGGCATGGGTAAATCCACCATCATCAATGCCTTATTGCCTGACGCTGCCGTGCGCACCAGGGAAGTCAGCTTGAGTTTGGACAGCGGCAAACACACCACCACCGCAGCGCATTTATACCACTTAGATGCGCACAGCCATTTAATCGACTCCCCTGGCCTGCAAGAATTTGGCTTGCACCACTTGAGCACAGACGAATTGGAACACGCCTTCATTGAATTTAGGCCGCACTTAGGCAAATGCCGATTCAACAACTGCAAGCACTTGCAAGAGCCCGATTGCGCGATTAAACAAGCCTTAACTAAGGGTCAAATCAGCCCGGAAAGGCTGGCGATTTACCAACTGCTACGCGCTGAAATCGAGCATTAGCCTAGCCGACTTAAGCCAATCCATAAAAAGCGCAGTTGGCGTATAATCTCGCTATTCATTTTTCAAGTAGCCCCTCATGCAAATTACCACCCGCCTAGAATTTGACGCCGGCCACCGTATTCCTAGCCATAAAAGTCAATGTAAAAACTTGCATGGCCATCGCTACGCCATTGAAATCACCTTATCCGGCGACATCATTAGCCAGCCCGACGCTTCCGACAACGGCATGGTCATGGATTTTTCCGAGGTGAAAGCCATCGCTAAAACGGCCGTAGTGGACGTTTGGGACCATGCTTTTTTGGTGTATCAGCACGACGCGGAAGTGCTGAATTTTTTGAACAGCTTAAGCCAGCACAAAACCGTCATTTTCCCCACGGTGCCGACGGCGGAAAACATGGCCAACGAGGCGTTTCGGATACTCAAAAGCCGCTACCTAGACAGTTATGGCACGCATTTAACATTGGAAAAAGTGCGCTTGTATGAAACGCCTAACAACTGGGCAGACGCCTTAGGCTAATTCTTCACCACGCTCGGCGTAATGCTTGGCTACCCAGTGGCGGTATTCGCCGCTGGTCACATTGTTCACCCAAGCCTGATTGTCCAAATACCAATTCACCGTTTTCTCTATGCCCGACTCAAAGCTTTCTTCAGGCTTCCAGCCCAATTGTTGGTGAATCTTGCTGGCGTCTATCGCGTAGCGCTGATCATGGCCTAATCGGTCTTCTACGAAAGTGATTTGCTCGGCATAGGATTTGCCGTCTGGCCGCGGTTTTTTTGCGTCTAAAATGCGGCATAAGGTTTCGACCACGGCGATATTCGGCTTCTCGTTCCAGCCACCAACGTTATAAACCTCACCCACTTGCCCCGCTTGTAACACCCGGCGTATGGCCGCGCAGTGGTCGGTGACATACAGCCAATCACGCACCTGTTGCCCAGTACCGTAAATGGGCAAAGCTTTGCCAGTCAAGGCATTGTGTATCACCAGTGGGATCAACTTCTCAGGACAATGATGGGGGCCGTAATTATTAGAGCAATTGGTGGTGAGCGTAGGCAAGCCATAGGTATGGTGGTAAGCCCGCACCAAATGATCCGAGGCCGCTTTGGATGCGGAATAAGGGCTATTGGGCGCGTAGGCATGGGTCTCGGTAAACGCCGGGGCGCTGGCCGTTAAGGAGCCGTACACTTCGTCGGTGGACACGTGTAAAAATCGGAAGTCCCGCCGCTGCGCATGGTTTAATTGAGACCAATAGGCACGTACCGCTTCTAATAAATGAAAGGTGCCCAGCACATTGGTCTGAATGAAATCTTCTGGCCCATGTATGGATCTATCCACATGGCTTTCAGCGGCAAAATTGACGATGGCTGCAGGCTGGTGCTTGATCAGCAACTCCGCCAACAAGGCTTGATCAGCAATATCGCCATGCACAAACACATGCTGCGGATTGTGCTGCACCGTGGTCAAATTATCTAAATTGCCGGCGTAGGTCAGTTTATCTAGATTAATCACCGTGCCTAGGCCTAATTTTAGCCATTCCAGCACAAAATTAGCGCCTATAAAACCCGCCCCACCGGTTACCAAAATGGTTTTATTCATGCCCAGTTTCCTTACTTTCCAACATTGCCGGCGAGGCCAGCGTGGTCCACAAACAATTGCCCGCTTTAGCTAACGCGCCCAGGTAAGCCGTATGCACCTCAAGCTCCGCTGAATCAGCCAATCTCACCAAGGAGGCATGGTTTAATTTAGGCCTAAGTTCACTGGCATGGCTTAGAGCGGGTTTATCCATGCCTATCATGAGGCTTTCTTGACCGCGGGTCATGGCCATGTATACGTCAGCCAGCAATTCCGCGTCCAGAAGTGCGCCATGCAAAGTACGTTTTGAATTATCAATAGCGAAATGCCGACACAAGGCATCCAAGCTATTGCGCTGACCAGGACGCATGTCTTTGGCTAGTTTAAGGGTGTCGGTAATCTTGGCCACTACGCTTTCTAAGGGTTTTTGCTCGATCAAACCCAGTTCGCAATTCAAGAAACCCACATCAAATGGCGCGTTATGCATAATCAATTCGGCGTCGGCAATAAACTCCAGCAACTCGCCCACGATGTCGGGAAAGCGCAGTTTATCTTGTAAAAACTCCAGCGAAATGCCGTGCACCTCTTGTGCGCCCTGATCTATTTCCCTATCGGGATTTAAATAATAATGAAAATGCTGCTTGGTTAAGCGACGGTTAACCACCTCCACGGCGGCAATTTCAATGATTCTATGGCCTTGCGCCGGGTATAAGCCTGTGGTTTCCGTATCTAAGAAGATTTGCCGCATGCTGCCCCTGCCTCTAACAAAATTTGCTCCACACCCTTATTGGCCAAGCTGTCTGCGCGCTCATTACCGACGTTACCGGCATGGCCTTTTACCCATATCCATTGCACCGTATGTTGCTGCGCCAAACCGTCTAACACTCGCCACAAGTCATCATTTTTAACCGGCTTTTTATCTGCGGTACGCCAGTTTCTGGCTTTCCAGCCGACTATCCACTCGGAAATGCCTTTTTGCACGTACACCGAATCCGTGTACACCTTGGCATGGCAACTGCGGTTCAAGGCCTCCAAAGCCCGAATCACGGCGGTCAACTCCATGCGATTGTTGGTGGTCAACAAATCGCCACCAAACAATTCTTTTTCCTGGCCGGCGTAGCGTATCCAAGCTCCCCAACCGCCTGGGCCTGGATTGCCCTTGCAAGCGCCGTCTGCATATATTTCCACTTCTTTAGTCATGCTCATGTTCTTAGTATTGCTTTCTTATTTTTCACGCGATTTAGATTGCCTGGTATTGGTTTTAGGGCTGACTGAAAGTAAATTGGCCTTGGCCGATTGCTTCCAATTTGGCTTAATCGGCATCATACCAACAACGCGCTTTTTTGCGACCACAAAATACACACCGCCCCCACCTGAAAACCCATGCCGCGCCAGTTTATCCATAAAGGCGAAACGTTTATGCCAAGCCAAATTCTCAATCGGCGGCACATGGCAACAGCTTTGCACTACCACCACCTCAAACCCCAACATCACCAACCAATCTTTTAAACGGTTTAAAGCAATAAAATCCCCATACCAAGGGTAATCTAAGGGTTTGTAAAACAGTTTTTTTAAAGCAGCACAAACGCCCCAAGTACTCATGGGATTGAACCCAGAAATAATGAGGTGGCCTTCTGGCATCATCACCCTAGCGGCTTCGCGTAAAGTTTGGTGCGGGCGCTCACTGAATTCCAATCGATGCGGAAGCAGCAATAGGTCCACACTCATTGCAGCAAAGGGTAAAAAATCATCGCAACACGCCAGATCAGGTGGCAACACGGGCTTGGTTAAGCAGGCATTGCTGGGCGCCGCCACCTTGTAACGATGGGCTATGCGTGAGTTGCTAAGCAAATCCATTTGCAGACTGCCGATTTGCACGGCATTAAAGCCAAACAAATCGCACACCGCTTGATCGTACAACAACTGCTCTTGGGCCTGCAAATACTGACCTACAGTCGAATCAAAGCGGTCCTTGGGCTGCGCGCTGGCTATTGACATTTTATCGGGTAAACCAAATGATAGGCGGTATGCATCATAATCTGCAAATTATACCCATTCCTGCCTTTAAGGATAACTATATCTGGCTTATGCATAATGGTCAGCAAGCGGTCGTAATAGATCCAGGCGACGCTCTGCCTGTCATGGAGACGCTGACACAGTTAAAACTCAATCTGCATAGCCTACTCATCACCCACCATCATCAAGATCATATTGCTGGCGTGGAAAGCTTACTACAGGCTTATCCTAAAATAGAAATTTACGCACCAAAATTAGAGCACTATGATTTTAAGCACCACCCTGTTTGCGAAGCCGACGTGATTAACCTGCCGCCCTTAGACCTTAGCTTTACCGTCATGGCATTGCCAGGGCACACGCTGGGCCATGTCGCGTATTACGCAGAAAACAGTCGGGCCGGCAATCTGCTGTTTTGCGGCGACACTTTATTCGGCGCCGGTTGCGGGCGTTTGTTTGAAGGTACAGCGGCACAAATGTACGACTCCTTACAGAAACTCGCCGCCTTAGCCCCCAGCGCTCAGGTCTATTGCAGCCATGAATACACCTTGCGCAACATCGAATTTGCCATCACGTTGGAGCCAGGCAATCGGGCACTGCAGGCGCGCAGGCAGCAAACCCAAGAACTGCGGCAACGTGGGCAACCCAGTCTACCCTCCACCATCGCACTCGAACTCATGACCAATCCATTCTTGCGCTGCCATACCGAAGAAATTCGAGTCGCCAGCCAGCTAAACGACACCAAGCCGCTGGCCGTATTTAGCCGAATAAGAGAATTAAGAAACCTATATTAATCATAAAGATATTATGATAATTTAAAGTGATTATTAAATATATATAACTTGACTTTGCTGGCATTATTTTTTAACATGCTCATCTTAAATCCAGCGCAGATTAAGTGTGCTGCCAGCCCACCCACTTAGCCTAAGCCCTCATTGACTAAACTTTCAATCCAATTCATCCCTTGCCTCATTTTAGCCAGCAGCGCCTATTTATTGGGGGCGGTCGCTCATGCTGAATCCAATGTTGTTGGCGAGGAAATCACCATTTCTGCTGAAGAGCTAATAAAGCCTAACAACAAAGACCTTAACGCCATTGATAATGGACCGACAAAAAAAGTCCCTAGCAACAACGTCAGCATAACGCCAGATCCCTTGCACCCCGCCACGGACGAGCCTGCTGCCATTATCGTTATTAATAGCGAGGATTTGTGGCAACGCATTAAAGAAGGTTATGCTATGCCGGATTCCACATCCAAGCTGGTTGCCAATCACGAACAATGGTATAGCACACGCCCAGACTACATCAGGCGCATGGTGGAACGCAGTCAAAAGTATTTATTTCACATCGTAGAAGAGGTGGGAAAACGCGGCATGCCCACAGAAATTGCTTTATTGCCCATGATAGAGAGCGCCTACAATCCACAAGCTTATTCCAGAAGCAAGGCTTCCGGCATTTGGCAATTCATCCCTTCGACCGGCAAGCACTTCGGATTGCAGCAAAACTGGTGGATAGACAACAGGCGTAACGTCATCGTCGCCACCGATGCGGCCCTGACCTATTTGCAAAAACTGCACGGCATGTTTGGCTCTTGGGATTTGGCGCTGGCCGCCTACAACGCTGGCGAAGGCACGGTAGGTCGAGCGATAGAGCGCAATCGCAGATTGGGCTTGGGCACGGATTACGAAAGTTTAAATTTACCGCCTGAAACTAGAAACTACGTACCCAAGCTACAAGCCGTCAAAAATATCATGACCAATCCTGGCAAATACGGTTTAAAAATACAAACCATAGCCAATACCGCCTACTTCACTCGCGTTGCCGCCCCCGCGCAAATCGACGCGCATTTGGCCGCCAAATTAGCCCAAATCAGCGACGAAGAATTTTTAGCGCTCAACCCTAGCAACAACAGGCCGCTCATAGACAATAATGATGAAAAGCATGAATTGCTATTGCCCATTCTGGCCGCGCAAACGTTTAGAGACAATTTAGCCAACTACAATAAACCGCTGGTAAGCTGGAAAACTTATTTGGCCAAACGTGGCGAACGCATGGAAAAAATTGCGGCGAAATTTGGCATCCAACTGGCCAAATTGCGTAATGTTAACAACCTGCCCAGTCAAAATAAGATAAAAAAATCGTCCACCATACTGGTGCCCAACGGCAACACCACCGACTTTATTCCCAATAGCGCCACATTAAAACCCGTGGAAAGTCATGACGGCAGCGGCAGCAAGCCAAGCGCCGTCGCTCTTGCGGAGACAGCAGACAGCAACATCCCCTTGGAAGCCAATGCCGCAGAAAAAAATGCGGCTTACCCTAAGGAGGAAATCGCCGCGGCAAAACCAAGCCAGGTCAGCCATTTGGTTAAACCGGGTGAGACCCTTTTTGCCATCGCCAGGCAGTACCATGTCAGCACAGAAGAGATCCTGCAAGCCAACGCCTTAGCCAGCCCAGACCTTAAAGTTGGGCAATTATTGGCCATATACGGCACGGCAACGGAAGCGGGGCCTGCCGAAAAAGCCAGCCCTAAGACAAATATAAAAGCGAAGAAACACAAAAGCAAAGC
>SXGT01464084.1_pt1 | contig 27287 bp, 20 predicted proteins | sample 3176221 | NCBI WGS metagenome assembly SXGT01 (sample SAMN11356862, study PRJNA531348) | freshwater metagenome | isolation source: freshwater sample F1-120 | place: China: Fuxian Lake, Yuxi | collected 2017-12-25
GACCGCACGCATCGACGTGCCGAGACGAACCTGCGACACCATTCCGCGACGAACATTCTCCACCGACTTTTTGAACCATCTCCATTGCCCTTGAAAGACTCTCCTTCTACCACTGACTCCCGTTGACTGACACGCGGGTGACTACCTTTGACTGACACTTGGCCCATTAGGATTTGAAAAGCCCTGAAGGGGCGCGACTCATTGTGTCACGCCCCTTTGGGGCTTATGGGCTTGAAAACGACCCGTTTCCCAGGGCTGCGCCCTGGGCTTTCGAGTCTCGCCCCCTTCGGGGCTTTGAACTGCGCAAATTCAAAAAGCGTCAGCGAGGGCGAACGCTTCGGGTGTCTTTCCTTTTGTCATTGAGGTTTTTGAATGATCTGCATTCTGTGAAGCGTTCGCCCTCGCTGACGCTTCGTGTGAATTCAGGCGTGTGGTTTGGCGATGGTCCAGCGATTGGGTTTCCATTTGGAAACAGCCCACCAAGTCAGCAGTCTTTGTTGGGCCAGCCAGGTGGCTCCGAGAACGATTGCTCCGCCAGCCGCGATGGCGACGATGCGGCTCCAGCCGGGTGTCAACGACACTCTTGACCAGACGACGTAGGAGTAACCCAACAACACCACCAGCGGCGCGAGTTGTGGCCCCGCCATGTCCATCAGCAGGCGGCGCGGCTCGAACCCCAACTTCTTGGTCGCGTACGGCAGTAGGATTCCCAACTCAATGAAATACAGCGGGATCATGGTCCCCAGTGCGACGCCGACTAGTCCCATGCTGTAAATCAGAGACAGGCTCAGCGCGAAGTTCGCGATGGCTTCGATGACGTAAATGACCGACGGACGACGCACGTCACCCATTCCGAACAGCACGCTCGTCACGACCTTCATGGGGGTGCCGACCAGTTGGCCGGCCAGCAACAGCAGCAGAATGGTTTGGCTCTGCGGATAGGCCTTGTGGACCCAAGTGGCCATGAGCATTGGGCCAAAGAAGCTCGCACCGATGAAGAAGCCCATCACCAGCATCCAAGCCAAGCCGGCCGCACGAACCGTCAGGTCACGCAGTTCGGCGGCGTTGCCCTGAGCGTGCAGTTCACCGGCTCGCGGCAGGCAGACGCTCGCGATGCACTGCAATGGCTTGCTGATGTACTGGCACAGCCGCTGAGCGACGTAGTAGGGCACGATCGCCTCGGTTCCCAGCACGCAGCCGATGACGATGCAGTCGGTGGATTCAATCAGCTTGGTCGCGACGACCTCCAGAAATGCGAACGCACTGAAGTTGAAGCACTCGTGCAATGTTTGTCGGCTGACGAGATGCGGGCCGATTCTCAACGTCGGAACCAATCGAAAAGCACAGCAGACGTAGCCGAGATTCTCGGCCAACGTTGTCGCCAGGAAGATCACCGCCAGCAGCAGCAGGCCCCACTCTTTTTGCAGCATCACCAACGTCAGCACGAAGCGCACGACACCGCTACCGAGGACGAACGCACGCTCCAACTCAAACCGCTGCAAGCCGACCAGGACTCCGCCGAACACACTGCCGATGATCGAGACCGCGACGTTCAGGCCGAGAATCAGAATCACCCAGCGCAGTTCCGTGACCGACACGCCACTGTTGGGCCACAACACCGGCACGAGCCACGCCAGCACTCCGGCAATCACCAGTGCGACAACACTCATCACGAGGTAGACCGCCCCGATGGCGTTGACCACACGATTGACTTGCTCGGTGTCCCCCTTCGCGTGATGCGCCGCGACGTACCGGCTGATCGTCGGCCCCAGGCCGAGGCTGAGCAGTCCCGAATAGCCCGCGATCGCGCTGATGAAGACCCAGGTGCCGTACAGCGAATCTCCGAGAACGCCCAAGACCAGCGGCATCAGGACGAGCGCCAACATCATCCCCAGCACATGGTCGCTCCATGTGGCCAGCAGGTTGATCGTGAATCGCTTGCGAAGTCCCATTGCCTCAAATCCTCGAAGCCACCAACACAAACACATTGAACGCCAGAAACACTGCCGCGCTGCACACGGACAGTTGAACGAGGTGCCTGCGATCCCAAGTCGCCAATAGCCGCCGCGGTTGCAGATGTGCTCCCGCGAGATTCGCGTAGGCCACTTGAGTCCCCAGCATCAGGTACGTCGAAACGACATACGCTCGCGACAGCGATTGCAGTCCCAGCGTCCAGCCCACCAGCATCGCGACGACGAATGGATACAGCCGGCTCAGTTCGGGATGCTGAAACTCGCCCTGCACGTTTCTCAAACGGAACAGCGAGAGTGCCGGGAAGAAGAAGCAGCCCAGAAACAGTGTGCCGCCGAACAGTCCCAGTTCGACGTAGGCATGCACGAATGAATTGTGAGCCACCAGCCCCGCCCAATCGGCGTACGTTCCTTGTCCGATTCCGAACAACAACCACGGTGACCGGAGTGCTGCCAGGCCTTCGCGCCACAGGGTGATTCGTTCGTGACCAGTTCCCCCTTCGGAGAGGCCGAGACCCGTTTGCCGGCCGGCCATCAAGGGGAGGGCACCCAGGCACAGCAATCCCGCGGCGATCGCCACTTTGCGGCCGTAACGGCTGATGGCGATCGCCAACATCGCTCCCGCCGCCGCCAGCAGACCGCCGCGCGACCGAGTACAGAGCAAACCGGTCAGCAGTAATGCCAGCGGTCCCAGCGACGCGAATCGCAGCGGGCCGAGCGATCGGTCCCACAGGATCGACCCCCAGATGACTCCCGAAAAAACAATCAATAGCGAGAGATCATTCGGGTCTTGAAAGATGCCGGTGCCGCGCATCCGCGACACGCGCGCGAGTTGATTCGCGTCGGTCACGCCGTCCACGTCGGAGATGTGCGTGATGAATTCAAAATCCACGAGGCCCTGAAAATCCAGCACGCACATCGTGACGGTGATCGTCGCCGTGACCGCGACGACTGCCAGAAGCGTCTTGAGTCGAGACACCGTGTCTGTCTGCGAGACGATCAATCCGAACAACAACAGCACCTTGAGGAAGTCGATCGAGCCTTCCTTCACGCCATGCAGATAGAAGCGTTGGAGATGCGAGAGCGCGATTGCGATCAGAACTCCGATCACGCACAGCATCGCCGGTTGTTGAGTCAGATGTCGCCACTCGAAGTGTCGCTTCAGGCCGGCGGCTCCGCAGAGCAATGCTCCCACGATGAGTGACTCGTAAATCGGGATGACATCCAACGCGGGGAACAGCTCGGCGGGTCGCAGAATCATCACCGCGCAGACCCCCAGCAGCAGCAGAAATGCCAACTGCGAGACGGCGGGACGATTCCAGGACCGGATCATGAGACGATGTCCTTCAGGCACGCGGAGCGTGTCCTCCGCGCAACGGTGGTTGTTCTGCGGAAACATAGGTCGCAGATCTTCCCCGGCGGTCGAATTGAGAACTGGCCTGACAGCCCATCCGCTGGGGGCTCGCCTGATCCGCGCAATCGTTGCAACCCGACCTCGTCCGATCGGTTCGATGTTTTGCAAATCTGTAGCCCAGGTCCTTGTGGCCTGGAGGATTCGTCCGAAACGCAGGATCATCCGACCCATAAGGGGTCGGGCGACATTCCGCTCCGCTTCAACCACCCGATTTGAGAAAGGCTCGCCAATGTCACGACGTCTGCTGGTGTTTGGTCTGATTGTGCTTGCGGTTTCTGGTGCCGGATTGGTTCTCGCGGCCGAGCCATCCAAGCCATCGCCCAGTGAGCGGATTGAGTTCGCACCGGCCGATTGGCCGTGGTGGCGCGGTCCCAATCGCAACGGAATCGCGTCGGCCGATCAGAAGCCGCCGGTCAAATGGAGCGACACTGAAAACGTGCGCTGGCAAAGCCCGATTCCAGGACGAGGTCACAGTTCCCCCACGGTCGTCGGCGGTCAAGTATTCCTGGCGACCGCTGAGCACGACCGCGAGGTGCAATCTGTGCTCTGCTTCGATCGCTCGACCGGCAAGAAACTCTGGCAGACTGAGATTCATCAGGGCGCCTTTGAACCGGTGGTCAAGAAAGGGAACTCGAAAAGTTCCTTGGCATCATCGACGGTGGCCTGCGATGGGCAGCGGCTCTTCATCAACTTTCTGCACGACGGAGCGGTCTACACGACCGCTTTGAGCCGCGACGGCAAACTGCTCTGGCAGACGAAGATCACCGACTACGTTTTGCATCAGGGTTTCGGCTCGTCACCGGCGATTTATCAGTCGCTGGTGATCGTCTCGGCGGACAACAAGGGGACAGGTCTCATCGCCGCGTTGGATCGAGCGACCGGCGCGTTCGTCTGGAAGCAGGAACGGCCGAAGTTCCCGAACTACACGTCGCCGATCATTCTCAACGTCGCCGGCCGCGACCAACTGTTCTTCACAGGTTGCGATTTGGTGACCAGTTTCGATCCGCTGACCGGCAAGAAGTTGTGGGAGATCGAAGGCTCGACGACCGAATGTGTGACCTCGACCGTGACTGACGGACAGCTCATCTTCACCAGCGGCGGTTATCCGAAGAATCATCTGTCGGCCGTGAAGGGGGACGGTTCCGGCAAGATCGCGTGGGAGAACGGCTCACGCGTGTACGTTCCGTCGATGCTGGTGCGCGACGGCTTTTTGTACTCGGTGTTAGATGCCGGCGTGGCGATGTGCTGGAAGTGCGATACCGGCAAAGAGGTCTGGAAAGGCCGGCTCGGTGGGACATTCAGCGCGTCACCGGTACTGGTCGGCGAACACCTTTTCGCCACGAACGAAGCGGGGCAGACCTTCATTTTCCAAGCGAATCCCGAAGCCTTCGAGCTTGTCGCGGAGAACTCGCTCGGCGGCGAAGTCTTCGCCACTCCGACGATCTGCGGCAGCCGCATCTACTTTCGAGTCGCGAACCAAGTCGATGGCCAGCGGCAAGAGAAACTGTTGTGCGTCGGCCAACGGTAGCCCCGAAAATCCTCACGCCGCTCATTAGTGGATCAGCTTCAGCGACGACATAATCGAATCCGGCTGCATCGCTCCGGGCGTGCTGGTGATCGTGCCATCGAACACTGGTGCCGGTTGCACGACAACCGTCTTCTGACTCGGGCTGCCTGTGAGCTTCACATACAGAACCCGAATGCCGACGAATTTGCAAATCTGATACATTGCATTGTTTCCGGGGCCGGAGACCGAGCGGAAAACGGGAATGGCGCGTGGCTGTCCAATGATCGCGGCGAGATCGTCCTTGATGCCGGCGCTCAGGCCGGTGTCCCCGTTGAGCGCCAACAATCCGCTGGCCGGAATCTGGACTCGACCGCCAGGGAAGTAAGCTAAGTCCGCTGCGTTGGGGCCAAAGCGAATCTGCCGTGACAGATCGGCCGTGCTGTTGCCCGACGATCCGATATCCACGGTCCCTCGATTGCCGGAGGGCAGACTGGCGTTGCTACCAGGATACAGGCTGATTTCTTTGATGGCATCCGTGCCACTGGTGACTGTGCCGTTGCTGTTGTACTTGTAGTTGTCGGAGCCAACGCCGTTGAGAATCAGATTGTCCCACGAGGTCTCGTCGATCGCGATTGGCAACAGCGGACAGGTGAGACCGCTCCCCGGAGGGATGTAGAAACCTCCGCCGGGTGAAAGCGTGGCCGTCGCTTTGGCGATGAGAGACGCCGTCTGGTTCCCCAGTGCCTTCGCGAAGAACAGAGGCAACTCCTGGTCACCACGAGTCGCGGTGCCGCCCGATGACGGCTGGTCTCGGCGAATCGTGACCTCAATGATGTTGTAGGGTGTGCTCCCCCAGTTCTCGACCCAGGCTCCATTGGCGTTCTTGGTTCGTTGACCGAATCGCACATCGCGAGTCGTGTCCAAATAGGCTGATGCCTGTTCGCCCACACGATAGGTCGTGGCCACCGCTTGAGCTGCGGACTTGCCAGCCGAATCCACTTGATAGGGCGTCAACACCTTGCCGGCTCCCCACCCATTCGGCAATTCCAACCCGGCGCTGAGCGCAGAGCCGTCCGCAGCCGCCTGCATCTGGGCCTTGGTTTGCGTCATGAACCCCACATCCACCGCCAGTGCGGTGAAGCCCAAGACAGCGACCATGGTGACTGCCGCCCAGGTGACGATACCGCCGCGCCGCGTGTGACGCATCGATCGTGACGAACGGACAACGTTTGTTTTGCGAAACATGAAGTCTCTCCGAATTCGCGATATCAGCACAAAGTGGGCTTTCGACTCGGAATCACGTCACGGTGAGCCGTGATGATCATCCGCAATGTCTGTGTCAGGCCGTTGGATCGTATTGGTGCAAGACGCGCGGAGTATCGTCGAGAGTAGAGTTGCCGTTCGCTTTGTAATAGCGCACGCGTTCGAGGATGAATCGTCGCACGCGATGTGATGCAAAACCGATCCGTGAGTTCCAGGTCGTGAAATTCGGGTCGTACCAATTGAGATGGTCTCGCCACGTTTCGACCTGCAACTTCAACTCGCCACTTCCGAACGTGCCCCAGGTTTCCGAACTGCCGTTGAGGATCTCGAACACGAGATTGCCGTTCTCAATGCTCATGGCGGACGTGTAGCGAATCTCTTCATCGACCATGTGCAACGAGTCCCAATTGGAGTTGCTACACGTCTGAATGATGGCGTCGTCCTGCCACAATTGAAGTTGGACTCCACCCGATGAAAATCCGGGTTGCGTCGCGCAGTTCATATCGAACACCGCATACCTACCCCACAGCGTCCAAGATGGCGCAATCACCGTGCTGATCTGTGGCGAATCGGCTTCCGGTTCTGGAGTGCCGATTTTCACATACCAGTCCTCCTCGACGCGAACGGTGTTCCCGGTCGCACCTGCCTCCTGACCAAGGATTGAGGGAACGCTCTCCAGCCCAGCCAAAGCCAGCGGTGCGCCGCCCGCGATTCCCAGCAACCGACGGAAAGCGGCGCGACGGGTCATTACGGGTCGATTGAACGACGACATGACAATCTCCTTGATACGACGGGTGACTTTCGGTAGCCGGGCCATCTGACGCGACACACGCTGTGCCGAGACAGCCCCTGGGCTTTGCGTCTCCGCCTTGCGACGGGTTTGCCTTTTCGAGACACCCTCTCATTAAGGAGTGTGACTCGCTGAGGAGGGATGGAATCCTCGGTGGTCCAAAGCGGCCATGACTTGGCCTGACCACGGTCACCGATTCAGGAGAGAACCATCTTCAAACTAGGTCACGATTTTGAGAGATGTCGTCGGTGGCAATCATTTTTTTCCGCATTGTGGGAATGCGCAGCCGATACCTCAAAAGTTTTCCCTGGAAGCCCCAGCACGACGCGCAGCGAGTGGTTGTTCGAAAAAACCACTCGCTGGCGCGTCGTGCTGGTGTCACGGGTCGATCCAGTCACGGATGGTGCCTTTACCGCGCTACGAGTTCTTGATGCGTTGCAGTTCGGCAACGATCAGCGGCTGTAAGTCGGTGTCACCTTCGGTGTCGGGACGAGCATAGGCCCAGGCGATGACCTCGCCCGAGTCTGTCTGAACTCGCACGGCGAAGCGGCGATATTCGTGACCGATCAAGCCGTCGGTTGGCAGTTCTTCCAGGCCGTCGCAACCAGACAGTGTGTTCTCGTAAGTCGCTGGCGAGAGAAAGTAGAGTTCTCCATCGACCACGGAATTCGCTTCGCGAGCAATCATCAGCGGTGCGACTCGGGAGAAACCGGGAAGCCTCGCCGGTAGAACTCGGTCGTAGGCTCCGGCAAGGTAGGCATGATTGCATTCACCTCGACGCAGTGTGCCAAAGACGAATAACGGAAGTTGCAACATCACCGGACTCGATGCCTCAATTGGCTTCTTTCAGAGCGGCCTCATGGGAACGAAGCTCTTTTGCCAATCGCTGCAACTGAGTTCGCAAGTCCTGAAACTTCTCAAAGGAAGTGAGATAGCGTTCGTTGGCGTCGAAGATCGACTTGTGAATCTCCCGCAAACTGAACTGCACTCCACGATCCAGTTGCGTTAAATCATCTTGCAGGTGGTCGCGCAGGTGTTCGAGCAATTGCTGAGAAACGGCTTGGGTTTCGACCGCCAGACGACGGATCACTTGCCGATCTCGAGAACGTTCTTCGGGGGTCATTTTTTTGAGTCGCACATCGACGGTCGCCTGCTTGAGCGCTTGCGGATCGACCAGCCGACCAAAGGGGTTGACGGTCTCCTTGGCCTGATTGATGGCTTCCTCGGCGCGAGCCAATCCCCGTTTGGCACGCTCAAAATCGGGATTGATCTCCAACGCCTTTTTGTATTGCTCGATCGCGGCTTTGGGGTTGTTCATCTCCAGGTATGTGTTGCCCAGGTTCTGCATCGCGTCGAGCATGCGCGGATTGAGTTTGATCGCCTCTTTGTACGAGTTGATCGCCATCGCCGGCTGTTTCGCCCCGCGGTAGGCGATGCCGAGGTTGTAGTAACCTTCGACCGCCTTGCCGTCGCGTGAGATCGCCCGCTTCAGAATGTCGGCAGCTTTCTGAAACTCCTCCTTGCGATTGTAGACGGCTCCAAGATTGATGTAGGCCTTGGCGTCCTTCGGTTTGAGTTGCGTCACACGTGTGAAGTGTTCGATGGCCTTGTCGTATTGCTTGACGACGAAATAGGCAGCGGCGATCGCATCATGCACATCGGCCTGATCGGGGTCCGCCTGCAAGGCTTGATCGAATGCCTGAATTGCTTCGGCGTGTTTCCCTTGTCGAAACAATTGTCGGCCAGCTTTGCAGAGGCTTTCGAGATCGGCAGCCATCGTCGAGCCCTCCGTCAACATCGTGTTGACTTGGTCGGTGCTAGAAACTCGAACGCGGAAATGACGCCCGACATTTCAGCGGCGGCAGAATATCAGCGATTGTTCAAATCGGACAACACAGTTTCGCCGGCAGATCGCGACGGCATGTGTGGCCCGCGCGTCACACCGAATTTGTGACTCGACCAGCGAACTGGGTCAGCAATTCGTCAGTAATTCGCGCATCCTTGGGGACATCTTTGATGGCTTGCAAGACGGCCAAGACCTGTTCTTCGGACAACTCGTAGCCGAGTTCATGCAATCGGTGAGCGACGGCGCGACGGCCACTGTGACGGCCGATGACCAACGTGAGGCCGCTAGCCCCGACTTTTTCCGGACGATACGGCAGATATGTGTCAGGGTTTTTGAGGAGCCCGTCCTGATGGATGCCTGCTTCGGTCGCGAAGATGTTCTCGCCGCCGACCGGCTTGTTCCGAGCCAGAGGCAAGTTGGTCAACTCGCTGACCAACTGACAGAGCGCGTGCAACTTCGTCGTGTCGAGCTTGAACTCGACGCCGTACTGATCGGGATGCAGCGCGAGGGCGATCGCGACTTCTTCGAGCGAGGCGTTGCCGGCCCGGTCACCGATGCCGTTGATCGTGCTTTGTACGACGTTCGCTCCCTCAGCCACGCACGCCAGTGTGTTCGCGACAGCGAGGCCGAGATCGTTGTGGAAGTGAACCGCCAGCAGCGCCTTGTCGAGGTTGGGTACGTTGTCCTGAATCGCTCGGATGAAGTCGCGAGCTTTCTCGGGCGTGAGGATTCCGACCGTGTCTGGAAAGCCGATGGTCGTCGCGCCGGCGTCGATCGCCTCGCGATAGCACTGACACAGGTACGGCAGTTCGGTGCGGCTGGCATCTTCCGGGCTGAAGGCGACGATCTCAAATTTCTCGGTGGCGTACGCGACCGAGTCGGTGATGATCTTCAGAACTTCCGCTTCCGATTTTTGCAACTTGTGCAGTCGATGCAGCGGGCTGGTGCCGCAGAACAAACTGACGCCGCGCTTGTTGGTGGGGTTGCCGTCCAGAGCCTCGTCGGCCGCATCCACGTCCCCGCGCACGGTTCGGCAGAGCGCGGTCAGCACCGGCTTTTTCACGACGCCGACCATGCGTCGAATCGCTTCGACATCCGCTGGCGACGACGCTGGAAAACCAGCATCGAGCGAATGCACTCCCGCCTCTTCGAGAGCCAGCGCGATCCGCAGCTTGTCGTCCGGATCGAGCGTGGCTCCCGGCATTTGTTCTCCGTCACGCAGCGTCGTGTCGGAGAACATCACCACGCCGGAATTTTTGTGGTGCCGGATGATCGCCTGTTTGACGACTCCGGTCACTCGCTTCTTGGCTCGACGGAAAAAACCAAACGGCATTGAAGAACTCAGGGCTGCGGGACAAAAGGGGTGAGGAAAGCGGCGGGAGAATGACAGACCGCTCCGAAAACCGGAAGAGAACTGTCCCCTCATCCGGGTTCCGATAAAAAACTGCGCTCATTGCGGGGGAGGGCGAGGCTCCTGCCGAGCCGGGTCGGAGAGAACGCGGGATTCACGCACCGGCTCGGCGGGAGCCTCGCCCTCCCGAACAAAGGCGCGGTTTTCAATTGGGACCCGGATCACATCCGTTTGAGCGCGTCCGACGGTGCCAATCGCGGACGTCCGTTCGCGAGTTTTTCCAAAATCTCGACAATTTTGGCGTAGCCGACACTCTCGGCGTATCGCATGGGGCCGCCACGAAACGGGGCGAAGCCGGTCCCGAAAACCATCGCGAGGTCGATGTCTTCCGACTTCGAGACGATCCCTTCCGCGAGGCAGCGCGCAGCCTCATTGACGATCGGAAAGATCATGCGCTGCGTCAGTTCCTCGCGTGTCGGTGTCCCGCCGGGAACCGAGTACGTTCCCGACTGCCGCACTTTGTCGATGGCTTTGTGAACGGCCGGGTTCAGTTTTTTCTGCGAGCCTTTTCCGATGAGCAGCGATTTCGCAGCCTTCGGATCGTTCGCCGCCAGCTCTTTGAGCGCGGCCCACAGCGGAGCCGGCTGCATTCGCTCGCCGTAGGCCGTGTGCATGTTCGCGGCGACGTGCTGAGCGACCTCCAACCCGACCAGATCGGTCAGTTCGAGCGGCCCCATCGGCAGTCCGAACGCGACGGCGGCTCGGTCGATCTCCAGCGGATCGGAGACCTCCTGCAGCAGCCACCCCGCTTCGTTCATGTACGGCGCGAGCAACCGATTGACCAAGAAGCCGGGGCAGTCCTTCACGATCACCGCCGTCTTGCCGAGCCGCTGTGTCAGCGCGAATGCCGTAGCCAGCGCGGCCGGACTGGTTTGATCGGTGCGAATCACTTCGACCAAAGGCATCTGCAACGGCGGATTGAAAAAGTGCAAGCCGACCACTCGTTCCGGGTTTGGCACGCGCTCGGCAATCTCGGTGACGAGCAACGAACTGGTGTTTGTCGCGAGCACGGTCGTCGGCGAGGTCGCCTCCACGAGTTCGCGAAACACCTGCTGCTTGATCGGCAGCGATTCGACAATCGCCTCGATCACCAATTCCATTTGCTGGAACCCAGAGAAATCGGTCGTCGGCCGCAGACGATCGAGCGTGTCGCTGGCCTGGAGCGGCGTCATCTTTTTTCGCTGTACATCGCTCTTCACCCATTGGCGAGCGTTCGCGATTCCCTTCGCCAGAAACTCTGGCTTGATGTCCTTCAGCCGAGTCCAAATTCCCTTCTGAGCCATCAACAGGGCGATGCCGGCTCCCATCGCTCCCGCGCCGAGGACCGCCGCGTTGCTGATCGGTTTGGTGGTGATGTCGGTCAACTCGACGGGCCGCTTCGCATCCTCCTGCAAGAAGAACAGCCGCAGGCATTCACGAGTCACCGGAGCATCGGCGAGTCGCCCAATCGCTGCTGATTCGGCCGCGAAGCCGATCGACGGCGGCTGCCGAAATCCGGCGCGCAACACTTCGATGGCCGCGAGCGGAGCTGCATAATGGCCTTTCGTCTCGTGTCGAACTTTGCCTTCGGCTTTGCGGAACGCGAAATTTCGCAGCGGCGGAATCGACTCCGTCAGCCGAGTGATCAACGATCGCTTCGGCCGCTTGAAGAGAGTGCTGGCTGATCCCAATCTGATCACCGCCCGCAACAAGTCTTCTCCGACAAATGGCAACGCCTCAACTGGCACCATGTCATGCACGAGTCCCTTCGATCGAGCCTGCCGCCCGCTGAGCATTCGACCGGTCAGGATCATCGGCAAAGCCTCGATCAATCCGACCAGCTTCGGCAATCGCACCGTGCCGCCCCAGCCGGGGATCAGCCCCAATTTCACTTCCGGCAGGCCGAGCAACGTCTTCGTGTGATCGTCCGCGATGCGATATCGACACGACATCGCGAATTCGAGGCCGCCGCCGAGACACGCTCCAGAAATCAGAGCGACCGTCGGAACGTGCAGCGTTTCGAGCAACTCGAACACGCGCTGTCCGAGCTTCGACAACTCGGCCGCCTCGGCCCCGCCGGACATTGTTTTCATCTCGGTCACATCGGCCCCGACGATGAAGCTCCCCGGCTTGCCGCTGAGAAACATCACGCCGCGCACCGCCGCGTCCCGCCGAATCTCGGCAATCAGCCGTTCCAGTTCTTCCAACATCCCCTTTGACAGTGCGTTCGCCGACTTGTCACACCGGTCGATGCGCACTTTCAGAATCCCGCCGCCCTGGAGCTCCGCGTGCCACATCACGGCATCGGGCAGAAGAGTCGTTGTCATGCTGCCGACTTCGGCGACTGCGGTTGTCATCGTCAATTCCTTATTGTCCATACGGGACGTCACTTGGTCCTTCTCCCTTTGGGAGAAGGTGGCCGAAGGCCGGATGAGGGACGATTAGCGATTGACGTTCCAATGAATGCGAACCCTCACCCCGATCCTCTCCCAAGGGGAGAGGGAGCAAAACACGACCACTTTGTCATCCCACCTCGACCACCACCGCCCCACCTTGCCCGCCGCCGATGCAGAGAGTCGCCAAGCCGCGCGACAGGCTGCGACGGCGAAGTTCGTGCAACAGCGTGAGGATCAATCGAGTCCCAGTCGCTCCAACGGGGTGCCCCAGCGCAATCGCTCCGCCATTCACGTTGAGACGTTCGAGGTCGATGCTGCCCAGCGGTGACAGGTCACAACCTGCGGCTGCACACGCGCCGGCGGGAGACTCGAAACCCCGCAGGCAGGCAATCGCTTGAGCGGCGAAGGCCTCGTTGAGTTCGACCAACTCCATGTCGGACAGTTTCAGTCCCGTTTGCTGCAAGACACGCGAAGTCGCGAACACCGGGCCGAGTCCCATGCGAGCCGGATCACAGCCGGCGTACGCGTAATCGCGGATGCGGCCGAGCGGCGTCAGGCCCCACTCGCGAGCGGTGTTCGCTTCGACGATCAACAGCGCGGCGGCTCCGTCGGTGATTTGGCACGAGTTGCCAATCGTCACACTCCCCCAACAACGATCGAAGTACGGCTTCAACTTCGCCAGTGATTCAAGCGACTGATCCGTTCGGAAGCCAACGTCTTGCGAAATCGGTTTGACTCTGCCATCGCGGTCATCGACGTAGACCGTCATCACCTCGGAGGCCAGCCGATTCTCCTTCCAGGCTGCGGCGGCGAGTTGATGACTGCGGAGTGCGAATTGGTCCTGTTCGTCGCGAGAGATCTTGAACTCGCGGGCGAGCTTCTCGGCAGTGTCCCCCATCATCAGTCCGGAGACCGGATCGGTGAGTCCCAGCTTGATTCCTATCTGCGGAGTCAAATCGCTCAGCCGAAACGAAGCGAGGGTCTTCAGCTTCTGCCAGGCCGACCGCGCGGTACTCAGCCGCAGCAACTTGTCGGCGAATTTCTTCGGATAGAAAAGCGGAATGTGGCTCATTGAATCGACGCCAACAGCAACGACACATTTGGCTCGGCCAGAGACGACTCGGTCATACGCCTGCGTCACGCACTCGAAGCCGCTGGCGCAATTGCGGCTGACGGTGTGAGCGACCTTGTCTCGCGGAATGCCGGCTCGCAGCGAGATGACTCGCGCAACATTTGCAGCATCGACGGGGCTGGCGACGTTGCCACAGATCAGCTCATCGACGCGGGCGGGATCGAGATTGGCTCGGTCCAACAACTCCCGTACGGCCAATCGGCCCAACTCCTGAGCCGGAAGCTGATTGAACGCGGCCCCGGCTTTCACGAACGGAGTCCGCACGCCTCCGACGATCACCGCCTCACGCATGATGCCCTCTCTGGCCAAGTCAGTCAGCCGTTCTCGGCGGACCGTGAATCCTGTTCGGCGAGAAGAGTATCGGCTGCTGGCTGGAAACGAAATTCGGGTCAGCCTGAAAAGGCTGATCTACACCGGCAAGTTGCGATCGATCCGAATTTCGCGCACCATCGCCATCACCTCGTTGATGAGCTGGCCGTTGCGCTCCAGAACGTGGAACTCACGGACATTGACGAGGAAGTTGCAGCAAATTGTCGTGATTGCGACGAGCAAATGCAGCGTGCTCGTCGATAGGCCTCCCCAACCGGAGGAACCCAGCCGCGTGGCCGGATCGGCGGCAGCTCCGAAGCCGGCCGTCGTCAGCAGCAGCAACAGGCAGAAACACATCCAAGGAATGACGCGGTACTTCAGTCGCTGACATTCAACTCGCAAGCGATCGTCGAGTTGATACGTCTTGCTGACATCTTCCATCCAGCGACCGGTTCCCATGAAATAGGTCAGGACCACCGCATGAACCAGTGTGGCGAAGATCAGTCCCGTCAGTGCGAGTATCAGATGCCACGACACGAGAGGTTGCGATTCGAGAACTCGCGGATCACCGATATTCAAGCCAAGCACGAAGACGGTCAGCAACAACAGTGTGCTCACCGATGCGAGTGTCAAAAAGATGCGAGTCACGGTCGTTTCCGAATGGAGGTGTCGGCGAAGCCGGCGTCCCTCGAAATCGTGGGACGTGCTGATGGTGATGAAGTTTAGTGGCACAGTGCTGGCGACTCGATGATCAGCCGGTCAACGAAAAAGCCCGATGAGCACGGCTCATCGGGCTTGCAAGTTTCGTCAGTCGGCTCGGCAGCATTAGAAGCCGTACGCCTTGTTCTCCGTATCAAAGTCGAGATCGCTGAAGCCCACATTCGTTTTGATGTTTGCGTATGTGTACTCCTCGATGATCGGCGGCTGGGCACCTTGGGCCGGGAAGCCGAACTGCTCGACGCGCACTGGCAGGCCGGAGTCCTTCGCGATGTACAGCCGCGTCAAATGGAACGGCGCATGGGAGACCTGCTTGGGATAGGTCGTTTCGACCACTTTGCATTCGGTCTTATCGACCTTGGCATTCGGGAAGAATTTCACGACGCTATCGTCATGTTTCTCCCCCGCCTCCCACTGCTGCACCAGCGTCGCAACCAACTTCGACATGCCGAACATCGTGATCGGATAACGGTTGTCATCCATCGCATCTTTGCTGTCCGGTTTCAGCTTGATGGTTCCGACGATGGATGTGATTCCCTCACCATGAGCCAACAGCTTGTCTTTGTTTCTGCCGGCGACGTAAATCACTTCGCGGCCGGCATGCGGATTGATGTACTTCAGGTAGACACTGAAGGGTTGCTCGCGGAACTTCACGTACATCTCGGTCTGAAGCAACTTCTTGCCGACGACTTCCTTCTTGGTGAACGTCGCCTCGTAGTCTTTGACTTTTTTCAGCGTCTCCTGGACATCCTTGGCGAACTTGATGGCGGCTCCGAGTTTATGGGAATCGCCGCTGGTGGCATTGTTGCTTTTCGCCGTCTTGGGGACGTCGTCCGCAATCACCCAACCTGGCAACAGCAAGCCCGAGGAAACTGCGACGGAATGCTTCAGAAAATGACGACGGCCTTGATTCATAGATTTCAGGCTCATAGAGCTTCAACTCCTTTGGCAAATCAGCGCTCAAGTTGCTCTCATCCAGGAGGGCAATTCAGCGAGGGGCGGATGCTAGTGAGCGACGTCGCGAGCACAAGTCTCCGACTGGCAGCCACGACGCGGCTCGGCGACATTGCCGAATCCCATCTCATCGCAGTTCGTATCGGGACGGGCAGACGATCCACTTCACCGAGCGAGCTTCAAGAAACCGAAATGACTCGCGTCCGCAGACCCACGAGCGTTGTCCACGCTGCGACCCGAAAGGTCTCGCGGGGCTTGTACTCGCGAAGGACAGACCCCGACAGGCCAAATCGGCGAAAACTGCCGTTGAGGTGTTCTTGCGAGTCGGCCTACATTCCGGGCTCGCGTCGGCCTCACAAGAGGTGAGGTTGGAAACACGTAGGTCCGGGAACAGGGAGATTCGCAAGGATGCGCTCTCGAACTGGCAGTTCAATGTCCACGTTGATGTTCATGGTCCCGCTACTCGGCGTTCCGCTGATGGCGATGTTTGGAGTGCCGCAATTCGTCCCGGTGATTGCATCGTCCGTCAACGACGAAACAACTCGGCCTGTGGGAATTCGGTCCAAACAGCACGTCGGTGAGTCTGCCTCGGCGACCACGATTGTGGCGGAATCCTCATTGCGAGGTGTCAGTTCGCGCGGTGAGCAGCCACTGCAAGACATCTTCCGTCCGGCGGAGCGTCGTCGCGATAGCCGCCAAATCGTGGACGCCGAGTCGCGCGGACCCGAAACAAATTTCGTCGAGACTTCGCTCAAGGCCGAAACTTGGTTGACGCAAAGCGATTCGCAAGAGCCTGCTGCAGCGGCGGATCAACGGCTAAACGACTTGTTTGGAAATTCCGTCGCCATCGCCAACCCGATTGAGCCGCAAAACCGAATTCGTTCGACAACCGCTCGGACGCCAGGCGATCTGATCAAGATGCAAACGACCGCCAATGTTTTTGAAGTCAACACGGAACGATCGAACAAGGGCCTGACATGGCGTGAGGCGGTGCGCCGACTGAATGAACTCGGCATTCAAGAGTTCCGTCTGGAACCGGGTAGTCAACCGGGCGAATTCTACTTTGCGTGCGAGTTCACTCCGCACCGCAATGTTCGAGTCACGCGCCGCTTTGAAGCCGAAGCCACCGAACCGTTGCTCGCGGTCCAGGCTGTGCTGCGGCAAATCGACGAGTGGCTGACACGACGCTGACAGAGGCCACCATGTTTCTGATGCGTTCGAGTCCGACTCGCGATCGGTCCGTCATGTCTGGGTTCGCCGGGATCACCGCACGCTCCTCAACGGCGGCTGGCTTCCGCTGGAACTTTTTCGCAACGGGGCGCGTTCACGGCTCGACAGAGAACTTGCCCACCGATGTGCGTCGACGCACTCCGAAGATGGCCCGGTTAGAAGCCGTTTTGTTTGTCGCCGACGAACCGCTGCCGATCAAACGGCTGGTGCAACTCGCGACCTTGGCCGATGTGGAAGAGGCTCAACAATTGATCGACCGGTTGAATCTGGCTTACGACGCCAGTGGCTCGACATTCCGAGTCGAGCGAGTTGCAACCGGATTGCGACTGTTGACTCGGCGTGAGGTTGTTTTCTGGCTCGACAAATTGCACCAGCGACAAGCGGCGCTCAAGTTGACCCCGCCGATGCTCGAAACGCTAGCAATCGTCGCCTATCGGCAGCCGCTGACTCGCGCAGACCTCGAGGCGGTTCGCGGTGTCCAGTCGTCCGAAATGCTCAAGCAGTTGATCGAGCGGGAACTGGTCCGCATTGCCGGCGAAGACGATTCGCTCGGCCGTCCGTTCTTGTACGAGACCACTCGAAAGTTCCTGGAGCTTTACGGCCTGCAATCGCTCGATGATTTGCCAATGGCCGACCGCCTGCGCCGTCAGCGAACACCGGCTGAGGAAGAGATCACGAGCGCCGCGTAAGGGGACCTGGAAAAATGACTTCGTGTTTTGCCTCGTCGAACCTCTGCGCTCTTCGCTCCTCTGCGGTAGAAAATGAACCCACGTTTCACCGCAGAGGAGCGAAGAGCACAGAGAATTCAAACTGCAGCGAATCTCAAAACACGAAGTTATTTGTCCTCGCCTCCTAAGCTTGTTGTGCGTCGCGAGAAAAACAAAAAGCCCGGTCTGCCGTGGCAGCCGGGCTTTCGTGAACACTGAATGCCGAAGCAGTCAACTACACCATGTCTTTCAGCGCCTTGAGCGGGCGAACACGGACGGCCACGCTGGCGGGCTTCGCCGGCAGATCACGCAGTTGGCCGAGCACCATCACGCCTTTGCGAGCGGGTTGGGCCGGCTTGTTCTTTCGAACGATTTTGCAAAGACCCGGAATCGCGAAGACTCCTGGTCCTTTCTTACCCAACGCTTTGCCGACTTCTGCAGTCAGTGCGTCGAACACAGTCGCCACTTGCTTCTTGTTGAGTCCAGTCGCCTCGGCGACGTTTGCAAAAATTTCAGATTTGGACGGAGCTTTGGCAGCCGCTTTGGCCATGATCAGTAACCCTCCTAGCGTGGTGATGATGGACGTGAACACGTCGACGTGACGTAAGAACGCACGGATGAAAATAATTTGCCCACGAAATTGCAACCGGCTTCTTGCGAAAAAACCCACAATTTCCGCAAAAAACTAATTGTTCCTTCGAGCCGGTTCCGATCGCTCGCGGGATGGAAACCCAGATGCTTCAACCGCCGTCAGTCGTTGAAACGATAACGTCTGACCCGATAGAGGATCAGTGATCGTGATTTCGATCTGAGCCACTCCGAACGGAATCTCATCGCACAACCACAAGTCGACTCGATAGCGCAGATCATGATCCGCGTGCTTCGGTTGGAACAAGACTTGCGCGGCGGCCCGCTGACAGCGAAACGCTTTGTCGTGACGCAATGGCGTCTTGAGATAACGAATGTGTCCCGGACGATACTCCACCGACTGCGGCAATCCGGTGACGAACCGCTGTGCGGTGAGCAGCTCATCTCGTGTCAACGCTGCCCCAGCAGACGATCGCAGAAACTCGGATGACTTTCGACCGGCGTTCAACTTCGCGACATCGATGAAGACGACTGCTGCGCGGTCCTTCGTCTCGGAGCGGTGGTCGTTCCAAATCAGTTGCACTCCTTGGAAATCACCAGTCCGATAGTCTTGGTTTGTGCCGGTCATCAATGACAGATCTGTTTCTCCAATTCCAAAATCCAAACTCTCAGATCCAATCAATCGCGATCCTGCTCCAGTGAACCGGACGAATGATTCACTTTCAGCCTTTGGATCGCCCAGCTTCGGAAACCACGACCACAACGGATGGCCGAACTCGAATGGCGGAGGCGGTTCGGTGTAATCGACCCATTTCCACTTCTCCATCAGCGTCAGCAACCACGTCGATTGCCACGGATGACTGCCGGGAAGCTGAGCCGAGACAACGGACCCCGCGAGCAGAATCGCTGCGAGAATCTGAAAACCACGACGCGAGCCCCACGCATCGAAGACCGGAATCATCGCGATCAGCCACAGCGGAACGAGCCACAGCATCCAACGCAACGCGACGCTGTTTCCACCGAAGTTGTAGTTTTGCGGGCGAGACAAATAGAAGCCTAAGACGACTGTTGTCAGTGCCGCTCCGACCAGCAACATCGTGCGCAGATGGCACTCTGGCCAACGCCGCCAACGGAACCAGCCAACGAGCGTCAACAGCCACACCGGCGTCAGCGACAGCAGGCCGTGATGGCCGATCGTGCAATGCACAAAGTACATCAGCGGCGAGTCGAGGTTGCGATCCAAACCCTGCGGGTTCAGCCAATAACTGGGAATACCTTCGTGCTCGTAGAGGTACTTCTCGCTGCCGTAGCTCGAATAGAACGGCGACAACGATCCGGTGACGATGCAGTTCAAAGCCACGAAGGCGACCACTGGGATCAACGCCGCTGGCATGAACAATGTGAGCGTTCGTTTTGAGTTGGCTTTCAGTAACAACGCTCCAAACACGACAACCAGCAGTGCGGCTGGAATCTCAAACGTGAACGTCGCCGCCGAAAAGAAACCGGACAGCAGAAAGTATCGCTTGCGATGATCGCCGTCGCTGATGACTCGGAGCAGCGGGTACATTGCCAGCACGACGCAGATCGCGGCGGGAGAGTGATTGTTGAGGGACGACGTGAACGGGCCGAGCAGCGTCCCCCAACTCGCGGCCGCCAACACGAACAACTTGCCGAAGTCGCGCCGAGCGTAGCGTTCGACCAGCATCGCTGTGACGATCAGCGAAACGACGGACGGCAGCCAGTTCACCAGCAGCAAGATGATTCGCGAAACCTCGACCGTCTGGTCGGTCAAGTTCCAGTGGGTGATCCGCTTGACGCACCAATAAACTCCGGCGACGAGAGTGCTCTGGAGCGGCGGTTTTGTCGAATAAAAGTGCCCCTCGTGGCGGACTTTGTCGATCGTGCCCCAGCCGGGAGCGGCGTCGATTTCGTCGATTTGGTAGGTGTTTCGTTCGACCAGCGACCAGACAGTCGACCAGCGGGAACGATCGTTCGCGGACTGCAACGGTGGAGCTTGCAAGATCTGCGTGAACGACATCGCCGCCGACGTGACGATGATCAGCAGCATTGCGAATCGCCGCGTCGCGCGAACTTCGTCAATGCCATCGTTCGGGACAGTTGGGCTGTGCTCCGTCATAGCAGCTCGCGCAAATAGAAATGGTGCGGTCCCAATTTGCCGCCGTAGTTGCCGGCCGTGATGAGCGTCAGCCCGGAGCAGCATGATGCCGCGTGCAAGCCGGTGCGCATCGCGGCCCGAACGGCATCGGCGGAGAGTCCGTCGATGACCAATTCGTAAACGGCACCAGTACCGGACGGCAGTTCGCTGCGCGTGACACCGGTCAGCGTCGGGCAGTAGGCATCGTTGGTACTGGCCTTCAATTTCTTGTACCGCGAGCCGACTTTGCTGCCGGCTCGAACGATGCCGCCGGGGAACGGCAGCGCGACATCGGCAACGCCGCGCATGGCCGTGGCCGCCGCTTCGGCGGCAAACAACGCCTGTGATTGATCGACGGCGCAGATCAGCAAGTTGCCTCCGGCGACACCTTTGATCGTGCCGATGCGGTCTTCGCAAACGAATTCGCCATCCATTACGGGAATACGCCAGAACCGTCTCGTGCCGAGTTTTTTCGAGGCTTGAAAACCGTCGCCAAAGAATCGCAGTTGCCCACCGACGGAGATTTGCTTGTCGCGCGACGTGGCCGGAAGACCGTCGTAGCAGGCAGTCGTTGGACAAGTCAGCACGCATTGACCGACTCGTTCGGTGGCTGCCTTTTGCAGAGCATCGCGGCTGAACGCGAACAGCAGCACGCTGACTCCCGGACGACCGTCAGGTGTGTCGTCTGCGGGGATTGCTCGTTCGAGTGCCGCTTCGCAGTCGCAGGCGATCACGCTGGTGGCGAATCCGCAGAGTTCACCGGCCGCCGTCCGTGCCCAAGTCTCGGTCACAGCGGTGATGATCAGCCGCGTGGCGGTGATTGGAAACGCTTCGGCAAACGTGTCGGCGACCGGAGTGCCATTGAGATTCAAAAGCACCGGCGGTGCGGCGGTATCTGTCGCGGAGGTCAAGTTGGTGAACCTTTCGTGGAGGTGATTGATGGCGGGAGTTTAACTGGGAGGCTTCCAAAAAAAACCCGCAGCGTCAGCGAGGGCGAACGCCCTGAATACCTGCGAACTCGGAGTGCTTGAAGCATTCGCCCTCGCTGACGCTACGGGTGACTTTCACCTTGTCTCCGGCTCATCCACGGGCAACGTGAACAAGAACGTCGCGCCGCGGTCGGCATTCTGTTCGGCCCACAGCTTGCCGCGGTGGGCTTCGATGATCGAGCGGCTGATTGTCAGGCCGAGGCCCAAGCCATCCGGCTTCGTCGTGAAGAACGGGTTGAAGATTTCTTCGGGGGTGACTCCTTTGAAGCCGTGGCCACGGTCTCGGACGGAGACGGTCAGCATGCTGTCCGCCAATTGCGTGCGGATACCGACGCGCCGGTCTCCGACAGTGTTCTCGGCCATCGCGCGGTAGGCGTTGCGGAGCAGGTTGACCAGGGTTTGCTCAATCTGAATGCGGTCAGCGAGCACCATCAGGTGCGGCGGTTGGATGTCGCACGTCAAGTCGATGTGCTGCGACTTCGTTTCGGCCGCCATGAGTTCGATCGCTTCATGAATCATGTCGGCGACATCGACTGTCGAGTGATGCGGCGTCGACTTGCGGCTGAAGTCGCGCATGCGGCGGATGATCTCGCCCGCGCGAGTCGCTTGCTGGCCGATCTTGTGGGTCCACTCCAGCACCTTGTCGATTTGATCGAGCTTGCCATCGGCGAGCGTCTTTTCGCACGCCTTTGCAAAATTGGCGATAGCGAACAGCGGTTGATTGATCTCGTGTGAGATTCCCGCCATCAGTTCCCCCATCAAGCTGAGCCGGCCGACGTGCGCGAGCTGTGCTTCGACCTCGCGAGCCTTGTCTTCGGCTCGTTTGCGTTCGCTGATATCGCGGACGTGAAACAACAGTGCGGGCTGAGAGGCGTACTCGGTCTGGCTGACGTGCAGGCTGATGGCCACCGCTCCGCGTTCGGCATGCCAACTGAAACCTTCCAACTGCCGCAGTTCGCCGGATGCCAGCTTCGGAAAATCGCGGCGCACGTCGTCGTGATTGGCGGGTGGGACCAATTCCATGACGTGCTTGCCGATGAGCTGGTCGCGTGCGAGGCCGTGCAGTTCACAAGCGGCGGGATTCACGTCCAAAACGATGCCGGTCGGAGATTCGACGAAGATCGCATCCGGCGAATGTTCGAACAACGTGCGGAAGCGTTGTTCGCTGTCGCGCAGAGCATGTTCCGCCCGCGTGCGATGAATCGCGATGCCAGCGAGATACGCTGCCGTGTCGAGCAGTTGCAGATCCTCCAGACCAGGCGACCGAGGCCATTGGAAAAAGATCGACAGTACTCCCAGCACATCGCGGCTGAAACCACGAATGGGCTGCGACCAGCAAGTACGGAGTTGAAACCGAGTGGCCAGCGTGCGGAGTTCGCGCCAAGAGGGATCGGTTTCGGTGTCTTCCACGATCCGCCGCCGACCACTGACGGCCGCATCGGCGAATGAAGCCGAGCCCGCTACGACGGGCACCTCCACCAGTCGCTGGAAGATTTCTTCCGGCATTGGCGAAGTGGCCTCGACGGTCAGCCTCGAGGAATCCTCTTGCAGCAGCAGGATCGAACACAACGCACCTGGAAGCTGCATTTCCAGCATTTTGATGACCGTCCGCAACACGCTTTGCAGGTCATGCCCGGAGGCGATTTCTTCCAGCACTTGCTGCTCGCCTTCGCGCAAAGAGTCGGCTTTGCGACGTGCGGTGACGTCCTGCGCCGCCACCAGCAAGCGGATGATCTGGCCGTTCGCATCGCGCAACGGAACCATTTGCCCTTCCAGCCAACCGCGAGAACTCGGCTCTCCGTGAATCTGCGCTTGCCACGACCGAGCCGCACCTTCGCGCACCGCCTCGACGGTTTTGTTGAAAAATGATCGCGACTGCGGCGTGAGCCAGTTGCTGACCAAGTGTCCCAAAAACTGATCGGCTGCGGTCGCCTCAAAGAGCTCCTTTCCCGTCGGATTGATGTCCAGCAGTTTGCCGTCGGGCGACAGGATCATCAGGCATTGTGGCGCGTTCTCGAAGATCGCGCGGAACCAGCTCTCGCGCTCACGGAGCAAATCTTGTTGCCGTTTGCGTTCGGAGATGTCGATGGCCGTGCCGGTTGCACCGATCAATCGTCCGGTCTCATCACGCATGGCGATCGCATTGACGCTCAGGTCGATCCGCTGACCGTCTTTCCGAAGATGCACGGTCTCGTAATCGAACAACTGCTGGCCCGCGAGTACCGACTCGAAGATTTTCCAATCGGCCTCCAGTTGTTCCAGCGGCAGCAACATGGCAAAGACTTGGCCGAGCAACTCGTCAGGCTCGTAGCCATAGACTTCGCGGGTCGCTTGATTCACGAACGTGAACTGGCCTTGAAGATTGACCGACCAAATCAATTCGTTGGACGTCTCGACGAGGTCGCGATATTTCTGCTCGCTCTGCTTGAGCTCCTGCACGGCGAGCGTCCGCGCGGTGACATCTTGGCTGGTGCCGTACAGCCGAATCGGCCAGCCAAATCCGTCCCGCGACAACTTGGCTTGCGATCGCAGGTGGCGCACCGTGCCGTTCTTGTCGAGCGTTCGAAACTCATGGACAAACTGCTCGCCGCGTTTCAGCGTGGCTCCCAATCGCACCCGCATTCCCGCGCGGTCGTCGGGATGCACCCCTTCCAGGAATGCTTCCAACGTGCCGCCGAACTCGCCCGATGGAATCCCCATCACCTCGTACAACGAATCCGACCACGCGATCCGACCATTCTTGATGTCCCATTCCCACCATCCCAGGCGAGCGACGCGCTGCGTCTCTTCCAGCCGCGCTTCGGCGTTGTCGAGCCGCTCGGCCAACGCCTGTGTTTCGCGGCGATCTTCCAAAATCAGGAAATGCTGAGCCTGAGTGTCGCCTGCGGACACCGCTTCGGCCAGCGTGGCTGCGCGCAACGTGATTGGCGTCTTGGTTTCATCCGTGCGATGCAGCCACACGCCGGACCGTTCTCCCGGAGAATCGCCGCGCCGCCATTGCGCGATCCAATCGGAAAGACGCTCAACCGATTCTGGTTCCAGCACGTCCCACCACGGCAGCCCCACGATCTGCTCGGAGATTCGTCCGCACAGCTCCGCAGCTTTGCGGTTCGCCGTCAACACGTCTCCTTCCGGCCAACGAACAGCCAACCAACCGGCTGGCGAGTGCAGCAACAACGCATCGACATCACACGTCATGAACTTTGATCCTTGGCACCGCTTTGCCACAGTCAAAGTAACCCGAAGCGTCAGCGAGGGCGATGCTTCCCGACATATTGTTGCGAATCAAATCGCCTGAGCGTTCGCCCTCGCTGACGCTTCTGGTGACTTCGCTACGTCAATATCTCACGCACGACTCGACCGGCCACATCGGTCAACCGTTCGTTGCGGCCGTTGTGGAAATGGGTCAATTGTTCGTGGTCAAAACCGAGCAAATGCAGAATCGTCGCGTGCAAATCATGCACATGGACCTTGTCCTCGGCGGCACGCAGGCCGATAGGATCGGTCGCTCCGTAGGCCATGCCACCGCGCACGCCCGCCCCTGCCAGCCAGACCGTGTAGCCCCACGGATTGTGATCACGCCCTTTGCCCTGTTCGCTCATCGGCATCCGCCCGAATTCGCCACCCCAAATGACCAGCGTGTCGTCGAGCAACCCGCGCTGCTTGAGATCCCGCAGCAGTCCCGCGACTGGCTTGTCCGTCTTGCGACACATCATCGTGTGATTGTCGAGCACGTTCGTGTGAGCGTCCCATCCGTTCGTGTCGCCGGAATAAACCTGTACGAACCGCACACCGCGCTCGACCATTCGCCGAGCCAACAGGCAGCGAGTGCCATAGTCGTCAGTATCCGCTTCGCCGATGCCGTACTGTTTCAACGTGGCTTTCGATTCGTCGGCCAGATCGACAACCTCTGGAGCTTCCGACTGCATCCGAAATGCTAATTCGTAGGCATTCATTCGTGCCGCGAGCTGATCGTCGAAGTTTCGTTCCGCGAGATGCCGCTCGTTCGATCGCTGCACGAATGACAACAGTCGGCGTTGCCGTTCTTCGGTCACACCAGCGGGAGGCTGCAAATACAAAATCGGACTCTTGCCCGGCCGCATCGTCGTCCCTTGAAACGTCGCCGGCAGATAACCGCTCCCCCATGCCGGAGGTCCGCCCTTCACTCCGCCACCTGGATCGGGCAGCACGACGAACGCCGGCAAGTTCTGATTCTCGGTACCGAGCCCGTACGCGACCCACGCTCCAACGCTCGGCCGACCCGTCAGGATGCTGCCGGTATTCATCTGATAAACCGACTGCGGATGATTCACACTGTCGCCGTGACACGACCGCAGCAGGCACAGTTCGTCGGCGCACTCGGCGATGTGTGGCAAAAAATCGGAGACTTCCAATCCCGACTCACCACGCGATCGAAATGGCTTGATCGCCGACAACAACGGATTCGCCGCGACCTTGCGCCGAGTCATCACCTCGCCAAAACTCTCCGGCAACGGTTTGCCCTCGAGCTTCGTCAACTCGGGCTTCGGATCAAACAAATCGACGTGACTTGGCCCACCGTGCATGAATAGCCAGATGACTCGCTTCGCACGCGGCTCAAAATGCGTGAGCCTCGGAGCCAGCGGACTCGCGGTTTTCGCCGACGATTCCCCCGCCAACATCGCCGCCAACGCGATCCCGCCCAATCCACTGCCGGCACGCGAAAAGAATTCGCGCCGACTCGACGAAGCTGACTGTGCGCTGGGGCGCGAGCCGAACATCTTCGGAATCTCCTCGGCAAACATGTCTGACGTTCCGGCAACTTTGTAGACGCATCCCGGTCCGAAGGCTAGAAAGCCAGCCGGCTTACTCAATTCAATATCGCACCCGAAGGCACAAAGAGTAACTCGCGAACCGCCGTCACTTTGTGCCTTCGTGCCTTTGTGTGAATCAAATCTGCCGATCTATCGATCGATCTGCTTCTCACCTCAGAAGGACATCTCATGCAACTCGGATTCGTCAGCGCCATCTTGCCCGAACTGTCGCTCGAAGAAGTCTGCCAGGTCGCGCAAACCAAGGGCTACGACTGCGTCGAACTCTGCTGCTGGCCGGTCAGTCAGGCCGAGCGGCGGTACTCCGGAGTCACGCACGTCGATGTCAGCCACTTCGGCACCGGCGAAGCGGAACGAGTCCACGAGACCGTTGCCAAGTACGGCGTGACGATCAGCGGACTCGGCTACTACCCGAATCCGCTCAGCCCGAACCTCGACGAAGCCCACACCGCCTTCGAGCACATCAAGAAGGTGATCTCGGCCGCCGCGTTGCTCGGAGTCCGCCAGATGAACACGTTCATCGGCCGCGACTGGACCAAGTCGGTCACCGACAACTGGCCTCGCATGTTGGAAACTTGGGAGCCGCTCGTTCGCTTCGCCGAACACCACGAAGTCCGTATCGGCATCGAGAACTGCCCGATGCTCTTCAGCAAAGACGAATGGCCCGGCGGCAAGAACCTCGCGACCAGCCCGGCGATCTGGCGGAAGCTGTTCTCGGACCTCAACAGCCACAACCTCGGCCTGAACTACGATCCGTCGCACATGATCTGGCAGCACATGGACTACGTCGCCCCGCTGCGCGAGTTCAAAGACCGCCTGTTCCACATCCACGCGAAAGACGTCCGCATCGACCGGCACAAACTCAACGAAGTCGGCATCCTCGCGCTCCCGTCGGAGTATCACACCCCGAAACTGCCGGGCCTCGGCGACGTCGATTGGGGCATGTTCTTCTCCGCCCTCACCGACGCCGGCTATCGCGGCCCGGTCTGCGTCGAAGTCGAAGACCGAGCCTACGAAGAGTCGCTCGACTCTCGAAAGGCGTCGCTGCGTCAAAGTGCGACGTACCTCCGAAACTACATCCCGAAGCACACTGCGTGACCCCTGCCCGGTCCCCTCTCC
>SXGT01619333.1_pt1 | contig 27285 bp, 26 predicted proteins | sample 3176221 | NCBI WGS metagenome assembly SXGT01 (sample SAMN11356862, study PRJNA531348) | freshwater metagenome | isolation source: freshwater sample F1-120 | place: China: Fuxian Lake, Yuxi | collected 2017-12-25
GATAAGCTGCTGGGTGGTCCGCAGGCGGGTATTGTCTGCGGCCGCGCCGATCTCATTGCCCGGATGAAGCGAAACCCACTCTACCGCGCGCTGCGCGTGGGTAAACTGACCCTGGCCGCGCTCGAGGCGACTCTCCGCTTATACCGTGACGAAGCAAAGGCGTTCGAGCGCGTTCCAGTACTTCGCATTCTGAGTCTCGATCCCGCCGAACTCCGCAAGCGCGCGCGGCAACTGGCGAAACGGCTCAATGCGCTGAAGGGCGTGTCCGCCGAAGCGGTGGAGACCACCGGATACGCCGGCGGCGGATCGTTGCCGGAGGAAGCGCTTCCCGATTGGGCCGTGGCCGTCCGCGTGGATGGAAAATCCGCCGACGCTCTCCACGCCGCGTTACGCACCGGAGATCCTCCCGTGGTCGGCCGCGTCGCGGACGGTGTCGTACTGCTGCACCTGCGCACCATGAAGCGCGACCATTTCGCCGCAGTCGAGGCGGCGATTTCGCACATCGCTTCATGAACCATTTGACCGTCGGCGTCCTGGGCCACGTGGACCACGGCAAGACCAGTCTGGTCAAGGCCCTCACCGGCACCGACACCGATCGCCTGAAAGAGGAAAAAGAGCGCGGCATCTCGATCGTGCTCGGGTTCGCCGATCTCGTGCTGCCTTCCGGCCGTGTGGCCTTTGTCGATGTTCCGGGGCACGAGCGCTTTGTGCGCACGATGGTCTCCGGCGCGACCGGCATCGGCGCTGTGCTGCTCGCCGTTTCGGCGTGCGAAGGCGTGAAGCCCCAGACCATCGAGCACCTTGAGATCGCCGGATTGCTCGGTCTTCAACGGGGCGTTGTCGCGCTGACGCAATGCGATCGCGTCACTCCCGAGTTGCGCGCCACCGTGATCGCCGATGTGCGGAGCTATCTTTCAGGGACCACCCTAAAGAACGCGCCAATCATCGAGACCTCGGCGGTAACAGGGGAGGGGCTCGATGAGCTCCGCGCGGTCTTGGATGCACTGCTTCGCGAAACAATGCCCATCGAAGATGAAGGCTACGCGTATCTGCCCGTGGACCGCGTGTTTACGATGCCTGGCGCGGGCGTGGTCGTTACCGGCACGCTGCGCCGCGGCGCGCTCGCGGAGGAAGACGAAGTCGAAATCTATCCACGCGGAACGCGCGCCATAGTGCGGCAGGTGCAATCGCACGGCGAGCGCGTGGGCCGCGGCCTGCCCGGCCGGCGCACGGCGGTGAACCTGCGCAACGCGGAACGCGCGAGCATCGCGCACGGCGACGCTCTCGCGCATCCGGGCACACTCCGCATCGCGCAATTTCTGGATGTGGAATTGACGCTGTTGGCATCCGCCAAGCGTGCGCTCCGCGATCGGGACCGGTTGCGCGTGCTCTTTGGCACGACCGAGACCTTTGGCCGTTTTCATGCCGTGGATCGCGGCCCGATGGAGCCGGGTGAAACGCGGCTCGGCCGCATTCATCTCGAGGAGCCTGCGGCGGTACTCGTCCGCGAAAGGTTTATCGTGCGGGCCTACTCGCCGATGCGGACCCTTGGCGGGGGACGTTTGCTGGGCGCGTATTCTCGCCGGCCCCGGCGTACGCGGGCGGACGAGGCCCGCATGCTCGAAGCGCTGGCGCGCGGCAACCTCGATGAAGTATTGCGCCTTCGCACCGAACTCGCGACGTTCCGTCCCGCCGATCTGGCCCAATTCGCCATTGAGGAACGTTTCCCCCTGGATCGCACGCGCGACGCAGCGCATCGGCTCGGTTTGGTGGAAACGTCCGAAGGCGTCATTCGTCAGGAGGCGGTGCGCTCCAACAAGCCGGATGGACACGCAGAACCTCAGGATCGAGCGCTGTGTGATGGGATCGAATCCATTTTGCGCGCCGCTGGGCTTGAACCGCCGCCGTTATCTGACGTGATTCAGGGAGAAGAAAAGCGGTTTCAAGCGTACAAGCATCTGGTGAATGTCGGGGCCATTATCGCGTTAAACGCATCCAATAAACCCCGCACCTTCGAGAACACCATCGCGCTTCATCGCGACTCGGTGGAAAAAGCTCGCAGGGATCTCGCAAAGCGCTTCGGCGAGACGGGCCGGTTCGAAACGGCTGACGCCAAAGCCGTCCTCGGCATTTCGCGAAAATTCCTGATCCCGCTATTAGAGTATCTCGATGCGCAAGGACTCACACGCCGGAGCGCCGAAGCACGAGTACTAGTGAAAAAGGAAGTCTGATACTCTTCCCCTGGAGACGAACAGGGTCTGGTGGCTCTCGCGGTCTTCAAAACCGTCGAATCCCGCTCTGCGGGATTGGTGGGTTCGATTCCCATCCGTCTCCGCCACTTTCATTCAATTAAACAAATACTACTCATTTCCGATGCGGTTCGTTTTGGGCAACGCCGTCATAGTGGAGCTTCGATTCCATTATGCTGGTCCTGTGGCGGAGGCAAGTGGGAGTCATACTATCGATCCGGGAACTTATATTGCTGGATTATTTGACTCATGCCATCGCGCTCATCGATCAAATAAACTATAACCCTGACAATTCCTTCGGCAAACAATCTGGAGAAATTGCTGCCGCCTCCGGTTTGAATTTCGAAGCTATCGCCGCTCAAAGGTACTGGAATTCTTTGGTATCGACCCTCGGGCACATCAGTTGGGTTGAATATTTCTAACACGATGGAGGGTGAATTCAAACCATTGTCGCCGCGGATCAGTTTGCCTTCTAAGTGAATGCCTCCAGAATTTCCGATTGGACCACCTAGAGAAAACGCGAGCCCGGGAGATATCGTTGTGGGCTGCTTTTCGGTGGTCACTTCAATTGGTCCGCCTTGTTTCACAGGAGCGAGTACCGCTTCAGATGGCAATGAGGCTCCCCCAAATTTCAGAATCTTATATTGCTCATAGGTCATTTTTACCTTGGCGTACTCATTTATGGTGCTAATCGCCCAGCCGCGAAGCTCTGGCCATTTCTCTGTATCCTGAGACCGTAAGACATCAACGCTTAGTTTTACGTACTCTTGCGCAAGCGACTTATCCTTGTCGCGGCTTTGAATTGTTGAAGTCAGCACTGCGAGAGCTATTGGAATAAAAACAAGTGAAAAAATCTTAGCCAGCTGCTCAACTCTATCGGAGATACTCCGTTCCTTGTGCTGTTTCGCTTCTGTCAGCAAACGAATCGTAAGTTCATCTTGGGCCTTGTCCTCGGACATATATGTCTCCTGTATTCCGTATTACAATAGCACATCATTATCTAGTCATACTAAACCTGCGTTCAGTATTTATGTGGCGAGTGATAGTGCCGGGACACAATGTCGCTTCATTCGCGGACATCGGCGTCTAATCCTGCCTATGCTCTTGGATTAGTGAGCGGCGTGCTGTGAGCGCTAACTCTAGTTCCGGCAATCGGTTAAACCTAGACGAAGTTCCGATGCTGACGGCGAAGGTGCCTGCTCTGCGGGATTGGTGGGTTCGATTCCCATCCGTCTCCGCCATTTTGCTGCAGTACCCCCGGTACAAAAAAGAAGGGCGGCCACAGAGGGCCGCCCCTACGAAACGAATTTTTTGGTGTTGACTATTTATCCGCCGGGTTCAGCACCTTGAAGAGCACACCCGCCACAGCGCCGCCTGCGAAGTTCGCGACGAGGAAGATCCAGATATTGGTCCACTCGGACAGGCCCATTATGGAAACGCCCACGGCCACGGCAGGGTTAAACGCGCCACCCGAAATATCGCCAACGGCGAAGGCGCCGGTGAGCACGGTAAATCCGATCGCCAGCCCGTAGAAGGAGTTATTGCCATTGGCCTTCGCCGTCGCGACGTTGAGCACGACATACACCAGCGCGAAGGTGAAGAGGAATTCGGCAGCCAGCGCGCGCGGAATATCAGGGTCACCGGCGGCAGCCGCGAAGTCGGGCCGCAGGAAGCCGGCCACGAGCGCCGCCAGCACCGCGCCGATGACTTGCGCGATCATGTAAGGGGCAACGTCCGCCGTGCTGCATCGTCCGCGAATCCACACACCGAGCGTCACCGCGGGATTGTAGTGCCCGCCCGAGATATGTCCGCCGGCGAAAATCATCACCATCAGCGCCGAGCCAATCGCGAGTGGGGGAATTACGCCCGCCGCACCCGACATCACCGTGCAGCCAATGGTGAGCACCAGAAAGAAAGTTCCGATAAGTTCAACGACGTACTTGTTCATAGCGTGTTTGCTCCTTCTAGAGGTTATTGCCGCTTTCGGCGGCATTATCGCTAAATCGCGCACGAAACGCCATTGAATTTCACACAGAAGCGAAACTCAATGACTTGGCAAATCCCCGGATATCAATTAATCCTAAAAATTTGTCGCCACCGCGCGTGGAATGTCTTGAATGAATAACGTGTGCTGTTGCTTAGTCAATACTCAAGCGGCGATTGTTCTCATCGTGCGCACGCACGTGCCCGACGATGGCGGCATGTACATACCCTGATTCGCGCAGGCTGGCGGCGCAGGCTTCCGCGCGAGCGGCGGGTATCGCCGCGATGAATCCTCCGGCCGTTTGAGGATCGAAGAGCAGGGGATAGGCAGCCAAATTTTTTACAGCGGATGCGGCATCGATGTCTTGCTGGGCGGCCGCATTCGCGGGATACAAGGAAGATTGAATACCGAGACTGGAGGCGGCGATGGCCCCCGGAATCGCGGGTATCTGCGCGAGATTCACCGTGGCTGCGAGACCGGATTGGCGCAATATCCGAAGCAAGTGTCCCGCGAAGCCGAACCCGGTGACGTCCGTGCAAAGCGTTGTCTCGTGATTGTGGAGGACGCGCGCGGCTGTTGCATTCGATTGCGTCATCACCGCAATCGCGTCTGCAAGCCAGTCGTTCTGCGCCAAGCCTCGCATGTCCGCGGCGAAAATCGCGCCGATGCCGAGCGGTTTCGTGAGTACAAGGGCATCTCCCGGCACAGGCGCGCGACGGCTAAGCATCCGTTCACGATCGAGCAGTCCATTCACACTGAGGCCGAAAATCGGCCCATCGCTCTGCAACGTGTGCCCGCCAACAAGTGCCGTGTTCTCTGCACTGAGCACGCTAAGCGCCCCCGCAAGCAAATCGACGAGTTCATCTTCTAAGTCCATTGCGCCAGCATGGGCCAGCGCCGCGATGGCCAGTGCCGTGTGCGGTGTCGCGCCCATGGCATAGAGGTCGCTCAGGCAATGCACGGCCGCAATGCGCCCTGTCAGGAATGCATCGTCCATCAGCGGCGGGAAAAAATCGACTGAGTGCACCACGAGTTTTCCCGGTGGCGTCTCCACAATCGCCGCATCATCCGGCGCCTCAAGACCGATCAGCACATCCTCGCGTTTCGCGATCTGCAAGCGCGCCAAGGCGCGATGGAGAACCTCGTGCCCGAGTTTTGCGCCGCAGCCCGCGCAATTCATATCACCGCTCATGGACGAGTCCTGCGAGGCGCTCATCCCCGGCATCACATAGCGGTACCGATCCATCCACTTGCGATCGATACGGTCCTTCCATCGCCACACCCACGCCCCTTCGGCGGACCACTCACCGCGCGACGCGATCGCATGGCGGCTGCCGGTACTGATCAGGCTGAGGTGGTGCTTCTGGGGCCGATAGGGCACGAGCGCCTGGCCGAGCGCGGCCCGACGAAGGTTCTGCGCGAGATAGGGTCCCTCGCGCACGGCAAACACACCTGATTTCGGTCGCGGATCTTTCGCGAGACTCGCAACATCTCCCGCCGCAAAGACGAAATCATGGGAAACACTTTGCAAGCACTCGTTGACCAGCACAAATCCCTGATTGTCGATGGCAATCCCCGATTCCCGCAACCACGGCGCGGGCGAGGCATGCGTTGTCCAAACCAGCGTGTCGTAAGGAATCTTTAGACCCGATACGCATGAAACTTCGCTCGACGTGATCAAGCTTGCAGACTCGCCGCGGTGGACTGTAATGCCGCGTGCCGCGAGCGCTCGATCAAGCCGTGCCCGCACCGTCGGCGCATGCGAAGGAAGAATCTCCGGAGTCGCTGATACAAGTGTGACGCTGGCGTCTTTGGATATCTGCGCCAGTCGATGCTGCATCGCGAGTGCCAGTTCGACGCCACCTGCACCCGCACCAACAACGACAACGCGATGCGCTCGTGGCCGCGCAGTGATATCCGCGAGGAGCGCCTGCCAGCGGCGGATGAATGCATCCACCGGTTTCGCGGGCCACGCATGCTCGCGCGCGCCGGGCGCATCATCCATGGCAGGCCGCGATCCAATATTGAGTGAAAGCAGATCGAAGGCGATTTCCGGCCGGCCGGCGCAGTGGATCCGTTTGCCTGCGAGGTCCAGTCCCTCAACCTCCTCGTGGCAAATCCGTGCACCGGCCATTCGGGCCAACGCGCGCACGTCGACGTGGCACTCCTCATAATCGTAGTGCCCAGCGATGAAGCCCGGCAGCATGCCGGAGTAGGGCGCGAGCACGTCCCGCGTGATCAGCGTAAGCGACACCCCCGCGGGCGGCATCATGGCGAATTGACGCAGGACCTCGACCTGGCTATGGCCTCCGCCCGCCAGGACCACGCGCAGCGGCGCAGTCATGTCACCGGCCGCCAGACACTCGCGGCGATGGCGTTCACTGCGCCGTCCGTGGAACGGCTGAGGAGGTGATGGAAGCGGCGTTCTCCCGGCCCCGCGCCGGGGACTTCAAGGCTGGTGGCGACGAGCTCCTCGCCGAGCTTGGCCTCTTTCTTAAACGTAATCTCGATGCCAAACGGGAGGTAGCCCTCCAGGATGTCGCCGGGCACCGCCTCAAGGCACCAGTCCACATAGCTCGCGCTGTTTGCGTGCTGATTGATGTCGAGTTCGCTCGATCGTACATGGAAGCGGCGCGGGTTCGTCCCGCCCTGGATCGGATCCATCCGTTCGAAGGTGTCAATCATCGCCCGGTCTTCGTATTCACCATAGGCCGCTTGCATATCCGGCAGAATTTTGACGATTTTCTTGCGCTTGAGGTCGATCACCAGCCACCGCCCGGTCGCCAGCGCCACCACCTCGCCGCGCGCGTCAGTCGCGCGCCACTCGCGCACCGCGAAGAGGCCGCGCAGGCATGAGCCCCAGGTTTCCACCTGGACGACTTCCCGCCGCAGCGGATAGCGCAGAATACGCATGTGGAGGCGGTTCAGCATCCAGGCGTATCCCCGACGCATTAGAGAGTCGCCGTCCATCCCGGCGGTATCGCTGTGGCGGATGGCCGTTTCCTGGAGATAGTTAAAGAGCGAGACGGGCGTCAGGCGGGAGGCGCGGTCGGCTTCGTAAAACCGGACTTCAAATCGTTCTACATGCTTCATCGACGCGCAATGGTACGTGATTCGAACGGCTCTGGCAATGCACACGGCCCGGTCTGCAGGCACATTGCCCCGCATAACTCCTTGTCGCCGTAAAGACTATGGTAGACTTCGTACTGCTGCCGGGAAGGTTTGCGCGAGGTACGCGACCGGTTTACAATACCCTGCGACTTGGTGCGGATAGCCATCCGCGCATGATGGGAGGGCCTGTCTCCATGACCATTCAAAAAGTGATTGCGATCCTCGGGCTTTGCGCGATCTTGTGCCTCACCATTGGCATATTCGTCGACAATGCCCACGCGCAGGGGGATAGCAAGGCCACCAAACGGGTTGATAAAGGCATTGCCGAAAAGAAGGGCGTCGCCGCCTCACTCAAGACCGTTAAAAAGGGTGATGAAGTGCCGAAGCGGGCGACCCCCGTGCAGATGGCGATAGGCATTGGGTCGTGTTTCGTCGCGTTTATCGTCGTTAAGTGGCTCTAGGCTCGGTTCGCCAACTGCATCTATTAAGTCGGGGAGAAGCGCGTGGGGGTGAGCGCCGTGCCAGCCGGGGACAGCCGCGTCCTAATTGTTGACGACGAGGTTGTTATTCTTGAAATTTTGCAGGAACAACTCCACCGTTCCGGCTACCAGTGTATCCTCGCGAATTCCGCCCGCGAAGGTTTGGCGAAGCTCCAGGGCGAAAAACCTGCGCTGCTCGTGACTGATATCGGCATGCCGGACATGAACGGCATCCAGTTAGCTCAAGCCGCGCGAAACATCTGCACTGATCTCTCCGTTATCGTGATGACCGGTCGCTCAGACGTCGGTACGGCCATTAGCGCGATGCGCGCCGGCGCCGACGATTACATCGTAAAACCCTTCGACTTCGAAGAGATGATGATCTGTATCGAGCGCGCACTCGACAAGCGCCGGCTGGTCATCGAAAACCGAAATTACAGCCAGCAACTTGAGCAACGGGTGAGCGCAGCGACTCAGGATCTGGCGCGCTCGAACGAGCAATTACAGCAAGCCCAGGACTACTTGAACCGGCTCATTCAAAGCACTGTGGATGGAATCCTGACAGTATCAGCCGACGACCAGATCACCTTTGCGAACAAAGGTGCACAGTCGATGCTGGGCTACGGTGAGCCGGAAATTATCGGCGTTAACGTCGGCGATCTATATGTCGGCGGGGGAGAAGAGGCGCGCTATGTACGTCGCGTGTTGTCCTCGGAACGCCCTCTCCAGAACTACGAAACCGAGCTCCGCCATTGCAGCGGGGAAATCGTCCCGGTGAGCGTCTCGGTCTCACTCGTACCCGATGCCCAGGGCCGGCCCGCGGCGATGCTGCTGGTGTGTAAAAACATCACCGAGCAAAAGCGGCTCGAACTCGAACTCAAGGAAATGACCATACGCGACGGGCTCACGGGCCTGTTCAATCTGCGCTTTTTCTATGAACGGCTTGAATCTGAAATCGAACGCGCCAAGCGTCAGAAACACCCGCTTTCGCTTCTGTTGTTGGATATCGACAAGTTCAAGACTTACAACGACGCTCACGGCCATCTCGAAGGGGATCGCGTGCTGCGTGAAGTCGCCCGGTGCATTTCCGAGTCGACCCGCGAACACGTCGACTTGGGGTTCCGCTACGGCGGTGACGAATTTACTGTGATTCTGCCCGAAGCCGATGAAGCTGGCGCGATGCTGATCGCGCAGCGTATTCGCGAGTCTTTTGCGTCGCGCCGTTTCGATCTGCTCACGATGAGCATCGGGCTGATGACCTACGAAGACATCCACACCCCACGCGCGTTCATCCAATTTACAGACGCGATGATGTACGACGCCAAGCGGGCCGGCGGCAATAAAGTAACGGTCTACCGTGCCGAGGAATTCGCGCAGAAGGCCGAGACGAAGTCGGCGACCTAACGGCCCGCAGGAATTGTCGCCGCTGCGGCTTTGTCCGGTTCAGGCGCAGCAGCTTCCACTACGTCAAGCTGCGAATTTTCCAAGGGATTAACAAGCCGCGTCGTGATGACTTGTTCGCCTTCCCTGATGCCTTCGGAGACGTATACATAGTCGCCGTCAGTGTGTGTGGCCAGGACGGAGCGCGTTTCCAGCGTCGCACGTCCCGAGTCTGGGTCCTTGCGCGCTACATACACCGTGCGGCGGCCGGATGCTTCCTGATCAAAGCCGACGGCTTCCGCCGCCAGTCGCACGACCCCGCGCGCGACGCGCCCCGGAATGCGCACGCGGCAGAACATGCCCTCGACGAGCGGCAGATTCCCCGCGCGCGGTGAGCTAGCCTCGGCGCCTTCCACGTGCACGACAACCGTGATGGTGCGGGTTTCTTCATCGAACTTCGCCACGCGATCGAGCGTGCCCTGCCATTGATTGCTCTCAATGGCCTCGGTCCACGCGATTTCCACGGGCACATGCTGCACGGCGCCGAACCATGCGCGCCCTTCGGTCGGCGCAGTCTCGTCAAACAACAGCCAGTTGCGTGCATCGACGCTGTTGAGGGCGACGGAGATCTCGATCAGCGAGTCGTCGGCCAGCGTGACTGCATCGGCCCCGAGCGTGGTCCACTGGCCCGCCTCGATGGTGACTTCCTTGATCCGCGCATTAAACGGAGCGCGCACTATCGTGCGGTCGAGATTGAGCCTGGCCTGCTCGAGCGCGGCAATCGCCGACGTATAGGCGCTGCGCGCCTCTTCCACGCGCAAAGGATAGAGGTCGATCGACTGGCGTAGCAGATCGTACGCGTCCTGCGCCTGTTTATAGCTCGATTCCTTGTTGCCGGCGAAAGTCTCCGATTCAATCTGTTCCTTCGAGTACAGCGACTCGGCCCGCTCGAAATCGCGCTTGGCAATTTCCACGATCCGCTCGTAGTTGGACAGGCGTTCCTTGTCCGTCGCAAATTGCTTCTCGGTCCGTTGCAGGGCCGATTCCCACTGTTTGACGGAAGCTTCGGCATCGGTCAGCCGGGACTCATAGTCGCGCGGATCCAGTGCGAACATTTCTTCTCCGGCGGCGATCACACCGCCGGTCTCCAGTTGCGGATGCACCCGGATTACGCGGCCGGAGACTTCCGGGGAAATCACCACTTCGTCGCGCGCACGGGCCTCGCCAAATCCGTCGATCATCACCGGGACGTCTTCAAGATGGGCCGTGACAACCTCCACCCGCAATGAACGCTCAGTGGCTTCGGCGGTCGCCGGCGGCTTCCGTTGCTTCATGAGCACAATGGATATCCCGATCCCGGCAAGCAGGATGCCCGGCACCGCCACTACTGCCAGGACGATGCGGAGCACTCCTCGTCCTCTATGATTCGGTGCACTCATTACATCTCCTCACTTCGCTGCGGCCAGTGGGGCCACGATTTGTTCGTCGTCCAGAATCGATTGAATCTGTTCATACACGCCGCACCACTGCCGGGCCGTTTCGGGACCCAACCGGTGCAACAGGTCAACAAGCGTATGCAAGAGCGCGCCCTCAAAATGTTCGACCGCGCCCACGCCCGCCGGTGTCAACGAAATGCGCACTTCCCGGCGATCCGTCTCGCTGATCTCGCGAACGGCCAAGCCCAGATCGGTAAGCCGATCGAGCATCGCGGATGCCGATGGGGGAGAGACATGCGTCCCCTCGGCCAATTCCTTGAGGTTGACCGAGCCGTGCGCATGAATCACCGTCAGGGTTGTAATCTGGGACAGCGTCAATTCCCGCGGAGAACCCGGTGCGGCGGAATCCAGCCGTAAACTCCGGATCATCAACCGCTGCTGAAGTCCCCGGATGGTCCCGTGTAGTTGCCGAGCCTGCCGGAGAATTTCATCATCCATTGTCACACCCATATGCGCCGTAGAGCACAAACACTTAGCGTCTCGAACAATCGATGTATGAAACACCGGTGCCGCGCGAAGGTTCACCTGGGGTCGCCCTTGTGTTGGCCGAAATGTCGCCGGGTCACGATGGCCAGCTGAAGATAATAGCCGCGCGCTAACCAATTGTAAATGGAAGGCTTAGCCCTGAGGTGCGTTTCGCTGGAAACGCCCGTTCAGGGCGAGAGACATTGGTGAGTATCGGGCTGTTCTGATACGATCTCCGCACACGCTGGGGGCAGCCATGAGTCATTTTCGCGGAATCGTTACTTCGGTATTCTTCGCGGGTCTCTTAGTCTGCGGCCGACCAGTGTACGCGGTCGATCTGCCCGACGAGGTCAAATACCTCGACACGCTCAGGCAGGATCAGACAGCTCTCGTCGATGCAGCCCGCCGCTTCCAGTTGCAGCAGTTCGCGCTGATCGAATGGGACCAGCGTCTCATTGAGGAGTATCAGCGCAGCGAGGAAACTGCGCTCGCGCAGACCCAAAGCCAGGAGATGCAGCGCCGGGGGAAGCTCATCCGCTCGGTGTGGGAGTGGGTGCTGGAGCAGTATCCGAACGACGCCCGCGCGAATAATTATTACGGAGAGTATCTCTTCGATTACGCCGGCGATGAAGCGGGCGGGTTGAAGCACTGGATGACGGCCGTCCAGTTCGATGACGAGCTGAGCGCGGCGCACAACAATCTGGGCATATATTACTTCCACACCGGCGACTACGCGCGCGGCCTCGAACACTTGCAGCGCGCCATCAAACTCGAATCGGACAATCCTGACTATCTCTATAACATGGCGCAGATGTATCTCATCCACTATATCCAGATCGAACGGCTCACAGAGACGCCCCGGGACAAAATTTACAAGCAGGCCATGGACATGTCCTCCAAGGCCGCCGAACTCGCGCCAAAGGATTTCGACGTCGTTCAGGACTACGCTGTCAATTTCTTCGCCGCGGAAAATTTCGGTGTTGAGGCGGACTGGAAAGCCGCGGCCCAGGCCTGGCAAAAAGCGCAGGCCATCGCGCGGACCGAGGACGAGCGTTTTTTTGCGCTGTTGAACGAAGGGCGCGCACGGCTGAATGGCGCCGATGCCAACGGCGCCATCGCGCCGCTTGAAGCCGCGATCGCGCTCAAGAAGGACAGTGCGATCGCCGAGCAGCTCCTGACCAAGGCGCGTCAGGCGCCCTGAACCGGATCCGAGCTTGAATCAGAACATGCGTTCAGAGGGCCCTTGGTGGCGCGTTCAGGTGTCTCCCTTCCGGCAGGCGATCGGGGTGTTCCTGTTGATGTTCGCCGCCGTTTTTTTCTACGCGATGTTGGCCAATGGCATGCGTTTTTTCATCGTCGAATCCGTCTCGATGGAACCCACCTTGTTCGGAGGCGATCGCTTGGTCGCAATTCGCCAGAAGGAATACCTGCGCGGCGACATCGTGATCGTGCGTGACCCCCTGGAGCAACAGGGCTATCTCGTCAAGCGTGTAATTGGCGTGTCCGGCGATACGGTCGAAATTAAGGCTGCGGCCGTGTTCGTGAACGGCCAATATCTCTCCGAACCCTATCGGCCCGAACCCATCGATTATACGATGTCCCCCTATCTGGTCCCGCAGAATTTCGTTTTCGTGCTGGGCGACAACTCAAACTATAGCGTTGACAGCCATAATTGGGCCGCGGCCATCCGGGAGAGCGACGCCATAGTGCCGCGCGCCTTGCCCCTGGATTCCGTGATCGCGCGCGCATTCTTTCAGTATTACCCTATCAACCGGATGCGCCGGATACGCCACTATCCATTGTCTGAACAGATCGAACTGTCGCCCGCTCGCACGACGGTAGCCCGGCCGCTACAATAGGATCCGCGAAAGCGGCGTTTCTTTCGGAATTTCCACGATGAGCAGGACATCCAGTCAAACTTTTCGGTTCGGCTTCTCCGCCGGCGGCGTCACCTTTGCCGTCCGGGCGCTCATCCTCACGATGTCGGCCATCTTCGTCGCGCAATTGCTGCTGGATATCGGGCTTGGCGACATGGCCCTCACCAGTACACCGGGCGGCGCTGTAATTCTCGATACGCTGGCCTATTCCAGCGAGCACCTTTTGCAAGGGTGGGTCTGGATTCCGCTGACCTATATTTTTCTTCACGGGGGCCTGTGGCATTTGTTCATGAATATGCTCCAGCTCTATTTCTTTGGGCCGGAGGTCGAGCGCGTGCTGGGTACGCGCCAGTTTCTGCGCTTCTTCTTTCTTTGCGGCATCGCGGGCGCCCTGGCCAACCTCGTGCCCTTCGCATTGGGCCAGCCCGGACTGCCCGTTGTCGGTGCGAGCGGTGCTATACTGGGCGCGATCGTGGCCTTCGCGATGATCGATCCTGATCGCCAGATTTTTATGTTGCCTCTGCCATTCCCCATCACGGCGCGGGCAATGATCATTATTCTGGTGGTATTGAATCTGCTTTCGACCGGTGGCCAGGTATCGGTGGCTACGCACTTCGGCGGCATGATTTTCGGCTTCACGTATATGAAATTTAGGCCGATCATCCTGCGCTGGACTTGGGAGCGCCGAGGCCGGCGCGCGCGCAAGGTGAAGGAAAAGACGGCCCCCAAGGATCCAGCGACGCCCGAAGAAAAGAAGCTCGCCGACGCGATCGACAACATCTTCCGGTTTCAGGACAAGGAAAAGCACTGACCACGCGGGTGCAGGCGGACTGAAATGTTTGGTATGACGAGTATCAATGAAGTACTGGTGGTGATCGTGGTCATCATCGTGCTTAGCGCGACCGGCCTGTGGCCCCGAATCATCCAGGGTCTGCGCGAATTGCGCGGTGATGCCCCGCCGCGGCAGGACATGAGCGCCCAGGACATGGACATGTGTTACAAAATTCTCGGGTTGTCTCCGGGATCGACCTGGGATGAGATCGAGAAGGCGTACCGCCGCAAGGCGCAGATTCATCACCCGGACAAAGGTGGCGACGAGGACGCCATGCGCGTGCTGAATGACGTGTACAACCGCCTCAAACGGGCGCGGCGTAGCGCTTCCTAGAAGCCGGACTAGCGCCCCGGGCCGTCCTGCTTGGTGGCCTCGACTTTCTCTCGCACGGCCTCGATTTCGTTCTGCCATTCGCCTTCGCGGCGCCGGTCACCCTCGCGGCGTTCTGCGCGGCGTCTGCCGGGGTTGTGGACCCGGTCGTGAACCAGCCGGGACAGGCTGCGGCGTTCTCCGCCGGACCGTCGATCGGCGTTGCGCCGTTCGTCTTCCCGACGGTTCGTGTCCCAGTCCAAGGAGTCGTCTTTACGGGCCAGCACATATGCCCCAATCCCCAACGCGACTGCCGCCGCGAAGAAGCCGAGCCAGAGTTCGAGTGCCAATCTGCTCATGTTTCGATTATATCACGTCATAGGTGAAAAGCTGTACTAGTTCCGAGAATAATTCCAGAAAATCGATAATCGCCGGCAGATCTCCGCGCTTATTTATCGCGCTCGATTGCGGCGGCCGCGGACACCATGGGGTCAAAACGGACGATGACCACGGTCATGTCGTCGATCGGATCTTTGCCGTACATGTGATGCGAGGCCGCCGAGCGCAGGTTATCCAACAACTCCTGTGGCGCGCGCGATGCAGCGTCCTTGACGGCGTCTTCGAGCCGTTTCTCGCCGAACAACTGGTGCCCGGGATCCTGTGCGTCGGTGACGCCATCGCTATAGATGACGATGGTGTCGCGCGGATCGAGGCGCACGGTGACTTCGCTGAATGTCGCGTCTTTCACAATCCCCAGCGGATACCCGGCTTCGCTTTCAAGCCAGCGGCTGGCTTTGGATTCGGGGTTCGTGAGGAACGCAGGAGGATGGCCGGCGGAGGCATAGGTCGCCATGCCGGTCTCGGGGTCCAGCGTAAGGATGAACAGCGTCACGAATCGGTGCGTCGCGCCGACCCGCTTATAGAATTCGTTGTTCGTCAGGAACAGCAATTCGGACGGGGGGAGGTCCTGGCCGGACAGCGTCCGCAGGATGCTCGAGCATTGTGTGCTCAACAGGGCGGCGGAAAGTCCCTTTCCGGTCGCATCGCCCAGCACTACGCCAATCTTGCCGTTGGGCAGCTCGAAGTAATCGAAGAAGTCGCCGCCCACGTCCTTGCTCGGCTGGCTCCAGCCGAGCAGTTCGACGCCCTCGACGCGTGGCGGCGCTTCGGGTAGGAGCGTCTGCTGGAGATCGGCCGCAATCCGGAACTCGCTCTCGAGGCGTTCCCGGCGCGAGGTCTCTTGCCGCAATTCATGCACGTATTCCTGGATCGAAATCGCCATGGTGTTGAACGATTGCGCCAGATCGCTGAACTCGTCCTTGCGTTTCATGCGCAGGCGATAATTGAAATTGCCCGCCCCGAATTCACGTGCGCCGCGCGCCAGTTCGATCAGCGGCTTGGACAGGCCCCGGCTCAGGAAGATGCTCGTGAGCAGTGCCAACGTGAACATGCCGGTGCCCACAACCGCCAGCACGCCGACGCGATCGAGCAAATACTGGAGCTGGCGGCTGGTGTCGTGCTCGACGTACAACGCAAACACTTCGCCGGTCGCATCGAGTTCTACCGGGGTGACCACACCCACATCGCGCCGTCCGCCGATGAACCGGGTCTTGTACCGGTCCTCGCGCTTCTCGGGCATGTTCGTCAGGAAATCGGTGCAGAACTGCGTGATCGCGCGCGCAAGCTGCGGTGTTGCAGCGGCATCGTCGCGTTCCACGTTTGCGAGCACTTTGCCTTCTTTGTTGATGACGGACATGCGCGTGTAGTTGTTGCCGAACTCACCGGTGACCATGAAATGGTTCAATGCGTCTTGTATCGCGACGGGCTCGAGCACTTCGGTGAGCTGCTCGCGCGCGATACCCACGGCGACCGTGCCCGGGCGGTGCGGCAGCGGCGCGTACACGTATTGGTCGCCCTGCTCGCCCGGTTCCGGCTCGTTCACGCGTGCTTCGGCCACGGCGCCCGGCGTCATCACCGGCATGGTGTCCAGCACGGCGGCCGAAGGCTCTCCCGAAGTCACCAGCGCCAGCCCCTGTGCATCCGTAATGACGATACTTTGCAGCGGCGTGCCTGCCAGGGCCGCAGCCATTCGCGCGCGGTTAATGCGATCAGTCAGTTCCGGCACCGATCCGCCGGATCGTTCGACAGCCTCCGTCAGTTCCGCAAGCAGCGTGGCCTGCGCCGTCATCTGCTCCGCGATTCGTTTCTGGATGTAGGGGGGGAGGTCGATCGCGCGTTCGATGGTCGTCGTCGTCACCAGGTTCATGGTCGCGCCGGCGCGCCAGTTCGCCATCCACATGTCCCAGCCGAAAATAACGAGGACGACGGCCGTCAGCACCGCAATGACCAGGAAGACAAGCGAGACGATCGTTAAATTCAGACGCGTCCGGAACCGCAGGGCCATCAGGTGCCCGCGTCCTGCGCGGCCCAGGCGCCTTCGCTCGCGGCGACGTTGAGCGCCCGCTGATAGCGCGCGAGCGCTTCGGCGGTGTCTTCTTCGCCGTGGATGTGAAAGAGTTTTTCGAGGTTTGTAATGCGGAACACGCGCTGGATCTCGCAGGAAAGGCAGCACAACCGTAACGTGCCGCTTTCGCGTTTCAATGTCTCGCGGATGCGCAAAAGTTCCGTCAGCGCCGCGCTCGACAGATAATTAATGTTGCGGAAATCGAGCAGGAGGTTCAGGCCGGGCTTGCCCTCGACATACGCGCAGGCTTCCTTGCCGAAATCGTCGACGTGTAATCCGTCCAGCACATTCGTGCCCGTAATCGTGCCGAGCGTGACTTGCCCCTTGCTCTCGAAAGAAATCAGCGCGTTCGCCTCAGTCATGTGATCACTCGCCTTCCTGGTCCGCTTCAGGCGCAGGCTTCGGAGAAAGTGTTTCTGTTAAACACCATCTCCAGGCAGCGGTCCTTGCTGTTGAATCGGACGTCTTCCATAAATTCACGAATCAGGCACACCCCGCGCCCGCCCAGCTGGGCGCAGTCGGCCATCTTAATCTTGTCTACGTCGAAACCCTTGCCTTCGTCGAACACGCATACCTTGCAGGTATCGCCCTCTTCGAAGAATTGAACCCGCACCCGGCGGCTCGGTTCGTTCGCGTTGCCGTGCACCACCGCGTTGACCAGCGCCTCTTCGAGACAAAGGCGCGGGGAAAAATCATTACTCGGGCTGATCCAACCGCGCTTCTTGAGAACATCGAGCGCATCGGCCAAGGCATCTGCCGCCTCCGCCACCGTGCTCGGGAAATCTCTCTCGTAGAAAGGTTTCGTCATGCCTATCCTGGTCGCACCTGCCCAGATAAAGAATACCATAGCCGTCAAGGGTGGCAAATTATTGGCGGTTTCAAGCCGGTTGGGGCAGGCTTTGCCCCTACATTACTTGGTCTGCTGTACCCACTGCTCAAAGGTTGCCGGCGGTTTCGGTGCCTGCACCGGAATTTCGTAAGCGGTGGGGGTGACCTTCCCGCCGGCCTGCGCGATTAGTTTTTCGGTCATACGCTGGCAGGCGGGGATGAGCGTGTTGTAGGAGTAGTCGGTGTACGCGAACTTCGTGTCGGCCATGGCGGGGATGCCGCCCGTGATGCCGTCGCCGATGCCTTTGAATCCCTTCATGCAGCCGAGCACGCCCGCGGCGTTCGACGGATTGCAGTCGGCGTCTTGTCCGCAGCGGATCGAGACTTCGATCGTCTTCATGAAGTCGCCTTCGCCGTAGAGCAGGCCCATCACGATATACGCGCCGTTCAGTTTCGCATCGATGTTGAAGGGGTCGCCGGGGCCGCAATCGACGTCGTCCTGCCATTTGGCCTCGATCTGTTTCCACACCTTGAGCCAGTCCTTCGGTTCCGCGGCGTGCCACGCGATCACGTCGGAGATGCACTGGTGGTATTGCGACTCCTTCGGGATACACGCGAGCCCGGCGTCGATCACTTTGCGCACATCGCTGTCCTCGAAGAAGGCCGCGGCGTACATGCCCGACACGAACATCCCGCCGTACACGCCGTCGCCGTAGTTCATGATCTGGCCGAAGACTTCGCAGAGCTTGTTCGATTCCTGCGGCAGTCCGGGGCTGAGAATGCCGAAGAGGTCCGCCTCAATCTGGAAGTCGATGTCGTCCGCGTGCGCGTTGTAGGTCGGATGGCCCGACAGCGGCGGCAGGATGCCTTTGCGGATGTTCTCGCGCCCGAACTTGTTCGCGTGCCACAGCTCGTACTTCGATTCGCCGAAGTCGAGCCCGGCCTGCGCCGGCGTGATGCCGAGCCCGTGGTCCTCCAGCGATTTCAGGAAGGTCATCTCGACGTAGCAGTCGTCCTGGTGAATCGCGTCCGCGACGCGCGCTGGCGCCCAGGCATGTATTTCTTCCAGGATCGGTTTGCCGTTCGACTGGAACTCATACTTGGCTCCCTGCGTCACCCCAATCATCTGCCCGGCCCACGCGCCCTTGGCTTTGTCGAGATACACCTCCACCGGCAAGGTCCGCGTCTCCGCGAACGCGGGGGAGATAACCAAAAGCCCGAGCAGTCCAACAATGAAACGAAACATGCGCGTTCTCCTAATGACAGGATTTAAGATAGTGCACGAAGGTCAAGTTATTTTCCACAGATGGACACAGATAAACGCTGATGAATAGTGATAAGAGAACAAAGTAGGCGACCGATTAGCGCATCAGTTGCTTGTAATAATAAGCATTCGGCCGCGGTACGCCGTCAGCGCCCAGGGCATAGCCGGGGACTTCGCCGACGCGGGACCAGCCGAGGTGCTTGTACACGTGTTCGGCGGAGGACTGCGCTTCGGTGTCGAGGACGAGGAGTGTGCAGCCGATTGACTTCGCAGCCTTCTCCGCCTCGGCCATCAGCATTGTCGAGATGCTCCGACCGCGGTAGTCGCGGTGGACGATGAGTTTCATGATTTCCGCGCGATGACGGCCGTTCGGTTTCGGCGAGGGGTCGAGCTGGACCGAGCCGGCGACCTGGCCGTCTACTTCGACGATCCAGAGCTGTCGCTTGCTGGTTCCTAGCAGCGCAAATATCTCGTGCCAATACGTCGCGGCATCGGCTTCGGACAAGGGCGCCAAGAATCCCACGGATGCGCCGCCATCAACGACATCTTGGAGGACGTGGCAGAGTCCGGTGAGGAGATGAGTGTCGCCGGGAGTGACTGGTTTGAGTTCGATGGGCATGATGTATTTCCGATCAATGAATTGGCGAAATCCTAACGACTCGAACCGGTGAATCCAAGTCGAGTTTCTGTTTGTTTCGGCGTGGCCTCGTTCATGCAGCAATTTCCCAGACACTCCAAGACCTTACTTTTGTCATTGCGAGGAGCGCGGTTGCGACGAAGCAATCTCTACCAGTGACGCCCGCATAAGATGATGCTTTCGATATGCGGTGATTGTCGGTTTGGGTGCAGAGGTTTTTCGGTTCGTGCGGAGGTGCCGGCAGAGATTGCTTCGCTATCGCTCGCAATGACAAAGCTTGGGCTTTAGTTGGCGGGTATTTCGTCAAAATGAACGAAGGAGCAAGATGCGGGGTCTAGCTAGTATTCTTTTCTAAGGTTCGTCGCCGGAATATTCAGCGCCTCGCGGTATTTGGTGACCGTGCGGCGCGCAATCGTCAGCCCTTCGTTCTTGAGCAGGTCGGCGATCTTCTGGTCGGACAGCGGATGCCGCTTGTCTTCGGCGTCGATGATTTTCTTGACCTGGAGCTGGACGCTTTTCGAGGACTGATCTTCGCCGTGGGAACTTTTCAGTCCCGGCGAGAAGAAGTATTTCAGTTCAAACAGGCCCTGCGGCGTCTGGATGTATTTGCCGCGGGTCGTACGGCTCACGGTCGCTTCGTGCACGCCAACGACGTCCGCGATTTCCTGGAGCGTAAGCGGGCGGATGGCGTCCGGGCCCTTCTCTAAAAACTCTTTCTGGAAATCCATGATCGCCGAGCCGACCTTGAGAATGGTCTGCCGGCGCTGTTCGATGTTCCGGATGAGCCACTTGGCGGACTCGATCTTCTCGCGCAGGAAACTCTTGTCTTCGCGCTGGATCTGTTTGTCCTTGGCGAGGTCGCGGTATTCCTGGTTCAGCCGTAACGACGGGCTGCCTTCGGACGTAAGCGACACGGTCCATTCGCCGTCAATCTTCTCGACGACGAGATCCGGCGCGATGTACTGCGTCGGTTCGGACTCGTACTGCATGCCCGGATAGGGGTCGAGCGTGGAGAGTTTGCGGCGCAAGGCTTCGACGTGTTCGGGCGTGATGCCCATCGCGCGCGCGATCTTCGGCACCTGCCGGTGCTGCAACGCATCGAAATGTTCCCCGACCAGCGTGCGCAGTTCGTGGTCCTTGGGATACTCGGCATTGATCTGAAGCAGGAGGCACTCGACCACGTCGCGCGCGCCAACGCCGGCCGGCTCGAATTTTTGTATGGCATACAGTACTCGCTCGACCGCGGCCGAAGCTTCGCCAAGTTCTGTCGCGATCTCGTCTATCGACCCCGTGAAATAGCCCCGATCGTCAATGTCGCCGATGATCCGCTCGCCGATCCGGAAATGGCGTGGGTCGTCGCCATAGGCCATGCGGAGTTGCGTGAGCAGGAAACACGAGAGGGAGTCTGCTTTCGTAATCGAATTCTCGAAATGGTCCCGGCGCGCGGCCATCTCGGGGTTCACGCTGAAATCGCGGCCTTCCTTGATGCGTTCTTCCCAAGGGCTGACGAATTCGGCCTGGTCGAAGTCGTGGTCGTTGTAGTCCTGCGCGTCGTGGCCGGTGGTGGTTTGTTTCGCGGCAGGGGTGGAGTCGGCCGCCGGCTCAGGCGGAGCGATCTCGAGCACCGGGTTGGCGTCGAGTTCCTGCTGGATGTGGTTTTCCAGCTCCAGCGAGTTGTACTGCAGAATCTGCAGTGCCTGCTGCATCTTCTGCGTCAGCATCAGCCGCTGGGACTGATTCTGAACGAGTCTGTTGTCCATCCGCATCATGCGCGGCGCTTCCCCCCCGGAGAGCAAGAACAATGCCATTATAGAAGCAATCCACCGATCTGTCAATTGACGCGCAGGCATTGCGTTGTTATAGTCGCCGTGGCCGAGAGGGGGACTCCGGCTTCGGGAGGGGGCACCGGGTGATTCAGTTCAGTCTGCTCGGCAGCGGCAGTGCCGGGAACGCCATCTTCGTGCGCGGATCCCGGACCAAGCTGCTCATCGACAATGGCCTGAGTCTGCGGCAGCTTCAGCTCCGGCTCGCGCAGATCGGCGAGTCGCTCGATGGTCTCACCGGCATCGCCATCACGCACGAGCATGGCGATCACGTGAACGGGTTGCGCACGCTCGCGAAGAAGCACAAGGCGCCGGTGTACGTGACGCCAGAGACATCCGCGCGGCTCCAAGAAAAAGTCGGGCCGATTCCGGACCAGGTCCACTTCGAAGCGGGTGATATTTTTTCGATCGGCGAGTTCGAGCTGCAGAGTTTCAGCGTCGAACACGACGCGGTAGACCCGGTGAGTTTCGTCGTCCAGCACGGCGGATGCCGATTGGGCATGGCAACCGATCTCGGTCACGTGACCGGACTCGTCCGTGAACGGCTCAGCGGATCGCACGCGCTCGTGCTCGAGTCGAACTATTGCCCCGAGATGATCGAGCGCAGTTCGTATCCGATCGAGATCGTGCAGCGGATCAAAAGTAAGCGGGGACATCTGTCGAACCACGACATGAACAAGTTGTTGCATCATTTGTTGCACGATGATCTGCAACTCGTTGTGGCGATTCATGTGAGCCAGGAGAACAACACCGAGGCCAAGGCGCGCGCGATGGCGACGCAAGTGTTGCGCGATCATCCCGCGCAATTGTTTGTCGCCGCGCAGGACGCGCCGACGCCATTGTTCACGATCGAGCCGCGTCCGGCGAGAGCGCAAGTGGAGCGGATTCTCGAACGCACGGCGTGATCGTGTAACGAAGGTAGGGTGGGCTTTAGCCCACCCACTTATAGCGAGATATCATTCGGTGGTGGGCTAAAGCCCACCCTACCTGTAACGAGGCGAAGAAAGATGGACTCGGGGGAGTTCCTGACCGGACCGGAGGCGACTCGGGCCATCGCGCGGGCCGCGAAGGTCGCGCGGACGGCGGTCTCGATCCACGCCTACGACGCCGGGCACGAGTCGGATAAGATCGCCGGGTGCGGCGCCTGCGCCGAGGCCTGCGCCTTTGTTCATACGCTCCCTTGGGGACCCCAAGCTTGCCGACGTAGTCGCGAGAAGCATGCGCGTACGGCCCTCAAGCGGAATCGCCCCGTGCCCTATCTCTGTCACATGGGTTTTGCCTGCGTCGCTGCGCCTGTCCTGCCAGGGTCAGACGACCTGCATGTCGCGACTTTCGGACCGTATTGTCCCGCCGAGACGCCGAAGGCCCTCGAACGTGATGCGATGGAAGGTCTGACGCATCTAGAACAGATGGAACGCAAAGAATTGCCATTTTCTTTGGAAGATATCCCGTTGGTTCCGGCAGAAGTCGTTCCGGAAGTAGCGGAATGGCTTGCTGAAACATTCCTGAAACATTCGAGCTCGAAGCAAATCATGTTCGAACAATCCACGCTGCCAGGATCGAATAGTTCTCCTTATTTGAACAACAATGAAACAGTCAATTTGTATTTCTCTGGTACCTATTCAAGACCTTCAGATGCTGTCCCGATATCGTCCATTCGGCGTTCTCGTGCGAAACCTGTCCGAGACGCCTTTGGCGCGCGGGCCATCCTGGCCGCAATGGGGAATCCGGATGCGACGGCGTTCCGGGAGGTGCTCGCCAATCAGTTAGTCGCCGGGCCAAAGCGGCAAACCGCCGAACAAGTCCGTGCCCGAGTGTCTGCCGTGGTATCGGCAGTGACCGAAGCGGCGCAGGGGCAAGGGCGGTCTCTCATAGGATCGCCCTTGGAAGTCTTGGCGGCTGGGTTGGCTTCAGTAAAGACCGGAAAAGAGGCGGTTGGACTTGCGGTACGCGCGCTCGCGCCGCTCCGCCGGGCATTGTTGAGAGCGGAAGAAGGCTCCGCCGCGTTTTATGCCGGTATCGAGCGCTATATCGAGGAGCATCTCGGTGACTCTCTGAGTCTGGGCGCCGCCGCGAAGCATTTCGATCTGCCGTCGAGCACGTTGACCCGCCGGTTGGAGCGCCGATACGGTCTGACCTTCACCGGCTACGTCGCCCGGCGCAGGGTCGAGCGCGCGAAGACGCTGCTCGCCAAGTCCAAGCTCAGCGTGGACACGGTCGCGCGCCGGGTTGGCCTGACCGATGGCGCGCACTTGCGTAAGCTCATGCAACGCTTCGAAGGCATCACGCCGTCAGAATTGCGGCCGCCGCGATCCCGGTCGAGTGGATGACGGCAGACTAGCCCTATTGGACGTATGGTTCTGTGACGAATCGCTTGGTTTCAATTCCACAAAGAGCGTGATAGGCTCACCTACGAGGTGCCTATGGCTAAGCGGTGGATTGGCTTGCGATCGGCCGTTTCAATTTCCGCACTGCTGGTAGCCCTGCCGGTCGCCGGCCAGGGTCCGCTGGATCTCCTCAACGGTACCGCGCGCACTGTTCAGGTTCAGATCGAAGCATCGGGTGATCCGGCGATAGTGGGCCAGGATTTTGGCCCCGCGATTCAGGCCGTGTACTCCGCATCCGGAAACATCGGAACGCTCACCATCTCCGCGGAAGCGCACGAGCAGATCTACGCGAACGCATTTCCTCCGCCCGTGCCCGGATCGTTTACCGATATCATCATCGAATTCGATCTCACGACCTTTGAAGCCACCAGCCAACCCGCCAGCGGCGCATTTGCCGGCGGTCAGCTTTCGTCGTCGTTCACGCAGAACGCGCTCAGCACAGCTGCGCCCGCGGGATTCCTCGGACCCAATCTTCCTTCGCTGTTCTGTACATCGCAAATGCAAGTGGACACGCTGTGCATGAGCGTACCGATTGTCTGTGGAGAAATCTGCACGACAGTAGCCGGGTCCCAGTATGATCCGGGCACGGGACTCGTGAACCTGGTCGGTTCCCAAGCCGAATCGGGTTGCGATGGCGGGATCTGCACAGGCCCCGTCGATCGGTTCTGCAGCCGAGGTGATTTGATGCTGTCCGAAGCGCCTCCGGACGACGACGATGACAGTAACAGTCCCTGCTTCATCGCGACGGCGGCCTATGGCACACCACTCGCCGATCAACTCGACGGGTTACGCGCGTTCCGCGACTCCCGGCTGCTCAGGAACGCGATAGGCGCGGCCCTGACGGATGCTTACTATCGCCTGAGTCCGCCGCTCGCGGATCGCATTGCAGGCAATCGCGGACTGCTAAATCTGGCTCGATATCTGCTCGATCCCGTCGTCCGGATCATGGAAACACCAAAAAACCCTGCACAGAGTCAATCGAGTGTAGGGTTGCCGTAGGCAGGACCGATCCATGACTGAATCCGCAACAATCAATGCATCGGAAATGGTTGAGAGCGAGGCAAAGCCGAATCGCGTGCGGCTGCGCATTTCGTTGGCCGTGATACTCGTGTGCGTGTATACACCTTATTCGTGGGTGTTGTGGATCGACTATCCGTGGAGCGACTATCGGTGGCTCTGGATCAAGATGTGGCCGATTCTGCCCGGAGTCGTTCCCGCCGTGCTTCTGCGCGTCGCGTTGCAGCGCTTTTTCAAAATGGATGACGCGCTTGCAGTAGAGGGTTCTCTGTTCGTGGTGGCCGGAGTGTTTGCGATCGCGCTGATCGCTGCGCTCATCTGGCTGGGCATGCGCAGCCGCCGATCGCTCGCCGCCGCGGTGGTCCTTGCGGTGATTGTGTCCGTGCCCTGTGCCTTTTTCGCGTATGCCCTGTTTCGCGCCTAAGCCCGCGGTCGAATTGTTAGGGTTGACACGCACGGGGCCGACGCGGATACCCTGATCGTCTCGTTCGCGCCCGCGGCGATTGTTGTACCTCGGTAATTTCGGAAAGGGAAACCATGAGAACACGAATCCGTCTGGCGATTTTTTTCATTCCGATACTGCTGGTTTGCACAGCGGCCCGCGCGCAAGATCTGAAAACCGAGAACGTCGTCCTGTTCATGTTCGACGGGCTGCGCTGGGAGGAAGTGTTCGGCGGGGCGGACGGCGCATTGATGAACAAGGAATTCGGCCAGGTCCGCGACGAGTTGTCGCTCAAGCAGCGCTACTGGCGCGACACGCCGGAAGAGGGCCGGGAGACCTTGCTGCCGTTCATCTGGGGAACGATTGCCAAAGAAGGCCAGATTTTTGGCAACCAGACCAAGGGCAGCATCGGCCAGGTCACGAACGGGATGAACTTTTCTTATCCGGGTTACAACGAAATCCTGTGCGGCTTCGCCGATCCGAAGGTCGACAGCAACGCAAAAAAGCTGAACGAAAATGTCACCGTGTTCGAATGGCTGCACGGCAAGCCGGCGTTCCAGGGCAAGGTTGCGGCCTTCGGCGCGTGGGACGTGTTCCCGTGGATTTTCAATTTCGAGCGCTGTGGGTTTCTCGTGAACGCGGGCTACGACCCGCTGATTATCGATCCGATGACGCCGGCGGTCGAAGCGCTCAACCGGGTCAAGGACGGAATCATCCGCTATTTCCCCGGCGAACCCTTCGACGCGATCACCTTCGAGACGGCAATGGAATATCTAAAGCTGAAACAGCCGCGCGCCTTGTTCCTGAGTCTCGGCGAGACGGACGAGTGGGCGCACGGAGGGCGTTACGACCTCTACCTCGAATCCGCGCAGCGTACGGACACCTACATCAAGACGCTGTGGGAGACGCTGCAGTCGATGCCGCAGTACAAGGACAAGACCACGCTGATTCTCGCCACCGACCACGGCCGCGGAGTAGCCCCGGTGCTCTGGCGCAATCACGGCGATCGCAATCCCGGCTCCGAGAATACGTGGTACGCATTCATCGGCCCCGACACCGCGCCCAAAGGCGAATGGGCCAATGGCCCAAAGGTGACGCAGGATCAGATCGCCGCGACCCTCGCCGCCTTCCTCGGCGAGGACTATCCCGCCGCGCAGCCCAAGGCCGCAAGACCGCTTCCGGGAGTGATCGGGCGCTAATGTGAAGCCAAGACGACCAAGTGGCAGCCTCGAAATCCGAGGTGGCTGCGAATCCCGTCCGCGCGCTTGACAGATATAAACAATATGTTTATACTGTAACTGTGATTCAGAGCTTCGCGGATAGCGACACGGAGCGGTTCTACGTCTCGGGGAAGTCGCGTCGCTTGCCCGCGGAGATTCGGAGGCGTTCGGCGATGCGGCTGATTCAGTTGAATGCGGCGACCTAAATCAAGGATATGCGGCTGCCTCCGTCCAACTGCTTGGAACAGTTGCGCGGCGATCGTGCGGGGCAGTGGAGTGTGCGCATCAACGACCAATGGCGGGTCTGCTTCCGCTTTCAGGATGGCGACGCGTTTGATGTAAAGATCGTGGACTACCACTGAGGAGACATATCATGCCAAAGAAGGGCTTGCCTGCAATTCATCCGGGCGAATTTCTGGCCGAAGTATTGGATGAACTGGGTTATTCTCAGGCGGCATTTGCGCGGGCCGTCGGTGTATCTCCGATGCGGATCTCGCACGTGATCAAGGGCGCCCGCCCCGTAACTGCGGAACTCGCCTTGCTGTTTAGCCGGGCCTTCAAACAGACGCCGCAATACTGGCTCAATCTCCAGACCGACTACGATCTGAAAACGGCTGAGGCCACTATCGGGTCGCGCCTGCGCGCGGTTCATGCGGTTGGCCGCGCGTAATTCTTCACCTTGCAGGATTCATTTGATTGCCGCCGCCTTGACTCCGTTATGCATGATGGACCGAGTGGGGTAGGTGCTGGTCGGAATAAGCTGCGTCAGCACCATGCCGATCGTATTCGTCTTTTTGTTGATCCAAAAATCGGTGCTGGCGTAACCGCCCCAGGTGTAGTCGCCGTCGTCGCCGAAGATGGTGCCGACTGCGCCTTTCATCGGCACCGCGCCGCAATAGCCGAATCCAATTCCGGTGAATTTCATTCCGGGAAACAGGTTGAGCGGGGCATCGCCCATCGACGCCGGGAGCTGGTTCGACGTCATCTCGTCGACCGCCTTCTGGCTGAGCACGCGCACGCC
>SXGT01134334.1_pt1 | contig 27277 bp, 16 predicted proteins | sample 3176221 | NCBI WGS metagenome assembly SXGT01 (sample SAMN11356862, study PRJNA531348) | freshwater metagenome | isolation source: freshwater sample F1-120 | place: China: Fuxian Lake, Yuxi | collected 2017-12-25
CGTGCGTGGTCTGCAGTTCGGTGCGTGGGATCGGCCGCTCCCCGGTCAATGGATCGTGCCGGCGCGCACAACGGAACTCGGCTTCCTGCACGAGATCGGCGGCGCTGCGGCCTTCGTCGGTCAGCGGCCAGCGCATGAACACGTCGCCGGCGGTGACGAGCGCATCGCCGCTGTCGGTGAAGCGGGACAGCCAGGTGCCGCGGCTCAGCTGCAGTGGCGGCGTCATCGCTTCGCCGGTGGCGACGAGCCACACGCGGAGCGCGGGACGAATCGATGTCGTGGTGACGAGGCGGGTGCCGTCGCGACTGAAACTCAGATGGGCGACGTGGCGCGGATGCATCATCTCGGGCGCCGCCAGTTCGCCGGTGGCGACGTTCCACAAGCGTGCAACCGAGTCGCGGCTGCCCGTCGCCAGCAAGCGCCCGTCGGGACTGAACTCGAGGTCTTCGAGATTGCCGCGATGGGCCATGTATGGCGTCGTCGGTTGGCCATCGGCACAGCGATGGATGCGCACCGCTCCGCCCAGAAACCCCGGCGTCGCACCGCCGCAGGCCAGCGTCTGGCCATCGGGACTGAACTCCAGATGCACCGTCGTCTGCAGCGTCGTCAATTCGCCGACCGGCTGCATGGTGACGAGATCCTGGATGCAGACCCTGGAGCCGCGTTCCTGATCGGAACGCCGGCACACGGCAGCGAACAGGCGGCCGTCGCTGCTGAACGTGATCGGCGAGCCCGCGTTCGGCAGCGTGAAGGTGCCGAGCTGCCGCGCTTCCGGCGTGCTCATGTCGAACACCGTCCACAGCTTTCGATCCGACGTGACGACGACGCGCTGCGCGTCGGGCGTCAGCTCCACTTCGCGCACGCTCACCGGGGCTTGATTGTATGCGTATCTGAATCTCGAAACCGTGCGCGCTTCCTGCGTGCTCGTGAACTCCTGCAGCACGAATCCATCGCTGCCGTCCCACATCAGGATGCGACCAGTGTCCGAGAGACCGCCGCATTGTCCTGGTCCCGTGCTCCCGACGAGCCGGCCATCGGCCATGTCGTAGACGGAAATGGTGCTGACGCTGCCTGCCTTCGGGTCGCGGCGGGCGAGAAAGCGGCCGCCCTGGCTGATCTTGCTGTTGGCGATGTCGGGCGGGGCAGCCGGTGGTTCGGGCAAGCGCCAGACCCGGGCGGTGCCGTCACAGGACCCGGTGAAGATGCTGAGACCGTCAGGTGCGAAGCGTGCGACGCCGACGTACCCGGCGTGGTGCAGCGGCGGGCCGTCCGGCTCGCCGGTCTCGGCAGAGTAGAGACGCGCCGAATTGTCGAAGCCCGCGGTCAGGATGCGCCGGCCATCGGGACTCGTCTGTGCCGACAAGGCGCCCGGCGCCTGCGGGGCAATCCAACGAACCTGCCCCGAGTCCGCCCGGAACATGATCGCGCTGCGGGCGCCGTAGGCACCCGAGACCACGCCGCTCGAGTCCGGGGTCCATTGCAGCGTGTACGTGTAGGCATCGTGCTGGATCGGCTCGCCCAGCTGCTTGGGCGGCGAGTGCGTCAGGTCCCAGAGGCTGAACGTGCGGGGGCCGGCGATGACGGCCAGGCGCTGCCCGTTCGGGCTGAAGCACATGACGCGCAACGCGCCGGTGACCTTGCACTCGTGTGGCAGCCAACGCTTCCCGTCGTGGAAGGCGATGCTGCCATCGGCCTTGCCGACCGCGAGCAGCGACTCGTCGGGCGTCATCGCGAGTGCCGTCGGGCGGCCGCTGGTCGCCAACGGCAGGCGACGCAGGTTCTCGTCGGGCAGGATCATCGCGGCGCCGGTATTGCGGGTGAAAACCACGATGCGTTTGCCGGCCGCGTCCATGACCGGCGCCGCGAACGTCGACGGTGACGATCCGTTGAGATCGTGCCGCAAGTCGCGGAACAGGGCTTTGCGCGTGGTCGTGTCCCACATCGACAACGTGTTCTTGCCCGTGCCGGTCAGCAGTCGCGAGCCGTCCTGGTTCCAGCGCACGTACTCGACACCCTCTTCGTCGAACTCCGGGCCGTGATCGACGCCGGTCGCGACTTCCCACAAATGGAGGCGCGGGCCGCCCGTGGCACACGCGATCCACTTGCCGTCCGGGCTCCAGTCCGCGCTGTAGACGTGGCCCGGATAGGAGAGCGCCGCGTCGCGACGATCGTGCCACGAGGGCAGCGTCCAATGGTGGACCACTTCGGGCGACGTGCGCAGGGCGACCGCGAGGCGCGTCGTGTGTTCGGCAGCCTGGTCGGGGCTGGTGAGCAGAGCTGCGACGAGGGGCGACAACGCGCCGAGGTGATCGCCGTCGTCCTGCCGGCGATTGGCTTCGGCGACATGCAGGCGAGTGGACTGTCGCCGCGCTTCGGCGGCAGAAGCGAGCGAGCGTCCATGTGCTTCGCGAAGCTGGAACGTGGCCGTCTTCAGGTCGCTGTTGACCGCTGCCAACTGGGTGTTGGCTTCTGCCTGCAGTCGCCAGAGCACGAGCGGGAACAGCATGGCGACGGCCAGCATCGCGCTGATGGCCACTGCCCATCCGGGATGGCGTTGGCCCCAGCGGAGCAGGCGCAGGCTGGGGCCGATGGGCCGCGCCAGGATGGGCCGCCGCGACAGCACGGCGTCGAGGTCGGCGGCGAAGTCCGCCATCGTGCGGTAGCGACGAGCTCGGTCGCGATCCATCGCCACCGCACACACGACTTCGAGGTCGCGGGGCACGGCCCGGTTGCCGTGGTGCAAGCGCTTGGCGTTGCCGGCCAGGATCGCATTCTGCACCGCTTCCGCCGAGCCGCCGGTGAACGGCAGCTGCATCGTCAGCAGCTCGTACAGCGTCACGCCGAGCCCATAGACGTCGACGCGCTCGTCGATCACTTCGCCGCGGATCTGCTCCGGCGACACGTAGGCCGGCGAGCCGAGCGGCGTCTGCTCGACGGTCATGCGATGCAGATCGCGAACGTAGGCGAGACCGAAGTCGAGCAGCATCGCGCGACCCTGGCGATCGACGACGACGTTGGAGGGCTTGAGGTCGCGATGCACGATGCCACGTTCGTGCACGTAGATCATCGTGTTGGCGACTTGCGCCACCAGCCGCACGCAGGACTCCCAGTATTGGCCCGCGAACACGTTGGATTGGCTCGAAGTCGCATTGGCCGCACCGTCCTCGCCGGTTCGCAACGCATTGCCGTCGAGGCGCGCGGGGTCTTTGCCGCGCAGTCGTTCGATGCAATCGTCGAGCGTCAGGCCATCGACGTACTCCATCGCAAACCACGGTTGCGCGCCTTCGTTGCCGACCGCCAGGATCGGCACGATCCCTGGATGCTGCAATCGCGCGATGGCCTCGATTTCGCGTTGGAAGCGTTCGCGGGCGCTCTTCAGCAGCAGGAACTCGGGCCGCACGACCTTGAGCGCCACGGTGCGCTGCAGGCTGGTCTGTTCGGCGGCGTAGACGACGCCCATGCCGCCGGTCGCGATGCGGCGTAGGATGCGGAACTCTCCGTACTGCGTGCACTCCGGCGCTGCTGCCGGCGGCGGCGCCAGGATGCCCATGCGGCGCAATTGTTCGATGCCGGCGCGGATCGTCTCGGCTTGCGTCGGATGTTTGGCGAGGAACTCCTGCAATGCCGCCTCGCCGCCCTGCTCCAGCAATTGCAGGGCACTGCTCAGCAGTTGTTCGTTGGCATCCGCGTCGGCGTCCGCTTGCACGCGCGGAGCGTATCACGCGAGCCTCTGTGCACAGTTGCAGCCTGGGGCTTGGCTGCGTTGTGCGTGCGTGGCGCGCCGGGGCCGGAGCTTCAGAAGCAGCGTCGCCCGTGATCGGCGGCAGCACCTTCAGCAGGTTGGCGACGCCCGTGGCGTCGGTGATACCGGCGACGAGAATCACCGGTATCCGTTGTTGCCCGCTCGCGCGAGTGCCCCCGATCCTCGCCGGATACAGGGGGCAGCAATCGCATCGCCACGCTGGGGGGGCTCGATACGAACGTCGACTACCTGATCGCGAGGGCCTGTTCGGCAAGGGCCGCGAGGCGCTCGGCGCGCTTGGCCACCGCGGCACCTTCGTGCTTCTTGGCGAAGTCGCGCAGGCGCTTCGGAAGATCCTTGGCGGGGCTCTTCGATTGCAGCGGCTTCACCAGCGTTTGCAGTTTGGCGTCGAGGTCGAGTTCCTGGGTGCTCGTCGCGTCGAGCAATGCCTTCGACATCGTTGCCAGCGACTCCTTCCATTCGGGAACGGCAGCGGCGGCGAGAGCGAGCGCATCGAACTCGGCTTTGGCGCGCAGCCACTGACCGTCGGTGAGCAACCACTCGGCACTCGCGAGGCGGCGTTTCCACACGGCGTCCACTTCGGCGCTGAGTGATCCCGTCGCCTTCGCGCGCGCCGCGAGCAAGTCGCCTTTGTGGTGGAGCAGCTTGCGCAGCGCAGCTTCATCGGCGGTGCCCCAGCCCGCTTCGAATTGCTCCATCGCCTTGTGGGTCGCCGCATCGAGTTCTTTCGCCCCCTTCTCGAACGATCCAGTGCCGAAAGCTGTGCCATCGGGGCCGATCACCGCCCAGTACGGAGGCATGCCGAGACCCGACCAATTCCACGGCGTGTGGGTGAGGTCGCCGCACAGGCGCGAATTGCAGCCCGGGTAACGGCGCATCGCCCAAGCCGCAGGATCGACGTTGCCGGCGCCGTCGGCGAACGTGCCGCCTGACGTGGTGTGCGCGAGAACGACCTGCAAACCGCCCTTGCCGTAGCGTTCGAGCAACTTCATTGCGCGGTCGATGCCGGCAGTCTGGCCCCACACGTCGGCGAAGGTGACGACGAGCAGCGGTTGGCCGTGGAACTCCGACAGCTTTTGGCGGCCATCGCCGTTCGCGAAGGTCGGGAAGGTGAAGTCACGCAGTGGTGCGGCGCCAGAGCCAGACGCCGCCGCCGCTTGGGCGAATGCGTTGGCGTTGGCGAGGGCGGCGAGCAGGACGCACGCGCGCAGCGAGTGCACGAAGAGGCGAAGAGGGAGCATTGCGCTCGTTGGGCAATGCATGTGCCTCCGCGGACCGACGCTGCCGAACGCAGAGCCGAGACATCGGTGGTGCGTGAAGGCGGAAAATGTGTGTGAAAATCGAGCGATCGCGAACAACGGCGTGGTCGCTTGCCCTGGCGAGCTCGTGCACTGGAGAAGTTCCGCGCGCTGCTTCGCTCACTCGCGAGCGGAAGTGCGCGGGCGGCTGTCGCTCTGGCGACACAGGCATGTCGCCACGACGATCGGCCTGCTTCGAACGGGTTTGGCCGTCGTCCTTGATGCGCATCGACCGCGCGCATTCTGGGCATTGGATCTGCGGGTGGGTGGTCATCTTTGTCCCAGTCGAACGGGGTAGAGAATGGCTTGGCGTGCACAATCTCGGTCGTGGCCATGCATCGCAGTTCGGTTGCGGCCCCTCCGCATTCTGGATCCTCTTCGTCTCGCCACAAGCCTACGGTGAAGTGACTCGACCATGACGAGCTCCTCTCGTGCGACGACCCTCCTGTGTGGAAGCATGGCCGTCATGCTGGTGGCGGTGGCGCCGGCGCAGACCACCGTCGGGCGACCATCGACGGCTCCTACCGCCGAACAGGTGCAGCAGGCCGAAGCCGCGGTCGCTGCTGCCGAACGGGAGCACGGACCCGAGGCGCGCGCCACTGGTGCTGCGGTCCAGGCGTTGGCGCGATTGCGCTTTGGGCGCGGCGAGATGCGCGACGCCGAGACGATGTCTCTGCGCGCGGCATCGATCTTTGAGAAGGTGGACCCGGACGGGTCGACGGCGCTGGCCGATGCGTTGCTCGTGGTCGGCGCTTGCCGCGCCAACGACCGCCGCCATGCCGAAGCGGTGCCGTGTTACGAACGTTGTCTCGCGCTACGCGAACGCCTGCTCGGCCCCGTCGACCAGCACACGTTGCTCGCGCTGCAGAATCTGTACAGCTCCCGCGGCAATTCTGGCGACGAACGCGGCGCTGTCGCCGCACTGCAGGATCTGCTCGATCGCCTGGAGAAGCACTACCCGGCGCACGCGGCGACGCAGACCATTCGCGTCGAGTTCGTCAGTCGTTGCATCCAGCTGGGGCGCTACGCCGACGCGCTGCCGCGAGCGCGGCGGAGCCTCGAATACGTCGAGAAGAAGCGTGGCGCCAAACCTGCTGAAGTCCTGCAGGAGCGGTTCGAACTCGGCCACTTGCTCTGCCGGATGCTGCAGTTCGAAGAGGGCATGCGCCTGCTCGATGCTGTCGCCGCCGACTTGCCCGATGCGGGTCTGCCGGCCGCGGCGCGCGGCTTCATCTTGGGCACTCGCGCGACGCTGGCCCTGGCGCTCGGTCGCGAGGACGCACAACGGCTTGGCGAAGAGGCTCTGGTGTTCGCAGACGTCGAGTTCACCGATGCCAACTTTGCGAGCCTGGCCACGCAGTTGGCGGTCATGTTTGCTGGACCCGAGCGACAACTCGTTTTGGCGCGCCGCGCCGTCGCAGCCTGCATTCGCCTGGTCGGCAAAGATCATCCCAACTCCAGTTGCGCGTTGTCGAACCTCGCGCAGATCGAACTCGGCACCGGGGAACTCGACGCGGCCGTAGAGCATGCCACCGCTGCTTTGCCGTGGTTCGCCGCCAACGTGGAGACGATGACTCCGGACCGTCTGACGACGCGCACAACGTTGGCCGTCTGCCATCTTCGGCGCGGTGAGATCGAACCGGCGTTACCCTTGCTGCAACAGAACCTGGACGACTTGCCGCGGTTGCTGCATGCGTGTTTGCCGACTCTGTCGGACGCCGAACGCATGGACTACGCCGCCGGTGCGCGCGTTGCCCTCGACTTATTGTTGCTGGCGGCGCTGCGCGATGGCGTCGATGCCGACGTCGGTTTGCGTGCCACGCTCGCCTGGAAGGGCATCGTTGCGCGCGGCCTGTTCCAGGAGCTGCGTTGGTTGCGTGGACAAGTCGGCAGTGGCCCGGAGTTGCAAGCCGAACTGGCCAAGCTGTGCGGGGAGATGCGCTCGCCGAACGCGGCGAAGCTCGACCGCACGGCCTTCACGGCGCGTCGCCAGCAACTCGACGAACGGCTGCTCGAACTCGATCGCGGTTGGGTGGCACCGACGCCGGCGGCGTTGCGCGCGGCGCTTGGCGCCGACGAAGCGTTCGTCGACTACATCGTCTTCGACGATTGGGAGCGCGAAGCGGCGCGCTTGTGCGCCTTCGTCGTGGCTGGCGGCAAGACCCACATGGTGGAACTCGGTCTTGCAGCACCGGTGCTGCAAGCCCTGGTCGCGCACCAGGAACTCTCGGCGCGTTCGGTGCGGCCGGCCGGTGCCGTTGCGGCGCGTCTTGCCGAGCAGGCGGCGCGTCGGTTGACCGATCTGGTGTGGACGCCGGTGGCGGCGCACGTTGGCGATCGCGTGCGCGTCACGCTGTGCCTCGACGGAGCACTCGCGACGTTGCCGTTCGCGACGCTGCGCAGCGCCGATGGCACCTTCCTGGTCGAGAAGTACGAGTTCTCGCATGTGGCTAGCGGGGCCGAGCTGTTGGCGCCGTCGTCGACTCCGGTGTCGGCCGCGAGTGCGCAACTCTGCGCTGTCGGCGACGTCGACTATGGCGTCGCGAGTGGCGGAGGCGTGGCTGGCGAACGGCGCGGCTTCGCTCCGTTGCAGCACAGTCGCCGCGAGTTGGATGCGGTGGTGCGGGCGTTCAGCGCAGCCCACGGCGACAAGGCCACGATCGCGCAGTTGCACGGTGGTGCGGCGACGACGACGCGCTTCCAGACCGAAGCGCCGCAGGCGTCGTTCTTGCACATTGCCACGCACGGTTTCTACGCCGGCTCCACCACGGCGCTGACCGGCGGCGATGCGAGTGTGCGGCGCAAGTTCGGCATGCAGGCGCGCGGCACGGCCATGCAGCGGCAGGCGGGCAACGAACTGCGGCAACCGGCCGGCCTCGCGTTCGCGACCGCCAACGGCGGCAGTGCAAGCAAGGACGACGATGGTGTGTTGACAGCCGACGAGATTGCGTGGCTCGATCTGCATCGCTGCGAACTGGTGGTGCTGTCGGCATGCGAAACCGGCCTCGGGACCCCGAGTGCTGGCGACTCGTTGGTTGGCATTCGACGCGCGCTGCGGCTCGCCGGAGCGCGGCGTTCGCTGACGACTGCGTGGCGTGTCGACGATGCGGCGACCGCGGACCTGATGGCGACGTTCTATCGCGTGCTGTGGCAGGAGAAGGCGACGCCGGCGGCGGCGCTGCGGGCGGCCCAGCTCGAACGGTTGGCGCACGACCGGCGTCAGCACGGCGAACCGCTGGTGGCGACCTGGGGCGCGTTCCTGCTCGAGGGTCGCTGAGCGGCGCGCGTTCGGCCCACGTCGGCACGCCGGCGCTACCATGTTGAGCCCGTCTCCCCCGGATTCCTGCATGGTTGGGATTGCGTTCGCCATCACCCTCGCCATTCCGCCCGCCACCTGGATCGTCGATGCCGCCAACGGTGTCGGCACGAACTTCCTCGATCTGCCCGCCGCGGTCGGCGAGGTGACGGTGCCGCTCGACTCGGCGCAGTACTTCTGGCTCGATGGCAGCGGCAGTTGGTCGACGACGTTTACGCCGGCGCTGGCGACTCCCTCGGCGCTGGGGCGACCGGCTTACTTCCAGGCCGGTGTGTTCGACGGGTTGCGCATTCGCACGTCGGCGCGCGAGGTGCGCATCTTCTCCAACTGACGGAACGCGACGCGGGTTCGCGGTAGTTGAGGTCGATGGTGCTGGCGCCAGCGCCGAATTGGAAGCCCGCTGACAACGCACCCAACTCACGTTGGGGAGTGATTCGGCCTGCGCCCGAGTGCGGCCTCTCTATCCCCGCTGGAGTGTTCCCTGCCGCCACCGATCCGCGAGCGCGTTGATCGGTTCGCACAGCAGATCCACAACCGGCATTGCCGCCAGCAGCCCTTCGTCGAACACCGGCTCGGTCTCCGTCACCGCATCGGCCAACGCCGCATACCGATTGCGATAACCGCCGAGCACCCCACGCAACGTCGCCGCGTCGAGCTGCCCGTGGAAGCGCACGTGCAGCAGCGTGATCCCGACCGCGCGGTTCTGCTCGACCTCCGGCACCATTACCACCGTGCGGTCGTCGCTGCGCCCCTTCGCCACCAGACACAGCCGTTCCATCGCCACCAGGTGCTTGGTGCCGCGCAGCGTCGGATTGCCCGCCGTGCGTGACCGCAGCGTCAACGCCACACCGCGCTGGTCGATCACGTGGATCCGCGCGTTGCCCTGTTCGAGGTCGCCGTCGATGCGATACCGCGTGCTGCCGAGCACTTCGACGACGGCCGGATCGAGACTGACCAGCGCGCGCAGGTCGCGGTAGCCGAGCCGATCGCGCGGCGCGCCGGCGGCGAGAACGGCGCGCACCAGCGGCGCCGTCAGCAGCGCTTCGTCGGTGCGCGAAATGCCCACCGTCACCGTCTTCGCCTGGTGCTTGATCGCATCGACCGGACGCGTCAGCTGGTCGATCGCGAGCGTGAGTTCTTCGGTGAGCCGGTCGACCACGATGCCAGGCGCCCCCGGTTCGCCGAACTCCACCGCGAACACGTCGAGCGGCACGAAGCCGAGCGCGTAGTTGCACAGCGAGACCAGCCGCGCGGCGGTGCGCGCTTCGAGCGTGCCGTCGTAGCGACCAAGCAGCAGGTCCTTGCGGAACTCGATCCAGCCCGTTTGCAGGTGCGGCCGCAGCGCGCCCAGCACGTCGGCCTGCAAACGGCCTTCGGCGAACGTCGCCTCGATCGCGCCGCGCATCCTGCGCAGCGGCAGCGCGAGCTGATCGATGGCGAGCGCGCACCGGTAGCCGAACAGGTGTCCAGCCATCGTGCTCAGCACGTAGGCGAGCGACGCGTGCACGGTCGGCACGAAGATCGTCGCGGCGGCGGCGCCGAAGCGCGCTTCGCCGGCGGTGGCGATCACGATCGGGCACGCCTTGTGCGCCTTGTAGATCGCCACTTCCTTGGCGACGTCGTCGGCGGTCGAGCCGGTGAGCCCGGCGGCGCAGCACAGGATCATCGGCTCCGACGACAGGTCGATGTGCTTCTTGTCTTCGGTCGCGTCGCAGGCGATCGACTTGTAGCAGAGCTCGCTGAGCTTGATCCGGATCTCGGCGGCGGCGACGCGGTTCTTGCCGTTGCCGACCAGCGCCCAGTAGCGGCGTTGTGGCGCCAGGCGGCGCGCGATCTCGGCGATCGCGTCGTCCTGCTGCAGCACGGCGCGCATCGCGGTGGGCAGGTCGAGCAGCGCTTGCAGCAGTTCGTGCTCGGCCCGGTCGTCGTGCACGCCGGCGGCGCGGGCGAGCGCCAACGCCAGCAGCTGGCCGGCGGCGCATTGCGCATAGAACGCCTTCGTGCTGGCGACGCTCATCTCGATGTCGCGGCCGTCGCTCGTGTAGAGCACGCCGTCGGCCTTGTCGGTGAGATCGCTGCCGCGGCGGTTCACGATCGCAACGACGGCGGCGCCACGTTGGCGCACGAGATCGACGGTGCGGTTGGTGTCGGTGGTGGTGCCCGACTGCGACACGGCAATGATCAGCGTGTCGTGCATGTCGTCGCGCATGCTGAAACCGCTGAGCTCGGTGGCGGGCAGCGCCTGCACGCTGAGCGTGGTGCGCGCGAGGGCGTCGGTCAGCGCTCCGGCGATCGCCTGGCCGGCGACGGCGGCGGTGCCCTGGCCGATCACCAGGATGCGCTTGGTGCTGCCGTTCTGCAGCGCCTGGACCACCGCGGTCGGCAACGACGCCGGCGGCAGCGCCACGCGCAGTTTGCCGTCCTTCTGCACGATGCGACCGCGCAGCGTCTTCTGCAGCGACGTCGGCGCTTCGCCGATCTCCTTCAGCAGGAAGTGGCGGAAGTCGCCGCGATCGATGTCGCGCGTCGTCACGGCGGCGCGCGCCAGGTTCTTGTCGACGAGCGGCAGCACGGTGCCGTCGTAGGCGAGGCGGGTGATGCCGCCGAGCTCGCCCGCCGACTTCTGTTCGAGCACGACGACCTGGCCGCGCGACGCGGCGGCGTTCTGCGGATTGCCCGGCGTCTCGCCGTCCATGCGCAGGTAGCGGTCGCATTCCTCGATCACACCGTACGGTTCGCTGGCGACGACGAACGTGTCCTCGGACGTGCCGATGTAGAGCGCCTGGCCGGAGCCGCGCAAAGCGAGTGCGAGGCGCAGCGGTTCGCGGCTGGTGGCAGCGGCGATCGCGACCGAGCCCTCGAACGTCGCCACCGTGCGGCGGAACGCTTCGGCGAGGCCGTGGCCGTCACGCATGCGGCGCGACACCAGCGTCGGAATCACCTTGGCGTCGGTGGTGATCGCTTCGTGCAGGCGCAGGCCCTGCTGGGTGACCAGTTCGTGGTGGTTGTCGACGTCGCCGTTGAGCGCGCCGATCACGTACGGACCGCCGGCGTCGGCGAGTTCCTCGTGGTTGAGCGGGTGCGCGTTCGGCTCGCTGATGATGCCGACGCTGGCCCAGCGCGTGTGGCCGAGCACCAACGCTTCCGCGGTCGGCATGCGCAGCACGTGCTGCAGCAACCGGTCGCCGCGGATCGACGCCCGCAGCGCCTTCACGTTGTCGCCGAGCTCGCCGATCTCGGCGGAGTGCTTCCACACAAAGTTCAGGCAGCCGTCGGTGGCGCGCACCGAACCATCCTGGAACAACGGGTCGCCACTGCGTTCGGCCAGCAGCGTCCGGATGGTCGGATCGGCGGCGTCGAGGCCGCTCACCAGCGCCGACAAGCCGGCGGAATCGCGACCGCGCACTTCGAGGCGGTCGAGCGCGCCGAGCGCGATCTGCAGACTCGAGAAGGCGGCCGCGGCCGCGGCGTGGGGCACCGATCCCGCGGCGAGTTCGCGCACGGCGGCGGTGTGCGGCAGCCGGTCGCGGCGGATCGCCCACAGGGCGTCCTTCATTCGCACGATCGCCTGGTTGCGCAGTTCGAGGGCAGGGTCGGGCTGGTCGGTGACGGCGCCGGCATCGAGCGAGGCTTCGAAGGTGGCCAGGCGCGTGTGCATGCGCGTCGTGCGCGCCGCGATGTCGTCGGCGATCTCGGGCAGCCGCAACAACGTCCACAGGCCGGGCACGCCCTTCAGCAAGCGGTCGAGATCGGCGAGTGCATCGGCGGCCTGGGTCAGGTGGGCGGTGTCGAAGCCCGCTTCGAGCGCGCGCTCCGCCGCCGCCAGCGCGGTGACGAGAGCGTCGACGGACGGCGGGGCGCGCCGGCTCTGGCGACGCAATACGGCGATGATGCCACACATCCTGAGGGGGTCTCCGGGTCAGCGCGCTGCAAATTGTTCGAGCCCCGCGCGCAAAGCTGCGGCGAGACGGAGTTCTCCGGCTTCTTCGATCGCCTGCGCGAACGTCTTGAGCCAGTTCGTGACGGCTGGCGGCAGGCTCGCCGGCGCCACCTTGGCGTGCAAGTTCGGCTTCGACCAGCGCAAGCGCATGCTGTCGCAGACCACGTCACCGAGCACGCCGTCGAGGGCGAGCTGCGTGCATTCCTTCGACAACGCGTCCCACTTCGAGGCCGGCAAGGCCAGGCTCTTCGTCGCGTCGATGCCGAAATGCAATTCGCCGGTCGCGGTCCACTGCAGGAAGAAGTCGCCGTGTTTGCACGACAGCACTTCGATGCCGCCCGCGAACTCCACCGCGGCGTCGCGGCGCGCGAGCGGAGCCTTCAGGTCCTGGCCGCTCTTCGTACGCAGGGGCCCGAGCAGCGCCGCGATGCCGGTGGGGACATCGGGGAACGAGCCGCCGTTGGCCAGCGGATGCGCGTCGCCGAGCCAGGCCTTCAGCGCCTTGTGCGCTTCATCGCCGAGCCGCGCGCCCCAAGGATCGCCCTGGAACGTGCGTTCGTCGGCGAGTGCGTCGAGCAGCGGTTGCAGGGGGGCTGGTTTGCCGGCCAGCAGCTTCTGCGCCGTCAGCCGCACGATGGCCCGCGGATCCGATTCCGGCGCCGCCAGCGCGAGTGCCTTGTCGTCGCCGAGCACGGACGACCCGAAGCGCGCGCTGGTGCGCATCAGCCACGCGGCGTCGTCGTGGAACGAGACGAACAGCTCGCGCAGGCCCTTGGCCGATTCGCCGGTGAGCCGTTCGGCGCGAAGGGCGAGGCCGCGCATCGCGTTGGCGCGCCAGTAGAAGTCGCGTTGCATCGACCAGTCGCGCAGCAACTGCACGACGGCTGGCTCCTCAGTGCCTTCGTCGGCAACCGCATCGACCAGCGATGCGGGGACCGCCGCGAGCCCCTTGGTGGTGGCGTAGGCGCGGATCGCATCGACCGCGAAGGCGCCGCCCTTGGCGACCTTGCGACCGGCGGCGAGGCGCATGCCGTACCGCTGCGAGGTGCACGCGCGTTCGACTTCTTTCGCCCAGTCGGTGGTGGCAGGGTCTTGGGAGGACGGCCAGAAAGCGATCGCCGGAACGGCAACCGCCAAGAGCAGAAGGATCTTCACAGCATGCACTCTCACTGCACCGAGTCGGCGTCCATCTGGTAGAGCATCACGACGACGCCGTCTTCCTTCACTTCACCGACGAAGAGTTTGCCGGTGACGGTGGCGACGCTGACCTTGATGTCCACCGTCACGCCGTCCGGCAAGGTGCAGAACACGACTTCGGGGAGTTTGGGCGTGCCGTTGCAGCCGCAGCTCTCGTTGACCAGCATGAACTGGTTCACCGGACCGCCGCCGGGCACTTCGCGCTGCATGAAGCCGCGGATCGTCACGAGCTTCTCGTCGAGGTCGGTGACTTCCTTCGGCAACGTCATGCCGTCCTTGAACTCGAAGCTGGCGAGCGTGGCGAAGCCGACCTTGATCGGGTCGTCGGCCATCACGGCGAGCAGGGCGAGAAGGACGGGCAGGCGCAGCATGCGGCGGAGGAGGATAGCAGGCGGGAGCGCCGGCGTCAGGTCACGCGCAGGCCATCGATGCTCGAATCGACCGGCGGCAGGCGCAGGTCCATGGCTTGCAGGATGGCCACCAGGACTTCGCTGACGACGAGGTCGCGGAACCAGTTGCGATCGGCCGGCACGACGAACCACGGCGCTTTCTTGGTGCTGGTCGCCGCCAGCGCTTCTTCGTAGGCGGCCTGGTAGTCGTCCCAATGCGCCCGTTCGTCCAAGTCGCGCGAGCTCCACTTCCAGCGCTTCTTCGGGTCGTCGATGCGTTCTTGCAGGCGTTGCCGCTGCTCGTCCTTGGAGATGTGCAGGAAGAACTTCACGATCGTCGTGCCCTCGTCGGCCAGCATCGATTCGAAGGCGACGATGTGTTCGTAGCGCCGCCGCCAGCAGTCCTCGTTGACGAGGTCGTGCACGCGCGCGACCAGCACGTCCTCGTAGTGGCTGCGGTTCCAGATCGCGATCTCGCCGGCCGCGGGCGTGCACGGATGGCAGCGCCACAGGAAGTCGTGCGCCAGTTCCTTGCCCGTGGGTTGTTTGAAGCACGTGACCTTGACGCCCTGCGGGTTCACCCCGTCGAAGACGTTGCGGATGGTCCCGTCCTTGCCGCCGGCGTCCATCGCCTGCAACACGACGAGCAGGCGACGAGTGCCGTTCGCGTAGAGAAGGTCCTGCAGTTCTTCGAGGCGCGCGTTGCGCAGCGCGGTGCGGGCGCGGCCCGCTTCCTTGTCGCCGTCGAAGCCGGGCGTCGTGCGTGGGTCGATGTCGCGCAGGCGCAGTTTCTTGCCGGGGGCAACCTGGAAGCGTTCGTGGAAGTTCGTCATGGGCGGGTGGCGGGATCACGAAGGTAACCAGCGCGCGCCATCACACCCACTTGCCGTCGGTGGCCGAAGTGCGCAGGCTTGGTGCATGCCAGCATCGCGTCTGCTCGAGCGTGTGCGCCGGTTCTGCCTCGCCTTGCCAGACACCGAGGAGTCGTCGCGCCTCGGCGGCGAGCCGCACTTCTATGTCGGCGGCAAGATCTTCGCCGGCTGTGGGGAAGAGGGTGGCGTGTGGTGCGTCGGCATGAAGGTCGGCCTCGACCTGCAGGCGATCCTGATCACGCGGCCCGGCTTCCGGATTGCGAAGTACGTCGGCAAGCACGGTTGGATCACCGTCGAAGACAGCGCCCTGCAGAGCGAGGGCGAACTCGAGCGGTTGCTGCAGATCAGCCATGACTTGATCGCCGGCAAGGCGGGCAAGGCGGGCAAGGCGAAAGCGAAGGCGCCGACTGCCAAAGCGAAGCCGGTGCGCGCCAGAACGAAACCAGCCGCGGCGCGACCGGCTGGCCGGCGCCGCGGCTGAGTTCGCGTCGCGCTCACCAGTGGCGCAGCGTCGTCACCAGCGCGTCCGAGAACTGCAGGCCGAGCTGGTTGAGGCCCGGATCGAGCGCCGCGACCTGACTCGTCAGCACCACACCCTGTAGCGCTGGGTTGTTCGGCACGTTGACGTGGGTGGTGGCGATGCCGTTGCCGTTGGCAGCAAACGCGGTCGACGTGAACGGCACCAGGTAGGCGCTGCAGCCCGGCGCGCCGATGCCCGCGAGCGGCACCCACGTCGTCGAGGTGCCGTAGAACTGGATCGCGATCGTCCACGGCCACAGGTGGTCGGCGGTGTAGGTGATCTGGGTGCCGGTCATCGCCGTGCCGGCGCCGCGGTGGATCGACAAGCCGTGCGTGCCGACGCAACCGAGGCCGTGCGTGATGAATGGATTCCGGTTGTTGATCAACGTGACCACGTGGCTGCCAATGTTCTGCGTTGCCAGCACAGCGACGCGGCCGCCGCGTTCGTCGTCGAGGTTGAAACCCGAGCCGTAGAACTCGCCCCACGACGTCAGGTCGGTGAGGTCGTCTTCCACCAGCACGCAGGCGCAGCTGTAGGGGATGAGCGACTTCATCTCGAAGTCGTAGAGACGCGCATTGTGCTGCGCCATGTAGCCCTGCACGCCGGCCACCGTCGTGTTGGTGTAGACCCACCAGTCCTTCTCGTCGGCGCCCTGGTTGGCGATCGAGATCACGTGGTAGTACCACGCGCCGTTTTCGTAGTACGGCTCGAGATCAATGATGCGTTTGCCGAGGCCGTTGATCGTGTTCCACAACGAGCCTTGTGGGATGGCGGTGTGCCAGGCCCAATTCTTCTGCTGTTGGCCCGAGTTGACGAACAGCAGCGCCGCCAGCTTCTCGACGCCGTTCACTTCGTATCGTTCGAGGTCGACAATGCGCGCGTTGTGGTTGTTGCACAGCGCGAGCAGTTCGGCGCGCGACTTGTCGGCGAAGAAGTACCAGCCGGCCTGGTAGACGCCCTGGTTGCGCAGCATCGAGCAGTTCAATTCGAACGGCGTCTGGCTGGAGATCTCGAAGTTCGAGAGCCGGTAGCCTTGGGCGGACAGGGCCTGGATGTCGGTGAGCGCCGCGTGGCGCAGGTGCTGGTAGGGCACCAGGGCTTCCGACTCGCGGTCGATCTGGGCGGGAACGGCCGATGCGAAGGCGGCCAGGACGGTGAGAGACAGGGTCTTGAAGAGGTTCATGGGCAATCAGAAGTGGTTTGGTTGCCCCTACCAGCGAAGTCGCTGCCCGGATCCCAAGGTCCGGTTCCGTGATTCGGTCGGTCCCAGCTGGCCCTCCCCCCCTCAGGGCAGGCGGATCCGGACCTCCGCCACTTCGCGCGGTCGGATCGTCACCCGCTGGGGCACCGCCCCGTGGTGCAGGAACTCGACGGCGAGGTCGTAGGTCCCGGGCGGCAGCATGCCGGTGAAGTGGTTGGTGCCGCCAGGCAGCAGTTCGCCGGGCTTGCCTTGCCGCTTCTCCCCGTCCGCGTGCACCTCGAAGGCGCCGCTGCGGTCCGTGCCATCCACGTCGTACACCCGGCACGTCCCGCCGAGGTGCAACCCGCTGCTGTCGGTCGCCATCAGCGTGAAGGTGCCGCCAAAGGTCGCCGGCAGCCGCAGCTCGACCGGCGTCGTCGCGACTTCGATCTCGCGCTCGACCGGCAACAGGAACACGCCGTTGCGCTCGCCACCGCCGGGTCCGGCGGTCAACACGTAGCGCCCCGGTTCGAGGAACAGCTGGAACGGGCCGCTGCGGTCGTCGCGTGCCAGGTGCTGGCGACCCTGCTCGCCGCGGTCGTTGCGCCAGTGGATCTCGGTGTTGCGCACGCGGACGTCGCCGTCGAAGTCGATCGCGACCGCAACGCGCTCGTCGGTCAGCTGCAGGTCGATCGTGGTGCCGGCGGCATCGGCAGGTACGTCGAGCCAGGCGGAGCGCAGCCGTTCGCGGGCGCCGCGCACGCGCAACGCCGTGGTGGTGACGACGTCGACCACGCCCGCTTCGTTCGTCGCCAACGAGCCGCGGCCGTCGAGTTCGACGATCGCGTGCGACTGCGCGGCGCCGCGGTGCAGCGCCCGCAGACGGATCGGCCGCGGCAGGCGCAGGTCGATCGGCTGCGGTGGCACGGCAGTGGCCTGCACCGGCGTCAGCAAGTGCATTTCGTGCAGTCGTTCGACCTGCACGCCCTGCGGGCGACCGGGAACGGCAGCGAGCGTGAACGCTCCCGAGCGGTCGGTGCTGGTGCCGCCGCGCGGCAGCAACAAGCCGGATGGATCGCGTTGCACGGCGGCGAGGTCGCTGAGGCGAAGTGGCACGCCTTCGTCTGCCAAGGTGCGCACCAACGCGTGCTGGATGCCTTCGCCGTCGAGCCAGCGAACATGGCCTTGCAGCGCGATTGCGGGTGCGAGCACGAGGTCGGGAACGGCGGTCCCCGCGCCCACCACGCCGCGCGCCGTGATGCTCGCCGGCAGCAGGTCGGTGCGCAGGGCGCCGTTGTCGCCGCGGTGCTCCAGGTAGCGACCGACACTTGGCTGCATCGGCGTCGCCAGCACGAACACCGGTACGTCCGGCGGCACGCGCAGGACCCAGCGGCCGTTCTCCGCGGTGGGGCTGCGCGCGAGTTCCGGTTCCGTCGGCACGCCGTCGCGCAGGGCGAAGGCGGTCACTCGTGCGCTGTCGACCGGCCGCCTCGCGGAGTCGAACACGCTGCCGTAGAGCATTGCGACCACCTGCACGTCGACGATGCGTTCCTGTCCGAGGTCGCTGGCGCCTTGCCAACGCTCGCGCAGTTCGCGGTAGCTCTCGGCGTGGCCGGTGATCCAGTGGTCGTGGCTGATGACGGTGCCGTACCAGTCGGGCAGCGCGAACACGGCCTCGCCGCGTTCGTCCGGCGCAACACTCGTGGAGTGGTCGAACCACTGGCGGCTGGACGTGTCGAGGCCATCGATTCGCAGGTGCAGCTGCGCGCCCCACGCTGCCGCGGGATGCAGGCCGCGCAGCCGCACGCGCAGTTGCAGGCCGAGTTGGAAGGTCGCTGCCGGCGGCGTCGCGCTCGTGGAGCCGACTTCGCCTGGCGTGCGCTTGCCGGCCTCGTCCGGCGTCGCGTTCGGATTCGCGGTGGCAGGCGTCGCGCTGCCGTCGCCGGGCGCGGCGACGGGTTCGTTCGGCGCGACGTCGGGTTGGCCGCGCTGTTGCCACGCGAACGCGGCGATGGCGCCGATCGCGAGCACGGCGAGCACGACACGCCAGATCCGCATGCGGTGGCACTGTAGCGGCAGTCGACCCTCGCACCTCGTGGCAGCGTACGGTCGGCGGGGCGATGCGGCGTGGCCCACGGCAGGGCCGGCCCAGCCGGTCGGCCCGTGCGTGTCCTGCGCGTCGACGGGCGGGAGCAGGCCACCTTTGCGCTGCCGCGCGGCATCTCCGATGCAGGTGCGGCATGAACAGGAACTCGGCGAGGCCCCTCGCTCGCCGGGTTCGTGGTAAGGTGTGCGCCGCCTGCCCGGACCCCTTCGCGCGATGACTTGTTCCCGTTCGCTTCGTTGGCTGTTCGTGTTGCTGCTCGGCAGCACGTTCACCGTCGCCCAGAATCCCGCTCCCGGTACCACCAAGGACGACGAAGACGTCGTCAAGGCGGGGCTGAAGGACCCGTTCACCAGCGGCGAACAGAAGCCGATGCAGGCGCTCGGCATCGTCGCCTACGGGCCGTTCCTGTGGGCGGACAACCTGCGCACCGACGCCATCGACAAGGTGCTCGGCGAGAAGCGCATCCTGTGGATGGAGACGCAGCACTTCCTGATCGGCTGCAATCTCGGCACGACGCAGATCCCCGAGGAAGCCGAAGCGCGCAAGATCGTCAACGCCGAGCTCGGTCGCCTGAACAAGAAGCTGTCGAAGCTGCCGGCGCGCGCCAGCAAGCTCGAACCCTGGGTGCGGCTGCACCTGTACGCGCTGCGCGCCGAAGAGCTCTACGCCGAGTTCGCCAAGCTGATCGGCCACGACGAGTCGACCGGCACGTGCCTCGGCCAGAAGGGCAAGTTCACGCTGCTGCTGTTCCAGAAGCGCTCGGACCTGGCGCGCTACCTCGATCGCTTCCTCAACATCAAGAGCCAGTCGGCGATGCGCGCGTGGCATGCGAAGACCCAGCAGCACGGCCTCGTGATCGCCGCCGAGGCCGAGGAAGTGCGCGACGAGGCGGTCGTCTACGCCCAGTTCCGCAACATGATGACGGAAGTGTTCTGCGATGCGATGGGCGGCTCGCCGCCGTGGCTGTCGATGGGCCTCGCGCACCACTTCGAACGCAAGATTCCGTCGCGCATGATCCTCGCCGCGATCAAGGACGGCGAGAGCGTCGATTCGCAGACGCAGCACCTGTGGCACGACAAGATGAAGAACCGCGCCGCGCACGAGAAGCTGCTGGTGCCGTTCCGCGACCTCGTCAACAAGACCGACTTCGGCTACTACGACCACCTGCAGGTGTGGTCGCGCGTCGACTACCTGCTGACGCTCGATCGCGCCAAGTTCGGCAAGTTCATGGTCGCACTGCAGGGCAGCTACGGCGCCACCACGCAATTCGAGAAGCTCGCCGAGATCTACGGCATGGAGCCGGAGCAGTTCGACACGAAGTGGCGCGAGTTCGTGCTGAAGACCTACAAGTGAACTGCGGCGCCGGTCACAGCAGCCGGTACTCGATCGCGCGGGCTTCGCCCTGCAGCACGTAGTCGACGAACAGGCGCGCCTGCTTCTTCTGTGCTTGCAGCTGCGCTTCGATCGTCGCCAGCAAGGCGGCCGCATCGGCGACCGCGACGCCGTTCACCGCGGTGATCACCGCACCGGTCGGCAGCGCCAGCGCCTTCAGTTCGTTCGGCAGCGCGTGCAGCCGGAAACCGCGGTAGCGCTGGCCGTCCTTGCGCTCGCCCTGGGTCGGATCGCCGAGGCTGCCGGCCTTGAGCGCCTGCCGAAGTGTGTTGCCGATGGCGGTGCGCTCCGCACTCGGCAGCATCTGCACGATCGCGTCGTTCACGTTGCGGATCGGCGGGAACAGCGTCTTGGCGGCGAGTTCGGACCACGCCAGAAGTTCGGCATCGGTCGCCGGCGGCGGGGCGAGATCCTTCGGCCCGATCGCCTGGAACAAACCCACTGCCTGCTCGCGCACGCGCGCATCCTTCGCAACCAGCAATTGCCGCAAGCGCGGCAACGCGGGTTCGAGCCACAGCTGTGCGAGGTCGCTGCGGATCGCCACGGCTTCCTTGAGGAACCACAACGCTTGCGCCTGGTCGATCGCCTCGTCGAGATCGAGCATCTGGCAGAACGGCATCAGCGTGATCTTGTGCAGCCAGTCGTCGTCACCCGGCAAGCGCGTGATGCCGGCGGCCAGCGCGGCAGGGCTGCCCGGTTGCGGCATTTCCTTCAGCAACTGGTCCTTGTTGTCCTTCGGCAGATCGCCGAAGCGCCGGTTGAGGTTGGCGCGCAGGAACTCGATCGCGCGCGGCATCGCCGCCTGCCGCGTGCGGCGCTCGGGCTCGCCCGGGATGTGCGCGATCAACTCGAACACGTGGTCGATGTTGGCCACGTGGAAGGCGCCGTAGAACGAAGTCGCGCGATCGCTGACGTTGCGATTGAGCCGCATGATCTGCGCCAGATAGCCAGCATCGATGCCCTTCTGGATCAGTTCGGCGCGCGCGCCCTGCCAGCGTTCGTCGGCGACCACTTCGCGCCCGTCCTTGCCGTAGCTGATCGGCGCGTTCGGCGCGTCGGCGATCGACTGCATCACGCGCAGCAGCCGGAACACCTCGTCGGGCGGCGCATACACGTCGATCGGGGTGCGGAACGGCGACAGCGCGTCCTTCTTCGGGTAGGCGATCGCCTTCTCCTGCGGTTGCTGGGCCGGGAAGGCGGCGGCGAGGCCGAGGACGGCAGGGAAGAAGCGGTAGAGGCGGGCCGACATGCGTGGGATCTAGTCTCGGCGGGTTGCCGGCGTAACCGGCCTACCCGTTCCACCACAAGAAGCCGATCTGCGCAACCCCGATCAGCACTTCGGTTCGGCTGGTCAGTTGCTGATGCGAAGTTCCAGCGCCGGCGTCAGAGAACCAATGCCGAGGAACTCACCGCCGTTGTCGACGGCGAGCGACTGCATACACGGAGTCCCAGCGTGCGCGGACGTCGGGTCGCTGCGGCCGCTTCCCGTGGGTGGAACGGCAGCGCGGACCTCACAGCGTGCCGATGGTCAACTGCAAGGCGTTGGTCGCCGTGACCGAGGCGATCGCCCCGGAGCCATCGATCTCCAGCGGGATCATCTGCTGGAACAACGCGAGCCCGGCTAGGCTGGCGGAGTCCGGCAGCGGCAGCGCGTGTTGCGCCTGGCCACCGACCGCGACCATGAGTTCGATCAGGTCCGGTGCCGCGAGGAGATTGCACCCCGGCGGTGCTTGCGGCAACACGGTGGCCAGCGGCAAGGTCGCGGCGCCGAACCCAGTGATCGCCGCGACCAAGGCCAGCGCCGGCATGCCCGACGCGCTGGTGCGATGCGTCGACCCGGTCCACGGCAGCGTCAGGGAGACCAGGGTGTTGGCGCCGCCCGAACTCGGACAGCCGAGCCCGGCGGCGGCTACGGCAGCCGGGCAACTGGTGGTCAGGCGGGCGACGCTGAGAGCTGCCGTCGAACCGGCGCTCCAGAACGAGCCGCCAACATGGACCTCGCTTGACGACGTGATGAAGAGCGCGTCGGCGAACCAGCTCAAGCCGCCATCAGGCTGCGACCAGGTGACGCCGTCCCAACGCGCGATGCGCGACGCCGGTGTGCCGCCCGCAGTGTGGAACCGCCCGGCAATCAGCACGTCACCATCGGGCAGCAACACGCTGGCTCGCCCGTCGCTGTTCAGCCCTCCGAACGCCGACCACGCGGCACCGTCCCAGCGCGCGATGTTGGACGCGGCGATGCCGCCGGCAGTCTGGAAGGCGCCGAGGGCGAGCAGGCCACCCGTAGGTAGCTCCAGCAACGAATAGACGGAGCCGTTCATGCCGGAGCCGAGCGGGGTCCAGGTCGCGCCGTCCCAACGCGCGATGCGCGACGCTGCGGTGCCGCCCGCGGTGGTGAACTGGCCGCCGGCGATCAGGTCACCGTTTTGCAGCCGGGTCAGGCACCGCACTGTCGACGAGGTGCCCGATCCCAGCGACGACCACGCCACGCCATCCCAGCGCGCGATGCGGTTGACTGTCACACCGCCGGCCGTGATGAACGAGCCGCCGGCGATGACGCTGCCATCCGGCAGCGCCAGCAGCGTGCGCACGTCCCCTGACATGCCGCTGCCCATGGGCGACCATGCGGTCCCGTTCCAGCGAGCGATGCGATTGGCCGGGGTGCCGCCGGCAGCGGTGAACGAGCCTCCAGCGATCAGGTCGCCATTCGTGGTGACGGCCAGCGCATGCACCGTGTTGTTGGTGCCGCCGCCCACGGACTGCCAGGTGCCGTTCACCTTGGTGGCGAGGTACTCGAACGTCGGCGCTCCGGGGATCGCGAGCGTGCCACCTGCCACGAGGTTGCCACCCAGTTCCGCGAAGGCAAGGACGCCTTCGAAGAGGCCCGTCGATGTTGCCATCGCCAACCACGACGAGCCGTTCCAGGTGACCACGCAGACCGCTGGCGCACCACCGGCAGCAACCATGGAGAAGTAGCCGCCCACCATGACTTCCCCGTTGGGCAGGACCACCTGCGACCAGAGCTGCCCGGTGATACCACCGCCGAGCTGCCACCAATTGACACCATCCCAACGCGCGATGTTGTTCGCCGGCAAACCACCCGCCGTCGTGAACAGGCCGCTGACCTGCAGATCGCCGCTTGGCAGCACGACCTGATGGTAGACGCCCCCAAAGGCGGCGTTGATGCCACCGCCGAGCGGTGTCCAAGTGGAGCCATCCCATCGCGCGAGATGACTATCGGTGGGGCCGCTCCCCGTGAGGGACGTGCCGCCAGCCACGATGTCGCCGTTGGGCAGCACGACCAACGACCTCACCACCCCAGCCAGACCGGTGCCGAGTGGAGACCAGGTCGAGCCGTTCCAGCGCGCAACACGATTCGCCGGCACGCCGCCCGCCGTGGTGAAGGTGCCGCCAGCGATGAGGTCGCCGTTGGGCAATTGCACGAGGCTCATCACCCAGTGGTCCATGCCCGACCCCAAGGGTGACCAGAAAGCGCCGTTCCAATAGGCAATGCCGTTGGCCGGAGCCCCACCCGCAGCGGTGAAGTTGCCGCCGACCACGACGTCGCCATTCGGCAACCCCAGAACGGCATACGGAGTTGCCGCCGGAGTGCTCGACACAAACGCCCCGGACATTCCACTACCCATCGTGGACCAGTTGACGCCATCCCAGAGGGCGATGCCGTTGGCGACAAGGCCGCCGGCTTGTAGGAATTCGCCGCCCACGACCAGCCCGCCGGTCGCCGTCGCGGTCATGCAGCGCGGATATCCATCCAGCCCGACGCCCATTGTCGACCAGGTGCCGGCGGCCGGATCCCATGCGGCGATGTTGTTGGCCGGCACCGAACCAGCGAGAGTGACATAGCCTCCCATTGCCACGCGCATCGGCGTGGGACCAGCGCCGTCGGGATCGAAGGGCGTCATCGCGTAGACCTGCCCGCGCACGCCCGGAAAGGCATCACCGGTTGCCCATGCATTGGTGCACTGGGCCAGCGCAACCGTCGTCATCATCGTGGTGATTGCGATCACCCGCAGGGCATGGGGCGAGACGAGCTCGATGTTGCAACAGACCATAGGGAGTCCGGCGGGTCGTTGTACTGCATCGAGCCAGCGGCGGTCGAGTGGGCCACATCCCCGAGACAAGCCATGCGCAAACTACTACCTGCGACCTTGCCTCGTTGGGGCTGATCGTGTCGTCGTAGTCTCGACGGGTCGCCGGCGTAACCGGCGCTAGCCGTTCCACCACAAGAAGCCGACCTGCGCAACCCCGATCAGCACGCCGAGCACGCCGCCGAGCACCTCGATGGCGCGCAGTTCGCGGCCGGCGACTTCGAGGATCAGCGTTTCGAGTTTCTCGACGGCGAACAGGCTGACCTTCTTTTCGACGAGTCCCGGCACGTCGAGGCCCTTGGCAAGGCCCTTTTCGACCTCGTCGAGCACGACTTCCTTGTGCTTCATGATGCCATCGACGATCGAGTTGCGGATGTCGCGCACCCGTTCTTCGGTGAGGAAACCACCGATCAGCGGCAGGCCGCGCAGCTCCTGGATCTTCGGGCCGAGCCCCTTGTCGAGCACGCCGACCAGGATGCCTTGGAAGTCGAGCTTGTTGAGGCTCTTCACCACGTCCTTGTGTTCGACGAGGTGGTTGCCGACGACGCGGCCGATCGCCTTCGCCAGTTCTTGTTGGCGCCGCCCGACGAGGCCCTGCACGCGAATGCCGAGGAACGAACGCGGCTTGATCGGCCGGAAGATCATCTTCACCGCGAGCCAGTTGGTGCTCCAACCGATGAGGCCGCCGATCGCGGGGATGGTGATCCAGGTCGTGAGGTCGGGTGCGGCCATCGTGTGGCGCGGAGTATCACCATGCCATCACGCCGGCTCAATGTCGGCGACGTATTCATCGCGCGTTGTCTGCAAGCTCGCCAGAATGGGCGTCTTCTCCCGGAGGCTTTCCCGATGTCTCGCTTCGTCCCCACGTTCCTCGTCTCTGTTCTCGTGTTCCTCGTTTGCGCGCGCGCCCAGGACGGCATGCCGACCCCGGCTCCCGAATTGAAGAAGCTCGAACCGCTGGTCGGCAACTGGACCGGCGGCGGCACGATGACCGAGCCCGGCAACGTCGTCAGCGAATGGAAGGCGCGCGGCAGCTACCGCTGGTGCCTCGACGGCCACTTCCTGCGCGAGGACTACACGATCGAGTTCAAGGGCGTCGAAGGCGTGTTCACGTTCGTCGGCTACCTCGGCTGGGACCGCGACAACCAGCGCTACGTGAACATCAACGCCAACAACGCCGGTCAGGTGCAGATGCACGAGATGAAGTTTCTGCCCGACGGCACCGTGCTGCAGATCATGCTGCAGAACCAGCAGGGCATGCCGTATGCCGAGCGGTCGCTGTTCAAGGTCACCGGCGACACGATGACGCACACGATCGACATGCTGATGCCCGAAGGCCCGTCGCTGACGCTCATCGATGGCAAGTTCACGCGCGGTGGTGACGCTGTGGCGGTCGATGGCAGCGGCCCGTCGTGGATGGGCGCGAAGCAGCACGACGCGATGGCGAAACTGTGCAAGTCCGCCGGCGTCTACGAGACCAAGGGCGAGATGGTCCAGGCGCCTGGCATGCCGACGCTGAAGATCGGCGGCATCGACACGTTCCGCGCGGTGTTCGGCGGCACGGTGTTCCTCGGCACGACCGAAGGGGCGGCCGAAGGCGTGCCCGGCAAGTACGTCGGCGAGATTCTCTACGGCCACGATCCGGTGCGGAACTGCATCGTCGGCGCCTACGTCGACAACTTCGGCATGGTGATGCAGATGGAGTCGCGTTGGAGCGCCGACGGCAAGCTGGTCGGCATCTACAGCGGCGTCTTCCAGGGGCAACCGACGGTGCAGCGCTCGGTGATCGAGTTCGATGCGGCGGGTGCGGCGACGTCGGCGGCGAGCCACACGATCGTCGGCACCACGGCCCCGTTGGAGAGCTTCCGCGCGACCTACACGAAGAAGAAGTGAAGCGCTGACGACGGGGCGCGCCGCGGCATGATGCGCGCATGCTGCAGTTCTCGAACGTGATCACCGGCGTCGACTCGCACACCGCGGGAGAGCCGACGCGCATCGTCACCGGCGGGCTTCCCGTCGTCGCCGGCGCGACGATGGCCGAGAAGCGCGCGGCGATGCAGCGCGACTGTGACCACCTGCGACGGGCACTGGTGCTCGAACCGCGCGGCCACGATGCGATCGTGCTCGCGTTCCTGTTGCCGCCGTGCGCGCCCGGCGCGCATCTCGGTGTCGTGTTCGCCAACGACGCCGGCTACCTCGGCATGTGCGGCCACGGTGCGATCGGTGTCGCCACCGTCGCCGTCGCCACCGGCATGGTGCCCGCGGTGGAGCCGTTCACCGACCTCGTGCTCGACACGCCGGTCGGTGTGGTGCCGTGCCGCGTCGCCGTCGAAGGCGGCAAGGTGCGCTCGGTGACGATCACCAACGTGCCGTCGTTCCTGTTTCGCCAACGGGCGATCGTGCCGGTGCACGGCTTCGGCAAGGTCGCGGCCGACATCGCGTGGGGTGGCAACTGGTTTGCGTTCGTCGAAGCCGACCAGCTGGGGCTCGCCGTCGAGAAGTCGCACCTCGGTGTGCTGATGCAGGCGGCGACCGCGGTGCGCGAGGCGTTGGTGCGCGAAGGCGTGCGCGGTCGCCATCCCGACCACGCGGCCGACGAGATCGTCGACCACGTGAAGTTGTTCGGGCCGATCGACGGCGAGGAGCACGGCAGCAAGGCGCTGACGTTGTGCCCGGGCACCGCCTACGACCGGTCGCCCTGCGGCACGGGAACGTCGGCGAAGCTGGCGGTGCTGCACGGCAAGGGCGAGCTCGCGGTCGGCCAGTGGTATCGCTCGCAGAGCGTGCTGGCGACCGAGTTCCGGGCGCGCATCGTGCGCGAGACGATGGTGGGGCCGTTCCAGGCGATCGTACCGGAGATCACCGGCTCGGCGTGGATCACCGGCTTCCCGACGTTCGTGCTCGATCCCGGCGACCCGTGCCGCTTCGGCATCTGATGCGCGTCAGCTCCAGCCGTCGTTGCTGCGGCCGAACGTCGCCAGCAGCGTCTTGCCGACGCGCCCCGCGAAGATGCCGAACGCCGCGAGACCGAGGATGGCGCGTTGCGCCTGGTCGTCGGGCAGCACCAACTGGGCACGCAGCCAGAAGAACGCCAGGATGAACACCGCGAACTCGGCCAGGCACTGCACGAGGTCGGTGCGGGCGAACCAGAAGCCGCGCAGCACGGTGGCGGCGAGGTCGCCGAGCAGCGTGCC
>SXGT01567316.1_pt1 | contig 27276 bp, 26 predicted proteins | sample 3176221 | NCBI WGS metagenome assembly SXGT01 (sample SAMN11356862, study PRJNA531348) | freshwater metagenome | isolation source: freshwater sample F1-120 | place: China: Fuxian Lake, Yuxi | collected 2017-12-25
CCGGCAAGAAACCTCTCAAAGCCGGGGAGAAGCTCCAACTTCGTGCCGATGCAGACTTGCTCGCTCTCAAGAAAAAACCCGCACTGATTCGCGCTTTCTTTGGCAATCCAAATGTTTCCTATATTACGGACTAATCAGTAATGCATGACCAGCCCGCCATCTGCAACCAATGTCGCCCCGGTCACGATCGAAGCATCGGGTGAAAGCAGGAAAGCAATGCTGCGGGCAATTTCTTCGGGGTCTGCAGTGCGCTTCTGAGCTGACATGGATTCGATGCGACGGCGGTTCTCCTCATTCTTCCAGGCTTCGGCCAGCATCGGCGTAAGCGTGGCTCCTGGGGCGATAGTATTGACGCTGATGCCCTTGTCGGCCAGGGCGCGTGCAGCGTTCTTGGTCAACGCCAGGACGCCGCCTTTGCTCGCCGCGTAGGCGGCGGTACCCATCAACCCGCCGCCGCGCAACCCGGCGACGCTGGCCACCGTGCACATTCGTCCGCCGTCCGCCATGTGTCGCGCCGCTTCGCGCATCGACAAAAAGGTACCGATGACGTTGACTTCGTGCATACGCCGGAACGTCGCAACCGAAACATCCATGAACGGCGTCGAATCGGCCACACCTGCGCACGTGGCCATCGCCTCCAGCCCTCCCAGAAACGAGACCGCCGCGGCGAAAGCCACGACGACAGACGCCTCATCGGCAACATCCGTGTGGACGGCTACATGGCGTCCGCCGAGCGTCATTGCGCGCCCTGCCGAAGCCTCGGCGCCGGGAAGATTGATGTCCAGGGCCGCGGTGTCATAACCGCGCCGTGCCAGTTCAACCAACGTCGCCGCACCAATGCCACTGGCAGCACCAGTGACAATGGCGCGCGGCCTGCCGGTCTGTGCAAGGTCCTGCAGCGATTCGGTCATGAACGATCGGTCATTGCGACATCAGGGCATGGGCGGCGGCCACCAGTTTTTGTGGCGACAGGCGCGCTTCGTTCTCAAGTACCTGTGCGTATCCGACAGGAATGCGCGGCGCCCCCAGGCGCCTGACCTTGCAGCCGGTCTCTTCTGCCGCCACTGCGGCAATCTCGGCGCCGAAACCGGCCACCTGGACTGCCTCGTGCATCACCAGCAAGCGGCCGGTTTTGGCCACCGAGCTGAGAACCGCCGTACGGTCCCACGGCCAGAGAGTTCGCAAATCGATGATCTCGGGGCGAATATCGCCAAAAGCGTCGGTGGACAGGGTTTCCAGGGCCACGCCCACCCCGCGGGACCAGGTCACAATGGTGAGATCGTTGCCCTCACTCAATAGCCTTGCCTTTCCAAGCGGCACAGCCTCGCCAGCCACCACGTCTCCCGTCTGGCCCCAAAGTTCCTTGTGCTCCATGTAGATGATCGGATCGCCCGAGGCAATCGCACTCTTCAGGAGCCCATAGTTGTCTGCGGGTGTCGCCGGGGTCACGACCGTCAAGCCCGGCATGTGTGCAAACCATGCCTCCAGCGACTGCGAGTGCTGTGCAGCGGAAGCGGACCAGATCCCGATCGGCATCCGGGCGACCAAGGGCACGCGCCCCTGCCCGCCAAACATGTAACGGTTCTTGGCCGCCTGATTTACAATCTCGTCCATGGCGCACAGTGCGAAGTCGATCACGCGCATTTCAACCACCGGCTTCAATCCCGCCAACGCCATGCCGACCGCTGCGCCCATGATGTTGGCTTCCGAAATCGGCGTATCAATGATGCGCTCAGGACCAAACTCTTCCGGCAAACCGCGGTACTGGCCAAACACGCCTCCTCGGCCCAGATCTTCACCCAGGGCAACGATGAGCGGGTCAGCCGTCATTTCTTCACGCAGCGCGAGGAAAGCTGCCTGCGCGTAGGTCATTTGCTGGGCCTTGCCCTGCCCGCTGGAAACCGCGCTCATCGCCATACTCCTGCGCCGGTATCGGCAATGTCCTCGTAAGCAGCCGAAACATCCGGCCACGGAGCGGCCTCGGCCACCGCGAGTGCAGAAGCAATCTCGGCAGTAGCGGCCGCATCGACCGCGTCGATTGCAGATTGCGCAACGCCTTGTCGGCGCAGCGCAGCCGCCGTGATGAGCAGCGGATCGGCTGCCAGTGCAGCGGCCACTTCTTTCGGATCGCGGTAAGTGCCCGGATCCACCGACACATGGCCTTTGAACCGATACGTCACGGCATGCAAAAAGCGCGGCCCGCCACCCGCCCGCACTTCAGCGGTCAGCCTCGCCGCTGCCGCATCCACTGCCTCGACATCGTTGCCATCCACTTTCTCGGAAGGAATGGCCAGGGCCTTGGCACGCGCCGAAACGCCCTCGCCTGCGGTCATCGGGCCGGTCGGTGTGGTGGCCGAGATGCGGTTGTCTTCACAAACGAAGAGCACCGGCAAGCGGTAAACCTGCGCCCAGTTCATGCCTTCCAGAAACGGGCCGCGGTTTGCTGCACCATCACCAAAGAAACAGGCCACGATATTGGGCAGCTTGCGGATTTTCAGGGCGTGGGCTGCGCCCGTCGCGATCGGAATGCCCGCGGCCACGACGCCGTTGGCCCCCAGCATGCCGACTGAAAAATCGGCAATGTGCATCGAACCGCCCTTGCCTTTGTTGTAGCCGGTAGCACGACCGAACAGCTCGCACATCATGCGCGTGGAATCGGCGCCCTTGGCCAACGTGTGGCCATGACCACGATGGGTCGAGGTCAACAGATCGGCCTTGACCAGGTTGAAGCACACGCCGGCTGCCACCGCTTCCTGCCCGGTTGACAAGTGCAACGGCCCGCGCACCAGCGCAGGCTTGGTGTTGGCAGCCAGGCCCCAGGCCGCTACACCGCCCTGGCTGGCAATTTCCGCCGCATCTTCAAAGGCGCGGATGCGGCGCATCAATCGGTACAAGTCCAGCAATCTCTCCACAACATCATCCTCAAAGTGTGATTGAAAACTATGCATGCACAGTCTAGGAGCGCCAGACCGCTCAGTCAACCGTGCGAATTGTGCTAGATCGCACCGCGCGGTTTGATCAGGTCCTTCACAACACCCCATTGACGTCGGCTCACGGGCAGGCGTTCGGCGCAACCCAACAGCACAACCTGCCATTGCCCGCCCGCCTCGGCATCACCTGCCACCTCGGCAGCTTTCTCGAAACCGGCGATCCGCTCTACGGCCACCAGCGCATTCCGATGCACGCGCACGAAGTGGCCGGCAAACTCCTCCTCCAGCCGCGTAAGTGATTCTTCCAGCAGGAACTCGCGCTCCGGCGTCCGCACGGTAACGTATTTCATCTCGGCCCGGAGATACACCACCTGCTCGATCGGCACCAGTGAAATGCGGCCGCGTTCGGCAATCGAGAAATGGCGCCTGGCCTGGTTACCCGCACTGGCCAACGCCGCATCATCGGCAGGCTTCCGCTCGCTTGCCTTCAGCAAGCTGGCAAGCAGGCGTTCGGCGCGTACCGGCTTCATCAGATAGTCGATCGCGTTGACTTCGAACGCCTGCACCGCAAACTCGTCGTGCGCTGTCACAAACACTACCGCCGGCGGCGCTGTCAGCTTCAACAAGTGTCGCGCCATTTCGAGGCCACCCATGCGCGGCATTTGCATGTCTGCAAGAATCAGATCGGGGTGCAATTGCTCGGCAAGGGCAAGCCCCTCAACACCGTTGACGGCCTCGCCTACCACCTGGTGGGGGCAATCGCCCTGAATGTCCTGCAGCAGGTCGAGCAGACGTCGCCGCGCCGGCCCTTCGTCATCCACCACCAGTATCTTCATTTTTCTTCTGTCCGCATTGGTTCACGCAACGGCAGAAACACGCGAACCGTGTAGGTATCCACGGTCTCCATCGTTTCCAGCCGTGCCTCTACATCAAACTGCAGAGCCAGGCGCTCTCGAACATTGTCCAGCGCCATGTGATTGCCGCTCCTTCCCGGCGGCTGGGTATTGCCTTCAATGCGTGGATTGATGATGGCCACTTCAACTTGCCCACCAATCTGCCGGGCGCGAATCACCACTGTTCCAGGCTGGCTAGCCGGCTCAATGCCGTGGTGCACGGCATTTTCCACCAGCGGTTGCAGCACCAAGGGGGGCAGGGCGCAATTCCTGACGCGATCATCGATCTGCCAATCCACCTGCAGACGCTCGCCCAGGCGCAGCGACTCGATTGCCAAATACTGGCGGCACAAATCCAGTTCCTCGTGCAATGCCACCAGCTTGCGTTCTTCGCGCAACAACACGCGGAAGAGATCAGCAATGTCCTCCAGAGCCCGCTCCGCCCGCTTCGGTTCATGCCGAATCAAGCTCAGGACTGCGGTCAGGCTATTGAACAGGAAGTGCGGGCGAATCCGCGCTTGCAGTGCCATCAGACGCGCTTCGGATAGAGCCGGGGAAAAGGCTCGTGCGCGCAGTTGGAAATAAAGCAACAAGGCGAACGTCACCACGGCTGTGACCAAGGCATCACGTGCGAAATTTGCCGTGCGCGCGCCCAAGTCGAGCGCACCAAGCAACCAACCGGTCACGGCCACCAAGGCGATTTCGATCAGGATCACCACAATCACGCCCTGCCAGTAGCGCAGCTTGGACAGCCAATTCCGCAATGGGCACAGCACCACCATGCTGGCAATCAGCGCCGGCTCAATCCGAACCGACGCGACCACAGTGTGTTCCGCCCATGCAGCGAACGTGAAGGGTTCAACAGAGATCAGCGTGTAGAGAACCAGACCCAAATTGCCGGCAAGCAAAAGGCGCAGCGCCACGCCTTGATTACAGAAATCGGGCAGAGTCGCCACTGACGAGCGGGGTATACTTTCCAAGTTAAGCCTTTGAAAACCTGCATTTTTCCAAAAATTATTGCCCAGAGTATGTCAGAAAGCCCTGCAACCGCCAAAGCCTGGTCCGGCCGCTTTTCCGAAGCCGTCGATGATCTGGTCAAACGCTATACCGCTTCGGTGGGCTTCGATTTCCGGCTGGCCGCAGCCGACATCACAGGTTCGCTCGCGCATGCCCGCATGCTGGGACGTCAAGGCATCATCGCGCGGGAAGACGTCACCGCCATCGAAGGCGGTCTGGCAACGATCCGCGCAGAGATCGAGCGCGGTGATTTCAAGTGGTCGCTGGACGATGAAGATGTCCACCTCAACATTGAGAAGCGGTTGACCGCCCTAATCGGCGATGCCGGCAAACGGCTGCACACCGGGCGATCACGCAATGATCAGGTCGCTACCGACATTCGCCTTTACCTGCGCGGTGAGATCGATCGCCTGATCAGCCTGCTGCGGACCCTGCAGGCAAGCCTTGTGGATACCGCAGAAAAGCACACCGGCACCCTGATGGCCGGCTTTACCCACCTGCAGGTCGCGCAGCCGGTCACCTTCGGGCACCATCTTCTGGCTTACTTCGAGATGTTCGAGCGCGACGTGAGCCGGTTGGCTGACTGCCGCAAACGTCTGAATCAGTTGCCGTTGGGGAGTGCCGCGCTGGCCGGTACCAGCTACCCGATCGACCGTGCGTCGGTCGCGCACGAGCTCGGCTTCGACGGCGTCTGCGCCAATTCGCTCGATGCAGTATCCGATCGCGACTTCGCCATCGAATTCACTTCGGCTTGCGCTTTGATCATGACGCATGTGTCGCGGCTGTCCGAGGAGCTGATCCTCTGGATGAGCCCGCGCTTCGGGTTCCTCACGGTTGCCGACCGGTTTTGCACCGACTCGTCGATCATGCCGCAAAAGAAAAACCCGGATGTGCCGGAACTTGCGCGCGGCAAGACCGGACGTGTCAACGGCCACCTGGTGGGGCTGCTGACGCTGATGAAGGGCCAGCCGCTCGCCTATAACAAGGACACTCAGGAAGACAAGGAACCCCTGTTCGACACGATCAACACGGTTTCCGACACGCTCACCATTTTTGCCGACATGATCCGGTCCATCACCGTCAATGCGCAAGCCATGCGCGAAGCGGCCCTCGAAGGATTCTCGACAGCGACCGACCTCGCCGATTGGCTGGTCAAAAAGGGCCTGCCGTTTCGCGATGCGCATGAGGTGGTGGCGCGCGCTGTTCGCCATGCCGAGCAGCGCGGCGTTGACCTGGCACAACTGCCGCTCGCCGAATTGCGCCAGTTCCATACGCTGATTGACGATTCGGTATTTTCCGTCCTGACACTGGAAGGTTCCAGTGCCAGTCGCAATCATATCGGCGGCACGGCCCCCGGTCAGGTGGCCCAGGCGATTGTGGCAGCCCGCCAGCGCATGCAGGGATAACTGGAGCACCACGAGCAATCATGGAAAAGATCGGCAAGTATCATGTCATTCGCAAGCTAGGGGAAGGGGCGACCAGCTCCGTGTATCTGTGCGAAGACCCGTTCAACCAGCGTCAGGTGGCGATCAAGCGCGTCCATCCGGAAGCATTGCGCGATACCGAGCGTGGCCACCTGTTTCGCAAGCTGTTTGTAGCTGAAGCCTCACTCGCGGGCAAGCTTGCCCACCCGCACATCGCGCAAATCCACGACGCAGTGACGGAGGAAGACGAGAAATACATCGTGATGGAGTTTGTTGAAGGCTCCACGCTCGAAAAGTACTGTGATGCGCAGGCGCTGTTGCCGGTCAAGACGGTGGTGGAAATCATCTTCAAATGCACTCGTGCCCTGGATTTTGCGCACAAGGCCGGCGTGACCCATCGCGACATCAAGCCGGCCAACATCATGGTGGTCGGTGGCAGCGATTTTGACATCAAGGTCACCGACTTTGGCGCCGCCATCTCGACCTCCTCGCAGACCACACAGGTGGCCGGGATCGGGTCTCCCGCCTACATGTCGCCACAACAGGTCAAGGAGCATCCACTCGACCACCGTACCGACATCTACTCGCTCGGCGTGCTGATGTACCAGATGTTGACGGGCCAGCTGCCGTTTCAGGCCAGCAACAATTTTTCGATGATCTACCAGATCGTCAATACCGAACCGTTGCCCCCTTCATCGTTGCGCCAGGAGATCCCGCCCAGTGTGGATGCCATCGTCAAAAAGGCGATGCAGAAGGATCTGGAGTACCGGTACGAAGAATGGGATGAATTCGCACTCGATCTGGCGAATGCCTTTCGCGCCGAGGGCATGTCGGACGAAAAGTCGTTTGCCGACAGCGAAAAATTCAACACGCTGCGCGCGATGCCTTTCTTCAAGGATTTCACCGATGTGGAGATCTGGGAGGTGGCGCGCTTTTCCGAGTGGCAGGCTCTGGGGCCGGGCCAGACCATCTTGCGCGAGGGTGAGGAAGGCGACCATTTCTGCCTGCTCGCCTCCGGCCAGGTCAAGGTGACCAAGCGCAGCAAGCTGCTCAACATCCTCGACCCCGGCGAATGTTTCGGTGAAATGGCTTACCTTTCCGCGGAAAAGCGCCGCGGAGCCGACATCAGCACCATGGCTGATTCCAAGGTGGTTACGATCCGCAATGCAGCTTTGGAGCAAGCCTCGGACGCCACGCGCAGCCATTTTGATCGCGCGTTCCTCTCGATCCTGGTCGAGCGCCTCACCATGGCAAACGTTCGCTTAAGCTCGAACTGACACGCGCGTTTTCCGGCGCAAGACATCCTGTCCCGGGCACTCCAGACCGAGACCGAGATCAAAATAGTGCCAGTTGCGCATCCGCTTTCGACGCAAGCTCCGGAACGGTAAAGCGCAGGGAATCCAGCTGGTAATGGCGGGCATTCAAGCCCAGCCGTGCGCAGGCCTTGCGAAAGCGCATCCGAATCAGGTCTGCGAACACGCCCTCGCCGCGCATGCGGCTGCCAAAGCGCGGGTCGTTCTCGCGCCCACCGCGCGACTGGCGAATCAGGCTCATTACATGCTCGGCGCGATCCGGCATGTGCAAGTCGAGCCATTCGCGAAACAGCGTCTTCAGCTCATGTGCCAGACGGATCAGGACATAACCTGCCTCGGTAGCACCCGCTTCCCGCGCCGCTTCCAGCGCGCCTTCCAGGTCCTTATCCGTGACCATCGGGATCATCGGCGCCACCATGACGCCCACCGGGATGCCGGCGGCAGCGAGGGCCTTGATGGCCGCAATACGCCTGAGTGGCGTGGATGCCCGCGGCTCCAGTTTGCGCGCAAGATCTGCATCAATCGTGGCGCACGACACAAACACCTTGGCAATCCCGCGTGCCGCCATCGGCGCCAGCAAGTCGATGTCCCTTTCGACGAGCGCGTTCTTGGTGATGATGCCGACCGGTTGGTTGAATTCGCTGCATACCTCGAGGATGGAGCGGGTGATCTTCCACTCCCTCTCAATCGGCTGGTAGGGATCGGTGTTGGCGCCAATGCTGATGGGCTCGCACCGATAGCCCGGACGAGACAAGGCTTCGCGCAGCAGAGCAGCCGCGTTGGGTTTGGCGATCAGGCGGGTCTCGAAATCGATCCCCGGAGACATACCCCAATACGCGTAGCTGGGCCTGGCATAGCAGTAGCTGCAGCCGTGTTCGCAGCCATAGTAGGGATTGATCGACTGGTTGAACGGAATGTCCGGCGATTGGTTAAGCGTGATGATGCTCTTGGCGTGCTGCTCGGTCACGATAGTGCGGGGAGCGGCTGGCGTCTCGACGCCATCCCCATCATGGGAAGTGGGGACGCTCCAACCGTCATCGACCTGCTCCCTTCTCAGGGCGTCGAACCTGGTCTGCGGGGCGCTGGCACTGCCACGGCCCTTCCAGCCTATCGTCTTGGTCGTGATGGGGGTCGTCATCGGTTTCGTCATGGTGCACAACACCTTATCAGATAACTGTATTTTTTACCAGTACCCTGCGCGGCCTACTAAAGCTATACGCGCTCGGCCTTCCAGATCATGCCGCCGGCGAGCAGCGCAAATATCACGCAGGGCGTGACAGCGGAGAGGAAAGCAGGCCAGGTATTGATTGCGCCAAGGTGTGCGAACAGGCTGTTCAGGAGATGGAACAGCAGCCCGAGCATGATGCCGGCAAAAATCCTCAATGAAACGCCACCCGAGCGCATCTGCATGTAGGCAAATGGCAGGGCCAGCGCCATCATGACCAGCACCGCGAGGGGGTAGACCAGCTTCTTCCACAACGCGATTTCATAGCGCCCGGTTTTTTGCTTGTTATCCTGCAAGTGCTGAATGTATTGATACAAGGTCAGCGTGGTCATCTTGTCCGGCTGGACCAGCAGCACTCCCAGGATATCCGGGTTCAGTTCGGACGACCACATCACCTTCGGCGCCTTTTCAATCCGGCTGCCCGTTGGAGAAAACACGGTACGCGTCACCTCAAGCAGCTTCCACCGATTGGGGGGCATGTACTCCCCCTGATCCGCGAAGCTCACCGAGCGCAAGCGATAGTCGGCATCAAACTCGTATATCTTGACCCCCATCAGACGGGCGTCCGGCTTGACTTCTCGGACATTGACAAAGCTGTTGCCGTCGCGCACCCACAATCCGGAGCGAAACTCCTGGGCGATGACCGATGTCAGGGCCTTGAGCCGGCGCGACTGGGCGGCCTTCTCCGCGGGCGGGGCCACCACCTCCCCAACCAGAAAGGTGATCGCCACAAAGACCAGCCCGGTACCCAATACTGCGCCCATCGCGCGCAGGGTGGACATTCCCGAAGCGCGCATGACGGTCACTTCAGAGTGGGCAGCCAGTTGCGCCAGACCATAGACCGCTCCGATCAGGGCCGCAATCGGCATCAACTCATAGATGTGCCCCGGCACCAGCAGGAGCACAAAGTAGGCGGCATCCTGCAGCCGGTAGTCGCCCTTGCCGACGTCACCCAATTCATGGATCAAATCAAAAAAGGCGAACAGGCCCAGAAAGGAGAGCAGCACCATCGCGGTTGCCGCATAGATCTCGCTGGCGAGGTATCTGCGCAGGATCTTCATCTGAGGCACCGTAAAACAAGCATCATCGCCGCAGCAATGCAAACACGGATTGCAATGACAAGCGGCGCCAGAACAGGGCCATCAGCACCATGAACATCGCCAGGTGCACCAGCCACCACGCAGCCCAGAAACCCACCTTGCCCTGCGCCACCCAGGCCTGGGTAATGCTGATGCAGTTGCTGTAGACCATGTAAATCAGGATTGCAAAAACCAGGTTGATCGAGCGTCCGGCACGCGGATTGACGAACGAGAGCGGAATCGCCAGCAGCGCCAGCACCAAGGCAGATATTGGCAGGCCGACGCGCCACAGGAACTCGCCCTTGTTGGGATTGCTGCGGTCTTCAATCAATGCCAGCGTGGTCAACTGCCTGGGAGTGGTCTCCGGTTCGATGCGATCCACCTTCTGCTTCACGCGGACGGCGTAGCGTTCGAAATCCATGATCTTGTAGTCCAGCCGTCCGGGTTCGCCCTCATAGCGCCGGCCGTTCACCATTACTAAAAACTTGTCGCCGTTGGGGGCGATCTCGGTGAATCCTGATTTGGACACCATGATGCCAAGCTTGCCGTGCTGAATCGTGTTGACGAAGACGTTCTGTACCCGCTCGCTGCCGACGCTGGCGTTCTCGACAAAGAATACGCGGTCGGCGCGAGCCGATTCCTTGAAGGCGCCGGGCGAAATGCGGGCCGCTTCGTCACGCGCTTCGACCCTTTCCCGATAACGCTCGGTCTTTGTCGCAGCCCAAGGCGAGGCCACCAGGCTGAGCAAGGCCACCAGCGCTACGAAGGGCAAGGCAAACGCCAATACCGGGCGCACCCAGGCCAGGAGGGATTGGCCGCTGGCAAACCACACCACCATTTCAGAATCCCGGTACTGGCGCGAGATGGTCAACAACACCGACATGAACACCGTAAGTGATAACAGCACCGGCAAATAGCTCAGTGATGAAAATCCAAGCAGGGCGAGCACCGCCTCGGAAGGCAGCCTTCCACCGGCCGCCTGACCAAGCAAGCGAATCGACTGGGTGGTCGCCATGATCGTGAACAGCGTCACGAACACCCCGCCGGCAATTTGGGTCAATTCGCGGCGCAGCGCCTGCCGGAAAATCATGAAATGTTCACAAAATGCGGGGGAATTGGAAAAATCCTGAAATAGGCGTCATAATGCGAATTCTTTATTAGCCCTCATGAGGCGGAGACGACGATGGAATTTAGCATAAAGAGTGGCAGCCCTGAGAAACAGCGCAGTGCTTGCATCGTGGTCGGCGTGTTTGAGCCCCGCAAGCTTACCCTCGCGGGGGAATTGATCGACAACGCCAGCAAGGGCTATCTGTCGGACATCATTCGCCGCGGCGACATGGAGGGCAAGTCCGGGCGTACGCTGTTGCTGCACAACGTCCCCGGCGTGCTCGGAGACCGCGTGATGCTGGTTGGCCTGGGTCGCGAAAAGGATTTTCGCGAGCTCGAGTATCGCGCCGCGATTCACACGGCGGTCACCACGCTCAATGAAACCGGCGCTTTTGATGGCGCCCTTTACCTCACCGAAGTGGCCGTCCGGAAGCGGGACGCCAACTGGCGCGTGCGCCAGGCCGCCATGGTGGCGCAGGATGCGGTCTACCGCTTCGATGCCATGAAGAGCAAGAAAGACGAAGTACGCCGCCCCCTGCGCAAGCTCACCTTGGCCGTGGAGCGCCGCAATGAGCTGGCCGGGGCCGAGCGCGCCATGAGCGAGGGCTCCGCAATCGCCTCCGGCCTGGCCTTGGCCAAGGACCTCGGCAATCTGCCAGGGAATGTTTGCACGCCAACCTATCTGGCTGAACGCGCCGTGGAGTTGGCGCGCGAGACCGGCATGTCCTGCAAGGTTCTGGACCGCAAGGATTGCGAAGAGCTCAAGATGGGCTCGTTCCTGTCGGTAGCCAACGGATCACGCCAGCCTCCCAAGTTCATCGTGCTCGAGTACAACGGCGCCGGCAAGGGCACTGGGGCCAAGCCCATTGTACTGATAGGCAAAGGCATCACTTTCGACACAGGTGGCATTTCACTCAAACCCGGCGAGGGGATGGACGAAATGAAGTTCGACATGTGCGGTGCCGCCTCCGTGCTCGGCACGATGAAGGCAGTAGCAGCGCTCAAACCCAACCTCAACATCGTGGCGTTGATCCCCACCACGGAAAACATGCCCGGCGGCGCGGCCACCAAACCTGGAGACATCGTGACCACCATGTCGGGTCAGACGGTGGAAATCCTCAATACAGACGCCGAAGGCCGCTTGATCCTGAACGATGCTCTGACCTATGCCGAGCGCTACCACCCCGCTTGTGTGGTTGACATCGCCACCTTGACCGGCGCGTGCGTCATCGCCCTGGGGCACGTGGCCAGCGGTCTCTACAGCAACACCGATAGCCTGGCACGCGAGCTGGCGCACGCCGGCGACGAGGCCCATGACCGCGCCTGGCACATGCCACTGTGGGACGAATACCAGGAGCAGCTCAAGTCCAATTTTGCCGACATGGCCAACATTGGCGGCCGCCCTGCCGGTAGTGTGACGGCAGCCTGCTTCCTTTCGCGCTTTGCCAAGAAATTCCAGTGGGCGCATCTGGATATTGCAGGCACGGCATGGAAGTCAGGGGCTGCGAAAGGTGCCACCGGGCGCCCGGTTCCGCTGCTGGTTCATTTCCTCCTCCATCGCGCAGCCGGATGACCCGGGTCGATTTTTACTTCAACGCTCCCGACAAACTGGCCACGGCCGCCAGACTGGTACGCAAGGCTTGCCGCGCCAAGAAGAAGGTGTTGGTCTTCACCCGGGATGCGGCGATGCTCGACGCCTTCGACCGGCTGCTTTGGACCGCACCCGCTATCGGCTTCGTGCCGCACTGTCGCGCGCACGATGCGCTGGCGGGTGAAACACCGGTACTGCTCACCGCTGACGCCGCAGTCGCGCCGCATCACGAAATCCTCCTGAATCTGGATCATGAGCGGCCGGACAACTTCAGCCGCTTCGACCGGCTTCTGGAGATCGTCAGCCGGGATGATGCGGACGATCGCAGTCTTGCCCGCGCGCGCTTCAAGTTCTACCGTGATCGTGGCTACGAGATCGTGCAGAACGACCTAAACCAAGCAGTGAACCAGGGCACCGAGTGAGCCAGTCAACCTTGCAGGACGACATTCCGACGCTGACCGACATCGTCGCGTCCGGCATTGCGTCCTCACCCGCTTCGTTCAATCCGCAGGATCAGAGCCTGCTCGAGACCCAGCAGCTGCAGACCCTCGATGTCGGGCCACCGGTTGTTGAACCAGTCCCCGGCAATGCCGACGATGAAGCCGATCACGAATGGCTGGAACAACTGTCCTTGCGCGTACAAGCGCAGGTATTGGCAGGGCTGACAGCGCGCATCGAGCCGATCGTCGAACGTCACCTGCAGGAATCCCTCACAGATTTGCTGGAACAAGTCCTGGCCGGCATGACGGCAGAACTCAAAGTAACGGCACGCAACATCGTGCGCGATGCCGTGGCGCAGGCGGTTGCTGCCGAACTCGCCGCGCTGCCCGCACACAGGCAAGGTCGGCAGGACGAACCCGTGGGGCCGGGTTCAAGGAACTGAGCCGCGCCAGGCGCGATCACCGGTGTGGTCCGCTTCAACCTAACCCGGCATGCCGGTGTGGAAGTGTGATGCTGAACGACGCACCGGTGCCGGGCACCGCCTCCGCCCAGATGCGGCCGCCATGACGCTCGACAATCAGCTTGCTCAGCACCAGGCCGATGCCGGTCCCTTCGAATTCAGCATCGCCGTGCAGGCGGCCGAACGGCTAAAACAATTTTCCCGCATAGGCCATGTCGAATCCGACGCCGTTGTCCCGTTCGGTGATCGTCACGCCTGAAGCATCTTCCTGCAGGGCGATGCTGACTTGGGGCTGCGCCGCCTTGGCTGAATACTTGAATGCATTGCCGATCAGGTTGAGCATGACTTGTCGCAACAACACCAGGTCACCCTGGACAGACGGCAGCGGCTCGACCGAAACTTGCGCCAGAGGATGTTGCGGCGCCAATTCCGATAGCACCGACTGCGCCAGGGCAGCGAGGTCTACCGTTTCGTGGCTGAGCACCTGCCGGGATGTACGTGCCAGCGCAAGCAAGGCGTCAATCAAACGTCCCATGCGCCGCGCGCTTTCGTCCATCACCGTAAGGTAACGGCGGCCGTCGGGGGTCAGGTTCTCCCCTTCCTCCTCGCGCAGCATGCTGGCAAATCCCGATATCGACCGCAGCGGTGCGCGCAGGTCATGCGATACCGAGTAGGAGAACGACTCCAGTTCCCGATAGGCCGTTGCCAGTGCTTGGGTTCGCTCGGCAATTCTGGCTTCCAGTTTCTGATTCAGACGGAGGAGTTCAAGCTCCGCCAGCTTTCTCGCAGTGATATCCTTTTCCACTCCGCGATATCCCAGAAATGCCCCTGCTGTGTCAAAAACCGGCTCTCCCGACACTTGCACATAGCGAACACCACCATCTGGAGTAGGCCTGGAAAGCTCGAAATCCCGGAATTGCTCGCGCCGCGCAATCGTGGCTCGATGATTGCGCCAGGTGTCTTCGTCCGGCGACAGATACGGTATCTCCCACCTGGTCTTGCCCAGTTCCGAATCCGGCTGCACAATCGACACCAGCGTCCCCGCGTAAGACTGTTGTGTAAAGCGGTGTTCGACATCCGTCTCCCAAAAAACGTCGTGAGACAAGCTGACCAAGCTGCGAAATCGCTGCTCACTTACACGCAGCGCCTCTTCCACCTGCTTGGTATCCGTAATGTCGACATTGGTACCGACCATCAACAGCGCACGCCCGGCCCCGTCGCGCTCAATAAGCGTCCACGAGGGAGAATCCATTTCCACTCTCCGGTGCGAGTGGGAATCCGCTGCTCAACCGCATAGGTGTCAGACTCGCCCCTGAGCAAAGCTACAAAGCGTTCCCTCAGCGACGGCAGTTCCTCCGGATGCGCCCAGCGCAAGACCTCCTCGCTGCTGACCACCATTTCACGAGCGGGCTCGCCCAGAAGTTCCGCCCACCCCGCCGACAAGGTGCACCTCCCCAAGACAAGATCGTGCACCCACGTGGACACCCGTGAAAACTGCACCGCCATTTCAAGCTGCGCACGTGCCAGACGCGCCTGCTCTTCGGCCTGCTTGCGTTCGGTAATTTCGACGCCAAAGGACACCATGCCGCCATCCGGGAGGCGCTGATCATCCACTACCAGCCAGCGACCATCCTGTCGCTTGCGCTCCACCGGCCCGCGGGGACGCCGGCGGATTTCCATCCGTTCCGCCAGCCACTGCTCCTCGCGGCCGACCGCATCGGGGAAGAGACCCATTTGAAGGCCTGCCTTCAAATGGTCAGCATAGAAGTTTCCGGGACGGGCATGTTCGGCAACGGCTACGTTGAATTTCACAAATCGCGGGTTCGCCAGCACAATGCGGTCGTCTGCATCGGTAAGCACAATCATTTCGCCAAGATGCTCCAGTCCATCCCGCAACCGCGAGGTCGCATGCAGTGCCGTCGCCTCGGCGGTTTTGCGCGCCGAGATATCCTCGAACAACTGGATCATGTAATCCGGATCCCCACCGGGCGTTCTGACCAGATTGAGCGTGATGTTGCACCACAGTCTTGAACCATCCTTGCGAAGCAGCCGCTTCTCCCTTACCAGTGTGGCAAGTTCACCTCTTGCCACTCTTGCGGTATTGACGCTGGCCAACTCGTGCTCTTCTGGCTCCCTCAGATCCAGGTACGTCAGACACAACATCTCTTCTCTTCTCTTCTCTGCTGTACCCAAGCATGTCGCAAAGCTTTTGGTTCACCTCCGTCACCCTGCCGTCCAGGGAGCCTTGCGCCATCCCGATAGCCGCTTGCTCAAAAATGGCACGGAACAGCGACGCACTCTCGGCCAAAGCAAGAAGGCTACGCATGCGCTCGGTCACATCACGCGTGATGCCGCGATAACCGACGTAGCGGCCATCCGTGTCATACCAGGGCGCCGCCGAACTGCTGAGAAACGACACCACACCTTCCGGGTTCGTACGCCTGATCAAGAAATCTGCAAATGCCTCCCGTCGCTGGTACTTCGAGCGGTGCTCGACCCAATCGCCTTCCAGCGGTTCCAGGCCGGGTAATTCCCAACGTGCCTTGCCCAGACTCACCTCTTCCAGCGCTGTCACACGAACTCCACGGGCGGTGATCCGCGTGAATCGACCGGCCTCGTCCTGCTCCCAAAACCAATCGTTTGAAAATTCCACCAGGCCGCGGTACTTTGCCTCGCTTTCGGCCAGGCGCTGCTGAGAGACCTTGCGCTCGGTGATGTCGACTATCAGCGTGAGCATGCCGCCATCGGGCGTGCGCTGGTTGCGCAGATGCACCCAGCGTTCGCCCACCCGCATTTCCATTCCAGCACCGGGGTAACGCCGCTCCTCCATGCCACGTGCGATCCAATCCTCCTCCTTGCCGACGGCATCGGGAAACTTCCCGGAGGCAAGGCAGGTGCGGAATGCCGCTTCGAAGGTCATGCCCGGTTCGATCTGGACACCCACCATTTCTGCGCAGGTGCGGTTGCAAAAGACGATGCGATTCGGCATCGCATACCAGCACACCTTCCTGAGCGGCGTTGAGTGCCAGCCTGAGGGTGACCAGGGTCTGATCGTCCGCCCGGCGCGCCGTGCGCGGGCTGCGCGGATGCGCAGCGGCGGGTTCGCTTCCTTCCGGCGGTGTGGCCTGTGACATTACCCCTCCATCTTGCCCGTCGCGCCGGGTTCAGGTTGGCGCCATGTGGTCCAACACGGCAAGCACCGGAAGGTACGCAGCGGGAGCATCACCGACGCCCGCACATGAACATGCTATACCTGCGCACGACGTACGTGAAAATCCCGAATTGCCGGCACCAGCCAGAATGGCAGCCCGGCGATGACCAGCGTGACGGCCGAAAATACGAAACCCGGGCGGTAGCTTCCAGTCAGGTCGTGCAGCACACCTCCGAGCAAAGCGCCGAGCCCGGCACCGAAGGCATTGCAGGCATACAAAATGCCGTAGATGCTCGCCACGTGCGGTCCGGCAAACATGCGTGTCGACATCGACGAGATGACCGGCCCACGCGCGCCCTGGCACAGGCCAAATGCAATCACATACCCTAGCAGGAGTCCTTGCGCCGGCAGCCAGGAAATGGCGAACAGGCAGGCTATCCCGGTAATGCTGCCCACATAGGTTGCCGTCACCGTGGGTCTGGCACCGAAGCGGTCCGCCAGGGTCCCGGTGGTCACGATGCCGAATACCGACAACATCGCTGCGGTGCCAAACGCGGTTGCGGCAAGCAGCGGCGCAAACCCCTGCTCGACCAGATACACCACGGTTTGCACCGTCACCGAGTACATGCCCACCGAGGTGAGCGAGAACACCCAAACCAGCGCCCAGAAGTTGCGCGAACGCAGGGCGCGCCGCACCGTCCACTCGCTCGCCACGTTCGATGCCGCCCGCGGCCCCTGCCGGTAGTCGGGATGGCCGGCGAGAATCTTGCGCCAGGGCAGCATCAGCACCAGCGGCACGGCGCAAAGCAGTCCAATGCCCATGATCTGGTAGGTATCACGCCATCCGCGATGTTGCAGCAGGTACTGCACGCCCGGCACGATCAACAGCGCACCCAAACCCAACCCGGCAAACGCGACTGAAATGGCAGTGGAAAGCCGCTCCCTGAACCAGCGTGCAATCAGACTGGATGAGGGAACCATGCCCAGACCGGCCACCGCGAATCCGGTCATTGCGCCGATGGTGGCGTAGAACTGCCACATGCTTTGCACCCGTGAGGCAGCCAGATAGGCCAGACCCAGAGCAGCCATGCCCCCGCCATAGACGATGCGCGGGCCGAGCCGGTCAAACAGGAAACCCACCGCCGGGGCGGTCAGGCCGTTGACCAGCAGGTAGACTGAAAACACCCCTGTCATCTGTGAGCGGTTCCAGCCCAGATCCTGTTCCAGCGGCAGCAGGAACACGACATAGCTGTCGGCGATGCCCCGGCCAATCAGGTTAAGGACCAGGCAAATCAGCAGAACGCCCAGCGCCTGACGAGTGTGTCGAAGGTTGGGGTCTGGGACAGGCGGCAAGATGGCAAACCGGTAGATTGGGGCCGTAGTCTACCCGTTCTGCAGGGGCGGGCACCGGGCCCCGCGTCACCCAGCTGTGCCCATCCACGAGGCGCTACAGGGCGCCCTCATGGCTGAGCAACCACCGTTTGGCGTCCAAACCACCGGCATAGCCGGTCAACTTGTTGCTGCCGCCAATCACGCGGTGGCAGGGCACCACTATCGCCACCGGGTTCTGGCCGTTCGCCGCACCGATGGCCCGCACTGCACGCGGCCTGCCAATGCGCGCCGCTTGTTCGCCATACGTGGCGGTGCATCCTGCCGGAATCCGGCGCAACGCCGCCCACGCCTGCTGCTGAAACTCGGTACCGCCGGTCGACACCGGGATGCCTTCCAAAGCTGTTACTTCGCCATTCAAATACGCATGGACAAGGTCCGCAAACCCGCATGGATTGGACTTCTCCTCGAAATCGTGGCTCTCATAGCGCTTGGCAAGAAGTCCATGCATGCGCGCTTCGAAGCCGGCGAAATCGAGCGCGCACAGTTGTCCGTGATCGACCGCAATCAGGATTTCCGCAAACGGGGCACCATAAGCGCGGGTGTCGATGCGGTCGAACCACAAGGTCGTTGTCGTGCTGCCTCTCATGCTGCATCCTTTGGAAGAAAGTTCCACAATGCCTGTGCGGCGTAAGCACGCCAGGGGCGCCAGTGCTCGGCGTGGGCGTCGAGCTGTTTTGCGGTCGTGGCGATGCCAAGTGCCCGCGCCGCCTTGAGCAACCCGAGGTCGGCGGCGGGAAATGCGTCCGGGTCCGAGAAACCGCGCATCGCCACATAGTGGGCGGTCCACGGTCCAATGCCTGGCAGCGTCGTGAGATCCTGAACGAAAGCGTCGATACCCGGATAGCGGGTCGACCATTCCGGCCTGGACGCTACATACCGTGCAAGCGTCCCCAACGTCGCCGTGCGGCCGCGCGTCAGGCCAATCGCTTGCAATGCAGCCGGCGCCGCGTCCGCCAGTGTGGATGGCAGCGGGAACAGATGCGTCAGGCCACCTTGGCCCTCCGTTCGGCCGCCTTCATGCAGTGTGCCGAATCGTGCCACCAGGCGGCTCGCCAGCGTCGCCGCACCCTTGACGCTTATCTGCTGGCCCAGCACCGCCCGCACCGCCAGTTCCCACGGATCCCACGCACAGGGCACTCGCAGTTGCACCGCCTGCAATGCGGGGCGCAAGAGCCGATCGCGCCGCAAGTGCGCCTGCACCGCGGCCATCGGTGCATCGAGGTCGAACATGCGCTTAACCCGTGCCACTACGCCGGTAAGGTGTGACAAATCCGTCAGATGGCACTGCAGTTGCAGGCCATCGCTTTCCCCACGTAGAACCAGCGTGCCGATCACGGTGCCCGCTGCAGACTCCAGGCGCAGCAACCGCGCATAGGCTCCCGTATCCACGCTCTCAACGCCGGCAAAGGCGCGCAGCCGGTAAAAATCCAACAGGCCTTCGAATCCCTCCCGAGCGATGCCATTGAGCCGAATCTCCACACCGCTGCCCTGCGGTAGCTCGCTGCGTGTACGCCGCAAGTCACCCGGTACCCGACCGTAGCCCTGACGAAAGGCAGCATTGAATCGGCGAACACTGTTGAATCCGGCGGCAAATGCAACGTCGGCCAAAGGCAAGCCACTCTCTTCGATCAACTGTTTTGCGAAAAGCAAGCGGCGCATCTGCGCCACTTGAACCGGTGTGGCCCCCAGATGGGTGTCGAATAGGCGGCGCAAGTGCCGGGGGGTCACCCCAATTCTCAGTGCCAATGCCTCGAGCGGGCCATCGTTCAACGCACCGGCATCAATCGCCTGCAAGGCCCTTGCGACCAACGCTTCTCCGCCGGCAAACGCACGCAGCACCGGCGCCCGCTCGGGACGGCAGCGCAGGCACGGACGCAGACCGGCAGCGAACGCCGCGGCGGCGCTGGAATAAAACGCTACGTTACGCCGCAGGGGAGTGCGCGCCGGACAGATCGGCCGGCAAAAGATCCCGGTAGTCTTGACACCGACAAAGAAGCGACCGTCAAAGCGTGCATCACGTGTTTCGTAGGCGCGATAAAGCTGTTCGGCGGTAGATTCGGTGAAGGGCGCAGTGGCATGCATGTCGCCACTGTACCCGATGAGTCGGACAGTTCTGGTCATTTTCGGACATCGATGCCTGCCCTTCAGCGTTCATGCCGATGCAGGCTGATATCGCCATACCAAGCGCGCACCTTGCCACCGGTATTGTCGGTATCAGTCATGATGCCGATCCCGGTGATCGGGCCAGGCTCCTCGCCGAAAGCGCGCTTGAAGTCCTCGTACAGGTCGCGGTGCAACTCATGCCAGAAACCGATCTTGTCCGGGCCGGATTCGGCCACGATCATTTTGATGCGATCCGTATGGCGGCTGGTAATCACCGTATCCGGTTTGATGTTGCGGCCCCAGATATACATCAAGGTTGCATAGGGCAAAGCCTGGCCGGTCACTGCCTTGACCTTGGCGGCAAACATGCGTTCGGAAAAATCGAGCTTGGACGCATCACCATCGAAACGCACTACCAGCCGCACGGCGGAGTCTTCAAAGGCGCTGCGCGTGTTGTCCTGATTGGGGATCAAGCCTTCGATTTTCCAGCGCCAAGCCAAGTCACGATACCGCTTGGCGTCCAGCCGATCCAGCGGATGCAGCAAGCCCGATGCCGAACCATCGGCGCGCGCCTCAACCACCGTTGCACCGTCCTTGCTGATCAAATCGTAAGAAGTCGGGCGCTTGAATTTGGCCAACGTCCAGACCTGCCAGCCTCCTGGCAGCGATGCGCCAGGCTGCGCCACCGAGAATGCGGTGACGTTCGACAACCGCACCTCATCCACCGGCACCGGAGCAGCGCAGCCTGCCAACCATACGGCAAGCAGCACAGTGATCAGAATGCGATGAGGCAAGGGAATGTCTCCACCGGCGGCAATGGCTGCCTTTGTTGTTGAGCGGGTGCGGCTGCAGGGTTGGAGCCGAAATTTTCGGTCCCAAGTGAATCATACCGCCCTGCTTGCCGCTCGGGGTCGTTTCAGGTCAAAATGGCGCATGGCCAAATATGACGTCAATGTGTCCGTACGCACCGAGTTTCTGCCGGACCAATCCGACCGTGAAGCGGGGCCGTATGTGTTTACCTACTTCATCACCATTCGCAATGCCGGTGAAATTGCCGCCCAGCTGATCAGCCGCCACTGGATCATTACTGATGCCACCGGCAGGGTCCAGGAAGTCAAGGGCCTGGGCGTCGTTGGCAACCAGCCGCTCCTCAAACCGGGCGAGGAGTTCCAGTATCAGAGCGGCACACCCTTGCCGACCCCGGTCGGCACCATGCGCGGCAGCTACCAGATGGTGGCCGAAGATGGCACCCAGTTTGAAGCGCAGGTCAGCGAATTCATCCTCTCGATGCCGCGCGTGCTGCATTGATGGCGCGCCCTCTCAAACGCCTGCTGACGCCGCCTCTGATGGCGCTGGCAGCCTTGCTGCTGTTTGTCGAGGAAGTCCTCTGGGAAGCGTTGAAGCGGGTGATGGCGGCGCTAGGCCGCTTGCCGCTGATCCACGCCGCCGAAAACTGGCTTGCGCGCCTGCCCCCCTACGCTGCCATGGCGGCATTTCTTGTACCCGGAACCCTGCTGCTGCCGGTCAAGCTGATCGCCCTGTGGCTGCTGGCCCACGGGCAGGTGGTCATCGGCTGCGCACTGATCATCGGCGCCAAGATCGCCGGGACAGCACTGGTCGCGCGTATCTTTACCCTGACCAAACCTGCGTTGCTGCAGTTAGGCTGGTTCGCCGCCTTGCATGCCTGGATCATGGCCTGGCGCGAGCGGCTGTATGGCTACATCAAGGCTACTGCAGCCTGGCAAAGGCTGGTGGCAATCAAGCATGCGATGCGGCACTGGCTGGCCGACCTGACGCGCCACTGGCGCCCGGGCCACATCGGGCGGCGCCTGCGTGCAATTCAGCGCCGCAACCGGCGCGCCGCGTTTCGTTGAGCTGTCAACCCGGTGACATTGGGGGCGCCATTGGGGACACCGATCAGGGCTTTCCTTTTGCGTCCGGATCGGGCTTGTCGTCTTCCGGCTTCTTCTTGCGCGGCATGGTCCACCAGACGATAAACACGGCCAGGCACAGCGCCACACCCATCTCAAGCAGAATGATCCACGAACCATCTTGCAACATGACGCGCCTTCTCTCGTTTCGCCAGTGGCGGATTCTAAGCGCACTGGCGGTGGTCACCCTGGTAACACTGGCGGCCGGTTGCACTAGTCTGCCCGTCCCGCCTGCTTCCTTCCCGGCGGCTGCACCGAACAGTGGTGCGATGCCAACCAGCCAGGCGGCAGCCTGCCCTGCACCTGCTGCCAGTTGCGCGCCTTGCGTCTGCGAGCCTCCCGCCGAAAAACCGGCGGTCCCGGCGGTGCGACCTGAATGGGTACGGGCAGCCTGGGCTGCTGTACCCAATTGGCACTCGGATCAACATGAAGAGGCGTGGCGCAGCTTCCTCGCCAGTTGCGGCGTCCTGAAACGGCAGGCCGCCTGGCGCGCAGTATGTACTGATGCAGAAGCGACCAGCAGCGTGATCGCGCGCACGTTTTTCGAACGACGCCTGACGCCCTGGCGCATGACCGCCAGCACCACCTCCATGGTCACCGGCTACTACGAGCCCTTGCTGACCGGCAGCCGGACGCGCCGCGCGCCCTTCCTCCACCCGGTCTATGGCCAACCAGCGGACCTTTTGACCATTGACCTGGGGGATGTGCGCCCTGACCTGAAGGGCCAGCGCTTGCGCGGGCGGCTCGAAGGCAATCGGGTCGTGCCCTACTACAACCGCGCCGAGATCGAGGGCGGAAAGGCGCCGGTGCGTGGCCGTGAACTCGTCTATGTGGATGACCCGATCGACCTGTTCTTCCTGCAGATCCAGGGTTCGGGCCGGGTACGGCTCGACAACGGCGAGACCATCCGCCTCAACTATGCCGACCAGAACGGCCACGCCTATCGCAGCATCGCGCGCGTGCTGATCGACCGCGGCGAGCTCAAACTGGAGCAAGCCTCGATGCAGGGCATCAAGGCCTGGGCCCAAGCGAATCCGGCCAAGCTCACCGAACTGCTGAACGCCAACCCGAGCTACGTCTTCTTTCGCGAAATCCGGCTCGACGGCGATGCCGGCCCGCCCGGTGCGCTCGGCGTGCCGCTAACGGCTGGCCGCTCGATCGCGATTGACCCCGCCTTCGTCCCGTTGGGGTCACCCATCTGGCTGGTAACGACCTTCCCGAACAGCCCGCGTCCGCTGGAACGCCTGGTGATGGCGCAAGACACCGGCGGTGCGATTCGCGGGCCGCAGCGCGCCGACTACTTCTGGGGCTTTGGCGAGGAAGCCGGGCGTGAGGCCGGCCGCATGCGACAGAACGGCGAGCTGTGGCTACTGTGGCCCAGCGATGCCGCCCCGCCGCAGCCGCAGCGCCCCTGAAGGACCGGCTAGAAACGCGTTTTACCCCTACAGCGCGCAGGTGCGAAAACCGCAGAACATGTCGCTGCGATGAGGCTTGTAGAAATTGCGCCAGGTCGGCCACTGGTTGCGTGCCGCTGTGGCGATGCTGGCACCCCGCAGCACCCGAAAGTTGCCGTCAAACCACGGCGCTGAGTAATCCACGTAGGGATCCGGCGTAAAACCCGGATACGGCGCGAACACGCTGGCAGTCCACTCCCAGACTTGACCAGCAGCGCTCAACGCGCTGTGCGCATGTTCCCACTCCAGCTCGGTTGGCAGCCGCCTTCCGGCCCATCCGCAATAGGCTTCTGCATCGACGGCGCTTACATGCACTGCCGGCGCAGCCTCGTTGAGCGCTTGCCATTGATCGAAGCGGCGTAGTTGCCAGTTCCCGCCCACGCAGCGCCAATACGCTGGCGGTGAGGCACCGGTTTCGGTGAGGTAGGCGGCAAACTCTCCTTGGGACACGGGGTGGGAAGCAATCGCAAATTCGGCGAACCTGACTTCGTGGGCCCATTTTTCATTGTCGAACACGAAGCCGCCGTGCTTGTGTGCCCCCAAAGCATGCGCGCCTTGCGGAAACGCGATATCCACCCTCCCGGCCCCACTCATCGGGCCAAGATCCTTGTCCCCCAACGCTTTGCGGGCCATAGCCACGTGCAAATCACCCAGCATCTGGCGCCGGATGGCGAACGCTTCGTTGTGCATGTCGTGGTGGAACACGCATAGTTGGACGAAGTAGGCCAACTCGTCCGCCAGCTGCTCCGTGCCCAGGCGCGCATCCACCTCGCCCAGCACGTTGTCCAGATACTGCCAGGCGTCACGCCAAGGCAACAGTGCAATGTCCCAGCGCGTATCGTGGGCTACAGCCATCGAATCGTAGAGCGAATCTGCCTGTGGAGCCAGGCGGCTCGGCACGCGTAGCGTGTCGCCCTGGCGCAGCAGCCACTTCTCCCAGAACCAGGCCAGATGCGCCACCTCCCACAGCGGCGGATTGAGTAGTGGCTCACGCGGCCCCAACGCGGTATCGTTGGTGAGATCGCCCAGCCAGGCCCATGTCACGGCACGGGCATCGGCGACCCAGTCGCGCAACAGCGCAGCCGGCGGGTGCGGCCGGTAAAGCGCAAAGTCGGGCCAGGTGGCGCGTGGGTCAGCCATCTGGGCAGAATGGGGCATCAGGGTTCAGCCGGTGTCGCATTTTTTTGCATTACCATCACGTGATCGTGAACATTCTAATCGTCACGCCTGCCAAGCCGGGCTCGCGCCACGGCAATCGCAACACCGCGACACGCTGGGCTCGCCACCTGCGCGCCAGCGGCCATGCGGTCGAGATCGTGGTCCACGCCGGCGAGGCGCGGCTCGCGCACGACTGCATGATCGCCCTGCACGCCCGGCGCAGTGCCGAATCGGTCGCACTGTGGAAATCGAAGCCAGAGCGTCCGTTTATCCTGGCATTGACCGGGACCGATCTGTATCGTGACATCCGCACCGATGCCGCCGCCCAACACTCGATGGCATTGGCGGACGCCATGATCGTGCTGCAGGCCGAGGGCCTGAATGAGCTGGCGCCGGCGCTACGTGCCAAGACCCGCGTGATCCACCAATCGGTACGCCCGGTCATGCGGCGTGATCCGCCTTCGACCTACGTCCTCATCACGGTGATCGGCCATTTGCGCGATGAAAAGGATCCGCTGCGCGCCGCGCTTGCCCTCTCTCACCTGCCGGCGGGATCGCGCATTCGCGTGGTGCAGTTGGGCGCTTCGATGGATCCGGCGCTGGAAGAGGAGGCACGCCGCATCAGTGCGGCTGATCCGCGTTATCGCTGGCTCGGGGAAGTAGCCCATGGCGACGCGATGCGCTGGCTGGCGCGCTCGCATGCGATGGTCATTTCGAGCCGCATGGAAGGCGGTGCGCACGTGGTGTCCGAAGCCATCGGCTGCGGAGTTCCGGTTCTGGCCTCACGGATTCCGGGCAATGTCGGACTGCTCGGGGAGGACTATCCAGGCTACTACAGGCTGGAAGACGATCGAGAACTGGCCGGGTTGATGGCGCGCGTGGAAAGTGACAAACGCTTCGTCCTGAGCCTGGAACGCGGCGTATCCAAGCGGCGGCACCTGATCGATGCCCGTGCCGAGCGCGACGCGCTTGAAGCCATCGTGCGGGACACGGTGCAGCGCGTCGCCCGTTAGTACCAACAGCCTGTGCCGCAAACAGCTCGGCCAGGCCTCAGGCAGCTATCCGCTGCGCCTTCTTGCGCTCGTGTTCGACCAGGTAACGCTTGCGCAGGCGGATGCTCTTCGGCGTGATCTCCACCAACTCGTCGTCGGCGATGAATTCAACCGCCTTCTCGAGCGTGAGCTCGATGGCCGGCACCAGGCGCACCGCTTCGTCGGTACCCGAAGCGCGCACGTTGGTCAGTTGCTTGCCCTTGATCGGATTGACCACCAGGTCGTTGTCACGGTTGTGGATGCCGATCACCATGCCTTCATAAAGCGCTTCGCCGGGGCTGACGAACATGCGGCCACGATCCTGCAGTTTCCACAGGGCGTAGGCCACCGCGGCGCCATTGTCCTGGCTGATCAGGACGCCATTGCGGCGCTCTTCCATTTCGCCCTTGAACGGACCGTAGTCGTCAAAGATGTGGCTGGCCATGCCGGTACCGCGCGTCATGGTCAGGAATTCACCCTGGAACCCGATCAGGCCGCGTGCCGGAATCCGGTATTCGAGCCGCGTACGGCCCTTGCCGTCCGATTCCATGTTCTGCAGGTCGCCCTTGCGGCAGCCCAACTCCTCCATCACTGCGCCCTGATGGGCGTCTTCCACATCCACCGTCAAGAGTTCGTAGGGCTCCTGTTTTTCTCCATTCACTTCCTTCATCACCACACGCGGACGGCCGACGGCCAGCTCATAACCTTCGCGGCGCATGTTTTCCAGAAGGATGGTGAGGTGCAACTCACCCCGGCCCGACACCACAAAGGTGTCAGAGTCAGTAGAAAACTCGACGCGCAGCGCCACATTCGACTGTAGTTCGCGCTCCAGCCGCTCGCGAATCTGCCGGCTAGTGACGTACTTTCCTTCCTTGCCGGCCAAAGGCGACGAATTGACCATGAAATTCATCGTCAGGGTCGGCTCATCAACACGTAGTAGAGGCAGGCCAACCGGGGCGACGGGGTCTGTGACGGTGACGCCGATGCCGACCTGTTCGATGCCGTTGATCAGCACGATGTCGCCGGCTTCGGCTTCCGGCACGACCACGCGCTCCAGGCCCTCGAACGACAGCACCTGGTTGATCTTGGCCATCACCGGGGTGGCGTCGGGACCATTCATGACGGCCACTTGTTGACCGGACTTGATGCGTCCGGACTTGATGCGGCCGATGCCGATACGGCCGACGAAGCTGGAGTAATCCAGTGAGCAAATCTGCAGTTGCAGCGGCGCTTCCGGGTCGGCCTCGCGCACCGGCACGTGCTTGAGAATGGCCTCGAACAGCGGCCGCATGCTCTCTTCCTTCTTGTTGTAGTCCAGCGTCGCCCAGCCATTGAGGGCCGAGGCATACACCACCGGGAAGTCGAGTTGCTCCTCGGTTGCGCCGAGCTTGTCGAACAGATCAAACGTGTGGTTCACCACCCAATCCGGGCGTGCACCCGGGCGGTCAATCTTGTTGACCACCACGATCGGTTTGAGGCCCAGGGCCAACGCCTTGCGCGTCACAAAACGCGTTTGCGGCATCGGGCCTTCGACTGCGTCAACCAGCAGCAACACACTGTCTACCATCGACAGCAC
>SXGT01536178.1_pt1 | contig 27275 bp, 25 predicted proteins | sample 3176221 | NCBI WGS metagenome assembly SXGT01 (sample SAMN11356862, study PRJNA531348) | freshwater metagenome | isolation source: freshwater sample F1-120 | place: China: Fuxian Lake, Yuxi | collected 2017-12-25
ATCGTTCTCAAACGCCTTAGTTCCGCCGTTGCTGACGGAGACCGCATTTGGGGCGTGCTTCGCGGCAGCGCCATCAACAATGACGGCGGGGCGATCAGCGGCACTGCGCCGAATCCCAAGGGACAACGCGAGGTTATCGGTGCCGCGTGGGCAGCGGCCGGGGAAGACCCCCGAAATGTGAGCTACATCGAAGCGCACGCCGCGGGCACCGCCATCGGTGACTCTCTCGAAGTGTCTAGTCTCGCCGAAGTTTTCGCAGGAGGCGAAGAAATTCCCGTGGGTTCGATCAAGTCGAACCTCGGTCACATGCTGGCGGTTTCAGGGCTCGCGGGATTGGTCAAGGTATTGTTGGCGTTACGGTATGAATATCTCCCGCCCACCCTCGGCTGCGAACACCCGGCGGAGCGAATCCGATTCCATACCACCCCCTTGATGCCGGCTTTGGAGGGCACCCGTTGGCCGCGTGGATCTCGACCGCGGCTGGCGGGGGTCGACGCCTTCGGTTTGGGCGGGACGAACGTCCATGTGGTCGTTGAGGAGGGGCCCGCCGCGGTCGAGGGCGCCGAGGCAGGCGTCGTCTTGTACCCCCTTGCATGGACAGGAAGCTCACTTTCACGAATCTGTGAAATGCACCGAGGAAGGCCAGGTTCACTGACCGCCCGCACCTCAGCGGCGGTTCGAAGGGCTGCTTGGGGCGATCAACGGCGGGCCCTAGTGGCCAGCTCGACCGCGGAATTGGATCACCTGCTGGAAAGCATCGTTTCACATAAGCGACCTGGGGCTGCCCCAAAGGTAGCGCTCGTGCTCCCCGGCCCCGGCTCGCAAAAACCCGGAATGGGGCAGGATCTGGCCCGCCAGGAGCCTCTGTTTGCCGCGGCGTGGGATCGGTGCACGGCCGCTTTCCGGGCGTTGGGGGTCGATCCAGACAGCTTTGCCGACATTCATGCGATCGACGCCGCCCAAGTGGCCGTGTTCCGGTTCGGGTATGCCTCGTGGCAATGGTTGGTTGGACTTGGATTTTCACCAGACATGGTGTTGGGACACAGCGCCGGTGAGGTGCTCGCGGCGCACATCGCCGGCGTTGTTTCCTTCGAACATGCCGTGGCTTTGATCGTCACACGAGGGTCGGCAATGGCTGCCGCACCGAACGGTGGAATGATCGCGGTGTTTGCCGCAGCCGAGTCGGTGCAGCCTCATCTCGGCGACGGCGTGGGGATCGCCGCGCACAATGCCCCCCTGCAAACCGTGCTCTCGGGACCAAAAGCGGGCCTTCAACCCGTGCTGGACCGGCTGGCCGCCGCCGGCATTGCAGCACAACTCCTGCCGGTCACCACTCCCGCGCATTCCGCCGCAATGGCCCCTGTGGCCGCTGCGATCACCGAAACGGCCCGCGCTATGGATCTCGGCCCTCCTGCGCTGCCGTGGATATCCACGCTCACGGGCGAGGCCGTTGCGGAGCTGACCGCCGAGTACTGGGCGCAGCAGTTGGTGGACCCCGTCCGATTCGAGACGGCGGTGAGAACGGCTCACGCGCAGGGGATCAACTTCTTTTTGGAGCTCGGCGCAACCTCGGGATTGACCGCCTGCATCCAATCGATCGCGCCAGAAGCGACCGCGGTCTCGATTGGAAAACGCGATGAAATGGAGCTGCGATCCTCTCTCGAAGCGGTCGGCCGATTGTGGGAAATGGGGCTCGATCTCCGTCTCGAGCGCCTTGCCGGTGCACGATCTGCCCCAGCGGAGCTCCCTCCTTGGCCGTGGAGCCGCCGCCGGCTGTGGCTGGAGGCGAAGACGCTGTCCACGGAACCGGACGACCGAGTACCCTTTCGATGGGAGGAATTGGCGAGCGTTCGCGACCACCGCACCGCCGGGCAGTACACCGCCCCCGCAGCCTTGCTCATCGACCATGCGCTAAGGCGAATCGGGCGCGAGGAGGTCGGTCTAAGTCGGGTTTTAGTGCAGGCGCCATTGACGTTGGCCGAAGGGGAAAGCAAGGCGGTTCGCATTCACGGCACGACCAATCTCACCCTTGAGACCTCCTCGATCGTCCATTTGGTCGCCGATGTCGTATTGGGGCCGCCGCGAACGTTCGCGCAGCTCGATCTCGCGGGAATTCGCCAGCGTTGCACTCAAGAGGTCGCTCCCGCCGACATTTACCGGCTGCTCGCCTCGACCGGGTTTGAGGTCGGCCCGAAAATGCGCGCGGTGTCCACCCTTCGCGTGGGCGCCGGCGAACTGATCGCCGAGCTTCGCACGCCAGACGGTGGAGATTCAGGGATTTTCCTCGATCCTGCGCTCCTGGATGGTGCATCGCAAGCCGTCGCCGGATGGTTTTTGGACCGGCCGGCGCAAAGTCGACCGTACCTCGGTTTTTCGATGGGTTCGGTGTCGGTCTGGAAACCCGTCCGTGAACGCTGTATTGCCGTGGTTCAGCTTCGATCCGCCAGAACCGACGGGGATCTGCTTCGGTACGATCTGTTCCTGGCGAACGAAAGCGGCGAGATCCTCGCCGAAGTCCGCGACTTTACCGCAAAACTCGCGGGCGAGCCGCTCGAAGAGAAGCCGTCGATCGAATCGCCGCCCCTGGAGCGCCTGCTTCGCGAGCAGCTCGGCCAACGTGTGCGTCGAAACCCAGAAACGATCGGATGGGACGATCCGCTCACCCGTTTGGGCATGGACTCGATGAAGGCCGTCGACCTCGTTCAAGCGCTCGAAAGAACACTCGAAATTCCACTACCGATCACTCTGTTGTTTGAGGCGCGCACCCTGCGTGAAGTGCTGCGCCAACTTGAAGAACTCCTGGCCCAGGAGGGACGATGAGGGATTTAACCTCTTTTGAGCTGGAGTATGTGTCGTCCTGTGCACGCTTCGCCCGCGAGGTGATGGCTCCCTCGGTGAAGCACTGGGACGAGAAAAATGCATTTCCCCTCGAAATCCACCAGGCAGCGGCCCAGCGCGGGATCCCCTACGCCGGGTTTCCCCGCGATCTCGGTGGAAAGGGGCTTTCTCACCTAGCCCTCGTCACCGCCGGTCTGGAGATGGCCAGCGTATGCGCACCGATGACGTTCACCCTCGCTTTTGACCACGGCTCGCTACGACCGGTGATGATCGCGGGTTCACCCGAACAACGAAAACGTTGGGTGAAAGACCTGATCGCAGAGGGAGGCCACGGCGCGTGGTGCATGACCGAACCCGAATCCAGCGGCTCCAACTTGCTGGCGATCCACACCAAGGCGACGCGCACCAACGGAGGTTGGCGGATCGACGGACACAAATGCATGGTTGGCATGGGGACCGTTGCGCAGGTGTTTTTCGTGCTCGCCGACGCCTGGGACGGAGATCGGCGCCTCGGTCCGACGGTTTTTGCAGTACCTCGCGATGCCGGAGTGGTGGTGAGCGAAAATCCTCCCAAAATCGGCTTTCGATGCCTGCCCACTCCCGAGGTTCGTTTTCCGGGCGTCGCGGTCGGAAACGATGCGGTGATCGGCGGCGTGGGGAGCGGGCTTCCGGTGTTGCTCGATTCCCTCGACTATATGCGGCTGGGCGGCGGAGTGGTGATCTTGGGACTCACCCGGGGTGCTTTGCACGATGTCGCCCCTTGGCTGGACGAACGCGAGATTTATGGTGGTCAACGCTTGGGCGACACCAGTCACGTGCAGATTGTGGTGGGACGTTTGTTGGCACGGCTGGCCGCTGCGGAAGCGCTGCTGTTCCAAGCTGCGGCCGATCTCGACGATGGTAAACCGGTTTCCCATTTGTTGTCCGCGCTCAAATTGGTCGCTTCCGACCTGGCGATCGACGCCACTTCCGAAATCGCCCAGCTGTGGGGGTGGCGCGGCATTCACGAAGATTATCCGGCGACAAAACGCCTAAGGGACGCGCGCCAGACCAGCATCTATGAGGGCACCAGTGAAATTCAGGCGATGAACCTCTTTCGTCGGTGGGCCTCGGCAGCGCGCTCCGGGAGTGGCGAATGAGCGATTGGAAAGAGATCCCTTACACCGCCAATCGATACCTGATCTACGATCTGCTCCAGCGAGCGCGCCGTTTTCATTGCCCGGTCACCGGCAATATGGAAGTTGACGTCACCGACACGATTGCACGAATCGACGCCGAACATGCTGCAGGACGAGACGCGGGAATCATCGCCTATTTGGCTCGTGCAACCGCGCTCACCATTCGCCGGCATCCCAAATTGCAACGGCACATTTTCACGACCTGGTACGGAAGACCCCGAGAGGTGCAGTTCGATCGCATTCACTGCACGCTGATTGTCGCCCGGGAGAACTCCAGCGGAGAGGAGATCTTACTCCCGTTAAACCTACAGGACACCGACAAGATGTCCATTGAGGACATTCATCGAGCCATCCGCGAACACAAACAGAAGCCCGTGCAGAGCCTAGAACAGCTCAAGGCGATCGAAAAGGTAAAGCAGACGCCGAGGATCGGCCTGTCCTGGTTCAGCTATAAGGCCCGCAGCGATCCGGACTTCTACCTGAAGTACTTCGGAACCTACGGGCTGTCGTCGCTGCTGCAACGGGAAGGTCCGGTGAACGCCATTTCCGCGGTGGCCAATACGGCGGTGGCGTTTCTTCCCACTTCCCTTCGCGAACGCCCATGGGTGGTCAAAGGCCAGATCGTACCTCGCACGATCTTGAACATCGCGGTGGTGGTAGATCACTACCTGATCGACGGCGGAGAATCGCTCAAGATTGCCCACACTCTCAAGGGCCTATTGGAAGACTCAACCGAGATTCTTGGCCCAGCAGGGACAGCAGCACATGGTTGAATTTGGCGGGGTGTTCCACCTGGGCGGCATGACCGGCTCCCTCAATGGGGTGGAGTTCCGCGCGTGGAACGAGGCGTACAAACTCCTCTTGGAGCGTCCATGGCACCTTTTGGTCCGCCGTGCCCCAAAGGACGTCCACCGGGAAAGAGTGTTCGGCCAACGCCGCATAGGTGGGAGCAAGGCGCGCCGGACAATGTCGCATCGTGGCGAGAAACAGACGATCGTACCCATCCCAGGCCAGTTGTTCGCGAAATCGCCTCTTGTACCAAGCGAATTTCTCCGGCTGAACAAAGCACTTGTCCACATCGCGAAGCAGGCCGACGGAACCCAAGGTCGCCGCAAAAAGTTCGCCAAGCAGCGGGATCTTCAGCAGTCGAAAGGTCGACTGGTATCCCTCGCCGAGCCCGCCCGGCGCCAACAAGACAATCCGCTTTACTTTCTCGGGAAACTCCACCGCAAAGGCAGCCGCTACGCCACATCCCCACGACCAGGCCACGAGGTCGAAGCAAGGCCAGTCCGCGCTGATCTCCTTCAACTGGCGAACGTAGTCGGCCAAGCCACCCTGGATGTGCGGGCGCTCCGAAAGTCCGCGCCCATACAGGTCAAAACGCAGCACCCGATGGCCCGCGTCGACAAGCGCCCCCACGGTCGAATCCCACGCGAAACAAGGGGTTGTCAGCCCATGAACCAGCACCACCGGGTTGCCATGCGCCGGGCCTACGCGTTGATAATGCGTAAAACCCGCGCTCAATTGCGCAAAATCCATCGCTCCAGGGGCGGACCGCGCCATATCCAAGGTCAGCACGGGCATGGAGTCTCTCCTTGATCCCATTTGAACGGCACTTCATCCCGGCGACGCTGCTCGGATTGATTCGGCGGGGCCATCCATACGACTTTGTCGAAACCTACCGCCTGACGCAGGCATTGTACGGCTACCGCGCCGCCTATGTAAACTTGGGTCTATGGACCGAAGGCGCACTCACCGACGAGGCTGGAAGGAAGCTTGCATATCGCGTGGCGGACGAACTGCATTTGGTAAAGGGAGATTACCTTATCGACGTCGGCTCCGGTCTCGGCCAGGCGGCGGTCGACCTGGCGGTCCGCGTCGAGAATCTCACAGCGCTAGTGACCGGCGCTCTGTCCGACATCGTGGACGCCCGCAGAAAGGCGGGGGTTGCGGAGTTTGAAGCGCTGCCATGGAGGAACCGCTGGGCGACTCTCCGAATGCACCGCGCGATGGTTCATTCCGTGAAAACGGACACGATCCGCTACGCCTTGATTTCTGCGGGGAAGCCATGATCGATCTCCGCGCCGCGCTCACCGAATTCGCCACTTGGCATACCAACGCCGCCAACCGGGTATGCCACGACATTGGAATTCCCACCGTCACCTTGGCGGTGTTGGGGATGTTGGCGAAGCTCCAGTTTGGACCTGAACTGCTTGGAATTGGACGACTGGATGTCGCTTTGGTGCTGTTGGCGGGGACGTTCGTGTTCGACCTCTTCCTCGAGTGGCGATTAGCACCGTTCGTCGCCCTCATTGGGCTCGCCTGCTGGGGGATCGGCCGCGAACTCTCGCTGCCTTGGCTGGGCGTGGTGTTTGTCATCGGATGGGCGTTTCAACTGCTAGGGCACCGCCTCGCCGAGGGAAATGCTCCGGCGTTCCGCACCAATGCGGTGCACTTGGTCGTCGGTCCACGCTGGCTGGTCAACCGTTGGTTGCGAATTCTGCCCGAAGGCCAAGGATGAGCACCTGGAATGACGCCATCCGGCGCCTCGTGACTTCCGGCGTGCCGCTCGCAGCGGCGTGGTACGAGCGCGAGTTTGAGCGTCGAATCGACACCTTTCGTGATCAGCAACGGGCCCTGCGAACACGCTATGCGGTCACCGCCGACACCCCCATCCGCGGCTACGACGCCGAAACCCGAAAAGCGGTGCTGGCCTATGCAGAATCCCGCACCGATGTCCGCCTAGCTAAAACCTCCGGTTCGACCTCCGAACCCAAACTTCTGGCCTACCCACCCGAGCGATTGGTGAGTTTTAAGAGCGACTCTCGTTCGATCGGCGTTCGCGCCTGGAAACACTTTCAGATCCGTCAGCCCGCCATCTTTGTGTTGAGCAGCCTCGCCAACGACGACTCGTTCACCTCTTTAGCGGTATTTCAGCCGAAATTGCCCGATCGGATCACCGGAATCCTCGAGCCCGCACGGTATTTGTTTCAACCGGCGTTGCGAAGAGCCATCTCCCATTATGGTCCAACGGCGGTACGTTTTTGGCTGATGGTCCTCTCCAACCCTGGCCTTTTATACAGCACCAACCCCTCCACCTTGGCCGTCTTCCTGTCCGAAGTTCACGAGGATTGGCAGCGATCGACCTCTATGATCCGGGACTGGACGGCCGGAAAACGTGACCCCGAAACCCAGGACCTCGCGCTTCGGGTGGTGTCCGCAGGGTTCGATACGCGAATGAAGGCGATCGCCGCATCTTCTACGGCCTTGCCGTTCTCAGAAGCCCTTCCCGGGGTGACCGCCTATTGCTGCTGGAACGGCGGTTATGTCGTCTCCTTCCTACGTCAGATTCAACGCTGGTTGCCGCCCGATCGATACATACACATTCCGATGTATGCCATGTCGACCGAGACGATTCAGACCCTCACTTGGTTCGGTCCTACCGGCGAGATGCGGTTTTTGCCGATGGGTCCCGGGGTCCTTTACGAGTTCCTTCCCGAGGATGCCGAAGATCGGCCAGAACACCTTTTAGAACCTCACCAACTGGAAGTTGGGCATCGCTACGCAATGGTCGTCAGCGATCCATACGGGTTGAAACGGTATCAAACGGAAGACCTCTTCGAATGCCGTGGATTTGTGCGCGGGCTCCCCGATCTGCATTTCTCGCGACGGCGTGGACTCACTTGGTCGTTCACCGGCGAAAAACTCACCGGGGAACAGCTTTCTGAGGCGTACGCGGTCCTGGAGGACGAGATCCCCCACCTCCGGGCGATCGCAGCTCAGATGACGACACTGCCGACTTGGCCAAAGGGTGCGGAAGTTCCAGGGTATCGTTTGGTGATCGGACACCCGGGCGACCACCTCTACCCCCCGCTCGATGCCAAGGAGTTGGAGTGGAGGTTTGATCGTGCTTTAGCAAAGGTGAACACCGAATATGCCGCCAAACGCGAAACTGGCCGGCTGGCGGAGCCGGTCGTCGTGATCCTCCCCTACAACCGGCTGGCCGAGGGATTGGATTCTGCATCGGCTGCGGAAAACCGGAGTTGGGAATCACAGTTTAAGCTTGCGCCATTGACCCGAAGGGTGTGGGAGGAGACCCGGCTGGGCGAAGTGGTACATCAGAAATCATAGGTTTTACGGGTTTTGGATGTACCAGTTTCCTGACTCTCGCAATACGTCGGGGTGCTGACGCCTTGTGCGCTATACGCCATGTCGATCCCTGAGAACCAGCCCTGCATCCTCCGAAGCCGTTGATCTCGACAGGGTCAACTGATTGACTACATCGCGAACAGCGCCATGCCCAACGCTGCACACAACCCAAAGGCGGCGCTCCATACGGTCAGCCCGATGACATAGCCAGCGAGACTGGCGGCGCGCTCCCCCCAAAGTCCCCATTGAACGAAGAAACCGACGACGCCAACGACGCCGACAAGCGCAAGCGCCAGACCTTGAAGGATCAGCCCATCCACCCCTGCATAATGAAGATCAGAGCTTGCGCCTTCGACATTCCAGGCGATGTCTCCACAGGGCGCGACAGCGGGCGGCAGGGCGCCGAAGGCGGTCGCCGGAGAGCGCAGCTCGAAGGCGACGGAACCCCGAGAGCACGCGGTCGGCCGCCGCCGAAGGCGGGCCGAGTCGCCCAATTTAGTTGGATACGACCGTTGAGAACTTCTTTTCGCGCAGCCAACGGTCCATCATTTCGTCATCGAACAGCTTGCCGATCACGTGAACGTTTGAAACCATCGCCGGCGATGTTCGCGCATCTTCGCAGACCACGGTCGCGGCCCCCAAGTAGCTGCTGTGGCAAAAAGTGGTGGTTTGATCGTGGTGCCACAGATAGCCGACATGGTAGTCAAGCCCAACGACCCAAAGCGCCTCTTCTTCCTTCTCGATCCGAGACACGACTTTTTCGACGTCGGCGCCCAACCAGAGGGTGTCCTGGGCGCCGGTGAGCGACTCGATGATCAAGGAAGAAGCTTGCTGAGCGAGTCGCACGCGTTCGACCCGAAATCCCGCATCGCGAAGGGTGGTGGAAACGAAATACCCACAGGCAATCTCGCCTTCCTGCGGAACCTGCGTGGAACCGTAGAAACTCCAAGGGGTTCCCTCCCAAAAGGGAAAAATCTCACGGGTCAGGGCGTCCAGTACGCGCGTTCGAGACTCCGCCAAGACCTTATGTTTTTCCGTCGACGAAGCGGCGAGGTAGCGTTTCGAGAGCGCCGTTCGATCCGCCTTCAGCCGTTCCGTAGTACCCGCATACTGGGTCCTGCGAAAAGCAGCTTCGGTCTGCGTTACTTCGGCAGAGGTTTCAGCGGCTGGATCGGCGACGGCGCAGGCCAACATCAAGATGAACATCGCCGGGGAGACAACCGGCCGTAGACCCGGTTCCCAACAACGCATTTTTAGTGGATTTTGAGGTTCACTCGCTCCCGCTTGAAGGATTCGGCGTTAAAAATACGGTGTCGGTGGAGGTCCCGTTGCGAATTCTGCTTTGGTACGCGACCTTTGCCTGCGCCACGCCGCCGACCGAGATCGAACCTACACCACAAGAAACGCCCGTTTCGCCGGTCATTCCTTGCACACTGCCGAAAATCCGCCCCCCTGAGTTGGCGATTCAGTTCCGACAGACGGTGATTCCGCACGGCATGGAGCCGGAAAATTATGGATTAACGCTTCGTTCCGTATGTGGTCCGGACGAACCGCTGTGCCGGGTGGTGGATGACACCGGTATGGACCGTCTGTACGCCCAATTTCAAGAAAAGAAATTCGGAAGTCTCGGACGCACGTCTGAGGGACATGCGTCACCTCACTATGGCTCTCGAAGCCTGGAATTGGCCTGGGACGGCGGGCACTGCGCCGTGGCAGACAGCCACCAATCGGTACTTATTAAAGAGGAAGCGGATATTCTGCAGGACCTGATCCAGCAGGTGACCGCCGCAACCTACGCCAAGTAGTAAAGGAATATTACTATTGGTGCGGCACCCCCTCGTCGAGTTTCACCTCCCCTTCTTCAGCGGGCACCGCCGTATTCGGGTATTTCTCCCCCCGAAAATGGAGAGTCCCACACCGTTGTTGGTGCTGCTCGACGGACAGAATGTGTTCGACGATTTGGGGAGCCATTCCGGAGGTTGGCACGCCGATCTTGCTGTGAGTCGGCTTCCCTCCACCGTTGCGCGACCCCTCGTCGTAGCGGTCGATCACGGCCACCAGCACCGCATGCACGAATTGTGGTCGGGACTTGAGCACTTTCAATCTTTTGTGACCACTGAGGTCGTGCCTACGGTCGCCGCCCGCTGGCCGTTGACCGCACACCGCGCGATTGGCGGTTCCTCCATGGGAGGATTAGCCGCATTGGCGATACATTTTCGCAACCCTGACCTGTTCGCCGGCGCGCTCTGCATGTCGCCCTCGTTTTGGGTTCAACACGGCCGAATTTTCGACGAGCTTCGTTCACTTCCCGTGCCGCGGCTGTCGAAAATCTACCTCGACGCCGGTGGCAAGGAACGTCTCGCTCCCTTAGCTGCAAAAATGGCCTACGAACTTACCCAACGCGGGTACGGCCCCGATCGGCTGATGTGGCGCCCGGACGCACGAGGAAGGCACCACGAACGGCATTGGCAGCGACGATTACCGAAAGCGCTGCGGTTTTTGTTTCACAAGTGATCGGTCAATATTCGTAGTACACCGGTTTACCGTCCAGTTCTTTGATTCGATCGCAGGCGAGGGAGGAACCTTTCTGGCAGCCCTTGGTGAACCAAGTTCGTGCAGTGGCAGAGTCTCCCGCACTTTTTCGATTGTCTCCCGCTCGAAGGCAGGCATCGTCGAAACCCATGTCGCACGAACGCCGATAATACTCAAATGCAGCAGCGCGATCGGAGGGGATCGGCGCTGAACCGGAGGTATGGAGTCTGCCCAAGTCGTAGCACGCAAACCGATCTCCGGCGTCGCAGGACTTCTTATACAAGGGCCAAGCTGCAGAAACGTCCCGAGCGACCCCCTCGCCCCTTTCCAAGGCCGAAGCCCACCCGCCGCAGCCGCGTGCCGATCCCCGGTCGCAGGCCAGATGGTACAAGCGAGCCGACTCGGCGAGATTCTTTTCAGGTCCGAAGCTCATATGTGACGCCTGCAGGGTACAGCTTTCGGCATCCCCATAGGTGCAGCCAAGCGCAGCGTACTCCCTCGCTCGTACATGGCCTTGAACCTCGCTTGAACCCTGCCATTGATTGGCGGCGGTGAGGCAGGCTGCGCCATTTCCCGAACGGCAGCTTTGTTCGATTTCTGCGGCGGGAGGCCCAGCGAGGGCGACCGCAAACACAAAGAAGAACATGTGATCTCCAAGTGGGCTAACGATATAACGTTGTTTTGGTGAGGTAGCGGTGTCATTGATCGTTCAAGCCTACCGACGCGGCCGCGATGGCGAATTCACATGGCTAGAGGTGGATTTCCCGTTCAACACGATGGCCGGCCCGGAGGCGTGGCGCGACGCCGTTTGGGGCAGCGCCGAGTTCCAAGCGCTTGGACTGGAGTTGCTCCCTTCATTACGGAGCGGTGATATCTACGCTGAGGAGGCGGACCTCCAAAAGCTCGGGGCGGAGGTACAGCAGATACTCGCCAAAACGACGGATGAGGGTATCTCCTTTCGCACCAAAAACATCCAAGCGGCCGTTCGTTTGGCGCTGTCCCAACCGGGCTGCGGCGTGTACATCGGGTAGCACCGCCGTGCGTTGTTTCGCGCTCCCATGGGCCGGACGAAGGGCGCACGTGCGCCTCCTCCCGAAAAATCTCGACCAGAAGCGCCCCCCCACCCGGGACCCTGAGTTCGCTTCCTATCGCGATCCGTAGCGAAGGTTGCACGCCCAAAACAGATCCGAGTCCACACTGGACGCTGTTCATCTGTTCAGTTACGGTTGCGGGGCCCCATAGGAGTGTCCATGCAACCCGTCTCGGAAGCAAAAAGCTTGTTTGTTTGGCATGAATTGATGACGACCGATATCCCTGCCGCGATCTCCTTCTATACCAAAGTGGTCGGTTGGGAAATCGAGGCGTCGACGGATGTTCCTGGGTACCAAATGTGGAAGGTCCCCGGAAAAACTACGGTGGGAGGCGTTTTTGACCTCCCCGAAGACGCAAAGAAAATGGGCGCCATTCCAAATTGGATGGGCAACATCTGCGTCGAGGACATCGACGCCAGTGTCACCAAACTGCAGGCTCTCGGCGGACAAGTCTACAAGGCGGCCTTCGACATTCCAAACATCGGCCGGGTAGCCATTGCCGCGGATCCGACCGGTGCTTCCTTTGCATTGTACCAGCCTTCCGGCAGCGCGCCCGGCCACAGCGGTCGGGGCGGCGTCGGCGAATTCTCCTGGTGCGAGCTCTCCACTTCCGATCCGGAAGCGGCGTGGGCCTTCTACAGCGAGCTGCTCGGATGGAAGAAGACGGACGCCATGGACATGGGACCGATGGGCACGTACCAGATGTTTAGCGGACCGTCCGGCGGCACCATCGGCGGCATGATGCGCCGTCCGCCAGAAATGCCTGTCTCGGCTTGGGGTTTCTACGTATCCGTGTCCAACATGGACGGCGCCATCGAAACCGCGATCGGCCGAGGCGCAAAGCTGCTGCACGGACCAGCGGATGTGCCCGGCGGCGATGTGATCGCGAATCTGATCGATCCACAGGGCGCTTTCTTCTCCTTGCACGCTCGGAAGGAATAGGTTCAAAGTCTGGTAACTGGTCAACTAGTTGACCAGTTACTTTCCGCCGTGAGTGCCCAATGGAAGCCATCACCGTCACCACCACCGCCCGCTCCCTCCAACGCCTTCAGTGCAAGCACTGTGGGCACACTGCCGAAGCGGAAGTCACCGGTTTTGGCGAAGGAACTCAGAGCTCTCTCAACGCAGAGGGTACCGCCCTGGAGCGAGCACAAGCCGATGCTCAGAAGGACATCGAACGCGCGATCGCTGATGTTCGTTGCCCCAAGTGCCAAATGCGTCCTGAAGGTGCAGAAGCCCGCTTTTGGGGCCCCTGGGTGGGAATGTTTGCCGGCGGGTGGGTCCTCGGGGGAATTCTCGGCGCGATTCCGACGGTGTTCGACATCAACATGAGCCAAGAGGATCGTGTCATCGCCTTTTGGGCCACCTTCCTAATCTTGGGCGTATCTACGACGCTTGTGGTTCCCCTCACCGCACACAGCAGGTATGTGATGCGGGATCGCCGGGTGCGGTGGCTCTGATCGTAAACCGGTTGACCATTGACGCGCTTGGAGGCAAACCTGCGCTTACGGACAGGTCGGAGCGCCCCACCAATAGGGATTGTTTGCTTCGTCGCACTCCAAAATCGATCCGTTTCCAAGACCGTCATCGTCCACAATTGCCCAGAGCCCATCGTCGATGTCGGCGTACGGCACATCGAACACCAGCGCCGTCGTTTCGCCGGAGGGAAGTGACGGAATCACCTGCGTGTCCAGCCAGGTCAGGCCACCGGACCCATCGCTGTACACGCTCACCTCGACGCCGGTGGCGTCGAGAGGCCCTTGATTTCCAATTTCCACCACCATTTCCACGGTGCTGTCAAAGTCGCAGTCGTTCACGCAGACGTCGACGATTTCGGAGGTGAGATCTGCCACATCCCAGCGAAGGGATTCGCGGCCGTGGACCGTTCCTGGATCGGAGGAGTCGTAGCTCGGCCAACGGGATTCGGCGCCCAACCAAGCGTCCAACGGGTGTTCGTAGGCGGTGAGCCCGGTACGGGTGCCGATCTGCCGGCTGTCGTCAACCACCAAGAGCTCGGCGATCCCGTCCAAATCGAGATCGACGATGGGGGCGTACTCCAAGGCCGTATAGGTGTCATGAGGAATCGAAACCAAGGTAACCCCGGTTTCCCCGTCTAGAATACGGACGTCGGCATGCGAAAGGGTCACCACTTCCTGGGCACCATCGCCATCAAAGTCGAACACTGAGCAGCTATTGGCTCCGCTGAGATCTCCGCTCGGCTGATTCCAAAGCAGAGCACCGTCGAGCGAATACGCGTGGGTGTTCGCCACCGTAAACGCGGCGTTGGTCGTGGTCCAGACGATGTCCGGCTCACCGTCCCCGTCGATGTCGCCGACACAAGGAGGCGTCGGCACCAACCCACCCGCCGCATACACAGCCGGGGAACTCCCATCGTGTTGAAACACCACGAGTTTTTGGTCGCCCACCATCGCCACTTCCGCCTGAGGATCGCCGTCGATCTCGACCACCGCTGAGAACGGCTCGATTCGGCCAGGAAATCCCGACACCATGCCGTCCGCGCCGACGATCTGGTTCTCGGACCAATACAGAGCGCCGGTGTCCGCATGGTACACCGATGAGCCGATGATCGCCTCCATATCTCCATTCCCGTCGAGATCCGACAACACGGGAGCCCACCACACCGGCGCCGTCGAAATGGAGCCGTGATGGGGTTCCGGAAGGTCCTGAACCAACGCACCCGTCGTGCCGTCGAACACGAGGTCGTTGGCTAGGATTTCACCATCGCCGTCATTGTCCACATCGCCCGCCAGCAATATGGGCGAAACGTTGGCCACATCCAGCGTCGCAGCTGAGGTCCAAGCCACCGTATTGTCCGGTCGGAGCGCAACAACATGAAGGGAGGAGTCCACGCCATACAGCAGCGGATTGTCGAGTGCATCATCGGACGTATCGGCGATCACCGGTGTACCAAGCCAATACATTCCCGTATGCTGCCAATGCACCGTTCCGTCCGGACCGTGCAACAGCGCGATCGACGCGGTGGTCGGAAACCACCCCGAGTTGTCGTAGACGACTACCGCGATGTCCGGCGGTTCTTCCGAGAGATCCCCATCGTTGTCGTGATCGACAAATTGTCCGACGATCGGCGTCACATTGGAGTGCCGGTCGGCCGCTCCGCCGAAGCCAGGCCAGGACCACTTGGCCTGCGCCTGCCAAACATTGGAAAGCGGAACGTGGGGAAGCTGACAGTCCGAATCCACCGCGATGACGCCATCCGGCGGAATCACAGGATCGCACTCAAAGAAACCCAAGTCCGTGTCCGAAACGTCGGTGTCGTCCGTATCCGAAGTATCCTGGGTATCGCCCGTGTCGGAAGTTTCCTGCGTGTCCGAAGTGTCACTCGTATCCGCTGTATCCGGATTGCCATCGGTCTCGTCCGTGTCGCCCGAATCCGATATGTCCGGGCTATCGCCCATTGTATCCGACGTTTCCGACGTCTCCGACGGGGCCGAATCATCCGTTTCGCTCTGCAGGCCCCGTGCACAGGCCCCCACGAACACCAGCCATCCAAGCGCCAAAGGGGTTTTCATCCAGACTCCAGGCTGCATCCTACCGTCGATGCCGACGAAAAAACACCGAGGCCTTACCAGCCCCGATGCTCAGCCAACCGACGGAGCTCCCGAACGGCGATCACCGACAGCCTTGAGTGTCGGACTGTTTTGCTCCGGTTTGCACACCGAGAGCGCCCGCTCGCGCGCCGAACGATACCCGGGCCATACACCCTAGAAGTTCTCCTCCAACCGTAACATCATGTTCCACTGCTCGCCGAAACGTTCGTCCATCAACGCATCGGACTCGGGGCTGCCGATCCCCATGGCATCCGGGCTTCCCCGTCGTGCTTCCGCAGGATCGCCATACCCAACTGACAGCCCCAGACCAAACGGCTTGTACAGCACGTCGGCGCCCACTGCGACGTCACCCTCATGCGGAAGACGCGCTCCAACACCCGCTTTAATCAGTTCGTCTTCATAGATGAGTTCCGGGTTCCAAGCGACGGTTTCACCGTTGGAATCCACGCCGATCTGCACGCGCAGGTTCCTCTTGTCACCCAGGTCCACCCCATATCGAGCATAGGCATTCCACAACGCCTGGTAGCCTTCATCCAATGGTTTCAGCGTCACCCCAAATCCCGCGCTGACCTTATGCCCTTCCGCCACGGCCCACTCAGTGGACGCTTTGATCATCGCCGCGGTCTTTCCATCCTGTTCGGCCAGTCCCATAAGTAAATCTGCTTTACCATTTGCGTCTTTGTAGTTTCCGCTCAATCGCGCCCCAAAGGTACGGTCACTCCCCCCCAACAACAACGAGGCGCCATACGATCGCTCCCCATCGGTGCCGGTCACAGACGCCTTTCCGTAGCCGGCATCCCGATCATCGCCGGTGACTCCGGTGGATCCCGTCGAGCCAATCAGGTCCTTCTCCCGTTGTTGACCGCCCTCCACATTCACCGTGAGCGACTTGCCTTGGCCTGACTCAAGAACACCGGTTGCACCAACAGAAACATCAAATGCGTCGGCATCCGCCGGCACCGCGATCTTGGTGTTCAGCCGCAACTTCAAGCTCTGCCCATCGGTCAAATGAAACCGCTGTGCCGCATCGAAGGTGACCTGATCCAGCGAGGTGTCTTCCCCGCGCTTCCCTTGGTACCCCGCACTAACCTCGGTATCCTTCACCGTGGCCCCAGCATCGACGGACACATCGGTGGCCTCTTCGGCGCCCCTTTTGGTGGAGCCCGTCACCCGCAACCGACCTTCGATCCTGTCGCCTGGCTTGGCGCCTTGCCCCACCACCACCGAGCCAGAACCTTCCCCTTTCGCCGTGTCGCCTTCGTTGGAGCCCGATCCCGCCACCCGTGCGTTCCAGTCGATGTCACCCTCTTTGCCCGAGGTGCCGGCTTCACCGCGAAGTGTTCCATCTTTGGCCCGCGAGCCGCTTGCATCTACCTGGAGGCGGTCCGCATCGGGTCCCTTGCCCGTCTCGCGGTATTCAACCCCTGCACCCTGTTTTTCTTCTCCATACTGGCCGGTCGCCTTTGCCCGGTGGGTGTTTCCGCCGGCATCTTGCCCTTCGGCAACGACCACGGCGTCGCTTTTCCCGGCTTCAGCCTCCACCTTCGTTTTTCCAACGCGAACGTCCACGGATCCGCGCAAGTTGTCTTTGGCCGTCTGCGCTTCCTTGAGGTTTGCCGCCTTCCCCCACTTCACACCGGCGCCCACTTCAACGTCTGCATCTTTGTCCGTCCCGCGCCCGCGAACTCCATCTGCGGCGACCTTTACGGACCCCTTCTGTTCGGCGGTCTCCCACTCAGCACCCGCCAAGCTCGCCTTCACCTTGGAAGTGGGGCGGCCTTGTTCGTCGGTAGACACCACATCGTGTTTGCCCGAAAGGAAAAACTCGGCCGCCTTTCCACCCGCCGACGCCATCCCGCGAACGACCCGATCAACGTCATCCTTTGGGATACCGGCTTTTACCGCTGCTTCAGACGCGGTCTTGATTTCATCCGGGCTCGATGCGGCCCGCAACCGCGTCAACGCTGCCTGTTGTTCCGGTGTGAGTTTGAACAAATCGAACGGAGCCGCGGCGGGAGCCAGCGTTGTTGGCTCCGTGGGCGCGACGGTACCCGCCTGCCGGGCAGTCTGTAGCGCCTCTTGCGCACGCCCATTCGGTATTGGCTGAACCTGGGGGGCAGGCGCCTCGACCTTCGCTGGCACCTCGACCACGGGTTCTGGCGTTTGCTCTTTACCCATACCTACGACCTCACGACCAAATGGGTCGGTGGCGGAACATTCAATAGAACACCTTTACGTCTTACACCAAACGCTCACCGATGTACAAGCAAATTGACATCGATGTCACTAAACTTTCTACTTCGGGCCCCAAACGCCCGATCTGACCTCCATGTCAGATGGGAATGGAAGTGGGACTGCGGGCGGACGGGAGCTCCGCTCCAAAGATCGCCACCAATTCGCCGCGAAACCACCGATGGCCAGCGTCGTGCTCCAGCCGCTCTGGCCAAACCATGGACATGGAAAAACCTGGCGGATTCAGCGGATGCTCCAGAATCGCCAGCGGCAAAGTCTCCGCGAAGATCGCGGCCAACCGTTGCGGCAAGGTGATCACCAGATCCGAGGACGCCACCACGTGGGGCGCCACCAGGAAGTCCTGCAACAAAAGCACCGTTCTGCGAGATTTCCCGAGCTTCTGCAGCAGCTCGTCCACCACGCCGCCGGCGGTTCCTCGAGGTGCGATCAGGGCGTGCCGAGCTTCCGCAAAGTCCGCCACCGACATGGCGGATTCCAAGGGATGTCCCCTTCTCACGACGCACACAAACCGCTCTCGAAACAGCACCCGAGCCCGCAGTCCCGCCGCGGGTCCTTGGGTTCGCAGCGGCATCACCGCCAAATCCACCTCGCCCGATGCAAGCCCGGCTTCCGCATCGTGGCGGGCGGTGATGCCAACGAAAGGGGCCTGGTTCTCCAGTCGTCGCATCAAAGGCGGCAAAATCACAAACTGGCCATAGTCCGCGGACGCCAGCTTAAAATTCCGAGAAGACGTGTTCGCATCGAACGGAATCGGCACCGCCAACGCCACTTCCAAGCGGGAGATCGCTTCCTCCAGCGGCGGCAACAATGCCTCGGCGCGGGGGGTCAACACCATCCGTTGGCCGTCGCGGACCAACAGCGGATCTGAGAACCGCTCGCGAAGCTTCGACAAAGCATGACTTATCCCCGATTGGGTCACGCCTAACCGTTGTGCCGCCTTGGTTACGCTTTTCTCCTGAAGCAGCACATACAAAGGGAGAAGTTGCTGCAAGTCGTCTGGATTCATGATCTTTTCTCATAGATACCATGACTCATAATGCGATTTACTCATGTCCGTGGCAAACCTATATGACCTTCACCTTTTGGAGGTCGTGATGGTTTACGCAGTTGCAGGGGTTTCTGGAAATACCGGTCGGGTGGTCGCAGAACAGTTGTTGGCGCAGGGGAAATCCGTCCGCGTCATCGTTCGCGATGCCGCAAAAGGGGCCGTTTGGGCCGAAGAGGGCGCCGAAGTTGCGGTGGCCGATCTCGCGGACGCCGCCGCGCTCACCAAGGCGTTGTCTGGCGTTCAAGGCGCCTATCTGTTGCTGCCGCCGAATCTTACCACCGGCAACTTCCGAGCCTATCAGGATCGGGTTGGACAATCGCTCGTTCGCGCCGTAGAAGCCGCGGAAGTGCCACACGTCGTGCTGCTGAGCTCGATCGCCGCCCACCATCCCGCAGGCACCGGGCCCATCGCCGGACTGCACCCTGTGGAAACGGCCCTTCGCACGCTCCCAAGGACCCGTTCGACCTTTGTCCGGGCCGCTTACTTCATGGAAAACCTGCTCGGCAACTTCAGCGCGCTCGACCAGGGAATTCTGCCGTCGTTTGTTCCCGCCAACGTCCGCTTTCCGATGGTCGCCACGGCGGACATCGGAAAGGTAGCCGCTCAGGAGCTGCTCCGCGGCGCAACCGAGCCCGTTCGCATTGTAGAGCTTGGTAGCGAAGGAAACTCGAATCAAGAGGTGGCGGACATTCTATCCAAACTCAAAGGCCGCACGATCACCGTAGCAGAAGGCCCCGTGAGCGCGATGACCGAAACTCTGGTTGGATACGGATTTCCTCGAGATATTGCCGAGATGTACCAAGAGATGACCGCCGGCTTGATCTCGGGTCATGTGAGCTTTGAAGGCGGTCATGCACGAGTGATCGGCGAAACCAGCCTGGCGACGTTCTTGGCGAAAAGCGTCTAACCCCGCACCGGCGTTCGTCGTTCCGAGGGCTCCATGGAATTCGCGATCCGGAGAAGTGCCTCTTGAAAGGCACTAAAGCACTCTGCGGGTGCCAATCGCCACCCGCCCGGCACCAGGAGCTCCAACGAACCTCCAGCTTCCGAGGCCGCCGCCATCAGTGCTTCCTCCTGATCGGCAGACCACCGGTAGGTCGAATTCGGACCGAGGTTGTCGACGGTTTCCACGTCGGAGACGCCGACGCGAACATCATAGGTCCCAGGATTGTCCAGCCAAAACTCCCCAACGGCAGTGTCTAACCTGACAAACGGCATGCGAGTCCCCCCACCAGACCTACTCCGAGGGCGAACCACGCGCCGTTCACCCTTCCGAAATATTTCCTGCCCTTCCTCCGTAGAGAAGCGTTAGGCTTCACGGAGGAAGGCTCCATAATGGCGATTCGCTCGGTCCTCGGTTTGACACTCGCGCTCGCATTCGCCGGATGTGGCGGGGACGACACCGGCACCACCAAACCCGATCCATCGCGGGTAGAAGCTTCCGATGAAGAGTTTGGAACGGCGATTCAAGCGCTGTCAGATATGCAACCCGCGGAGGAGGTGGACATCGACAAGACCGTTCGGGTCATGCACGAGATCGACACCGCGCTGACCAAGGACATGTCCGTTTCCGACTATCTCGACTCCCTGGCCCGACAGGATTATCGCGGCGTGGATCCTGGGGTTTTGGCCGCACGCAAAAAGATCCTCGAACTGCAATTCGCGATCTATGCCAAACAGACCGAGTTGGACGATCGGCAAGCAAGCTGGGATCTCACCCGCGCCCTCCTCACCACCGCCTCCGTGGTCGAAGCAAAAGGGGAGGTATCCCAAATGGGCGTTCCCACCGGAGGAGTATCGCTCGACCGTGATCAGGCGACCAAACTTCTCGCCGACCTCCAAGATGAAGCAAAAGAGCAGCGCAAGCTCAAAGCCGATGTTCAAGCCCTGGAAGTTCAGCTGTTCGACGCCGTTTCCGGGTATTCTTCGGTCTACTGGGACCGCTTTGAAGAATGGGATCGCCTCTGCGGACACCGGGATCGCGCGTATCTGGCCGCGCAACGCGGCGAATGGGACACCGTGATCGAGGCATCGGATGCCGCGATCGCCCTCGCCCCCCACGAAAGGGAGGCCCACCTCATGAAAGCGATGGCCCTAATCGAGCGGGGAAACACCGAAGATCTGGGGATCGCCAACACGCTGATCGACGAATACATCGCCGAACACCCCAGCCAAGACGCCCCCGCGCTGTTGCTGCGAGGGATCATCCAAACCCGCTGGGGAAACAAAGGCGCTACCCTCGCTTTTCAGGAGTCGGCCGCCCACTACCCCAAGCAGAGCGAAGCCCTCACCGACATGCTCGATCCATACGAGATGCGATCCTGGCTTCGAAAATCTCGGGAGGGGGGCACCATCGTCGATCAGTACCAAGCCATGATGTTGGGCGCGGGCTATTTTAGCCCCGACTTACAGATGGCAAAGGCCGCATTTGCCGCGGGCGATGTTCGCGACGGCCGCACCAAAGTGATGGACCACTTCGCCCGTCGACGTTCTGCCGCGGCCGCGGCCGATCCCGAAGACCGGCAGAAACTCTGGGGGTTCATCCTTCAGGATGTCCAGCAGGCCGAACAGGTGTTGGGCGCCAACTTCCAGGAGATGTTCCCCAACGACAGTCTCCTGGATTTGGAAGTTTCCCCCACCACTCTGTACCCCAATCGCCAGGTCGCGGTCAGCGTCAAAAACCGCAGCAATGAAACCCTGCACAACGCCACGCTGATCCTCGCGGTCCATTTCACCGACATGCACCCGGCCGATTATGAGCCGTTCGCCGCCCCTAAAACCATGCCCGCGGTCGATCCGCACACCAGCACCGATTTCGGGACCATCCAGGTAAGTAGCACCCTTTGGGGCACCGAAAAAGGCGTCAGCGACATCGTCACCCATCGTGCCCTGTTGTTGACCGATGAAGCTGTGCTTTGGGTAGACAGCGACGCCTACAAGATCGCCGAAGCCAAGGAGTTTCGAGAAGCCCGCAAGAGCAAAGTGCCGCTTCCCGAGGAGAAATCCCCATGGCATACCCAAATGCGCACGCAGCTTACCAAGACCGCCGGCGGGCTCGCAAAGAACGCCACCGTCGATGTCGCTCCCAAGTACGGTTTCAACGACGACATTAAAATCAGCCTTCCAAGCGAATTCACACTGTTCCGTCCGGTGTTCACGCTCAAATACGCGGGCCACGAATTCAAAGCGAAAACCAGCGAGGTCCAGGGCGAACACATCGAATTGGTGTTCCCAAAGGTGGGCAATTTCGACGGAAAGGAGCTCGCCAGCTCCGATCTGGAACTGATCATGAATTCGGTCTACGGCGATGTGTCCGTCGTGTGGAAACCCGACGGCCCCATGGAATGGAAGTTTGAAGGGGCCAAAGCAGAGTAACGCTTAGCCTTTCGCGGCGTGCCCCAACGGCGGATCAAAACGGTACCCCAATCCCCACACCGTCTGAATCTGTTCCCCGTCGGACCCCAACTTTTTTCGAATGCGGGAAACGTGCGTGTGCAGCGTTTGCCCCGCGTCCGCGTCCTGGACAAGCTTCTCGGTCAATGCGTCCTTCAACACCGTCTTTCCGGGTCGCTCGACCAGGTGGCACAAGAGTTCAAACTCTACCGCAGTAAAATGCACCCGCTGTGCGCCGACTTCCACCGTTCGGGCGGCCACATCGATGTTCACTTTCCCAAACGAGAACGTCTCCGGCTTTGCCGCCACAAAGTTCGGTCGACGCAACCGAGCGCGAATACGAGCCAGCAACTCATGGTTCCAAAACGGCTTGGTGACATAATCATCGGCGCCAAGATCGAAGCCTTGAATCTTGTCTTCGCCTTGCACCCGAGCGGTCAGCACAACCACCGGAACCTGCGAGTTTTGCCGAATTTCCGCCAATACCGAGAAACCGCTCCGATCCGGCAGCATCAGGTCCAGCAACACCAAATCGGGAGCTTCGCGTTGGAAAATGCGCATTGCTCCAGCCCCATCCGGCGCCCACCAGCAGACGTAGCCCGCGGTCATCAATTCCTCGCGGAGCATGGCACCCAGCTGCGGATCGTCCTCGACCAATAGAATGGATTCCGCGCGCATTCCCACCTCGACGCGAAATCCTAGCACATCCAGAATTAGTAAATCGATTGACTACTCTAGTCGCCGATCCCAAACTCTTCAGGATCGCCGCCGGCCGCCGGCGGCCGGCACCAACCGTCCGAATCGGCGAGGTCGGGATGCCGAGGATTCGCCGTATAGTCGGCGTATTTAGCGGTTAAATATCGACCAGTAATCCAGGTGGACACGCACGCGCAGTATTGGGGCAGAAGTTCCGGAGCGGCCGCCTTCCATGCATCATCCGTGCCCCAAACCGTTCGGCAAGACTCCAAAAACGCCGCATCCGGAGCAACGGGCATCGCCGCTGGGACCTCGGCCGGAGCCACCGGCGGCTCTGCAGGCGGAACCGCATCTGGCGTGGAGGAACCCAGACATCCGCTCAAACCCAACCACCACAAGCCGCGCATTCGACCTCCTGCGCGCACGTAACCGACGGACGACCGGAGGGACGCTACAGACCCACGCCCCTCCGAGCCGACCTCACATTCGCTAGTAGACAGCGTAGCTACAGGCTTCTGGGTAGTAGCCATCCTCGCAAGTCGATCCGTTCGTCAACCCCTCCAAGCACTCTTGAATCAGAGAATCGTTCACGCCCGAATACCAGCCTTCGTCGATTGCATATGCAAACTCATTTCGGCATTCCTCCTCGCTCCCGTACCATCCGCAAGATGCTTGCCAAGGACAGAATGCATCCGCTAGCGCTTGCAAAGAGTCCGAAACACTGGTTTCTTCATCGACCACGCCATCGCAGTCGTTGTCCTGGTCGTCGCTGTACTCCTCGGCGCTGGGGTGAATGTCGCCGTTTTGGTCGTCGCAATCGGTATAAGGAGCATAGTCATCTGGTGAATACCCATCGCCATCCTCGTCAAGGTACTCCCACTCCTCTCCCGTGTCCCACTCACCGGTATCCGACCACTCGGTATCGTCGGTTTCTTCGGTACTTGCTGAATCCTCGTCGGGGTCAATGTTGCCGTTCACTGGAACGTCCGCATTTACGCCGCCCACGTCAATCGGCGCATCGATATTGAACGTACACGCTGCCGCGAAAACGAACCCCAGAACTCTGATTTTCATGATGTTCTCCCGTCGGGCCTACCGACATCAAGACAGTACGAGGCCCCCCGAGTTCGATCATTGCAATTGCATATTTATTTTGAAGAATGAACGCATAGATCACCGCAACAAAAACAGCCCGATCGCCGCACAGATGTCAGCGTTCGAGCGACGAAATCGTTGGCCCTCAGGCCTACCTACAGCGTTCTACATCCGTTTCGGCGGCCGAACGTAGATCCTTCTGCCCAATGGACTTCGTCAACGTCTCTGCGGCGCTACATTCGCCCTTTTCCACCAAGCGGCGCACCTGCAAACGGCGTGCATCGTCCATCCGTTGAGCGGGATTCGATGCCACAAATGCGGCCAGCTCTGCGTCCAAACGCGGATCTTTGTGCTTTGCAAAGGTCATCAGGCGTTGAAATGCAATTTCCGTCCCCAAGACCGAACCAGCTTTCACCTTCTTTTGTGCAAGCTCCAATGCCATCAATACTTCCTCGGCGGACGCTCCCTGCTCGCGCAGAGTCAATGCCCGCGCCAACAAGCCCGAAGGCTCGGACGGCAGGCACCAGGTTTCTTCGTTTGCACCAAGCAAGCTTCGTTCGCCGGTGACACACGCCACCCATACCCGGCCGTGATCAACGTGAACATGGGTTCCTAAGGGGGAACGCGCCACTTCAAATGCGGTCCCGACCACATGCACCTCGGCATCGGCCGTACGCACCTGCAAATCGATGCCCTTCTTCGGGGTCACGCTCACGTGAAGGGTGCCGGTATCCCACGCAATTCGCGGGGCGGCCGCATCGCCGGATAGCACTCCCGTACCGCGGTACTGCAAATCCACATCTTCCGTGGCCTGCAATTCGCGGATCTCTTTCGCCACCAACCGCGCCGACAATGCGGACGGCGGAACCACCACGGGAACCCTCGGTAACTCCGGAGGAACTTCCTCTTTCTCTGCAACCTGTGGGGGAACCTGAAGTTCCGGCGACAACACTTCCGGCGAAAGATTAGGGTCTACCTCAAACTCCGGAATCGGAGCCGGCGGAACCACCCGCTCGGGTGCCAGCGGCCGATCGTCCGCCACCACCTCAGGACGCGGCTTTTTCGGAAGTTCCTGCCGTTTTGGGGCCGTCAAAGGCTGGGGTTCCACTTTTTGAGTCCCATCTGCGACCACTGGCGGCGCAGAAAGTTCGTCGATTTCGGGCGTTTGCGAGATCCACCACGCCAAGCTCACCGCAGCGGCCGCCGGCAACAGCAGCCAAGCCTTGGACCAGCCCCGCCGGCGCTCGCGAAATCGTGCAAGAACCCTGGTTTGCGCGCCCATCCGCACCGGAAGCAGCTCGCGCAGCGGTTCCGCAGGCAAGGGCTCGGTCATCGCCCGCGACGAATGGACAAGGCGCGCCACCGAAGCAGAATCTTCCTGCGTTCGGTCCGCGAATATGCCCAGTGCTCGCTTCGGATCTTCCATTATGCCAAATCTCGCGCGCCGATCATTTCGGGAGTGATGTCGCGATCCGCAAGGGCTTCGCGAAACCGTTTGCGTGCCAATCGTAGTCTACTTTTAAGTGTTCCTTCGGGGATCTCCAACAATTCGGCGGCATCTGCATCCTTCCACTCTTCGATGTCGCAAAGCACAAGCGCTTCCCGCTGTTCGACAGGAAGAACCTCCAATGCTGCCCGAACCGCCTCGGACAATTCCGCCTGCCAAACTCCGTCATCCGTTCCAGCATCGTTCGATGAAAAGGTAGGGAAAAAACCAGTCAACCACTGACGCGCCCACGCTTTCCGGCGGTGCGTCGACAGCTGCTTTCGCGTGATCTGAAACAACCAAGCGCCAAACCGCTCCGGCTCCCGGAGCCCGGGGAGCTTCGCCACCATCACCAACAATACGTCATGGGCCACATCTTCGGGATCAATCTTGTTTCCGCCGAGCCGGGTGCACCACCGCAGCAGGATGGGCACGACCTCTTCCGCGAGCTGATCGAGCGCGCGATCGTCCCCTGCGCGGGCTCTTTCGACCAACGATGGCCGGAATTTGTGCATAAAACACACTCAACAGACAGAGGGCTTGCCTTAATAGTGCCGGAACCCGTCATCTCGATCACTGAGGTCGCACATTTTTCTTCGGCGCGGTCCAGCCCAGTCGAAGCCCCGTTTCTACCGTCCAACTCGGCAACCGAACCGTATCGTCGAAGGTGATCGTGCCGGCCTCCCCTCCCGCCCGGACGACCCATTGCAGGTCCAGACCTGCGGAAAGTGCAACACCCACGCCAATATCCACCCCACCCCAGGGCAAAACGCCTGTGCTGTCTTTCGCCACCGATCGGCAATCCAGCACGTTGACACCCACATATGCGCTGGCCTGAACGATCCACCGCGGGTCATAGCGATAGCCGCCCCCGACCGCGGGCACATACTCTTGACACGTCAAGTCCGTGGCCAGCAGATTTACCGCCGCCCAACGTCCTGAAAATTGTGCTCCCAACTGCAGTCCAACCGGAAACGCAAATCCACCTCGCGCCTCCACGCCCGGGGAAACCGCCACCCCTTGCCGCCAGCCCACCAGGCCCGCGACGGAAGCAAACGGGCGCAGCGGCGCCCGCACCTCCGCCGGCAATTCCACCTCCGGAGGCTCCTCCAGCGGGTCCAACGCGACCCCACCGAGCATGCTGCGCGCGATCCACACCACCGCTTCCCTTTCCGCCGGACTATCCGCGATATCAAGGGATGCGACTTTCTTTTGCCCCTGTTCGTCCTTGATCTCCAGGGTCCATTTTGCGCCGGCCCGAAGTTTGACCGAAGGGGAGGCGGATGCCGAGCGAACGTACCGGAAACCGGCTTCCGTCAGTAACTGTTCCCAATCCTGCCAGTTCTCGGACGCAGGGAGCTCAAATGGAACCGCGTCGGCCAAATCGTCTCCCGTCAATGCACCAGCGATAAACGGACTTTTAACGACGGATCCGGCTCGGCGTCCACATGCGAACGCAACGCCTCTCGGACCTCTACTTCCCGCCGAAACATCAATCGGTCGATCACCTCGCTGCGAACGGCGCGATCGGGATGGTCCAATAGTGGCAACATGGAAACAATCCAAAGCGGCGTTTGTTTCTGCGAACCCAGCGCCTGAATCGCCGCAACCCGCTCCGACTCCTCAGCCGCATTCAACGAAGAAACCACCAACGGAAGGTGCGCATCGCTCGGAAACAGCGTCATGAAATGGAGCCCCAACAGCCGCTCTCCGCCATCGTACAGCGTGTGACTCTGCGTTTCCGCCTGAAGCATTTGCATCGCATCCAACAGGCACAATTTAGAAGCTTCTACCGGCTTGCGGTACGCCTCCATCAACGGGGGCAACGCTTTCGGATCCCCCAAAACTCCCAAAGAATCGGCACCGTCACACCAGGTCAACGGCGAACCCAAGCGTTGAACCGCCTCTTCATACGGCATGGGCAAC